>Ga0179593_1415219_pt1 | contig 17624 bp, 14 predicted proteins | sample CZODoug2_1_08_16_FD_185931 | JGI IMG/M metagenome (GOLD analysis project Ga0179593, IMG submission 185931) | Vadose zone soil fungal communities from Angelo Coast Range Reserve, California, USA - CZODoug2_1_08_16fungal (PacBio error correction) | ecosystem: Environmental > Terrestrial > Soil >... | reverse complement strand
TCTCCCTTTCTTAGTCGTGCCCCTCCACCACTTCTTCATACGTAATCCGGTTGTTGTGAGATCAGATTGGTCGTTTTTCCTTTTACGCTTTCCCATTACAGTGTTCAACGCCTGGTGACTTGACCACCCTCGTCCCTCATGGTTCCCAGGAGAGACTTCCGCTTGACCCGCACAGCGTGGCTCTGTTTCCGTTTCGGGTTCGATCCTCAACTTCTCCCCCCCCAGTTCTGTTTGCTCCAAAAGTTCTTGTTGCCCTCTCCACAAGATCCCATGTTCATTTTCGGTGCCTGTCGGTTTAAAGTTGTGGATGGCTTTTCTCCTCTTTTCTCACTACCACTTTTTCCCCCCCCTCCATTTTTTTCCTGATTGCTATGGTTTACCCGCCGATTCTCAGTTTTACTGATCACTAGCAGAGGGCGATGGCTTGTGTTTTCTCCTTTTTCCTTTTCCCTGACTCAATGCGCTCTCCTTCTTTTCCCACCCCTTTCTCTTTCCCCTGTCTGTGCCTCATCCTGTGCTCTTGAACGGTCTGTGAACAGTCATCTTGTCATAAACTCCCGGAAGAAGATCTAACACCCCACTTGCCGCAGTGGCCCATGATGGCATGTGATCCTGTCCAAATGTTTTTCTCTTGCCTTAAGACATCAAAACCCCCCTTACTCGGCGCAAATCAAGAATGATATGCCCTTCCTTCTTAGTCATAACCGTTAAGCGGGATACTAAAACGAGTATTCTCATCGAGACTTTTGTGGCCTCAGCTTGGAGCTGGGTTCTCCTTGGTCCCCTGCCTTAAGTTGTCTTCCCCCCCCGGTGGACCTCACTCAGTTCGTTCCAAGGTCGAATAGAAGTTATTACTCGGCTGATTAGTATTAGTTATTTAGTGACCCTGCAGTACCGTATTGAATTTTTTGCGCAGATTTTTCTCCGGGATGGACTGGCCCTCCCCCTTTGATAGGTTCCCCTTTGCAGATGACTTATCCCATCTGTCTGGTCTTGTGGTAATTATCTCTTGCTGCCATCAAGCCCACGTCTTCTGATGAAGTCCTCTTCTCCGAAGAGCTTTCTTTTACTGTATTGGTCGGCTCTGCTGGCCTGCGTCGATTCCCTAACTCAGCCCTACTCGAGGAAGAAGAGTCCGCTTCGACCGCTTTTCAGTTCTACGTTTTTTAAAGTCGTACCCATATCTCGCTTCCTTTCTTTTGCCCTTAGACGGGTGGCTGGTCGCTTCACCGTGAAACGTCCCGTGGAACGAGCCCTTAGTGTGGCCTCCATTTCCCCCGTTTATGTCTTTTCCCGCCGTGGTGGTCTTTGTCCGCAGTGTGTGTCTGTACCCCCGTTTTTTCCTTTTTCCCTTTTCTGTTCACAAGGACGTCCCGCACTAACTTCCACCCGGAGGTTCCCCGTGACGTCTGAAGATGCCCATCCGGCCGCTTTCTGGCTTTTGTAATACGTCTGCACGGACCACCAGGACGGATCTGCCCCCTTCTGGACCTCTTCTCTTTTCCCTTCAAGGCGTTCTAAATTTAATCACGCGGCTGTCCTGTCCTTTTTGTTTTGAATCTACCAGACAATGGAGTCCTACGTCGACGGTAATGTTCCCCGGCTTCTTTTTTTCCCTCGAGTCAGAAGGTTCTTATGGCCCGGGTATGAGTTGCCCAACGGTCGCTGCGGTTTTTTCATGGCTTGGTCGGTCCTTCTCTTTTTCGTGTCCCTTTCCGATTACTATGAACGATGGAGATGGCCCCTGGTTATGGAGACCTTTGAACTCTGCCGTGCCTTCACAAAATCTAACACCGGTTTTACCTTGATTTGCCCCCCCACCCCGCCAGATGCATATTCCTGTCGATATCGCCGTGAAACAGGTTATGACGTCCCCTGGCACGGACCCTTCTCTCCCTCTTTCCATACAGCAAGCTTTACTCCCCCGAGAGAACCTTTATTTGGCTTATTAGTTCTCCTTCCCCAGAAGAAAAAAGCGACCTCTTGCCTCTCCTCGTGTTCGACCCGAAACGCTTTGACAGCGCCTGAGTTTCCTCGAGCTTAAGCTCGCACCTGCCCTTTTCTTCCTCATTTGCCCTCGCCTCAAAAAGGATGGTAAAGAGATGTACCTCCTTCCTGGTATTCAGGCAAAGATACCGTCCAATCTTTTTCTTTTTCCCCGGAATGCCCACTCGGTGTATAATTCCGCGCCCGCCGATTGACGGCACGTTCCCTGCCCTTCTTTTATTTGCTCGCCCTTCCTCCGAACAGTCATCCAGCAGAAACATTAACCTCTTTACCCCTCCATTGAATAGCAGAGTAAGTAATCGCGCAAGCTTATAATCCCCTATATAACATTCCCTTCGTGCCTCGCTCTGGAGTTAGGACTCCGTAAAGCACTTGTTTTTCCCTAAGTCCCTCTCCTATCATTCACCCCCTGCGACCCATATATCTATGTAATCCTCCTCATTTTTTTGAGCTCGATTTGAAGGTATTGGAATGCTTTTGAGCGTCTTTCCTTTCTTTGCTTGTTAAGCCAGGCGTAAGACTCAGAGTACTGAGCGGGCAAGCAATAGCGTCTGGGTTTTTCCTCTTGCTGCCGGACTCCCTGTCTCGGACTTGTGGAGGAATGATTGAAATTGTCTTTTCCTTGCGTCCCGCTCGAGATCATGATCTTCGTTCCCTCTCTTTTGCCCATCGGCGTGAATAGTACTCAGGATACCCCGAGGCATGCGGTTGCCCGCCCCTTCTTTTTTTCATCCGCCTAAGATGAGGACCATACCTTTTAGTCAGACGGTTTCTCCTGACTCTGGCGTTTACGTCTCTATTTTGGTATGTTTCCCAGCGCTTTCCCTTGCCCTCCGCTTTTTCCCCCTTGACTTCCCTTTTATGCCAACGTGGGATTTTCGAGTGTTGGCGTCCGTCTTTTTTCCCCCGTACCAAGCGTTACTCCCCAGATCCTTAGTTCTCTCCTTCGCGTCGCTGCATTTCCTTTCTTCCTGGCGACTTTAGCTCACTTGTGAGTGGCATCAAGTCACGTACCCGTTTGTGATGGGCAGCCCTGCCCTTTTTCATTTTTTCTTGGTGGCCCTCCTCGTTCTCTCTTCTCATCTTGGTTTTGAAGCCCGGTTCCTTTCACTCCCCTTCCCCAATTTGTCCCCGCCGCCATAGACACGTCTTCAGCGGCTTTGACCATCACCCGAGATGACGCTTTCCCCTCCTCCCCCCTTTGCCCTCTTCAGCCCCACGGGACCCCGCCAATCCCGAGACAAAGAAGGTCAACTTCAAGACCTACGGTAGCAGAGTCTTCCGGAGATATGACTGTGTTTCAACTTCGCTCGTTATCCCCGTCGCCCGCTTTTCGTGAATTCCCACGGCCCCTTTCATTTTGGCGCGGAATTCCATCCGACGTGCGATGGTTCGAAAGAAAAGAGCTACAAAGATCATCGGTTTTTTTTCCGGTAATGTTTTTTTTGCCCCGTGCTCTTTTTCCCCCTCGCTTCCAGTCTAGGAATGATCCGGTTTACTACCCCCTACGGGTGAGTTTGCACGTCAAGTAGATCTCCCTCCTCATGTTTTTTTTTCCAAGGTAATGAAGACTTGTTTACCCCCCCTTCTCCCAATTCATGAGGGGTAAAGAATGATTTTGGCCCTTCCCTTTCTACATGTTTTTCTTCCAAGTCCCCGAAACGCAGGGACGCTGCCCTGCAGTTTGCTCCTTTCCGTTGGCATTGAGCCTCTTCCCTCCCCGTATGCGAGATTAAGTGGACGTTCCCCTTTTCCGTAGTCCTGAGAGATTCTCTTCCTCCTGTTCAGCGATGTGAGTTGCGTCTTCAATTCCTCGTCTGGCATACTCGCTTGGACTCTACCCTCACCCGATCCTTCAGGCTCTTCAGTCTCTACTTTCGCACAACAGTACTGTCATTGATGATTTTTTTAATAAAGCTTAGGAAGTCCCCCTCCGTTTAATACTTGATGATTTTCCGCCTCCTCTAGTCACTTTCTCTGGTCCAACTGGTGAGTGTTGGTTTTGCCCCATCTAAAGTTCACCGCAGGAACTGTGAGGCGGAGGCAGGCGAGGCCGGGTACCCCCTCCTACCGTTCGTGTGTAAGAGATTTCCACGCTCGACTGGTCGGAGAAGGACGATTTTTTTTCGACGCCTATTTGCGTTTCCTTTTCACTTGCCCCGACGTCTTACCTTGCAGGGTTTTGTGACCAGGCGTACAACTCCGACGCCCTCTATAACCTTCAGCTTTCTTATGAGGCCTTTTGTGTTTTCTCCCGTGACTCTGGTTTATGCCGACCCAGGTCCTCGATCCGTAAGTTGAGCCCCCTTTGCAGTTTGGATTCTGTCCGAGCCAGAACTCCATTCGTCCCATTGCATTCTCATGGCCCATGGTCCGCCCGTTGGTGTTTTTCTTCTTGCTTCGGCGCGTTGGCTCTCGAAGTACGGGTCAGGCCGTTTAAGCTTCCCCCTCACTCTCCCCCGGATGACAGGACCACCATAATATCTTTGGTTTCGGAAAGCCTTCTCCACCCCCTTTTCGCTCTTCGGCGCGGGCCCTGCCCCTACGGCCATCCTAAGAGTCCAGCATTGGAGAACTTAACCGCTCGACGAGTGACATGATAGCCTGCGAAGCGAAAATTTCACTCGTCTTTGCGCGTGGCGACCTTTGATCCCACTCGACGCGACCCGTTTCCGCCTTCCCCCCTGCCCGTAGGAAAAGGTCGGGTTCCTGGAGCTTCCCCAGTACTCGCTTTTGCACTTTGTCCCTTTTGAGGCTTTTCTACTTCTTTCGACACTCGTACTTAATCTTCTTCCCCCCTCTCCGTATGATCGAGGGAATTAAAGTGCGTTGGCACTGGTTTCCTCTTGAGTCAAAGAGAGACACGGAAGAAATGGTTCACGTTGTGCCCTAAACCCCTATTCTTACCCCCTTTTGTTGTTGTTGTAGCTATCGTAGGCACGACGTGATGATCACAGGTGCTCCTTGACCCCCTATTCACAACTCGTTTGTCCCGCATGTTAAGGTAGTCTGATAGTTGAAAAGTATTCCTTTTCTCTGTGTTAGTCCCGAACACACGGATTTTCTTTCTCTCGTAACTTTTCGTGTGAGACTCATAACCCTATGTCATCGGTCGTTGCCCGCCTGGTTTTCAGTCCCTTTTTTTCGTTCTTCTTCCCAGCTGTTCTGAACTCTGCTACCAAGAATTACTGATGTGTGCGGAGGCTATGGGCTGAAAGTCTAGTCTCATTCCTTCTCAAGGTTATCACTTCTGCTTTATCTCTTCTTGGCCGTCCTCGTTACTCGGCCCCGCGTCCCCTCCAGCAGCGACCCCTTGATCCTTTTTTTCCCCCACACATGCTCTCGTCCCCTGGTATTGGCTCGTCCCTTGAAACGGCTTTCCAACGATTCCAACAGTAAGAGGGCTCCCACACGCGGCCGCCGAATAATCCAACAACCTTTCTACCGCGTTGCCTTTGGCCTGGACCTATTCCCTCCCCTTTAGGATAACCAAAATCCCTTACCACTTCATTCCCATGAAGAATGATCGCCTTTTGTCCGGCCCCTTCCCCCGTCTTTGTCTTTTCATCTAAACTCCTTTCCAGCTCCTCTATTGACTTGTCCCCCATTTGCGTCGTGTAACTCCTCCTCCGGTAGTTTGGTACAAGGTTATTTTTTTTGCTCCTTTTGTCCCCCGCAGGCATATATTTACCTTCCTTCCTGCTTGACGCCCCCTCTCTCCCTCCCCTCTTCTACGACGTAAAAGGCACTTGGCCCGGTCGTTTAGAGGGAGCTGGATGGTATCGGGCACCAAGCCACCATTGCGTTAAGTTGCTAGCGTTCGCTGACGATATAGTCTTTCCCTTCTTTTCAGTTACCCTTCAATTTCTGGATGATCATCCCTTAAGTCTTTCGGTTGAAGATACGATCAGACTCATGTATTGAGATAGTGCCGTTTAGACCTTGGAGGATTGACCACCCTTCCCCTTATGATGTACTCCCTTACGCCTCAGATATTCTTGCGAGGACTCAGGCCTCCTGCCATTAGACAGCTTGTCCCTTGCTCCCGTAGTAAAAACTTCTATCTAGATTGTTGCGGACGTTTCGGTCTAGCAGGGGACTATTGCCCCCGGACTTCCACGTTTCCTTGACGCAATTTAGTGTTCAGGCATGCCTAAATTGTATGCTGTTACCCTCCGTTTGAGTTTCAAATCGGATCTTTGAACACGTGTCCTTTCAAGTAATGATGGTCACCCATGACGTCTTCCCGACCCTGAGCCGCTCCCGGTCCCGGAGGGCGGACCGCTCGTCTCCTCGAAAAAGGAAGAATGAATGAGCTTTTTTATAGTCCCCTTTCTTAAAACAATCAATGGAGAGCTAAGATGATCTGTTTTCTCTCTTGCTTCATCACCCCCCCCCCAGACTTCGTCACCTTACGTACTTCCCGCCCCCTCGTGGTCCTGTAGACCCCGTACAAGTGCTCGCAGCCCATACAGTCAGGTAAGGCGCACGAGATAGGTTCAACAAGTAGTTTACCTCTCGGTTTCCCCCAGATTTGGCGCTCTTTTTTTTGCTTCTTCTTTTTCTATTCGGGCTGGAGTGGAGCTGTTCATTATCCGTGTCTCTGTACCTTCCTGATAATACGTCTCGTTCACGTGTTCATCTTTTTTTTTCCCCAACTTTTTGTGACTGAAACGTCCTGGCACAATAAGTGATGACCCCCCCCCCCCGGACTAACAGGCTTTTGGCCCACCCCGACCCCCGTGTCCGCCTTTTTAGTCTTCGGCCCTCATAAGCCTCCAAAAAGGTTCTTTTATAGTACACATTCTGTCACTCTTGAATTAAAATGTATCACGCCATCCGTCTACCTCAGCCTGCCTCTAGAGACTAGGCCGTGTGTCTGACTCCCTTTTTTATCTTTCCCCTTGAAACCTCACACGGCTCTTAGAGTCCAAGCATATGCTCTTTCCTCCCCAAGGCAACGGTCGAAAGGTGCACTTCCGTGGGCAGTAGAAGAAACCGCCGCCGTTTCCTTTTAAAGCTTCCTCCTGGTCTGAAATTACAGAGATGTAATTATACTCTTCCCCCTTGCTCAAGACCAGGTTAAAAATTTCATTTTCCCCCTTTGCCCCTCAGGTGTAGACAGGCGTTGATGACTTCCTCTCTCTTGCTTACACGGAATGATGTCCCTCCTAGTAGAGATCCCACCGGACTCACGCCTGGCCTACATGTCAAGCAGGCCTCGGCCTGCCGCGACGCTCTTTACAGACCCGCTTTTGAGAAACTTAGAAAATCTTGCTCCCGCTTTAGTAAGACCCTTGGGAATACGGCTTCTCTCCCGTAAGACTACCCATGCGCATATACTGTGTCTTTCTTTCCCCCATCCTCTATCCTCTAATACATAGTGTTGTCTCGATTCCTGATTTTAAGCTGTACAAGGAGTTTCGCCGGTCGCTCTCCTTGGCTTGCGTGGGTGTGCAACGTCTGCTCGCGTACGAGAGGGTCACTGTGTGCCTTCTCTGTCGGTTCCCCTTCCCGCTTTCTGTACTGGATAGGAGCTTTAATGTAGGTGCTGCTGACTTTCGGCGGGGTTCTTTTTCCTTTTTCCTCGTTTTCTCGCCGAGAACCTTAGTTCGACCTTAGTTTGCATCGGCGTGATATGAGCCTCATTCCCACGAGGGCATTTCATTCGACCCTCTGTCTTTTTTTTCTCCTCCTCCGCTGCGACATCGCCCCGTTACGTAAGCGGGTGGTGCTTCTACCCCTTGATGGACAAGCTGCTATTCGTGTTCTTGCTTTCCGCGCGTTGAAGTTTCCCCCTCTTCCCTGGTTCCACAGCGGATTCCCTGCTTTCCCCCCACGCGGCGATTCCTCGACCTCATGCGTCGTTGTTTAGTTCGTCCTTTTGTAAGCTTGGGATAAGCCACTCTCATTAGTCTTTTTGAGTCGTTAGAGTTTGCCGTTCTCAGTTCTGTCCCTTAGTTTCTTTTCCTCCTTTCCATCAGCAACCGTTTTGGACTTTTTTTGTGCACCGCCGCCCTTCATCTGGCCCCGGGTCTTTTGTGGTTTCAAAGTTTACCCTACCTGTTTTTTCCTTTTTTTTTTCAGCAAGTTGTGGTTAATGACTTCCTTCGGCGCAGAAAGGTGGACCACCTTCCTGCCATCTAAGAGTGACGATTGTTAGTACCAGCGTCCTTTTTCCCCCCCCTAAACAGAGATGCCCGCCCGTAAATAGAACCGCCTCCTTCCGATTTGCCTTCTCCACCCCCGGACCGCCCATCGAGAAAGTCTAACTTCCTCCTCCTATCTGTTAGCCTCGAGTGCTTCATGGGCCCGTTCCCCCTTAGAGGTGTCGCCCTTGTAGTTCGATTGAGACCTTTGCCTGCCGTTTGCCGTTCCGTCCGCCCTTTTTTTTTCCCTGGCCTTGGTATTTGAACCTCTGCCCAGTTTTCTGATAATCGGTTGACTCTGCCTTCTGGTTCTGAAATACTTCGAAAAAGCGCCTTTTTAACTTCGTCTGCTCAAGCTGATCCGTTCGTCCCCTCCGGGGGGCAGTCACTGCGTCATACGTTCCTTTGTTTTTGACCCTCCTTGGTCATTTAAGTTCAGGGGTTACAAGCTTTCCCTTCCTCTGGTCCCGCCAAAGGAGCTACATCCCCAACCCCTTGTCCCACTAATTCCCAGGCCACTGAATTGCTAAGGTAAGGAACCTTTTTAACCGTCAGGCAGTCCCCCCCCGATAAAGACTACTTCCGTTCCCTCTTTTTTTATACCATTTGTTTAAGGGAAGCGTTTGCTGCTCCTCGGTGTCCACTTCCTTCTTTTTCAGGCATCCGCCTTTCGTAGTGCGAGCCGTTTGATCCTCTTCGAGTGTCGGACCCCCGATTACCGCACTGTCCCTCCTCTACCCTCTAGGTCCTTCTTAAGGCAATCTTAATACTTTCGATTGCTCTTCCCGCTGAGTGTAAGTGACACGCATTCCATAGTCTTAGTCCCATCTCCTTTTAGAACACGAGCCCCTTTTGAGGTCGGTGGTTGCCCCTCCAGCCCCTCGCTCACGCCCTTGGTCGATGACGTAATAGGACCAATAGGAGTTCGCATGGCCAGCTCCTTCCATTTAAGATTTTGGCTCCTTCGCTTGTGCCTTTGTCGACTCCGTCCGGGGTCGCACTTGTGAGGACCGAAGTATCGGGTTTTACCCTTGCGACACACTTTTTGTTCCCCCTTCTCTTGCCTTGATCCTTGGTCCATTTCCCTTTCCGGACGTTGGGTTGCTGCCTCCTTTCCTCTCCTTCCTTAAGGTCCTGCCATTTTTGTGTCTTTTTATCTAGATCCCTTTTTAAAATGTCAATGATTCTTTCCCCCTTCCCCCCTTTTCACCGTTTTTCTCATTTTGGTTTTTGTGGGCTGTCGGAGCCGAGTTGGAGGCCCTTCGTCATATGTACGGGGTGTAGTCCTTCCAGTCCTCATTTCCCAGGATCTTCCCCGACTTTGCTCTCTTTTTCTCACGCCCTTCCCTTTTATTCTGCGGGCCGATGACAGTTTTTGGAACGCAGGAGAACCCCCGAGTAGGTGTTCCATCATAATATAGGAAGGCGCATTGTCCGCCCTTCTCTCCGTCCCCCCTCCTTCAAGGCGTTGCCTTTTTCCCTTTCCAACACGTTGAAATCCCCAAGAATAGCGACAAGCCTTTTTTGCGAACACCGATGAAGGGAGGGTGATTGGCGTCTGACCCCGAACTGTCATGTACCCCTTGATCCCCGCTTGACTCCCATGTGTGATCCCAACTTCTCCCTTTACCAGTTGAGACGGGTACAAAGGAGCTCTGGCTCCCTCTCTTTTTGAACCTGGATTTTTGTCCGCGTTCCCTCTACCCCCCTTCCTCCCTGATCAGGTTGCCGACTTTTCCCCCCCCCCTTTTTTTTTTTCCTCCGTTGTTGTTTGAGTCAGTTCCCGGATCAACCGGCAGTGTACTTTTCCTTGCCCCCACCTGTGACAAAGCGCTGGAAGCAGGCCCGATCGCTTCTTTACTGCATGACCGGGTCCTCCCCCCTGTGTAGCAACCGTTGTGAGCCTCCAACATTTTCATTCAAGCGCCGTTTCCTGTATGCGCAATTAAAGTCTTTTTCGCGCCCCTGATTAATCCTTGTGCTCGGACTTGTCATTCGTAAAGATGTTGGTCTTCCCCTCGTTCTCACCTTAGCCTACGCGGAACCTCCCCTGCTTTTTGAGGCTTCTCTCCAAGTTCTGATCGATTATAAGGGAGGTTATGCCCCCTCGTGATTCATACTTATAGAATGTTCCTCGGTCACTCCCTCTCCGTCAAGTCCGACCGGGCCCTTTACGAACCCCCCTGTCTCTTTCTCTTCGGGGCGTCCTCTTTTTTCCCTTTCACCCTTCGTGAACCTTACTTCGTCTCTCCCCCCCATAGAAATCATCCCCCCCCCTTTTTTGGCTACGCACCGTGGCCATGCCCGTTATCCCTTTTTCCAGGACGACCCCAGAAGCCCCCCTTCTCGGCGCCTTTAGCATTATTGCGTCTTCCCTTCCCCATACCCCGGCGCGTTTGATATTACTAGGCAGCGATCATATCTCTTTTTTTGGTCCCTCGGGGGAGGGGTCGCTGTGTAGGCCAAAAACCACCCCCATCACCAAACCCCCAACCCCAAAAAACCCCACACCCCACCCCCCCCCCCCCAAAACCACCACCCATTGCTACCTTTTTTTCCCTCCTCCACCATTTTCCTACTCAACTACAGGCGTACTTGTCCCAAACTTGAACTCATAATTTTCCCTCCGTTCCTGTCGTGACTCTTTTCAACAGACCTATCGAGTACACATTCCCCCGCGTGGCCTCTCCGCTGTTATTCTTCTTTCTTCTGTTTCCAACAACCTCCACCCTGTTGATTGAATGTTCTTAGATCTTTTGACCCTCCAATAGTGGTCGGTGGTCCCCACGTCCTCATGGATGATTCATAATGCATCTTCTTTGAAGCCCCGTTTTCTTCCTTTCCCCAATTTGCTTCTCCTTCCAGTGTCCCGCTCCCGGAGAGGAGGACCCCCCTGCCTAGGAGCCCCTCCCTCTCGCTTTTCTACTCGGAGTATTCTTTTCTCCGTAAGTCCCCCGAGGATTCTTCCTTCCGTCACGTAGCCACCTTTCCTCCTGTCCCTTTCTCTTCGTAGCTTGCGTTGCCGGTTACCCGGCAGTCCTGGCCAGAGGCAAATTGGAACCTTACTTACGTCTGTGAGTCAAGAATTGGGGATGTCCCCTGTTCTTATCGCTGTCCCCCCCCTCCTTCATACGTTTTTAATGATGGTCACCCCCGGTTAGTCACTATCTACTGAGTCCCTCACCCCCTTCTGGGGGCCATCCTTTTCTCCTTGACATAAGGAAGAATCTGACCTTTCGCTTGTCACTTAGAACGGTTCCCTCCCCTTTCCCAGTCGCCGTTATATGGCTCTTTTCTGGTTTTAATAAAAAGACGGCGTTTGCTTCCCCTTTCCGGATTAAGGCTGTCCCTTCTTTTTTCCTCCTTGAACTTCAAAAGGATCTTATTCCCTCCCGTGGCAATTCCTCTTCTTTCCCCTAGAGTTCGTGGCTACTGTTTCTATTGGGCGGGTAGGGTTCTTCAGGTTCCCCCTGCAGTCGGCCGGGGAGGGAGTGGACTCCCCGTTAATATCTTTTCTCGGTCTTTTTCCCTATGTATACCTAGGACCACAGTTCGCTTCTCACTGTCGTTCCATGAGGATGGCCGGTAGAAGGAAGATCCCCTCCACCCGTGCTAACACCATACCTCTCACTTTTTTCTCGGCCCCCCCCCCCCTCCACTATTGCCTCCCTTCATATTGGAAAGAAGCTGACGACACGGGTGATGTCAACGTTAGAAAAGGTGTGCCAATTCCTTCCCGTCATTCCTTTTTCCCAGACAGCCCCCGACGCTTATAGTTGCGTGGCTTCTCCCCTTCCCTTTCAGAAGAAGAGCAACCTGTCATTAAGACCATCTTCTTACCGTATCGCCGCGGTTCCCGACATTAATCTGCTTTTTTACCAGGGCCGTCCGTTGTCAAGAGCGTTAAGAGCAGTCAAATCTCTTATGACTCCCTTCGGCAGACCACCGTCTTTACGTCTCCCTCCATGTACCCTTACCTCTGGTGAGTTTTCTTTGACCGCTCCACCCCCTCTTGTCGTTTTACCCCGTTGAATGAAATCCTACTCCCTTGATTTGCTGGCACGGAGGTCAGGCACGTAGGCGTGACAGGTAGGCGCGCTGCGTAGCGCCTTCTTCCTCACGCATCGACTGCCACACTTCCTTCCCCCCGCCAGAGAGCAGCGTTCCCTGTATACCGAGTGCTTCTCCCCAATAATACAGATCCTCGTGCCTCCTCTTTAGCCGTGAGTTTCAGAGTGAAGAACCCGTTTACTCCCCTTTCCTTGACTTCTCCTGATCCCCTCTCCCCTGTCCCTCTTCTTTTTTCCTCCTCTTTTTTTCTTCTCGAAGATGTTCCCCCGCTCTTCTTGAATGTCGTAGGCGGGAGCGTGAAGTGTCAGCATTCTTTATCTCACGAGCGGGCACTCAAGTAGCTGTCGAGGAGGGTATTTCCTTTCGTTCTGTTACCCTGTGAAGAGGAGCGGAAATGAGGGGAGGAACCTTGTACCCTGTTTCGTTCTGAGGGCTCGGTTTCTTCCGCTTGAGAAAGCCGTCGAGCGGGACGTTGCCTGTCCTTTGTGTTCCATTTATTTCGAATAAGGCCACGAGTCGTCCTTGTTCCTCCCCTTTTCTTGCGGTACAGAATACTGACTCCCCCCTTTCCCCCTTAGACCGGGGGAGAAGCAGCGTATTGCCAACCCTTTCGTTAGATTTCGTTGTTTGCTCTTTCCGCCGCTTTCTTCCCATCGTCGTTTCGATTTTTGGAATTGTCGGCCCCCTCTTGCACGATATTGTAGAAACGTTTTTGAGTCCGTGAGGTGGCTTCCTTCCTTGTTCAAGTAAAGACTTTGGGATCAGCCAAAGCTAGGCTTACAGACGTCTTCCAGTCTCTTAGGATGGGACTGATAAGGAGGTAAGCTTCTGTCCTTTTCTCCGTTTTCTATACGAAAAGTTTTTCTGCTATTATGCGGTGACGCCTCGGGCTCACTCTTTGTGGGAAGTAATTTTTTCTATACCATGGGTTAAGCAAATTCTTGGTTCATCCGTGCTTGGTTTCCCCCTCGCATGTTTAAACTGCTTTCAGAGTTTCTTTGGTAGGACCGAGGAAGGGAAATATCCAGAGATTCCCCCCCTCGTTTAAAAGACGCCCCCCCGCAGCCTCCCCTTGCAGAAGTCCACCACTTGCCCCGCCCCCCAGTTCCTCAACTCCTTTTTTTCTCCTCCCCTCTGGTTATCGAGCTCTGACGCCGTACTGTTACGGAAATGTAGAGTCTTCCGATCATTGTAGAATAGTGCATGACAGGCACGCCTTATTTTTTCCTTCGTTTTCCCGTCGACGGGGAATCACGACGGCGGTTTTGTTTTATTGCCCCTGCTCCTTTCTCCCCCCGATCATTTGACGCTCAATTTCAACGTGAGGAGATGACACGCGCAGGTAAAGTTAGTCCCGGCTTTCATGTCTTGACTATCCGTAGCATTCCGGTTTTCCAGGCTTTTTTATTGAATATTGGTAACTGACCCCCGTATGGTTTTGACCAGCATGACGGAATTACTGACGGGGTTTTTAAAGCGATAAATCCTTTGTTCCCACACGGTTCCTCCATACCTTTTTCTTCCTTTTATTCCTGTCCCGTTCAGGGCGACGGTCCAATGACAACCAGTTGATTTAAGGTTCCTTTCCTGCCTTTAACAGGGTCTGCACCTTCGCTCTAGCATCCTTGTAACTTTCGTGGCTTAGGACGGATTTCTCGTTCTTTTTCCGACATATGACACCGCCGTAATGAGATTAGTCAGTGTAGGACATCATACTTCTTTTCGTCCCCTTCTTTCTTTCCCCCCCTATACGTAACCGCCTCACGATCTTCGGGTCGAAGAGGATCCAGTCCTCAAGGAACCAACATTGTTTTTGCTAATCCCATGTCTTCCCCGTTGACCACCCCCCTGCATCTTTCTCCTCCTGTCGCGCCGCGAGCAACCTGAAAGAGCCCCAATGTTTTTGTTTTGCCCCTATCCAGTCCCTCTACTGAGAAAGCGGTCTGGCCGGCGGCGGCCCCGTGTTCGTCTCTCTTTTCCCAGCGTTACGAAGAAGAGACTTTCTGCCGACTGACAGGACGCTTTTTCGTTTGTAAAGACGCCCGAGTTCTTCGTCCAAATTTTGCCCTGCCAGACCTTACGGCATTTTACCCTGCGACCACTTACAGCCCATGATCGAGGTTTTTTATTTTTTTTTTTGGCGATGCTTGATACTAGAAGACGTTCCAGTGTTCCTTCCCGCGTTCAGGGGTGATGAATGAGTCCCCTCAATCCTTCAGTTCTGCGGAAGTTTTTTCTTGTAGGACTGTCTATCCAAGTAAAACCAAGGCCCATCATGGCCACCTTGTCGCCAGGTGGTTTTTCCCTTTTGTCGTCTTCCCCAGAGTTGTGAGAAATGTTCAGTCAGTTTCCCTATGGAGAAGTTCCAGCGCCCCACCTTCTTGCCTTCCCCTCCCCGTCCCAGAGAGCAGGTTGTTCGTCCCCGCCTTCTTCCTGTTCCAGCGTTGCTCCTTTCTTTACCTTTTACCCCCCGACGCAGGCTCTTGAGGCCCGAGGTGTATCACTTCTGGGTCGTCTAGCTTCCATTGCTGCCCAGTCTTCCGACCACCTGCAGAAGGCGTTGACAGCTGGTGAAAGCGGTAAGCCTCCCCCCCCCCCTAAACTTTGAAGCTGAACTTGTCTCACCGACCGAATGAAAGGATCGGTTTTGATGTCGGCCCCCCAACGCCCTTTAAGTTATCCCGGCTTCACAACTTTGCATCCGAAGGTGGTTTCTGATCTTAACCCAAAAAAAGCTCTACAAGCTCCGTGGCAGTTCCCCTTTTCCAAGAGTGGATTTCTCCTGCCTTCAGCGCTTGTCCTTTTTTTTTAAGCGTTTAACCGAGCACCTTGTAACTTCATTTCCCCTTTAAGCTTAGTGCCGTTTTTCCCCCCCTCCCTCCCCTTTCTGTATCCCTCGTTGTTTTGTTTTTTAGAGAGATTGGGTGTCGGAAGACTCTGATCCCATTTCGGCCTTCCCCCTTCCCCTTTTTCCAGATGACCCCCCGTTGCCCCACTAGTTAGAGTTCAATCCGATTTTCCCCCTTCCATGACAGGTAAGTCCGGTGTAAAGTTGTATTAAACAACCTTCTTCAAGTTTTGTGACTCGTTCGATTAATTCGTTCGTTCGCCGCCATCACCCCTCTACTTTTTCCGTTCGGTGATCGGTTGGTCAGCTTCAAGTTTGGGCTGTTTTTCGGGGATACAGTTACGCCTTTTCCTTTCCCCTCCTTCATGTTTGGTAGTCTGTCGTCAATTTCCTCTGCTCTCCTCTCCCGGAGGTACGTTCCACCTCGCCGCTGGTATAATGCCTTGTTCCGAATAGATTCCTCGGCAGACCTAACCCAGAGTAGGGAGCTTATTTTAAAAAGATATGTTCTTTCAAGGTCCCTTCTCCTGTGGTCTTTGCGTTCAGGCTTAACAACAGGCTTGCCCCCACGTACTTCTTTGCTTCCCAAAGCGGCCTCCCCCCCCTCCAACAAAACCTTTCGGTCACGCCTTTGGCCTATTTCTAATCCTGGACTGTTATATATTCCGACCAAATCCCCAACGCTCCTAATTGTCCTGATCTGTGACTGGTCGAATAAAAAAGCCTAGGGTCCGTCACCGGCCTTGCGTCATCATCCTTAATTGTGTTCTATCTGCTGCGTGATTACAAATGTAACTTTACGTCTGCAGTTAACCAAATTTGGACGACTCCCTTCCCGTTAGTTTTTCCCCTTTTTCGGATAGGGGTCTCCTCTGCTTTTTAGGTTTTGAGCTTTTACCCGAAAGTGAACTCGTCCCCATGCCACCCCTACATGGCGGATCTTCGTTCGTGGCGTTCTCTTTTTGGCCACACCCGTGTTCAGTTTGTCGCCCCCCGTATTCTGAAGTCATCGTTTTTTTACTGCGTTGGCCCCAGTTTCTCTGGATGATTTCATCCAGCCCCTTCAGAATGATTATTCCTCCGATAGATTGAGATCTTCTGACAAGTGCGGTAAAGGCTGGTCTGCCACCCGCAGTCGGATGTACTCACTCCTCAAGCTCTCCCAGGCTTCTGTGCATCGCCCTCGCCCCTTCCCTTTACCCGCCAAGTAGTGAACCTTCCCCAGTTAGGCACTTGAGTAGGAGGGCCTGCACAGTCGGCTTCGGTTACTCTTCTTTTTCTTAGTTGTTCACCATTGCCCTTCCATTGTAATACCGTTCTTGGTTTCACGCCGTGGTTGCGTCCCGAAGGTTTGGAGCCTATTTTTGAAGTCATTCCTCTGCTTTTCCATGCCGGCCTACCGTACAGATCGACAGAAGTTCCATGCTCCCTGGATTCCCTTCTTCTTCTAGCGACAAATTTGAACAGGAAATTGTTTGTAATGTCGCAGGTTCACCATGACCTGGCCTCCTCTTTCTCTTTCCTCTATTGCATCCCTTTTCCAATACCCCCGCCCCGGCGTTATCAAATAGAACTCTTTTCCCGGCAGTGTCCTTCTGTACCCGCCCCCGGAGCTTGTAGATTCTGATCCCCCTTTACCGTGGCCTAATGTCAAGAGATATTAACCCGCAGCTCGTTTCCGTCTAGGTTTCTCCCTTCTGCTGGGCTTTTCCTTTGGTCTGTCTTCCCCATTCAGGCCGCTGAGGGTGCTTGGACTAGTAAATTAGTGTGGTGAGCGTAGTCCCTTGCCTTGGCAATTAAATCTTGCCTATTGCCTTGTTTCACAAATGGAGGCGGTACAGTCTCCTTCTTATTTTGCACCCCCCCCCCCTTCCCTGATGAAACAAGGATCTCGGACCTCTGTGACACCCCCTAACCTCTTAACAGAGGTCTCTTTGGCCGCATCTGCCGAAACGGTGCTGATAGTACCTTTATCCTTCCTCCATTTTTTCTGCAACCCTCACCTTTTTAAGAAGCCGCGCTCTCGCTCAGGTCGCTTTTTATTTCCGTATTACGTCCCCCTCTCCCTCCCCTTACGACGCCCAGTCGAACACGTCATCGCCGTTTGGTCCTCCCGGTGCCTTCCCCTTTTTGAAAATGGCCGTTTGGGAATTTCCCTCCGCGTCGAAGAAAACCCTGAGATATCGTTTCTTTTCCATATGCTGCCTCGCCCCCCCTGGCTTAAGTAACCGACCGATGTAAGTCGGACTGGTTCACTATCCCTTCCACAGCTGTCGGAACGGAATTACCTCCGGTGTGCATGAGGATGATCTGCACGCCTCTGAAGACCCTCTCCTTCAGAACGTTTAGTTTGGCTCGTCTCCTAAATAGGACCTCAATAAGAGCAAAAATGTCAAGCAGGTTCCCCTCAAGGCCGTCGCCGCTTCCTCCATCCGCTCGTGAGATACCCTACATAGTTAATCTCTTACTCTTCTTTTCTGAAGCCGTCTCACCCTCCCCCGACCGTTTCTCCCCCCCATGCCGAATCTATCCTTTTACAGCTCCCTACC
>Ga0179593_1299326_pt1 | contig 17624 bp, 15 predicted proteins | sample CZODoug2_1_08_16_FD_185931 | JGI IMG/M metagenome (GOLD analysis project Ga0179593, IMG submission 185931) | Vadose zone soil fungal communities from Angelo Coast Range Reserve, California, USA - CZODoug2_1_08_16fungal (PacBio error correction) | ecosystem: Environmental > Terrestrial > Soil >... | reverse complement strand
TTTCACTTTCAAGTGCTGTACGTCCACACGGTTGAACATTTCTTTTGTGTCCTTTAGAGTTTTCCTTACCCCCCACATGACCTGAGGCCCTGACCCTGGTGCTGGTGCGTTCTCGCCCCAGTTCCCCCCCCCCTTTCTGTTATTTTTGGTCTCTCGTGATCCCTTTTGCCTCTTTTCTTGTCTGTTTCAGTCTTCTTCGGCGCCGCTTTTTACCGGTGTGTGGCGACCTGGGCCGCTAGCCACTGCTCCCCCTCCCTCTAGCCTCGTCCCTATACACTCCTCCGGAACACCCCCTTTTGCGCCCCCCCAAGCAGTGATTTTATCTGGAGTTTCCGGTCACGTGGAAGTCTACGCCCCAAGAGTATCCCATGTGTTTCCTTCGCCGCACAAAATCTTCTTCCGGTACAAATACTCCAAGTTATTGCTTTTTCATCCGGGATACCGGCTATAGTGCTCGAAGTCTTCCAACTGACTCCCAGACTGCGTTTTTTTTGACTATACCAGCCCGCTCTTTATTATGTACCCTCAAGGTCACTCCCGGGTGTAGATGGTTTCCATGTCATTCCCTTTCTTCAGTGATGCAGAATAGCAAAATTCCTCTTTTCTGTCAATCTCTCTCGATTGGTTTCTCTTCCCCGAAAAAAGTTGTTTCTCATTTCGATGTTTTCTGAGCATCGGGCATCTCTTTGGAGTCGTGTTTGGAAAATCTGCATCTACCTCCTTGGCCCGGATTCTTCCCTTTGGTTTCCGGGTCTGTCCGGATTTCCCCCAGTGCTTAGAGTTTTCCCGAAACCGATTAGAATCCACCTACGCCGTCTCTTTCCTGCCGCGTGATCGCGTTCAACGACCACAAAGAGTGGTCTTTTATATTCTCCCCTGCGCGACCTCCTTAACTACCTTTCGGGACCCAAGTGGTCTTCTCTTGACGTAGATGTTTAACCCCCACGATCCCCGCTCCTTATTCTGGCGAGGGATGACTAGTTCGTTTCTGAATTCTACACTTCGTTTTGTCTCACCGTTGTTTCAGTTTTCTTTTCTTTGTTCCAGAACGACAATCCGCCGCCGTTTCCCCCCCCCCCCCCGCTGATGAGGCGTACTCCCCCCCCTTCTCTCTCGAGGGTTCCCTTTTTCCTTCCTCCTGCCCGGTTTCACGGGTTTTTTCTTTCCTTCCCAGACTTCCATACGAAGAGCTGTCTGTGGCTGCGTTCCAACAACCTTGCATTTTCTGTGTTGAAAGTCCCCCCTGACGTTGTTTCATCCCAACCACAAGCCATGTATTTAGTCTTTTTACCAGCGGTTTTCACCCCCTACCCCGGTCCTCCTTCCAGCCCCCCGTTTTCCGACCCCCATGATGGCGCCCACAGGTTTGATAGTGTTATTTTCGATTTTCGACCCTAATCCCCTTTTCGTGTTTCTTTCCCACTTCTGCAGCCCCCCCCCACTGGAAACTGTAGTTGCCTTTATTTTCAGTGGAGGCGTTCAACGTGTTTGAATACTACCTCGGAGTTTCTGGTTTCACGTGACCGAGTGCGGTGGCTTGGACAGACCCCGCGATCCCAGTGCACCTTTTATAAGTTCTCCTCTACAACGCTCCCCATTACAGCCCCCTTTTAATTCTGTAGGTTTTTCCCCTTCAAATCGCTTTTACCTTTCCTTCCTTTTTTTACTCTCCCCCGTTCATTTCCCCCTTTTCCGAGGGGCGAACATGGAGATCTTACCAACTCCTTGCTTGAATGTCTTTCTTCTCTTGCTTGGCCGAGTATCTCCCCATCCCCTCTCAAAAGCTGGATGTCTGGATCTTCTACAGGAGCTTCGAGGCGGCTCCGCCAAACATTCTTAAAGTTATTAGTTCGGGATTTGACCTTTTTTTTTTTTTCCCTGGTGGTACCCCAAAAAGATTTTCTCCCCCCCCTCTCTTTTTTCTCCCCCCCCCAAGCACCCCCTTCCTCCCCCTTATGGAGGTTAATTAGGTGCCCGGGTTCATCCTTTTACTTCGTTTCACGTCTTGTGACAGTGAGAGTGTTTTGCATCTTAAGTTGGGCGTCGCCTGTCGCTGGTCACCCCGCTCTGTCTTGACCCTGTCATTTCGCTCCATGAACGACCCTCAATGTGCCACCCCCAAAGGTTCCCAGGGTCCCCTGTTTAACCCCCACGAGGAACCGTTCCCCCTTCCCTAGCTTGTCTCTCTTGACCTAACAAGACGAATTTTCTCTAACGATCTGATCAAGTCTCTTCCCGACCCCCCGTGGGTCTTTCCCGTACCAAAGGGATGAGAAGGAAACTTTGTTCTATCTTATGCCACCCCCGAAACCTCGAGGGACCGAACTTTCCTTGACCTCTTCCGATAGTTATTAGTTGCGCCCTTTGGAGTCTGTACCCCCCCTGTGTCCTCTCACTCGCTTGTATTTTTGCCTATTCCCGTGCAACTCCCCTCAAAGGAATCCCAAACAGATGGTGCGACCTTTGTGGGCGGTCCCCCCGACCGGAGACACTACGGGCATTTGGTGGACGTTTACACCGGACTTCGTACTAGAAAAAAAATCTGGGTGTTTCTTTTTTTCTCGGCGCCGGTGCGTAACCAGCCCCCCTTTGGCCCGTTTCCCAATTTTTTTCTATGTTCTTTTCCCCCGGACCTGCGCGCGCGTCTTTGGGTTTTCTCTTATTTGCTGGCAACCCCGTCATGCCCACCACCGTGTGCCCTCCCCGCCGTGCACTCCCCTTTCCTTAATTCCAACGTTTGGAACCAGGTCCCCCAACTCCCCCTAAGGCTCTCTGAGAATCGTTTGACTCCCAAAGATTCCAAAGAAAAACCCCCCCCAAAATGGTTTTTGGGTGCCCCCCCCCTCTTCCACCAACGTCTCGCAGGTTCGTTGTGGACTTTTGTTTATTTACCCCTGTTTGTAGCTGCGGTAGGTCCCACCCCAAACCCCCCTCCTTGAACCACGCCCGCGTTCCCCCCCACCCCCTCCAAGCGCGCTCTACGGCTTCTTCCTTTCTCTCACTTCCAGCTGTCTTGGCTCGGTCTATGTTTAATTATGGAGAGGGGGTTGAGACCGTTTCATTTCTTTCTCCTGATTTGTTTTATTATCCTGGTCAATAAAGGGTGTGAGCGACCCCCCACATACCTATCTTTCTTTTCCAAACCGCCCCCCGTATAATTGGCTTCCATGGTTTGTACTCCGCTCTTACCTCAGCCCCCCCCTTCCTTTTGCCGTTTATCCCAGGTCATTCTTAAGAGAATGTTTCTCAGGTGTCAAAGAAATTTTCTCTAGGTCTTTCCTTTCTCCCCCAGTGTTTCCACGTAGATCCGCTTGTTTTCTTTTTCTTTTTTAAATTGGAGGTGGAAGGGTGTACTTTAGGTCGTTTTGAGGTTCTTTGATTGCCACTTTTCCCCCCTCCGTTATACAATTCTCTCTCATTTCCCCCATCTTTCCCCCTCTGGTTGTTTTTTTTCTTTTTCTTAGTCATGAGAAAAGTAATACTCCTCATCTTTTTTAAGCTCTGAGACCCCTGATGCACCTCTCACCCCCACGCTTATCCAAAAGAGCTTCCGAACGGCCTTTGGATCGGCCGTTTCCCTCTCCTTTGCGGCTTCCGCCAGGCGCGTGTTCTCTCGGCCCATTTTCCCCCCCGGGTCTTTTTGTACCTGGAATTTCGTTTTGCTTTGGCGTTTTTTTCCCAACCAAAGTGCTGGGCGGATTCTTCAGCTGGCTAACTAATGATCCCTTTTGTCCGCGAAGACTAGTCACCCTCTTTCTGAAAGGAAGCGCTCTCCTCGAAACCATTTTGGCTACCGCCGTTCCCCGCACGGTTTCTTGTGGATCCCAAGTCCCCTGAACCTTCCTCCTGCCGATACCTTTTTTTTGTTTACGGAGTTATGTGTCTGCTTCTGGTGGTCTGGACTTTTTTACAGCTTTCTTCTCACCACCGGATAACACACAAAATGACTGGCATGTGCGGTTTCACGCCGTCCCAACACCCCATTTCCTTGGGTGTTCCCACATTTTCGTCCACCACGGAGCTGCCACTGATTCCGTCGGGTTAGTGGTCGCCTTGTGCTTATGCCTTTTTCGTCCTGTATCGACCTTTGCATAACGGTTTCCCCTGAGATTGCACAGCCTTCGTGGTCTCCATGCCATCACCCATTTTTCTGCTGTTAGCCCGTCATTTTCAACCTCTCAGGAGAACACATAAGTATTCTGGTCGTCATTATGCCCAGTTCGTTTAGGTTTCGCGGCCCGTTTGAAGAAAAAATGTTCGCGAGTGGTTTGGGTTTCTGTTTTCCCCCGTGTTTCGGGGTAGGGGTGTTGTCGTCGATGACAAGGGACTGGTCTCCTTTTTTGAGTCCTTGTGGAGCGCCTGCCCCCCAGTTAGCTGACGGCTCCACTTAGTCCGCCGCCCCCGTTGTAACACCTCGGTGAAGTGTTCGGGATGACCTTTGATTTCGCCGGTTCTGTAGACTTTTTTCTCTCCGTACCCGGGGATCCCCCCCCTGGTAGTCCCTCGAGTCAGGCAGCTTCGTTTGGCTTGAATTTTCAGCCAGGCCGTCTCTTTTTTTTTTTCCTTTTTTTTTTTCAGCTCCCCTTTCGTCAAACCCCACGCTGTCGAGGCCTGTCGTCGCCCCCAATTTTGTAGTTGTCGCTTTTCTCTAACAAGTGGAACCTTCAGTGTCGACCACAGGTCCCGCCCTTTTTTGGTCCACTTACGTAGCTTTCCCCCCTCAGATGGAAGCTTTTTTCCCCACTCGCTTTTACCCGTTGGAAAAGACGTTTCCCAACTTTTCCGTTTATCTGGGGACTGCAAGTCTTTTTAGACCGCGAGTCTGTCGCGTCCCAATTTATCCCTTTTTTTTCAGACGTCCTTCTTGTGACTGCAAGGGGGGGCGAGACGTCGCCTCCGTTCAGAAAACTTTTTTTTTCCTGGCGCTGCTGTCCTCTTCTTTTTCCGTAGAAGTTCCCCCCCTGCTCCCCCCCGCCCCTTTTCGTTTTGCTGCTCTCTCTGTGATGCCGCACTTTTCTCTGACTGACTTGTCGGGCTCCCCCCCCTGCAGGGGTGGTCGGCCTTAAGGTGGTAAGGGCCAGGCGGATTCCATCGTGGTCATTTGCCGCCCCCTCCTATATCTTATCCCCGGATACTGGTACCATGGACTACGCGTTGCCTTCCACCAAAGGCTTTTAACCCCCCCCCTCGGCGCGTGTCACGCGATCTCCCCCCCAGGGTCAACTTTTTTCTTGTCACAACTTGAGGCTTCTTGTTGCTGTGGCAACCAACCGTAGTTCAGCTGGCTCTCTGTAGATCCGATCACCCCGTGGTGCGCCCCCTTTGGGTGACTTGCTTGCCGTGCTGCTCCCCTTTCCAACAGCGGGTCCCACCAGTCTGGGATCCCTGTCTCAGTCGTAGGCAGGCCAGGTTTCCGTGGTGTGACCTCTCTTCCACCAGCCCCCGAGTTTCCTCCCCGCTGTTCCAAGACACATTTCCGTAAGCCCGTGGATCCTCCCCCCTTTCTTAACTTCCCCACCCTCGAGGCCCAAACGTACGCCGTAGGCGGCGGAGTTTTCGTTCGGCAGTTTCTTTTTTTTGCCTCCACAGAGACCCTTTGACACCCCCCCCGTCGTTCCGATTTCATTTTCCCCCCCTCCTTCGTTCAGCGCCTCGGATGCGTTGGGCGCATACTTGCAACACCGTCGGAATGCAGTGCGTATCGTACCCGGAGACAGTTGCGAATTTTACCTCCCAACTCGGGTTCGGGCCCCTGATCTGGAGTTTCCTTAGTCTCCTTTTGATATGTCTCTCGTGGTTTCTACCCTTACAAGAACCTCTCCCCCGAAGAAGTCCAGGCCTGGTGAAAAAGGCGTTGCCGAGTCCAGGGGATTTCTCTGTTTGAGGTACTGATCTTCACTGGACCCGGATGGACGCGGAACCTTGAATAGCCCATATAAACCGCGGGGTGAGTCCCCGGAAGTTCGCACAAAACGTCGTTTGGGTGTTTTGTTTGATGTGGTGTTTGTTGTTGAGGCGCGGGTATTCTAGCCCGCCCCTACGGTTCGAGTTGACTCTCGGCGTTTTTTTTTTTAACATCCCTGGATGACTTTAACAACTTCCGCTCAACCCCAGTGCGTTTCCTTGGACTTTTCAACCTATACCTTCGGCGGTTGCTCTAAAAACTAGTATCCTTCATGTCCCGCTTCCGACTTTTTTGCTTTTTCTCCCCTTCGATTAGCACCCCCATCCCCGTTTTACGGCAGCCCATTGGGCGTGTTCACCCCCCAACCCCCCCGGCTCATCTTTTTTTTCCGTCCACGTTACGTCGACCATCGAGCAGAGGTGCAGATTGATGTATCTCGATTTTTCCTTTCCCGTTAGGTTTTTTGTGCTTCCGTTCTTCACTAAGCGTTGGGAGGCCCCCCACCAGTTTGTGATAGTTAGGACGACTCCGTACTTTTGTCAATTTCGTTCGGCGAGAACATTATCGTCCGACCCTGCCCTTTTTAAGAGTGCTGGTTTGAACGATAGCGCCCCCAACGAGGGTACAGTTCTTCTTCTATATCTCCCAATCGTAGGTAACAACAGAGAGATGGAAATAGTATTGAGTCCGCACTTTTTAAGTTCATGAAGTTTGATAAGTTCCCGAACCACACTTATGTTCGACTTTACCGCCAAATTTTGATTCGCCACCCCAGCGAGCAGGATTTTATGGACGCACGTTTGGATGGTCTAATTATGGTTTACCAAAACGTTTTTCTCACTTGTAGCCGTAGACGACGTCTCCCCTTTTCGCTCCCAGTTTGCCTTTATTTGTTTTCCAATCTTCTTTCCAACCCTTGATTTGATCCGCTTTCATAGAAACTCCCCTTCTTTCCCCCCCCCCTCCGATGATCTCCCCCCCCCTATTCGTCAGGTTAACGGCAACGTGCGGTCCTCCCCCCTTCTGGTCTTGAGTTTCCTTTCTCGGGGGGCCGCTCCTTACTTCCACCCTCCTCAATTCAACTTGACCACCGCCCCCACACCCTTCTTAGAACCGGCGGCCCCTTTCTTCCCCGCCCCACGGCCTTCTCCCCCTCTCTTGCCGGCGGAACAACCCCTTTTTTGCGGACCACAGATTTCCCTTTTGAAGTCCGCTGGGAGCGCGTAGTCCCCCCCTCGGCAATCTCCCATTCAACTCCGAGAGGAGCGGCTGTGCGGCTGCCTGTCTGTCGTCTTCTACCCACTACCACGGTGCTGCCTGATACCCCCCCTCTTTTGACTGGCCCCCGGGCCAAGTAGTCAACGTGCATGCCCCGGCACCCGCCGTTGGACCTCCGCTAACCCCCCTCAACGGATGACCCTCCCCCGGTGGACGCATTCCACCACGGATCGGCTGCCTTCCTTGGCCACGGCGCGTGCGAAGCGTATTTGCCCTTCCCTGGCGTCCTCCTTTTTTTCCTAGCGCTTCGATTTGTTTATTCAACCCATTTCCGTCACCCAGTGTGGCTTTCTTTTTTACGGCCCTCCAGCTTGGATTTTTTTCTCCCCCCCATTTTGGCTGAGTAGGGGGTTTTCCACGCACATCTTACCATCTTAGAAAATGCGTCTCAATTTTCAACTTTTGACGTCTTTTTCTGGAACTGAATCTCTTTCCTTTTTTTTTTTACTCCCTTCCTTGTTTTTGTCGATCCTTGTTCTCTAACGAATTTGAGTTTTTTCTTGAGCCAGTCGGTAGGAGCATCGGTCTCGGGGTAAATGGCATCTCGTGTCCTCCCCCCCTGACCTCCCATGTGAATGTGTGTTTTTTCCCTCCCCCCCCCAAATTCCCTCGATGCGGCTGGAGTCCAACTTCCCCTCCCTCCACATTTTTGGCAGATATTCATTGTTTGAATTTCATCAAGTGAGTTTCTGCGTTTGTGATTTTTTTCCCTTAAGCTTAAACATACGGTCTTTTCCCCTCCCGATCGTGGTCTTTCCGGAGCGGCCGACCACTAATGGTTGGAATGGACTTCTTTACCCCGGCTGTCCAACCGTAGTCCTTTCATCGTTGAGGCTTTCTGTCTTACTGTTGATCCTGTTGCATTCAGTTTTGCGTTCTTGATATCTAGTCCTCGCATTGGTTGGAAGGAGTTTTTTAACTTTGTGGTCCTTACCCCTTACCTAGGACCGTCAAATACCTGCCCCCTGTCTTTTTAGGCCTTAGTTCTTCTTCTGTTCCCTGCTGACAAACAAACGTTCATTACCATCCTTTCTCTGGCCTTGATTAGCGTTGTATATTCTGGCAACTGCACTCTAGCAAACCTCCCATGGCAATTCTGATTTTTGATCCTTCCGCGGGTTCTCCAGGGATGTCTGTGGAGAATCCTGGTTGATGATTGGTGGGCCCGTTTTTTTTGTTTCTGTTTGTTTCCGTTTTCACCTTTATCGTCTAGGCAGTTCCCGTGGCCTATGGGAGTTAATCCGACCGTGCCTTCCCCTTACGTTTTTCCCGTTCGACACCTCCAGTCAAGGGCGTTGATCCGTCAGGTATCGGTCGTGCCTTCATGTTTCTTCTTTTTTTTTCCTTTTCTTTCCGTCTCTTTTCAGACCGGCGGCTTAGTCATAGAGTTTACCTTTCCCGTTTTAATATTTTGACGACTTTGAATGTGTCGTCTCTAGACCCCGTTTTTCACCAATTCTTCCGAAGAACCCACGCTTTCCTTGACAATCGTGACCCCACACCTTTCCCGTTTTCTGCTGTTTTTGACCGGGGCCGCCTGTCCTTAATGGGCCTCATCAGCGCGCGCTTTCTTTCGGTGGGCAGGTCCTTTTCTTTCCTTGATCCCCCCCCTTTTTTCTTGGCGGGCACCCCTTACAAGTTTTCGTTTGACTTCTTTTTGCCGTCGCCTGGACCTCCTCCCCCGGATGATTTCGTGCCTTCCTGGGCCCTTTCTTGATCATCCTAGCTTCGAGGCTCTAAACACCTTTGCGCTCCTGTATAGCCCCTGAACTCCATACTTGTATGTGCTGGCCTTTTCATCACGGTTCTGCTTTTTTCTTTTCCCTGAGCCGGTCCTTAGCTCTAGTGTTCTCTTCTACACCCTTCTGGAATCTTTCCAGTTTTGGAGGAAGGCCCTTTTGTTACCCACGGTCGACCAAAGCCGATCTTCCCGAACCCACCCCCGGCCCGGTAGACCCCTTCTTGCTCGGGAAAGCTGCAAGACTTCCTCGTCATTTTCTTTCTGTGCCAAATTTGGAAGATGGACAACTACTCTTGCTCGTCTCAAACTTGTCGCCTTCCCCCGGTCGGACATCTCGTGCGGTTGTTTTGTTCTGCCCAGGTCCATTAGATCTTTCGAACTTTGGTCCCCAACGGTGTCTTAAACTAGAGGGGCGGCTTTGAGTGGACTTATCCCCCTCCCGATGGTTTTATATTTCTAGTTACCTCCCCTAGTCCCCCCCGGTGGAGCTGATTCTTTTTCCCCAGGGTATCTGCTTCCCCTTCCCCTTTTCTTAGCTACATCGCCACCCACTAGCGTTTCTTGCCCATTCTGCCCTCTTTTTTGATGGTCGGGGGCCCGCCCCGGCTTTGAAAGCCCCCCTCCCCCCCGATCTTGGTGGCCGCGGGCCCTGCTGCGTGCCCCGTTGCTTTCGGCTTTAGGCCGGGAATTACCAAACCACCACAAACAGATGGACCCGCTAATCCAACCAGACGCGCCCCCTCCGGTTGGACCCTGGACCGCAGCGGATCTTTGTATTGGCAATAGCTGAGGTCGCCCCTGTCTGCGTGCACTTCATTTCGGACGCGCCGATCCCCCCCCCCCCCCCCCCAGGTCCTCGAGGCCCCAAAAAGTAGTGGGAGTTGATGCGCATCGAGGTCTTTGCGAAACACCAGAGGCTACTTTCCCCCACAGGGAGGAGTTTGTTCTACTTTTTTTAGTTTTCCCCAAGATCAAGAGACGCTGATTCTTTCCCTCGTTGGGATGCTTTATTTTCCTCAAGTCCCCTTTACGACGTGGTTTTCCTTTTTTTGCTTCGGGCCCCCTTAATCCATCGCCATCCCTTTTTCCGTGCCCTCCCTTACGTTGAAGATGACTTCCCTTTTTTCATGTGTCTTGCTCAACCATTTTCTAGTCAGTTTTGCCCCGGGTACGTGCTGGGGAGGGCCTGACTCCTTCCACTGGTACCACCACGTCTTGGTCCCTTTAATTTGCATAGTCCCGTTCGTCTACTGATACCAGCTGCGTGTTGCTCTTTCACCATTGATTTCGGCCCGCCCATGCTAACAAAACTTTGCTTGGTGCGTCACCGTTCTCATCTCGATCCCCCTCCCCCCACCGTTCTGGCGCGCATTCCACTGGACCTCCGGTTTCAGGTGTGTATTTGCCTCCACCGTAATCAGCCATAGTTGCCGACGAACCCCCTGCTGTCTTCCCTTTGCCCTATAGCTTTGGGTTACTGTAGTCCCGGATGTGTTGGTCTTCTCTGTTTTTTTGACTTTCCCCCCCCGCGATCCCAGTTTGTTCTTGCCGTCTAAGGTCTCTTACTTTCGGGGCCATGCCAATTTTTTTTCTAGTGGTGCATCTAGGCTTTGCCTTCCAATTGAAGTCTTCCATTGACCTTTTTTTGGCCGGACCTCCGTTTACAAGTCACATTCTGTTTTGGCTTTTTCCTGACCCCTACGCCAAGGTTCTCTTATCCCCCTCAGGTTGCTTAGTCCCCGCATCTCCCCAGACGCTCTCCCATTACCGGTTATCGATTTGGATTTGACGAGACCCCCTGAGGGGATGCTTGCGCCCGAAAACGTTCGGGACCTATAGTCGTTGGATCACCTGCCCTGGTCCATTCCCTATACCAACCCAGGAGAAGGACCCACAAACTTGCACCCCCCTTTTTCCAAATTTGGTCCGTTTATACTTTCTCTTTTTGTTCACGTCTCAACTCGGCCGCAATATTAAACCTTATTTTTTGTCATATACAGTCTGTGGACCCTTTTAAGTCCTTTCATTTTCGTAAACCCTTCGAAGTATACCAACATGTCAGCGATGATCTGAGTCAAATACCACTTTCGACAATAACGAACGGCTGTTCTCCCTGTTTGCTTTTGTCAACCCTCAACGTGCCATGGATCGGGACTTTGCATTTTTCCGAGCTATCCTGACGAGTTAACGCCTGATTGTGATAACTGCGTTCCCCCCGCCTCCCACCTTTTGAACACCGTAAAACTGTGCTCCCTTTCTACTTGCCCATCGTTTATCCCTAAGAACGCTTCTGTCCGTACCTTTTTTTCAGTTCTTATGTTCCTGAGAGGAAATTCTCTGGGCGTCCATCCCTGCTGTTCTCTTGTCACACCCCCCCCCCCTTCAATGAGAGCTTTGTCTCCCTCAACCCAAATAGAACCCTGGCTCGGCCCCAACCCGTTTTGATTTTTGATTCGGCTTCGTTTGGGGTGTCCCCACGACCTACGTGCTTTTCACTGTGTGCCGCAAACCCTTGCCGTGCCAAGCCCCCTAGATGGTTTTCGTTTTCGCGTCTCCCCTTGAGATTTTTATACAACCAGTTTCCCGTGTCTACCGCATGGGCCGTAGCCCCCGGACATGCCTCCCGAGTCCCCTTGTGTGCTCATTTGCCTTTTTTTTTCTTCAACCCTTTTTCCTTTCCCCCGGCCCCTACTCTTTTTTTTTAAATTTAACCCCCGGTTGCTCTTCATGAAAACCCTTTACCACCCGGCTCCGAACGAGTTCCACCCTTCCGGCTAGGTTTCTTTCGTCTTTACTGGTTTGCGTCCGCACACGCTCAATTCCAACACCCACCCCCAAGTTAGTTGTTACGGTAACCGTACCTTGACCCCAAAGAGAACTTGTCTTTCGGAGGGGGTCTGAACTTCTTTTACTCTAGTTCTTTTGCTTGTCCCTGGTCTCCCCCAAAAGTTCAGGTTTTACAACCCCCTGTGCCTCTCCCCCAGCCCACCTTATTTCGAGGGGACTTTTTACCTTGAGTTTTTTTTGGTCCCTTTTGTTTTTTACTTTCGCAGCTTAGTCGGCGGTCTCATCGGCATCGTTATAACCCCCATTTTTTTTGGTGTTTTTGTTGTTTTTGCCCTCTTCGACGCTTCAGTTGTTATTTTTCTCTTTTGTTTGTCCTTTCCGCGGTAGTTGTATTCCTGCCTGGTCTGTGACCCCCGTGTTTGTTTTTGTCCCGTAGGATTTCCGTTTTTTTTTAAGGATCCCTGGGGAAGGACAAGCAGCTGGATGTAGGTTGAAGGACGAGAATGAAGAGTCCCACTCTAAGTGGCACCCGAGACGCTGAAGGTAAGTAGGGGGGAAGAGAAAAGGGGAAAGGAGACGGTGGGGGGGGCTCGTTTCCTAAGGAAACTGACTCTTTTAGACATGAAGGAGGGGCCTTTATTGGGTTGAGAATTGATGCGTGGTAGGTCACCTGTGCATCCCGCCTTGTTTTATACTGGTGTGTACAGGTGGCAGGTATTCACCAGTTGAACCAGTCTGTCACCCTTTTGAACTTCTTTAAGGAGAGGGGGACAGATCCCTGAATTGAGGGTTTCTAGAGGGCTGAGAGCAAGGAGTAAAAATGGTTTAAGGTAAATAGTGGTTGACCGGCGAGAGCGAGGGTGCTATTCATAGGTGAGGCGAATTTGTCCCGGCAGGTGGTATTTCGGTTGAGTGGAGGGATGGGCTAGCTGTGTGAATGAGATCTTTCCTCTTTTTATGGTTTATTGTCCTCCTTAGATGAATGACCAGTAGTTATTACAAAAGTAATGGGTGGAATAATGTTTTGGTTGAGAGAGAGGGAAGAGTTTGTGGATTTGAGAGGTGATGACTAAGTGAAGGAACTCCCTTAACCCTCCATTTACCGGCAAGGATTACTAAGAAGTCGAGGTCAAAGGAGCACGCAGAAAAGAAACCCTGTGACCTAACAACGCGGGATCCCCCCGAAGTATCCTACGGGGCATTTCTTTTTGATTTTCCCCTTTTTCTCGGTTGTTTGCTGGCAATAGTTTGCGGTACCCGTCTCTCAATCCCCCCCCTTTTTCTCACGTGGCCCTACGGGTGCCCCAGTTTTAGGTGGTCGTTCCCTGCCCCCCCCCCCAACGGCGCTCCTGTGCGTCCTCTGCAACTTCTCGCCCCCATTTTGACCCCGTACTTTGAACTTTCCCACTACAAGGCGGGTTTAGTTTTTTTCCACCTCTGCGACGTCCGAAACCCTTCTTCCGCGCGTTCCCGGCAAGCCCCCTAAACTCTCCGGGAAGCTTATAGCCCGCCGACACACCATTGGAGAACACAGGCCGATTTCATCACTCATTGCCTATTGGGCATCGATTAACAAGTTCCCCCACTACCGTTGGTTGCCTTTCCCCCATGTGCTCTGTCTTTGTACCTGTCCCTTTTTTTCGTTGTGAGGTTTCCGCTCTTTTCTGCAAAAAACCCGTCCTTCCCACCCCCACACTACGTCTTTTGTTGCCCGTCTTTTTTTTTTTCAAACCCCTTTTTGTCGCTGTATGGCTGACGGTTTTTGGTTCACCTCTTTCCCTCACCCCATCGCCGTCGGCCGGCTTTTTCTCCTGTTGGGCGCGCATTTGCCTATGCTTTCTTTAGGTACTTTCCCTGAAACTTTTTGTTAATGACCCCCCCCCCCGGGTTCCTCTGCCCCTCCCCTTCCCCACCAAAGTACGCTCCTCTGGTTTATTAGACAACGGGGGCCCGATCAACGATCTGGCGGAGCGATGTTTTTTTTTTGTTTTTGCCTCCCGACCCCCACTTACTTTAGTCTTGTTTTGGGGCCGTCAACCTGCGGCCACCGCATCTGTCCTTGGCGTCCTTGTTGAACATTCCCCACCAACCCGTTGACGTTCGTTTTTTTGGGCTCGTTCCTCCTGTCTGGGGGATTTGGAGGTTGACGTTGTCACAATTCCCTTCCGTCTTAAGTTTTTTTTGACAGGCGTCGCCCTTCCCCGCGACTCCTCACCTCGAGTCGTGCCCAAACCGTTTTCCAGTGCTTTTTTTGCTCCATCCCCTTTAGTGGGTTATTTCGCTTTAGTCTGCCGTGTTCTCCTGTTGCTCCGTTCCATGACCCAACGTTTTTTCGTTTTCGGTCATTGATTTTTCCGTTTTTTCTTTTTAGCAAGTTCTCTGATTACCGGCTTTGACCCTAGGTCCCTTTTACTGGGAGTTTCAAAAACAAATATCTTTTCCTCGCGACCAATTACTTTTTTCCGAAGGTAGGTTTTCCCGACCGCCGCAAATTTGTGTTTTGCTCGTCTTTGCTTTGCTTTTTTCCTCCGCGAAGTCTGTGGCCCTTGTGTCTGCCCACCGTCGTCTCACAAGTTGTCTTCGCTCTCTTTGAACGCCTTCCTTTCCATTAACAGGGGTTTGTTTACTCACTTTGTTGTTTGTTACACTGAGGCCCCGCAGGTTTTTTTCTCCTCCCCATTGTTTTTAGTTCTTTTTTTGACCGCTTTTCCTGGGTTGAAGAGGGTCCTGTTTCTCGGCCCCCCCAGACTCCTTCTTCTCCTTTCCTTCTTTTTGATCGCGTCGGTCGTCGAGCCCATGCCCGGAGGACTCCAACCCCCCCTCCTTCGGTGTTTGCTCTTTTTGCGATTCGCCCCCCTTCCATTTAGTCCTTTTTCACTGTAGTTTTTCCTTTTTCCTGTTCTTTCCTGAAGCCACCGCGTGTGGCTACCTCTTGATCCCCCCTTACAGTCTGCAGTCTGTCCATTTTGTCCTCCCCTTCGTTATGCTTATCTCTATTTTGGCTTTGCACTTTTAGTCATCTCCCGTCCCGCTGTCACCCACCACCTAGGCCGCAGCTGCGTCCCCCCCCCAGTCGGATTTTCACCCCCCCCACTGTTTTTGGGTCCCCCCCCGTACCCCCCTGATGCGATTTTCCCTTTTTTTTTGTGGACAATCACCCCCCCCTTTCAAGTCCGTTGGTTTTGTTCTATCGATATCCGTTCCCTTTTGTTTCTGACTTTTCAGTTTTCCTCTGTTTTTTTCTGATTCGTTAACCCCTCGACACCCTTGTGCTTGCTTTTTCGATTCCCGGGATTTCCTTTTGGCAGTTCCCCTTTTTTCTTGTTCCCCCCCCCCAACTTTCTCTCGCGACCCCCTTCCGCTGTATTTTCACCAGCCCCTTAGTATCCGGCTCTTTCCTTCTCGTTGACTTTAACTTTTTTTCCCCCCGAGGTTCCGGCAAGTCCCGCACCGTAGGGCGCCCGTACTGCTCGGCTTTCGGTGTTGTGTACTTCCCACGTTTTTTTTTCACCTCTACCCTTAGCTCCAGTATCTACTTAAATTTGATCCGACTAAATCTTCTATTTTTTACACCGAACTCGCCCCCGCTCATTTTGCGATTTTTTTCTCTGACCCTTTTTTTGAGACCCCCACAACCAACCCCTTTTTTCCAAATAGCGGTTTCGGTTTTATGTAGTCCTTGGACGTCTTGACGTGGTTTTTTGGGGGGAGTGCGGTCTCTGTTTCTAAACGTCGCTCCCAGTTGGTTCATGCCCCCCCCTTTGCCCCTTGTCCCGACCTGATTACTTCCACTTGATTCTTTTTTGAGATTTTCCTTTGTCTCAGGCTTTTTTTCGAATCGAGTCCCTATGGTCTCATGAACGCACCTTGCCCCGAGACCGCGGACCCACGATATTTCTCTGATTCAGTAACTCTTTTTCCGTAACCCCCCTAGAGTAATGGCTTCTTTATTGTCCTCACCACCTCTCAGTTTTGCAGATTGTTTCCCCTCCTGTCCCGTTAAACATACCGTTTTTTCGTTTAATGGTTGACAAACAATTACCTCCTACCCTTTTTTTTTTTTCCGGCTTTTTTCCCCCGGCAAGTTTAAAAGGGCCGTCTGTTGATGTTTTACTGCTTTCCCCCCCCCCCGCCCTTCTATCCTCCAGTGTCAACTGCGTAACAGGTCCGATTGGAACACCGGAGGTCATCCCCTTACTCCCCCCCTAACCCTCTGATCTTGCCGGCTGAAGTTTTGTTGGCCCCTCAGCCTTTCACCACCGAAGTCTCGTTGTCGTCCCCTTGCCAGGACATCCGAGTTCTAATTTGCAACTTGGTTTACTCTGGATGCTTTCCTCCTTTTTAACCTGTCTTCGCTTCTTTTTTCCCTTTATTTACTAATAGTTCCTGTTGGGCCCCCAACTCTGGTGCTTTTTTTCTTTCCCCCAAGTAGCACTGCCGTCCTTTCCCCTATCTGCTCGCCAAAGTTTATAGAGTATTACCCCCCTTAAAACTGATGGAGGTAATCCCCCCCTCAACAACGCTTTTCGGTCTTATATGCTAAGAGGTTATCAACTTATTCCGTTTTTGTTCGCTTCATGTCCTCAATTTTCCCAGTTGCCCCTCTAGGTAGAATCTTTTCAGCCCCCACCAAGACACTACCCCCAGGTTTGGACGTCAGTATGATTCCCCCAGTCGCTCCACCCCTCCCCCTAGAAGAGACCTGTTCTATTTTAAAGGGCCATCCCTTACTTGAGGAGAATGTTTTCTTTTTTCACCCTGCCTTTTCGAGGAGTCTTGTCCCGAACCCCCCCCCGAGTCCGTCCTTTTTTTAGTGATGTCTGTCCCCCTGTCAACGTGTGGGTTTTCACCCGTGCTATGTTTTTTCAAAGCCTCCGCTCAGAACCTCTACCTCCCAGAAGAGGATCAAGAAGCCTCCCGTCCTCGACCTCTGTCAACTTCCCAAGTTATCCTCTTACGTTTCACACCCAAGACCTGAGGTACTTTGGTAAGGACGTGAATCATGTCTGAACCCCCTTCCTCCTGTTACTGAAAGCCGACCAGTCACCTCACCCTATGACCACGTCCCCCACCCACCCCCCTGCTTGTCACTCTACCCGGACCTACACCCGCTGTTTTTCACCGTCTTACGTCGCCCCACGGACCTATGCACACCTCGGCCCCTCTCCGTTTGATTCAGATCACCCAGCCTATGTGGATGAATTCCCAGTTTGTCTTTAGATGTCGCTCCCCCCGTCTGTCGGCCCAGGTACATTCCATCGTTTTTACGAGTCAGATCCATCGTGTTTGGTTGTGTTTGGGCTCGTTTTTTCCAGTGGATTTATTGACCCCACACCTGGTCCTTCCCCCCAGGTCTCACTACACGGTGTGAGGATAGATGTCTCCAATCTGTTGATAAAGGTTTATGATCCCAACTCCTAAAGACAACCAACCAGAGTCATCAACCCCCGACCGAGCCTTTTCCCTGTGCAAGAAGTGGGGTTTTTGACTCCACCCCCACCCACTGTCGTTTTCATTATTGTTGACCTACACGGAACCCTCCATCACTAGGACCGTTTTTCCCAGCCTCATTTCTTTCCTTTATTGTATTGCTCCTTTTGAGTCCCAGCGTCATTCTCTTACCGATAGATGTTGTCCTGTCCTTCTCCCATTTCCCATCCGGTCCCCCTTTGGAGTTTTTTTTTTTTCCTTTTATTTACAGCCCTCATCGCTTGTCTAGTGTTGTCTCTCCCATTACTGTTTGGACGGGATCCTCTAAGTGAATGGCGTCCCCCGTCCCCTTCCTTTCCCGTTTTGTTTCTTTAGTGGCCCTCATCTCTATATTTTCCTCACATTTTCCCTTTTTTTTGTAGACCTGACTTTAGTAGTGCATCTAAATACTGTGGTCATTGGCTTCGTTCCTTGCCCGCTCCC
>Ga0179593_1499584_pt1 | contig 17625 bp, 33 predicted proteins | sample CZODoug2_1_08_16_FD_185931 | JGI IMG/M metagenome (GOLD analysis project Ga0179593, IMG submission 185931) | Vadose zone soil fungal communities from Angelo Coast Range Reserve, California, USA - CZODoug2_1_08_16fungal (PacBio error correction) | ecosystem: Environmental > Terrestrial > Soil >... | reverse complement strand
CTCTGCTCCCTCCCTTTTTTTTTAGTCCTTTTTTATCCACACTCTTTTTTTTTACTTTCTAAATCCTACCCCTTTTCTTCCCCTTTTCCGAAGTCCCACCCCCTTTTACTATGAATCACCCTTCCACCAAAATTTTTTTTTTTTTTTTTTTTTTTTTTCCACGAAGCCCCCCCTTGCTCGCCAAGTTTTTGAATTAACTTATCACTCACCTTTACCATACGTCGACTCTTCTTAACACTCCAGGATGATTCCCTTCCCTCTGGTTCGATCATTTGCCCCTTTTTTTTAATTCTCAGCTTCGCCGAAAAGCTTTTTCTCTTTCTCACTCTTTTTCCTTCTTTTTTTTCTGTGTCCCCGCCTCCTTTTCCCCCCCTTTTCGTTTTTTTCCGCCCTCCCCGCTTTCTCAGAGAATTACTTTGCACGCTTATCCACGGCAGCCCCAAGAACCCAGTTTTTTTTTTTTTTTTTTTTTTTTTTTTTTTTTTTTTTTTTTTTTTTTTTTTTCCCCCCCCCCCCCATCAAGAGGACCTACCTCCCTGTACCAATGACGTTTCCCCCCGAATCCTCCTCGCTTTTTGTTTTTGCACCCCAGTTAGTTCGTCAATTCTTTTATATCGCCCAGTCCTGTTTGTCCCTTTAACCATTTCACTTCCCCCCTTTTCCTTTTGAAAAGGTTTTAATCGTTCTCAGCGTGTTACAAGTGTCTTTCCCCTTGTTACCACAATGCCATCGTCCATCCAGTACCTTATGCTCATTTTTTTTCCCTGATTTTACTCATTCGCTTACAATTCCATTGTTTAGTCGAGGCCCCACTCAACTAGTAGTCCCCCTCCTTTAATTGCCATCCAGAGAAGTGCTTGTTTTTTTTGGTCCACACAGGGAGGGAGAGTTATACTTGCACCTCACGTCCCTCTTAGCTGCTAATATCCAAGCATTTATTCCACTGAACTCCAGCCTTGGCTTCTCTCTCTGTTTTATGTACTTGAGGATTACAAAGTTTTCTTTTTTTTTTTTTTTGTTTTTTTTTTTTTTTTTTTTTTTTTTGGTGCCGGTCCCCCGGATTGACTCGTTCAGGCTCGAGACCTTTGTTCTTTTCCTTTTTGAGTTTTTTCGTCCCCTCCTTTTTGAAAAGCTCCGAATGGAATCCTCCCCTTTACTCTTATTCCTTTTTCTGGTGCGCTACACACTTGCGACATTAAGCCTTCACCCCTCGGACTTGTTCCAAGTTCTGTTCTTTTTTTCTCTCGGAACCCTTAACTTCGAAGTGAGTTCCATTTAGTTTTGAGGAGTTTTCCCACCATTGTGACTCCTTACTGACATGGCCACTGACGGTGAATTTTTGACCATTTCCCGACCTGTATTTATCCCCTACATGATTTTCCCTTTGGCCCGCCTCCCCAACATTCCTCATTATTCGACTATGTTCCCTCCCAGGAACAACAGTTTTGTTCCCCCGTGTTAACTTTAGCTCCTGACCCCTTCCATGAGTAATTTTCCTTATGTGTGCGGCATTTTTTCCCCCGGAACTGTTCCCCCTTCATCCTCCTTTTTTTTTTCCCCAGCCCTTGCCTTGACACCTTTTGCCTGCCCTAATGTTTCCCCCCTTTTATTAGTGTGATTTGTTGCCAAGAGATAGTATATGCCGTTTTCCCGTGTCCCGCCCTTTGGCTCTCATGCCCCTGATTCGTTTTTTTTCTGTTGGTTTTTTGACCCCGGATTGTTTCACTTGTGTGTTCCTTGTTTTTTTTTTAAAATTTCTTCACTTTCTTTCTCTGCTTGTTCAACCCTTTTAGATTTTTTCCCCCCAATCATCTTTGACCCCCGCCTCCCTTTCCCCATGATTTACATCGTTTTTTTCAAATTTTTTTATGAGATTTCTCCACAAACGTCTAAATTACGTACTTTTCCCCCTCCTGTTCCATTCTTTTCTACAAGTGTCACTTGCTCTGTCCCTTTTTGCTTTATCCTTCTCCCTGGTTCCAACCAGTCCCTCCATTTTTTTCCTCAGGATCAATGCTAGACAACCCTTCCTCCTTTCTCCTACTTAGACGTGGCGCACACCCCCCTCAGCTTGGCACAAGATTCCTTGCACCCTGTCATTTCTCATTCTCTTTTGAAATTTTTTCCCCTTCCCTCCCCTCCGCCAACTTTTAAAAGTTGGAAGAAGGCCCTTCTTTTCCACGAATGGAAGAATCGTGTCTGATTCTCTTTCTTTCTTTCCTTCCTCCCGTTGTTTTGTGATCTAGCTTTTCCGTCTCTTTTTCCCCCCTTTCAATATAACCAGGGATAATGACTTCTCAAGGGGCAGAACTGCGCCGTTCCCCCACCATCCCGTTTCTTTAGAATTTTTTGGAGAATGCACCGACCGTGTGTGCCTTTCCACTTCTTTCTCCATTCTTTCTTGTGCTTCTTTTCCACCTTAATTGTTAAGAACTGCCTTGTAACGAGCGGAACTTTTTTTTTTTTTTGCCCCGTTGATTTTTTCAGGTTTTTCCCCATCAATACAACTTCCGAGGCTGGCTCCCTGTTGCCTCCCCTTTTTCATGTTCATCCCCCGTCCTCCGACTGTCCACTCATTCCCCCCCCCCTTCCAATGCATTTCCAAATTGAGCGAACGTTTTCTTTTACCTTCCATAAATCACTGTTTTTTTTGCGTAAGAACCAAAACTCAATATGTTGTCCCCGCTGTTCATCACCCCCTTCCACACAAAACCCCTGTTTCCACTCGGAGTCTTAAACCCTCATTTTTCCACCAGTCTTCTAATTTCCCCTATTAATTTCATCACCCATGTCTCGCCTTGTCCCAACACTCCCCATCGCCCCCTGCATTTCTGACCGTTTCGTCATTTTTTTCCAGTGTCTTAATCGGTCCAACCCTACTGGACCCTCCTTTAATGGTCATGCCGTTTTGGCCTGGGCGGTGCCCCATGCCTTTCTGCCCTTTTTGATACCCCGCGTTCCACTTTCACAGAGTCATTCATCCCTCTACTTCCCTTTAAGTGCCCTCTGAATGTAAAAAACAGCATCACTACCGTTTTTTTCCTGCTTCACCATCTATAATCCATCGGCACAATTGTCCGGTTCGTGCATGCCGTTTCTTTTCCCTTCTTTTTTGCTAATCAAGATGTCGTCTCTGTCTGGTTTTCCATTTCACTCCTTTTCCCTTTCCGGGAGGTTTGTTTTTAGTTATGACCAAAGGACGACTTTTTTTTCCCTCCCGCATATCTTTCACTCCCCAGTCCATTTTTCAAGCCCCCCCCCCTTCTTCTCTGCCCTTTTTTTTTTTACTTCCCCTTTTTTTGCTTTTCTTTCCATTTTTTTTTCCTGGCCTGAGCCATTTTTTCCCGCTGTGTTTGAAGTATGTCACTGTTCAATTCACAAGTGTTCCCCCCTGGAAGTTTCATACTTCGCCCTTACTTCCTACACACCACCCCCCCCTGATCTCGTTCCGGCCCCCCCCCTCTGGAGCCTCTTCCTCCCCCTTTTGATACCTTGCCCTAAGGCACCTGACTCGTCCCCCGTCATCAGCGCTTCCCGCGTGTTTCCCCCACACCACCCACCCCCCCTCCCCTCATTTTTTCCCACTTAACTTTGACTACTAGACTGGGTTTTGTTTTTCCAGAAAGACCACCTTTTTTCCATTAAGACTGCATCGACAATCGTGCGCGACCATGTTCTTTTGCACTCCCCTTAGGCGGTAGCGCGATGCCTTATTTCAGGCCACCCCCTTTGCAGACAGAACCCCCTCACTTTTTTCCGTTGTTTTCCCCCGTTTCCCCCCTTGATGATTTTAATGAGTAACTTGCCAGGGTCCTACCGTTCACCTACCCGCTGTGTCCCCCATAAACCCGTCTCGAGGTGCCGCTTCGTCGAACTATTTTCGCGTCGTCTTTTCTCGCTGCCTTTTTCTTTTTCCCCTGTATGTTTTTTTTCACCACCATCCTTTTCTTTTAGTTATGTGGCCCTAACCACAGTCGCATTCCGCGTCTTCGTTGACCCCTCCTGGCCTTTCATTTCCTTCCTCTTCCGACTCACGCGTCTCTTTTTATTTTTTTTTTCCTTCTCGCTTCCAGTGCATTCCATATCCAGATCTCTGAAACCTCCCCCATTCTTCCTTTTTTTTTCTCACTCCTCGTGTGAAATTTTCCCCCCTTTTTTCGATAGGGTGTCATTTTTCCTCTTCCCTCCTTCCCCCCCCTGCGTCCTTGTGCATCTCTTTAGTGATGTCTTTCTTCATACCCACCCCATTTTTTTTTGGACCATGCGACAGGGTGCTTCCTCTATCCTTTCCTCGAGTTTGTTTTCGCATGCAACTGCTTTCCCCCTTTTGGCTTGGCCTCTCTCTCGTCCTGATGTCTGTTTCGCAGCTGCTTCCCTTAGACTTTTGTTTTTTGGCTAGTTCTCTCTTCCCCCCCCTCTACTTTTTTTCATCCTACGTCCTTCCTTCTTTCCCCTTTTCTATGCCCCTTTCCAGAATTCACATGAAACATTCCCGCTCCAAGAAAAGTCCCCCTCGTCCTTTTCGCACAGACGGTGTGATTCTCACCACCCCCACCCCCTCTTTCTCAATATACTTACGCTCTTTTTCCATCTACTTTTCACTTTTTTTTTCCTCCCCGTTGTCGAAGTCCATTCTCTTTTTCCTCTTCTCTCCCTTTTGCTATCCTCTCCCTTAAGAAGAAAGTCGGAACCCCCCCAGACTATCTTTCTCTTTCTTTTAACGCCCTCCGTTGTGAGCCGCAGGTTTTCCCCCCCGTATCTTGCCCCGCGGCAGCATCTCTCTTTCCTTTTTCCCTGCCCTATAAACGCAGTTTTTTTTTTCCTAGTGCCACCATCCCCCCGTTTACCATAACCAACTTTCCCTAACATCCCCCTCACCGTCCCTTCATTACCCCTTAGACTTCTTGTCCCCCTACCTTTCACGATTTTATGACCCATGCCGATTTGGTGAATTCAAGCACTCAATGCGCACGGCACTTTCTCACCATAATTTTTTTCCTTTGAGTTAAATCGTTTTTTCCCCCGGGAACAAGGTACTTTCCTTTTCCCTTTTTTTCTTTTTTTTTTTTTTTTTTTTTTTTTTTTTTTCAAGGCACGCTTACGACCCCTTCTTGACTCACTGGCTGTCAAACTGATTTTCTACCCTCCTTTCCCTCACCCTTCATCTTCTTTTCTTTCAAATTAATGAGGCCATTGGACGCTCGTTTTTTTTTTTTGTTTTTTACCCCCTTTTTGAGTGAGAGTTTTTCCTCGGAATCTTTCCCCTCTTTTCCCTTTCCCCTCCCTTAAATTCCCCTTCTTCTTTTCCCTCTCCCCCTTCTCTCATTTTCCTGTTTTTTTGCTTCGTGATAAAGCTTTTGTTACTTTTTCCCGTAGTTATCCTTGAAGACGTCTGAATTCCCCTCGCGAGTGATATTTTTTCGACCCCCCCTTTTCCTGGCCTTTAATGGCTTCCTGCCCATTCTTCTTTTTCCATGATTCTTTCTCCTTCCCCTCCACCCTGTGCCCCCCCCCACTTGACAGCCAAATTCTTTTCCTGTTCAAGGGAAGATGAGAGTCTTTTCCTCTTTTGACTTTTCACATCCTTTTTCATTTGGATTCCAACTCCTTCCCACTGCGCTTGGTACTCTCCCCTGCAGGCATTTTTTTGTTTTTTTGCCCCCAGGAGACAGAAACGTGTCCCCCCCCCCCTTTGCCTCTTCTCCCTCCCTTTTTTGCGTTCCCTCTAAACCCCCTTTTGTCGCACCCTTTTTTTCCTTTTTTCTGTGCTAGTTTCCAAAAAAGTTGTTTTTCTAGTTTTATACTCCCCCCCGGGGAGACATTTTCCTGCACAGTCTAGTTTCTGATTAATGTCACATCTTTGCTGAATTCCTACCTTAGCATTCTCCCCATCGGAATGCCTCCTCCTTCGTGAAAGAATTGGGACCCATTAGTGCTTTCCCCTTGCCCTAATGATGACTTGTTTTTTCTGATTCAATGCCACTTCCCCCCCGCTCCCGTCCCGTTTTCTCCAATTTTCCGTTTCCCCGTTTTTTTGTGCCCTTCTGCTAGTTTTGGTCTGGTTTTTCTTTGACCCTACCTGTGAGCTAGAACTTATTATTTTTTTCCCCTTTTCCTTTAACCCCCCCTGCTTGTGAAACGGCCATTTGCCTTACTCCTCGGCTCTTTACACATTCTTCCCTATTTTTTTCTGCGTTTTTCTTCCCAAAACCTTTTCTTCTTAGCTCTTGACTTTCCACCGCTTTTTCCTTGGTTCAAGAGAAGTTTCCGACAGTTTGTGCTTTTTTTTTTTTTTGAATGAGTAACTGCTCGCCCCACCGCCACCCCTTTTATTGATATTACATTCACGTCCTTCCACCGCAACCGTTACCCATTACTCCACTTCGTTGACTATTCTGAGTTGCTACCAAGACCTTCCGTCCCGCCATTATAAGAGCAAGTTCTCACTTTTCTCTGCGTCCTGCCGCCCCCCCCCCAGGCCGCCAATTCATCCAGCGTGCATTTCTTCCCTTTTACTTGACTCTGGGTTTGAGAATGACTCTGCTTTCTCTACCCCCTCCAAGAAGGCCGTTAGTCGTTTTCTGTGGTCCCCTGTTTCTCAGCCCTATAGAAAATTCTCCTCAATTTTTCTTAATTGGCGGCCTTGGCTGTTCTTTCCCCCTCCTTTTTTCTTTTTCCAGCTCTCTTTTCGACATTGAACGGCCCCTTTGTTTAGCCCCCATTCTTTTTTTTCTTGTGATACCATTCCTATTCAGTCCTAATTCTGCGTTTTTCCCCCCCATTGGTGCCCCTTTTGCTTTGATCCCCTTTTTTTTATGTACCAACTACCTCAAATGTTTTTTTTGTTTTTTCCTGTTTTTTTCCCCTGTTCCGTTCCTTCCCAAAGATACACGGCAAATACGAGCCCCATCCCCCTTTGTTAGAACCGGCAACAAAAAATCAGCGCAGCGTTTTTTTTTTCATTTTTTTGTCTTCCACTCCCCATATAATTTGACAATTGAAGGTTGTTTTCTGTGAGGAAGTTAAACCTAAATTTATGCAAGTCTTTGCGGATTCATTCCCGGTCAAATGTGCTTGTGGTATTTTTCCCAACGCCTTTTTCCACACTTTATTTTCCTTAATTTTTTTCCCCCCGACTCCCTTTTTTTCACCCACCCTTTTTCCCCACTTTCTCCGGGTCACACACCGGAGCCCCCGGTGAGCCGTCCTTGTCACGTGCCGACGCATATCATCGGCCCGTCCATTTCCTTCACACCTTTTTTTCTTCATAAGCCGTCCTCCTTTTTTTTTTCCATTTGCTTTTTTATCCCTGGCGTTCCGGAAGGGAGTCGTGATCCTGATACCCATGGTCGTTAGCTCCCTTTTCCATTACCTCCTCTACTGTTTTCTTCCCCAACCGTCCCTTGTTGAAACCAACAGTCCCCAGGGCTGTTTTTTCCCTAGCTTTTCCAACCTTTTTTTTTCCCCCCTTCAAACTCTTTCCTGACCAATGGTCAATTTTTCTTGCACCTTTTGAAGAGACCCCTTATTTGAACTGCAGCGCGTTCTTTTCTTTGTTCCCTTACAGGTCTCCCCCTTTCAATGCTTCCAGGCCACGTTCCCCCCAGTAGGGTGGGCGTCCCTTTTTCTCCACTAGTAACAAAATTTTTTTTTTTTTCTTGACCCCCAGCCAATATCACCCCCCCTCCTTTTTTCCCCGTCCCCCCCCTCCTTTTTCTCTCGCCCTCCATTCCTCCTTTATTTTGCAGTCCAACTTCTCCATCCTATTCCCCTGACAACCATCCGCCCTTTTAACTACTTCGTGACCGTAAAAAATTCCCCTGTTCCGGCCCTGACGCGTTCACTCTCCCCCGTCCACCCCCTTTTTGAGAGAAGAAGATACCACCCAGAACTATCCGCTGACCTGAGTCTTTTTTAATTTTTTTGGGTAAATATATTAGCTCTTACGGTCATAAGGCCTTCCATTTCCTCCTTTCCTCCTGTGCTACTTTTTTCCCCCCCCCACCCCACCCCCCCCCACCCTGCCCTGAGTTAGTGAATTTCTAAGGGTGGGGTAGCCCAACCCCCTTTTTTTTTTTCAGCGCCATCGTGACACCGTCAGCGTCCCTGCAGTCCCCCTTTTTTTATGAGTCCCTTTTACAGGTCTTTCAACCACTCCCCCTTCCTTTTGACTTTGAGATTTTTTCAATCATATACTTCAATGAGGAAAATTTTGCGGACCTTTTTCATGCTAGACTTTGACGAAACCCGCTGTGTTTTGCCAATTAACAACCTCTCGTTCGATTGGCCCTTTCTTGTTCTTTGAGAATGAAAGCAGGCGTAAGCGGGGCCCCCCCAGTCTACAAAACACAAGACAGATAACACCCCACCAACCAACCCCACCCCCACCAAACAACCCTCCCCTCAGGACGTCGCGGATTGTTCGTTTTTCCACTTTTTTTTTTTTTATCCTTTATTTTTTTTTTCCCCTCAAGTTATGTATGTTTGCTCTTATGTTCCAACACCTTCAGTTCGAGTGCTCCCTCCTTTTTTTCCTCTTTCCCTTCTGGCTTCCTCCTTCTTTCCTTTAAGTCCTTCGAAGTCTCACCTTTCTATTCTTTTTGCTTTTCTTCTCGCTAGAATAGTAACCCTTTCATTTGTTTTTTCATAGCCCCCCCCTTGCCCCCATACATCAGTTGTCTACCTCCCAGATTTTCCCACCTCTTTTTTTTCTCAGCGGCACTGTGATTATATTCCCCTTCCTTCCCCCTTTTTTTTGTTTTTCTGGGTGAGACTTCTTTTTCTGTTTGCGTCCCGTTGCAGGAGTTTAATCTATTTGATAACCGACATGAAATGTCATTTTCCCACTTGTGTGTCAATCTCCACTGCTCCTGGTGCCAGTATTCGTATTCTCCTCCCTTTCCCCCTTTTTCTTTTTTTTTGATTTTTGCCAAAGCAGACAATTCACTTTGCATCGCCCCCTTTTCCTTCGTTTTCTTGTAGCCCCCCTTTTCTACTTTGAGTATTTCCTCTCTCTGAGCCCCACTTTCTGTAATCACCCCACAGCTCCCCCCCCCCCTTTTTTTTGCCCCCCTCATTGTTTTTTTATTAATCAATTTCCCCCCCTATCTACCCCTCGTGACCTTTCTAGCAAGAGTGAAGGTTTCCCCCGCGATTTTCTCCCAACTGTTGTTCTTGATCCCACCTTTTGCAAGTGGCCCTTTTCTTTCTTCCAGAAATAGAGCTTGTCAATATAGGATACAGAGTTCGTCTTACAGAACGCCGGTCGCCCCCTTTTTTTGTCATGACCATGCCTCCTCTCATAGTCCCTATACGTTTCTTTCACATTATAATTTTCCCCTTCCTCACCTCCCCTTTTTTTTTGCCCACCCCTTTTTCAGACCAGCAGACTTACAAACTTTTGCATTGAACGTACGTTTCCTTTTTCTGGTTTGCCACTCCGCAACGTTTTTTTTCTTTTCAGCCGGGTTAGTTCTCCCAATTCCGTCTGTTTGTTCCTTTTCCCCCTTTACTTCCTATTTGATCTTTTTTTTTTTTTTTTTTTTTTACGTGTTGACCGTTACTTTCTTTAGCCACTTTTTTATCTCCCACCCTTTAGCGGCCCCTCACCCTATGACCTCTTCTCTTCCTAGTGTCGGGTGAACTTTTCAAATTAAATGGTAGGCCGCACTCCTTAATCACGGTCCACTCAGGGGTTGGTTTTTGTTTTTTTTTGTCTTTTTTTTTTTTTTTTTTGTTTTTCTTCGCCTTCTCTCGTTCGTCAATTTTCAGTGCGAATGTATTTGAGCGACAATACTCTTTTTTCTATTGCCCACCATTCCCCACAGATTCCCATGGCTTTGTCTCTTTCCGCTGTAGAGGCCCCGTTTTTTCTTTGTTTTTTATGTTTTTTTCCAGTTTTTGTGTTCCGTTTTTAGTCTGTCCCCTAGGTGCACTCTTTTCTCTTCTCCGCGCGCGCCGTGTCTCGAGATGCTCAGGCACATTATTTCTTACCGTTGGACTTCTTTTGTTTTCCCCCCCTTTTTCCCCCTTCACAGGTGCGCCTCTCAAATATTGTCCCCCCTTTAATTAGTTTGGATTTTTCATGCATGACCCAACTCAGTGTTTTTGTTTCCCTCGTCACACTTCCCCCCTGGCTTTGGAAGTCTTGTTTTTTCCCCCATTTTTGACCCCTTTCTTATCCTCTCTATGCCTGATCTTTCACCCCATACCCCCATTTGAACAGAGGGGAGGAATATCGACCATGGAGATCCTATATTATGAATTTGTGTCACCCTTTGGAGGCCACCTTTTTTCCCCCTGGCTGTTTCCCCTATGCACAGAGCTCTCTCTCATTAACTTTTTTCTCAACGACTTTTTTTTCTTTTCCCAGTGCCTCATCGCCATTTTTTTCATGCCTTCCATTATTGCCTGCCCTTTTTTTTTTTGCCTAAATTTTTTATGCCTTTTCCGCGTGATTATACGCCACTTTCCCCCCCGTTTTCCTCCGATCGTCTTCCCTTTTTCCCCCGTTGGCCCCCGGCTAGCATTTTTTTGACCCCCCTCGCGCCCGGCTGACATTTGCTTGGAGTGGCACCATTTATGCGCCTAAGATTAGCCTTCCACCCCCGTCTTTTACCACCTGCCCTTTTGTGCCTTTCACTTTTTTTCCTTTGCGTGCGTTTTTTCCCCTCTTCCCCCAATCGAATTTATGGTTTTTCTATTTCACAAGTACTTTCAGATCGACGCGCCCCTACCCCTTTTTTACATGGTTTACACTTTGCGAGCCCGTGACTTCCTGGTGATGCGGACCCTTTTTCCCACCCGTGTCCCCCCCCCCCCCTTTATTCTTTACATCCGGCTTACCACTAACTCATTTTTCCCTCCTTTCGTTCATTGGACACGGAGTAAAGATTGTCCCAAGATTTCTGCCCGTTCATTTTCTTCATTTTTTCTTTCACCGACACTGAGCCCCTTTTCCCAGTGCATCCCCCATGATACCATGTCTTTCCCCCCTGGTAGAGAATTTTTGCAGAAGTTGGCTTACTCATCCTTTCGCCTCCTTTTGTTTTGGAATCCCCAGGCTCCCTTTTTCCCCGCTCAATAACAGGTACTTCCATCCCCTTTTCTCATTTTCTGGCATGTTTTTCCCCCGTGAACCCCCATTCCTGTTTTCTTAGACCTGGCTCATTGACGGGTGCCATTTGCTTTTTATGATCGGCTTTTTCCCCCCTCTTTTCCTTTGTAGGTTCCCCCTCCGTCTCTACCCTTTCTTTTTGACCATTTCCGCTTTAGATATTGGGTTGGTTTTGTCGTGGATTCAGGTATGATAAATTGGCGCTGGGCGGGGCGTTTTTTTTTTTAGTCCCCATGTTTCGTCATTTTTTCCACCAGATAAGCCCCCAAACTTGTCCCTCCCCATTTACCCACGTTTCTTACCCCTTACAAGAAGTCCTTTGGTTTTTTCACGCGAGGAATTCATTAACGGTTTTCCAGCAAAACATTTTTTGTGGATGGTCTCCCCCTATCCCTCATTTTTAAAGTACCCTTTTCTCCCCCTGTCGGCTTTTTTTTTCCCCCACGCCCCTTTACCCTTTTTTTTAATTTTACCTTCCTTCCCCAGCCATAATTTCTAAAAATGCCCCTCGCCTAGTCCACACACTGCCCCGTCCTGCATTGTTTCTCCTGCGGATTTTCCTTTGCGACCTCACCCTCTTCAGCGTTCATTTCATACAAATTATTTTCATAGTTTGCCCTCTTCCTGGATTTTATCGCTTTAGTACTTTTTCGGGAATAGATTTTTTCTGTCCATTTTCCCCCCTTTTCTTTTAGGAAACCCACTAGTCCATAACCCATATACTTTCGCCCACCAAAGCTGGGAGTACAAACAAACACCCAAATTTTTTTTCCTAATCCCCCTTCATAATAATCCTTTTCCCCCCCCACATTTGGTTTTTCTCCTTTTGCCCGTGTGGCTCAATGCTTCTTTTGTTTTTCTTCATTTCCTCCTACCGCTTTTCGCTGTTAACAAGCAGAGACTTTCCCCCTTATATAAATGATTCACTCTCACAAGAATTTTTTTTTTTTTTTTGGTCTTTGTACCTCCCCCCCTTTCAAGCAGGTTTCCCCCGCATGTGCCCCACCCGCATCATCGTCCCCCTCCTTTTTTTTTTTTTCACTTCCCTACTTTTTAGTCACTTTTTCCTTCCCTTTTTGCGCAATCATCCCCCTTTAAAATCCTAATTGACAACTTAATCTTTCCCCTGTCTGCTATTAGTGACACAGTGCACTTTTTTCACAATTTTTTCAGAATGCCCGTTTGCTCCCTACGCCGACCCAAAACTGTATCATAACAAACCCCTCCCATGATCCGCCCCGCCCTGATGCTTCTGCCTCCATCCAATCATCTTAGGTCATTTCACTACATTCGGCCCCCTGCTTTTATGCCATTTTAAATTTTTTTATGAATTTACTCCTATCGTTCATAACCAGTAGACAGTTCCACAACCACCCCCCCCCACCCCCACGGCCTTCGGCCTTTCAACACAGACTACAAGGGGCCTGGCCACACTTCCAATATCCCCGTACATCGTCCCCTGCCTGACATGATCCCCCTTTCCCCGTGTGGGTCGTCGCGCCCGCTCCTTTTATAAGATAACCTTTTTTGTTTTTTTTTTTTTGCACCAACATGTTCCTAGGTCCCCTCCTAATTCCTCCTTTTGCGGGAATTCCTTTCCCTTTGCCCCCCCCCCCCCCCGTCTTTTCGTACATTTTAAGTCCCCAAACGCTGAATGCCAAAACGTTCTTGGCGACGACGTTTAATCCTGGTGCGATTTTCCTTTTAGGTCTGTCACCTTTATAGGCTTTATTTTTTCTGTCCCCTGTGACTTTTCTCCTTTCCGCCCTGATATCCCTTGCTTTCCCCCCTAAATATAGTCGAGCTTCTCCGTGACTGGCGCTATTCTCAGCGGCTTCTTTTTTCCTTACGAAAGTCTGACATCGGATATTCTTTTTTGATGTCTTCGCTGAACATGCCCCCCCCCCCCCCACTTTCATTCCTCGACCCCCTCATGACCTCTCGCCTTCTTTTTCTTTTAAATCCCTCCTCTTGACAATTCCCCCCCCTATTTCTCTCGGGGGTCAGAACCACAGGTCGAGACATTTGGGGCTTTTTAGTTTCTTTCGTGTGATTTCTATTCTTTCCCCCCCAAGGTGTGCTCGCCTTTTACCTCCTCAAGCCCGAGATACGTAGAGCGCTGGCGTTTTGAGGTGACCGCAAACTTTAGCCCGCTCTACCTTTTTCCCTCATCCCCTTCCCTTGTTTATTTTTGTTCCTGAGTCCCTGCCTGATGCTCCATTTTTGAGCCATGAGTTACCCTCATTTACTTTGCCGGATGCTTTTCCCTGTCTGAGCACCATTTTTTGACTCCCTTGCAAATACCCTCCCTAAAAACTACCCACCCTTTCTCCTGCGCCCTTGGGTTTCATTATTTCTCTATCCACCCCCCCCGATTTTTTAATTTTTTTTTTGAAATTGGGGGAATTTCATTTCTATTATTTTCCCTATTTTTTCCTTCATGTTTTGAGCGTTTTCCTGAATCCCTTTGCAAAGCTGCCTTCCTTAAGAAAATGATATCTATTTTTTAGTATTATTTTTACGACGCTTTGACTCCCCCCCCCCTATTTTCCATCAGTGTCCACGGCCGAGTCATCATAAGATTTGAACGATTCATGAACCTTTTTCCCCACTTTACCTTCCCCTTTCCCCTTCGCACCTTACTCCTCCCCTTCTCCCCTGATTTTCCTACTCACGTTCCCTCACAGCTGCGGTTCGTGTAGTCTTTGGGGCCTTACCCATAATTCCTCTATTTTATCAGTTCCCGGCAAGATTTTACGTTCTTTTCAATTCTCTCCACCGTCCCTCCTTTCTTCCTGGGCCCCCTTACGTTTCCCTTCCTTTCGATATCCCGTGCCCTTTTGAACTGATGTTTCGTTTCATAGCTATAATTAATTTTCCCGCTGTCTTCCCCCGATTTCATGTACCGTTGCCCCTTTTCCCTGTTGCAGGTTGTTTTTTTTTTTTGTGTTCCACACCGATGGGGACCCCGCGGCTTATATTTTCATTCGCCCATTATGAGTTGTGGACCTATTTCTATCTCTCCCTTCTCTATTTCTTTTCTCCCCTCTCTATTCCCCCTTCCCTTTTTTTTTTCCAGGCCGACCTCGGCATATTTCTTTTCCCTGGTTGTTGTGCTAATTTTATAACGTGCTGCGCGCCCTTTTGTTTTAGCGTCCGGCTTGAACCTCGTTGGATTCGTTTTCTCCCTACTTCCCTGCTTGTTTTTTTCTTTTTTTCCTTTTTGCAATCATTAGGATTCCATTTATTGGCGGTCCCACGAACGAATTTATAAGGCCGGCTCATATGTGTGTTTTCCCCTTTGCTGGACTGGTCGTCTTCTTTTTTTGATTTTTCCCCTTCTTCGACGGTCTTTGGTAAGTTGGTTCGGGGTCAACTTTCTCCCCTGTTGGAGACGAATCTGCGACCTTTTGTTACTGCTGTTCCAAACCTACGCTATTGCTCCACCCACTTTTTTCTAAGTCCTTACAAGTTTTTTTCTCCTTCGAGAACCCCCCCCACAGTTTCCCTGTGGGTTTTTTTACCAGTGACGCGGTTTTCTTGCATTTCCCTCCCAGCGATCTTCAAGTGATTTTTTCCGATGTTTTTTTTTCAAACATTTTGCCCATTTTCCCCCCCTTTTTTTTTCCCCCTGTCGGGGCCCCCCCCTCCCTTCCCCCCCTTTATTCTTCCCCCCTCTGCAGTAGAATTGTATGATTGGGTATGATTTTGAATATGGAATTCGTCTACGAGGGCCCTTTTCAATTGCTGGGTAGGTCCCCCCCCCTTTTCCTTTAAATATTGCTTTTGACGTTTTTACCATGATTTAAACATAATGTGTTCCATTATTAGTCCTTCCCATTCCACCCGTTTTGTTGTTTTTCCCCAAGTCCTTTTTTTTTCTCACGGTCCCCTTTTTTCTTCGACTTCTGATCGGTGCAGTCTGTTTTTTCCCCCCCCCCCCCCCCCTTATTTTTTTTCTTTTTCCCGTATATCCTTGAAATTGATTCCCCCCTTTATGTGTCCAACCCCTGCTAACTTTTTTCCACCTCTCTTTTCCTGACGCCCTTTAACCCCCCCACATTTCCGTTCTGTTGCCTTTTTTTTTTTGATCGTTTGTGCCGGCAATGAGTCTTCCAACGCCACCCCTTATGTTTGATTACATAGGATTTTTCACCTCACAACCCACCATGTTCCCCCTCCCCACTTTTCCGTTTCCAACTTTTCCTGATTTTGCTGGCCCCCTCCCAGCCTTTTTGCCGCCACAGCATTTAATTCCCCTGAATCCTTTTCTTCATTCCCCCCCCCTAAAGAAATGTTTCCCCAGTGGGCCGGACCATTCTTCTTTCCCCCCATCTTCTTTTGAGGCGATTGATCCTTTTCTTTTTTTCCTACTCTTTTTTTTGTTAGGCCCCATGCCTCCCGCTTTCCAGTTCTTTCCGAGACCCTGTCCTTTTCATATTGAGCTGCTGAGATCCCTTTCACCCCCATCCTTTCCTTTTCTCCTGTTTTTTTTATGAATTTTTTCCCTTTCCCTGCTTTCCCCTTTTTTCCCCCCCCCCCCCCCCCCCCCCCCCCCCCCCCCCCCCCCCCCCCCCCCCTGGTTTTAGCCCCAGTTTTTTTTTCATTCGTCCCGAATTGGTCTGTAACTTCTTCCCCCTTTTTTTTGTCGGTGGTGTTTTCATTTTGTACTGTATAATCAATAACCAACTTCGAGATGACTTTTGTTGTTGTTCATCTCATCACCTTCGGCCACAAAAAGTCCGCCCCCCTTTTTATCCACGGCCACACTCTGCGCGTTTTTTTATTTTCCCTTCCTTGATTATCGACATTTCCATAACCGTTTTTTTTCTTTTTGCTAAAGACCCCCGTAGACTTTTGTTGAGCACACCCCCGCGCCTTTTTCCCATTTTACCCCCCCCCCTCTTTCAATGCAAGTGGTTTTTTGTTCCCAACCTTGGTTAAAGTTGTTCTAACGTTTTTTTCAAGACACTTTTCATTTACCTTTTTCCCATTCCCCCCCCCCCACGCGCCCTGTACACACGGCAGGCCCCCCTGGCATGTTCCAATAGTCTTTTTTTGTCACGTAGAGCAGTCATATTTCCTTCTGTCCACACTCATCCCCTTTGTCTGCATTCTGCGCAGTTTCTTCAGGGTCCATGGCGTGTTCCCCTTTGCAAGGATGCAGCTCTACAGTCGTTTCCTTCGGGAATTTTCATCGTCCATACTCTCCTCCCTTGTCCATGGCCAACCCTATCCTGGGGACCCCCCAAGTCCCCTTGGCTAAGTTTTTTTTCCTCTCCACTTCATACCCCCCTTTTTTCCCATTGGTGGTTTCGCACTTCAGAGAATTTGATAATCCTCCAGCCGTCGCCTCTTTTCCCCTTCCCCCCTTTTTCGCCATTTTCCCTTTCCCCTCAAGGTGCCGGTTTTTTTTTCCCTACCACCCTAGACCGAATGCGAACATAGCAGATATGACCCATCCTCCCCAAAGTCCCCCCCTCCTTTGAGCCCCCTGTGTTTTCCTTCTCCGTGTGTCCCTTTTCCCCTCTCACTCCCCTTTGCTTGCCCAGTCCCCGCCCTGATGCTCTATTTCCCGTTATCCTGACCGAAGACTTCATCGACGCACTTTTACAAACTCCCCCTCCCCCTCCTCCATGAGTTTTCTGTCCTTTCCTTCTTTTGGATCATCCTTTCTTTTTGCCGTCTCTGCCCCACAAGTTCCTGACTATTCAGCCATAGAGCATTTTTTTTCTCGTTTCCCCACCTAACCTGAAACCCCTGTAGTGCCCCTTTCCCACTTACCTTTTTTTCCTCCCCTTTTGGGCCGCCCCCCCCACTTTACTTCTCTTTCCCCTTTCCCAGTTCCCAGCGAATCGACTCAATCATTTCCCCAGAGGAGTCGAGCGTTGCCTATTTTAGATACCCCTTGACCAAAGAACGTAACATTTTTTCGGGAACTTGCCAATTTAACTCCTCACTGTCTTCCCTTCTTTTGTTTTCTGACCCCTTTTTCTGGCCCTTCTGAACTTCCGCTTTTACCCTCACTTCGATCTGTCAGGCCAATACTTTGATCCCCCTTCGCCATTCCCTTTTTTATTGTGAACCCAGTTTTCGGTTTTTCTTTTCTTGCCTCCTCATGTTTTCTTTCCAGTCCCCCCCCTTTTTTCTGCTCTGCTTATCAGTTGCCCCCTTTCTCCTGAATTACCCATTACACCGCGACGTATCCGCCTGTATTTTTCGCCGTTTTTTTATGAAAGTGGAAGTACTTCTCCCTTTTCCCTTTTTCTTTCGCCCCCCCCTTTCATGCCATCCCTTCTTCGGAATTTCTGTCCCCCAAATTCCTATTTGATATGCTTTGACTTATATCAAGTTACCCCTGGTCCCCTCCCCCCTTTGTTTCCCCTTTCTTTTTTATGGGTTCTTTTTTTTCTTTATTTTTTTCCCCCCCTTTTTGCTCGACATGAGATGCCTTTCCTAGTTGGCCAAGCGTAATGTTTTTGTTCAGTTTCTCCCATGCTCATGTGCCG
>Ga0179593_1606896_pt1 | contig 17626 bp, 18 predicted proteins | sample CZODoug2_1_08_16_FD_185931 | JGI IMG/M metagenome (GOLD analysis project Ga0179593, IMG submission 185931) | Vadose zone soil fungal communities from Angelo Coast Range Reserve, California, USA - CZODoug2_1_08_16fungal (PacBio error correction) | ecosystem: Environmental > Terrestrial > Soil >... | reverse complement strand
TTGGATCCTCACCTCCCGATTTTCACACCAGGACAGCTGACCTGCTAACGTTTTCGGCACTGCCCTCTCCGGGTTTTCCAACACTCTCGCTGAGCTTGCCGTCCGGGATCTGTACCCCTAAGCAGCCAGTGATTGGACCCTCTTTGATTCACTGGTATTCGAGTTTTGGTCCTGAAATTCTTTCCGTCACCCTCCTCTTTTTCCTCCTTCTTCGCGGCGTTCTGCTGTGGGTCGGCTCCATAAAGTGAACCGCGCTACTCAACCCTATGACATGGTCAACCAAACCAACATTCCTCCCCTAATACAAGATTCTCTTCCCCTCCTTGTGAAATCCGACCGTCCGCTCCTGGCCGGTTTTTTCGCAGTCTTTTTCTGTCCCGCTTTTTTACGGTAGATTCGAAGTAATTACTGTTTATAGAGCAGAGGGTTGTGGTGATTCTTTTTTGTGCCGCCCTTCGTCCGAGTTGCTGTCTGTTGTAAGGCCTGTCGTCTGACTCGGCTGGCTCCGTCCTCCTCGCACGGCGGTTGAATGCCGTAAATTGTCCTTTACGAACACCTATTTCCTTCCTTTCTTTCTGACTCTCTCCCCTGCCGTCTCCGCCGGCCCACCCAGATATAACCTTTCTGTTCAATCTGATTGAACGACCTTTCTCCCCCTTGAGTGAATCTTGAGCGCTTATGCCTCGATTTCCCTACATTCGTCAACCCGGGACAAGTATACTAACTTCTGAAGTGCACCCGCTAGACGTGAAATTCATCTTCTTCATTTTTTGTTCGCTTTCATAGATAAAGGATTCTCGTCCCTTTTCGATCAGCTGCACACCAGGCAATTATCGTCCCCCACGTTAGCCTGTCTAAAGCACTTGACTTCCTCTTTTGACTCGGACGCTTCCCCCGGCATGATAACAGTTGAGTTTCTTTTTTTTTTTTTGTCGAGTTTGTAGATGTTCGAGATTCTTTTTTTTGTCGTCCCCCCCTGTTTCATTTCTTTTTTGTAAGAGAGCGAATTTATTCTTTTCCTCCTCTGTGTGAGATCTCCTTTCTTACTCCTCTTACCCCCCACCTTTCCTCCTCTCCCCTGTGTGTGGGAAGGAAGAGAAGCGGCCTTGTACTAAACATCATTAATTTGAGCCCGCGACACTGCTTCGCATCGAGCGGAGGCGCCGCGTCCGTCCATGACTATTTCTTCCGTTGCGTGCTCTTCGCTTTTTTCTACTCGTCCGGTTATTTCTTTCTTCATAAGGCACCCCCCCTTTCCCCCTAGTCCTGGAAGAATGAAAATCGTCTATTCCCCGCCAACCAATATTGAAGTGGGGGTTTGTTTTTACTTCAAGGCGGGAGTCGATGTCTATTCCTTTTCTCTCTGATGGCGCTCGGATTTTCCTCTGCGAGAGAAGAGTTTCCCATCATTGCCCCTTTTTTTTTTTTTCCTCTCTTCCCGCTGTGCCGTTTGCGGAGGCATCGGATGCGAAGGGGGGGCCCCCCTAATCGCCGCCCTGGTCTGTCAGTTCCTTTAACAAGCTTCCTTCTTTGTCCTCGAAGCTAGCCACTTCCCTTCCTTCCCTCTGGTACGATTTGGGCTTCATTGTTTTGGCGGAATACATCTGCATCGGAGTTGCAACCAGTTTGACCTTTCACGGCGATTATACCCGGAATCATCCCCTGAATCTTTTCCCTCCCTTTGCTGCCCCGTCTTTTTTGGCCGATCCCTTCTTTTCTCCCCCCCCCTTTTTTTTTTGCAAAAGTTAACGCTTACGGTTTTTTGATGTTCCTCGGTTTAGCGCCCATCTGTTCAGTTTTGAGCTCCCCACCCAGCAGCCCTCTTCGCGAACTTAGGAGAACCTCTCCTTTTCCGAAGATCAGGACCAACAATGGACTCCCAGTGAATCCTTCCCCCCCCAACTGGCTGGCTTTTCATTGGACTCTAATCCCTTTATTTACACCCAACCACACCCCCCCCCCCCCCCCCCCCCCCCCCACTGCAGCTCGGCTGTCATGTTCGGTTTTTGTCCCCCCACTTATCCTTGCTGATCCAACTGCGGATTCCCTCTTTTCCGGATTTGGGCAATTGTTAGACCAGCGGAGCGACCCCCACCTGTTGTTTTTTTGTTTCTCACAGAGGCGACTTGGCCATTTTCTTCTCGTTTACTCCAGAGCCTTTTCCCTGGCACAACCTTTTGTCCCCTCCCCCCCCTAATCGCCGAGATTTTTCAGTATATAACTGCCTTTCTTTTTGATAAGGGTCTGCCCCCTTCTACGTCGATAGCCACACCATCCCTCTTTCCGTGCCAATGTTTACCCCATTTTTTTTAGTCCAGCTCTGGACAACTGCTCCCCCTTTTTTCTTTCTCGCGATAGGGGATAGTATGCGCACCTTTTTCCTTTCAAGCAAAAAAGGTTGTTTCATGGACATTCCTTCCGCGTTTCCGCTTTATTTTTAAACCCCCTCCCATGAGTTAGTCCCTTTTGGGGTTCCTAGTCCCTGCGCCCCTCCATAATTTTGCGCCCTGAGTAATACTTTTTTGAAATGTTCGCTTTTTCCCCCTGACGCGGGACCTTATACGATGAAGCTTTTAGGACCTTCTGGCTTCTTTTCGCCCGTTCCGTCCTCTAATTGCTTGCGAGTCTTCTCTTTCGCCTTCTCTTCCTCGATCTTGGGACTCGCCAGATGACCTGCGAACAAGATCTGTTGTATTTCCTGGGGGGCCCAACCAACATCGTTTTTTTTTAGTTTTGGGGTCACTTTTTCTTTCCCTTCCCTTGCGGGGAGAACGCGCTCCCCTGTTATTCCTGTATCCACGGCCATTCTTCAATTAGAACCCTTCCCCTATGTCCCCCCTATGAACCTTTCCCCTGTTCGTAGGCTAACCCTCGGTGAATTGACCTCCGAGGCCCCGCTGCGTCCCTCGAGATATGTTTGATTCTTTGGTCACACCGCACTTTACTCAGATCCCCCTCACGGTTCCCAGCCTCTCTTCCGCTCTCTGTTATTAGGGCTTCAGAGGTTGCTTTTAGTGTGCTCTCAGAGATCTTTTTATGTCACCTCAATTAACATAACACATGATTCCCCCTCTCACTCAGTCCAAAACACGAACTAGATCTTGGAACCTTTTCGGAGTTCTTCTCCTTTGGCAGTTCTTTTTCCTAAACTCTCTTCCTCCTCCGTTGTTGTCTTTTTTTTAGGATTGCGGACACATCCCCTTCCAGGAAGCCGTGATTGAAAACTTTTCCAATCTCTTCCGTCACAGGATCGACTTGAAGCCCCTCCTTCCCGGTGTTGTCGTTCCTTTCTCTTACAGCCCTCCGTTGTTTTTTATGGAGCGTTGTTGACCTCCCCTTCTTCTTCCTCACTCACCGCCAACTATCACTCACGCCACGCAAGAGGAACGAGAGACGATTATATTTCGTCTCCCCCCCCGCCTCTGACTCCCTCGGGAGTTTTTAGTGTTGAACGCATAAAATCCCCTGCCTCCCCTATGACTCTTCCACATCGCGGTGATCATTTTCGCCGCTGTTTATGATTCCCACTACCGCTTAGTAGACTGTTTTCCCTCCGGGTTTTTTTCCGCGTGGAGGTCTTCCCTCACTCTCTACTGGCCCAGTAAAAAGTTTGAGCTCCTAACGCATGTCGAGGAAGCCAGAACTTCCTCCGCTTTTTTTTCCCCCCCAGAGTATGCCTTTTGACTCTTTCCGAAATTGCCCTCTGCTTCCCCTCCAATGCGATCTCTTCCCCTGCAGCCCTATGTCAGTTTTTCGAACTCGACGTTGGCCCCCTCCTCCAGCGCTATCCTTTCTCTCACTGCCATGAGTCAGGGTCTCCTTTTCGTTTACGTGCATTTATCCGATTTTGATCGTGACTAGCGGCCCCCCCGTAGATGCTTGCTGGCCGACGCTTTTATGAGGAAGCACCCCCATTCCTTTTCTCGTCCTTTTTCCTCTTCCCTTCCCCCTTTTTTGAGCGACCCCCCTGTCATGAATGAAGCTTGGACAGCGAGACCCACGCGCGCGAGCACCTTTTCGTGTCCCCCACACCACCCCCTTTATAGGTACCCCTTCTCCTCTTCTCCCCCCATGGAAGCCCTGCCCCAAGGAAAGATAATGGAGATCTTAGAGTCCTGAAGGACGTATACACGCAAGTCATTCTCTTCCCAGTATCCTTTTGTATGTCTCCACTTTTTTTCCCCGGAGTGTCTTTTTTTCTACTCGTGCCTTCCCCGAAGAACTTTTGCGTCGCCGGATGTGAAAACAGGATTTAAGTCCGCTGGTATAACTCGATTGACACAAAGCCGCCCCCTGCAACCGGTCTTTTCTTTCCCCCCATAATGCCCCGGCTTCTGAAACCTCATTATTCAGGTCCTCTCCCCCCTCTGACGCGATGAGCTTTAGAGGACGAGGATGTAAATAGGCCGGCGATTTTGAGACTTCGTGCTACTCCCTGTTCTTTCTTTTTGTCGTTCTTCCAATATAAGTGGAATAAGTTATTAGACTTGAGATCGCGAGCCTGCCTTGGTTTCCCGCCTTCCCTGCTTTCCCCGCGCATTTCCCTCTCTTCCCCACTGTAGTTCCCCCAAAACCGATACGTCTTGTTTCCCGTTAGCAATGGAAAATGTGCCATGAAGATCAGCGCCGCCTCGGGCCGGGATGCTGTTTTTCTGACAGGCTTTGGCGATACTTCTCCTCTCCTTATAGTTCCCATCTCTAGACGGTGTTTTCTCGCGGGTCTTCAAGTGGCCTTTAGATTGTTTTCCCCTCTTCTTCCTCGTCAGGCCTGGTTTTGACAGGAGGATGTCGGACTCTCCCCTGGTAACTGGTTCCAATTTGAAGGTGAACCAAGAGTGGCGCAATCGCGCTCCATCTGCGATGCCTCCCTGAAACACCTGGCACCCCATCTACAAACATTCTTCCCATCCTGACACCTTCAGTTCTTCCTTCATCTGCCCTTTCGCCTTCCTCCACCTCCCCCGATGGCCAAAGCGGAGAAAACGGCTCGACAGATATATACGCTTTGCCTTCCCCACCTTCTGGGTTTTTTGCCACTCTTTCCTCTCTTTTTGTGGTGTTCGATCGCTTAGTCAGTACTTCTTGTGAAGGTTTCGATGAAGCTGTAACCTTCCCCTTTTAGTTACAGCCCCCACCGCGAGTCCTGATCCTCTTCCCTCCTCCAGGTTGATCCTGAAGCCTTGTCTACCCCTTCCTCTTCTCTTCTGCAAGTGTCCCGTATTTTTTTTTTGATTGAGTTTGATGTTTCTCTCTTCTAGTCTCCGTCCCACAAGTTCATCGGAATGGGGGTAAGAGAGCGAATCCCTCTCCTCCCTTTTCCGTTTCGCGCTCTCACAAAAATTCCCGATGAACGTTTGTTTCACGTCTCTCCGAACATATGACGTCCACTCACCGCTGCTACGGCCAATTGCTGACGAAGCCTTGGGAGCGCGCGTTCCGGAATTCAAGTCCCCCCTACTCCTTTCTATTTGACTGGTTTCTTTTTTCTTTCTTGGTGTTGTTTTTTTTTTTCATATACGGTCCTCCTGCCCTTCAGAATGCCGAGCGAAACGATGGCCGCCCCCCGCCCAGAGGGAGTTGTCCTTCAAAAGGGCGGAGAGATATCGTCGTCGCTTCCTTTTTTTCTAAGCTGGCGTAATCTCTCATTCTGTGAAGCGTCGCTGGATCTACTTTTCCCTGTCGCCCCTCCTCTTTGCCGACGTTATTGTCTTTCTTTATCATCTGCTATCGGAATCTGCCGCCCTGGCTCTTGTTTGGGCTGCAAATGGGAGCCTGGATTTTGAGTCCCCCCCGGATTCCTCCTTTTTCGCCCTTTCCTACTTTTCTTTTTTCCCTCTGGCCCCCAACCCGAGTTGGACGAAGGGCACGGAAAGTCGAGAGGACATCCAAATAGAGGTTAACCAGGAAGGAACTTCGATTCTACAGTATCCCCCATTGCACCCTCTCCCCCCCCCCCCCCCCCCCTTGTCAGGCACCCTCGCCTCCCCTTTTTTACGCTCGTCTTCCCCCCCACTGGGCCAAAGGGAAGTATTTCCACAGAACGTATCGGTTTTCTCCGGTCGAAGCGGTTCGACCATCGCGGGGCCCCGCCTCCTTTCGCCCCCCTAGCTTGCGATATTCCCGGTCGGACCTCTCCCCTTTCCTTTTCCGCCAGAGATAATTTATGAACAATCCAGGACAGTGAATCGCCTCGATTTCCAACTGGTCTCGCTGTACAGCCCCCCTGACAACGAGACGTCGTTGTGGCGTGAAACCCCGTATCTTTCGAAATGACAAAGAACCGCGGTCCAGGTCACCCTGGCAAATTTTGCTTGTGCCAATTCTCTTTTCCCTCGATTTTTCCCCCATCCCCTGTTTCCCATCTTCTCCTTGAACGTGGATAGAGAAACAGATTAAGTGGCCAATCCGCCAAGCTCGCCGGCGTCCGTACCACCTTCCTTTCGTGGCTTCATCTTCTCTAGGACGTGATATTGTTCCAAACACCTTCCTTCATGCTTTTCCCACGAGGATCCTCTGAGTTTGTCCCAAGCATTTTTTGTGGGCTCGCCACCGCAGCGGTTTCCGCTTCCTCTTCATCGTTGTCTCTCTTTTTTCCCCACCCTCCCTTTTTTTCATGGACTACCGATCGAGTTGACGGTCCAAAAATAAGAGTTCTTCTTAGGCGCTTCTTTGTGGTTTACTTCCCCTCCCCTTAAGTCCATGCCACTTTCTGCCTTAACCTTGTTCTCTATATTTTTCCTCCTAAGGTCCTGCCTCTTTCCTTTAACAAGAGCCTACGCCTAGTGAGCGTTCGGCGTGTTCTGCGCCAACGGCGATTCACTGCACGTGGATTTTCCTTATCGGTCTGTCTCCTTGCAGATTGGGACTCTTTTTCTGTCCGTGAGTACCCTCAATGGACAAGGTGACTGTCATCTTTTTTCCCCCACGCTAGGGCAGTTTGTTTTCCTGGCGGACCTGGCGGGCTAAAGCTGCGCTAATGGCCCGGTTTTTTTTCAGCTCTTCTTTCGAGAACGGACCGACCACCTTCGCGGACATGCATTCTTCGGCTAACGGCGATTTTAGCAGCACCTTTTCCGACTTGCATCACCGTGCCGCTTTCTTTTCCCTCTTTTCTTTTTTCTTTCTTCGGTCAAGATATCCTCTCCCCTCGACCGCGAGGGGCTCATTACATGGAGTTTACGTGGCGTGATTCGCCCTCGCTTGTCCCCGTCATGATTCAAGGTCTTCTTTTTTCCCCCTCGCCCTCCCACTTCCCCTTCCTTGCGCTGTTTTCCCGGCATCCAACTTTCAGGCTGTCTTCCAGAGATAGATAGTTGGCATTTTGCGGCTTCCTTTCGTGCGTCTGGCTTACCTATTCATCTCTTCTTTACCCTCCCGTTTTGTTTGTTTTCTCTCTCTCGGTTGAATTACCTGCCCTTCCTCGCACGAAGAAGACCGGAAACGGCAAGGCAATCGATCTCTTCCGTCCCTTGCCTGGTCAACATCCCGGGTTTCTTTTCCCCCGTACTTTCTCGCTTCCCTTTTTATTGTTAGTTTTTTTGCTTTTACATCGAAATCTCGTGATCAACTGCAAGCGCGGGGAATTCAAGCACCGAAGCATAACCCTCGACGAATTCATATTTATTTAACTTGCGAGTTGATTTCGTTCTCCATTTTCGTGGATTTCATATAAATAATCCAGATATTATACGGAACGGAACCATTGGGTCACTTTTTTGATCCCAGTTTCCTTTTCTGCGCTTGATGTCTGCTCCCCGTTTAGCCGAGGAAGTAGTTCAGTTGGGGCACGCTCTTTCCATCGATCGAGCCTGTGCCCCTTCTTCAGGATTTTCTAACTCCCCTTTAGCCAACAAAGAGAACTGCCTAGATTGTTTTTTGCCCCCCCCCCTCTTATGGACAACCGGCCCCTTTTTCCCCCTCCTTATTTTCGTCAATCCCTCCTTATCAGCAGAATATAGACATTCTTCATCTTTGGTAGACCTCAGCCGCGCCTTCCCATCTCTCTGCAAGTGTACTTTTCCCTTTTTGCTTTTCCGCGCTAGAATTTCCGAGAGTACCCTCTGATCTCCTGTAGTTGCTCAGTGGCGCCTTGGACGAGACCCCCCACAAGTCACTTTCGTTCGTTCCCTCTTTTCTGGTGTATACATCCTTAAGTCTTCCTCTTTGTCCATGAAAAAATTCTTTTATTTGTGAAAGTCCGTCTCACACGATGCGCCCGCGGAATCAGCTCTTTTCCTTGGCTCCCCCAAAAATTTTCGGTCCCCACATGAGTCGTTCTCTCCAAGTTTGTCCCCCGCCTGCCGGACAGCTATGGACTTGTGACGATCCCGCCGTATTTTCCTTTTTTTCCTTTTTCCTATACCGGTCGTTTTTAAGGCCCAATCTGCGGCCGCCACGTTCCTGCGTGGTATCTTTGACTGCGAAGAAGAAGCCCTTTTTGACCGAGAATCTTTTCCCCCCGTCTTTGTCCTGTGCCCCGTATTTGGCACATTGGAGAAAAATTCCTTGGACTTGTCTGTTTCGTTCCTTTCCCTTCCAAAGATAGGTTTTACTTTTCCAATTCTGGCGATTTGCAGGGGAAGGAGGACGGCTCCCCCCCCTTCTCGAATCAGTTCTTGTCTCTCGGCGTTCACTGTTTTCTTCCTGAATTTTTTGTAGGGCTGTGAACTTCCTTCTTTTTTCTCCCTTCCTACATGATGTAATTGACCCAAGATAGCTCTTTCTTTCTTTGTTTGGTTGGCCCACGATGGGACCAGAATCCTCCACCTTTAGAAATGAGGTCACAAAACGCTCCGTCGGTGCCAGTAGCAATCTGTACCTCCCTCATTTGGTTTGCTTCTCCCTCCTGCCCGCGCACTAGGCCGGGAGAGGTTCCGGTTTATGACCAAGGACGTATAATCGACGTCTTACTTTCATCCTCGAGAATTGTTTTTCGCGAGTTTCTTTTTTCCCTTTTTACTCCTTCCCCCTCCCAACGCTTTTTCCCTTTTTTTTCCCTCAGCAGGCGTTGGCTATTGACTATTCCTTTCTTTTCCATGAATTCCTTTGCTCACAAGAGCCCTAAGATTAGGAAGCGAGCCCCTTTGCTCTTTAGCTTCCTCGGCCCCCTTCTCTACCACGCCCTTCCCCCCCCTGACGGGTTGCCTAGTCTTCCCCTTTCTATCCTTTCTGAATTCAAGGCACCTAGATTTTTCCCTCCCAGTATAAATGGAAGCCCGAATATATAATTCCGCCTTTGATGCCCCCCCCTTCGGGTTTTTTTTGTTTTTTCTTTGCCCCTAGTGAAGTTTTGTTATAGGACTCTTGTGAAGGGTATTAGATTCTTCCACACCTGCCCCCATTTCGCCCTCAACGCGGATTGTTCCCCCCTTTTCATCCCCTGTTGATTTGGTCTCTTCCTAGACCAGGATCAGCAAGTGGCGCGTCCTTTGTTGAAGTTTTGTTAAGCTGGTTTTCTGCCTCTTCGTCTTTCCGTCTCCACCCAAATCGACGTCAATTGGGCTTTGATCTGCCCCTTTCTTTTTTCTCCCTCCTGTGGTTTTTTTTTAGATTCGCTTTCTTCCAAACCTCGCAGAGTTGAATGGGAGAAGTTTTCGAAAATCTTTCCCAAATTCCTTCACCTTTTTCGCGCCTTGCTTCGCATATCGAAGCCTGGTGATTGTCCTGTCCGGACCTGCTATTCCTTCCCCTCTTTTCTGGATCGTATCTTTGGATGTTCCGATCCTTTTTTGCTTTCTTTTTCCCTTTTCATTCAGGAACAAGGTCAGTTTTCCTCTGCTACACGTCACCGCTTTTGAAACCCCCACCCTCTTCTGGTGGTCCTACTGGGCGGGGATTAGTCTATCGTTCCCTCCTCCCCCCCTTTTCAGTCTGCTGCATCGAGGTTATTACGAAGCGCTTATTCACTAACACGTTGTCGCTCGCTCCTCTTCAGACGTAGATGTGCCGTGATTGCTTCATCGCAGATGCGCGCGGCCTAATTCCCCCTTCTCTTTTGCAGAGCGTTTCCCTTTTCCCGTTCATCCTGTCGTTCAGAGGACGGATACCCCCCAGCTCCTCATCCTTTCTTTTTACTGAGGACACAGCAACCGCGTTAGGACTTCAAGGACGAATGCGTTTTCCCTCCACAACCTGCTTGCGAGTAGTGAACCCCTGGACGGCCCTCCTATTCTACGTATCAGAAAGAAGAATTACATTCTCTTCAGTGCAGTGTTTTAGGTCCTTTTTCTCTCATGCACCAGGGCTGGGCCCTCCGTCTCTAGCCCCCTCTCTCCTGTTTTTTGATCCTTTTGGTCGAGTCCTTTTCCATCGCATGCACCAACCAAAGTTTCTCCCCGCTAGGACCTTGGCAATGCTGAAAGAAATTATGACTGTTCCGTCCACTTTTCCATTCATTTCCCCCCCCTTTCCGGACGAAGTGGAATAGACGAGATGCGCCCCTGCTATTTTTACAGCCGCATACGTCCCTCTCAGCCGCGCAGAGTGTGGCTGGCTGCCCCCGTATCTTTCCGACCCCTTTCCCCTCCCTCGCAGCGGTAAGGCCAGGCTGTGCTATCCTTCTTCCCACGTGACATCCATGTCTTTCAATGAGGCGTCCCCGTGCTTTTCTGGCAACGCCTCTCCCCCCCCTCTACGTTTTTACACCAGTGGCGCCCAGACTCGCCCCTCTCCTACTTTCTTTCTAGATTGCTGGGATTTCTGTCCCCGAGACGGAGAGAGATCCCACTACTCGTGTGGCACCTCGGAGCCCAGATGGAGGCTCTTTCCTTTGTTTTCCACCTTCCCCCCGTTTTTTGTCCGCCTTCTCGTGTAGTCCTTTTGACTTTCACAAAAGTCCAAAAAGGTTTTTCAGACGCCTTTTGACGGATGTATGAACCCCCATCCCCTCGTTCCTGCCTCCCCTTTCCTTCTTTGGGGTCAATAGTTTAACCCGCCGCATGCAAGACTTGCTGATCATGGTTCCTTATCTCGGGAAAGCCTTGAGCTGAACAATAAGACGGCCTCTTTTGCACCCCCCCCTTTTTTTAGCGAGTCTTTTTTTTCCTGTTTTCCCTTCATGACACTTTTCAGTCAGCTTGGCTGATGCTCTCGTATCTTGAGATGACACGAAAGCGGAGGTGAAACACGATGAGTTTGCACCGGTTTCCCCCCTTCGGGGCACAACCCCTCTTCCGGAAGTTCGGGACTTCTTTCCTGGAGGCGAATGAGATTTAACTTTCCCCTTCCTTCTTTATTTTCCCATGGTCCTGTCCCTCCCGCCGAGGAACCCTTCCTATTCCTCTTATTCGTTGTAAGGTGTCTTTCTTTACCTAGTCGCGAAATGCCTTCCAGTGCTCCTTTTCGCGTGGACTTTCTTTGCTTTTTTTCCCCGCCCCCCCACCTTCCCTTAAATCAGCTCCGGTGCACATATAATCGTCGCTGTTTCTAGTTTATTGCCGCGAGTTGCTTGCATTTTCTCAAGCGAGCCGTTTTTCTCTTCCACCGCGCCCCCCCATCCCCCAATCACACGCAGAGAGTACTGCTTTCCGCGGTCTGTATTTTTAAGGCCCTCGTGCGGAAAGATCGATTGGCCCTTTTCTTTTCCCTTCCTTTTTGTTTTTTTTTATTTTTAGTTCCTTATTTCAATTTGTTGTTAGATCTTCTTAGACCTACAAGACCCTTCCCCCCCCGAAGCCCGCCTCTTCCCCCTTTGCCCCCTCCCCTTTACTCTCCTCCCTCTTCTTTTTCATACGCATGAACGGTGTTTCTCCTACTTCCGCTCATGGTGTTTTGGTTTTTTATCGTGTGATAGACCACTTCTATCCATAACAATGCCTAATAAAACCCTCCCACGAATCCGATTGACGATTAGGATGTGGTATCTCCCACGTGCCCAGCCCCTGATGAGTCGTGTTTCGTGGACAGTATACCTAACGACCCAGCATCGTCTCTTGACCATCCCCCCCCTTTTCCGTTGATGACTTTTCCTCCCGATCCGATTGATTCCCCACTCGAAGATGTACTCAAGCTTTTTCATCGGCCGTTCTTCCTTGGGTCGTGGATACCCCTTCCGCCCCCTTCGGCTTGAAGTCCTTATACGGCACTTCCGGCCCTAACTGCCCCCCTTTTTTTTTTTGCCCCCCCCCTCTTAACCTATATATCTGGTACCATGCGTAACTAGCCATATCAGACCTTCCTGAAGTCTACGACATCCTCCCTTGCATACCGTCCTTTGCCGTTGTTTCAGCTAAAGCCTGATTTCGACCTAAGCGGTTTCTTTCAGCACGGTCCTCCCGTTCTCCCGCTCTCTTACTCTTTTTCGCGCCCACTATATGCTCTGGCGTGGGCCGCCGCTTTTTCCGATTAACTCACCCCTAAGTTCGCTTTCCCTCGTGCGTTTTGTCTACATTCCATTTGTGGTTCGCTCTGTCCATTGAAACCCCCCCTTTTTTCTTTTTTTTTACGTTCGCTACCCCCACTTCTGCTGCTGTCTGCCATATATAGTTACCCAGCTAAAAATGTTTACTCCTCCACTGGTCCCAACCCTCCTTCACTGCCACGAGTAGGCTTTCTTCGTCGGCCTTTCGAATCCGTCTAGTTGGATACCAATTTTCCTTGCGCCGTTGGTTTCTTTATTCTCCCTTGCCTCTGAGCGAAGCGTGTTTCGTCGCTCTTAACAACAGTTTGATTTTTCTTCGCTTCTTCCTACCTTCTTGTGTTGAAACACACTCCTTCGACGGTTTTTAAGGCACCTTACTGTTTCATCGCCCCAATTTCCTGGTCTTCGTGGTCAGGGGAGTTGAACAATGAATCGGGGCAGCCTTTTCTTTCTCCCCCTGTCTTTGAGTTTTTTATCAATAAAGTACTCTTTCCACAGGATCCTCTTCGCGCTTTTCTGTTTTTCCTCTCCATGAATTTTGCCCGCCTTTCTTCATCCCCCCCTCTTCTACAATTGAGGTTAAAAAAAACCGATCCTTGGAAAGCGGGCCCCATTTGGGCTTCGCACGCTCAGGTCTTTCTCTCCGGGGTTCTGCACAAGGGGCTTCGTTTTTTTATGGATACGTCCTTTCCGCCGGTTCTAACCTACTAGAGTGTTGGTTCTCGCGGAGTTCCTTCTTCCCGTATAGCGGTTGTGTGCCCCTTGTTTCCTGTTTTCCGGCGTCTCCTTGATTCTTTCTCCCGTACTCGCATTTGAGTTCCCCGTCTTGTCCCAAGATTTGGGGAGATTAGGCTCGCATCCTGCCGATGACAGCTCCCCTTCCCCAAACAACCTTCGGCAATCTGTGGGACGATCGGCCCTCCCGGTATTGACCTTGCCGCTTAAATAGAGAACGAACTTTTTCACTAAAGATTTGCTCCCCCCACCTATAGTGCGGTTTGAGTTTTCTCCTTCTGATATGTGTTCGTTCTCGGCATTTCAGGCCCTTTCTTCCTTTTTTTTTCTTTTTAAACACAGTTACCCTTACACTGGTGACCTACCAAAATCGCACCGACAATTCTTGACTAGGCCATGTCCTTTCCCCCCGCCTTCGCTATGTTTCCGAGCAAAGTGGCGCGAGGGATGGCGTGTTCGTCAGATGTTCTGAGTCTTTTTTCCCTACACCAAAGAAGGTGAGCCTCTATCCCTATCTCAAATCGGTGTTGTTGTTGAGAGTCCTTTCCCCTTATTTACTCCAACCCTCTCTTCCCTTGTGGGTTCGGCCTTTTCCTCCGCAGCAGGCTCGACCCTCTCCCCTTCAACAGACTTCTTTCCTTTCTTTCCTATCACGCCTTTTGAAGCGCTTCGTAGGTAAGTTTCGGGAGTTCAGGCTCGAGTTTGATGGAAGCTTTTTCCTTTTTCTCAGTAATTCCTAATTTTCATCTCCCCCCGTCAGTGGCAGTCCTTCGCGAAACACATTTACTAGGCACCCTCCACTTTCCTCGGAGTGGGGTAAAGGGATATTTTTTCTAGTTTCAGCGGAGCATCGAGGTTATCCCTGTGCGCGCTTTTTCCCCTCCTTGCCGTGTCGCTGTCCGCCTACTTGTACATTCTTCTCTATGCCTCTCCAGTCTGCATAATAGACCTATTGTTGACTTGCATGGGAACGGCATTCTTAGTGCGAATCAGCCCTTTTACTTCCCCCTCCACTTTTAGTTTTACCCATCTTTTCAAAACGCGTTTTTTTTCTTAGGCTTTCTTGCATCCCCACCCCCGTACTTTTTTTTCAGGACAGGATTCTACCGTATCCCTGTCCGAAGCGTCTCCCCCCTTTTTTTGTACTCCCGGCCTCGTTTTTTCCCTATCTGATTCCTGCCGAAATGTTCCTCTTGACCGACTTTTTGACCTCCTAGCGTTTTATGACGCCTAGGAATTGCGCCAACACCACCCGCACTCCCCTTTTCTCGCGATGGCCTTTCACTAGAATTTGATTTCCGCCCCGAGCTCCCGACCCACTCGAAATTTAATTTATTACGCCGCCTCCGTTTTCCCCGAATCCCTTCCCCGTCCCCTCTTCTCCTGAGTCTGCTTTTGGCGATACGTATCTTTTCTGACTGCCCCAGCCCAAAGTTCCTTGACTTGCAAGGATTTGTGAATCTGAGGGGAACTGTTCCCATCAATGTTGTTTTCCCAGATTCCCTGTCCCCTTGATATTTCATTTCTCTCCCGAGCCCCCCGCTCGTTGGCACAAGTGGCTCATCCCCAGTTCATAATCTTAGTGGACGATTCGAGAGTCCCTTCTCTTTCCCCTTCCCCCTACTTCTTTGCCATTTGTTTGCCCAGCGGCTTACGCGTACTTTGAGCGCTTTTTTCTGCACAGATCGCGGTTGATCTCCTCCTCTGGTAGGACCTTCCCAAAAGAGGGCCACCCTTTTTCCTGACCCCGCCTTCCTCCAGTTAATGTATCCCAAAATCCTGAGAGACTAATATTTTGGTTATAGCGGCCATGCACAGACTTAATTGGGCACGCCCCTGCTTCCCCCCCCTTCTTTGCTTACTCTTTCTTTTTTTTTGAACATACGCCATTTTCTAGCCGGCTAGGTATCGAGATGAGTCTGCACCCCTCATGCCACGTGCTCTTCTTCCCCTCGCCGGACTTTCTCTTTTAGGCGAAGTAAAGTGGGTAAAAAGCAGACATGTCACTTGAACCCTTTTTGACCCCCCCCCCCCCCCCGTCTCGGAGTTCTGGGACGTCCGGTTGCATGTTGTGAAGCGAGCTCCAAAATTTCCCGCGGGAGTCCTTTCCTCTTTATCCAATTCCCTGCTCCTTTTCTAGTGAACCTTTCACGCAGCATTTCTTCCCGATGTTGAAGCATAAAAATCGAGACATGGTAATAAGTGCCTTTTTCAGAGCAGATACCGGCGGGCTCTCTTCCCTTTTCCCACTCCCCCATCCGATAGCACTGCGAATCTTGCCAACCTACCTGTTATTAGTGTGTTTCCGCGGTGTTGTGTATCCTTCGCGAGGTTTATGTCACGCCCCCAAAAAGCGGAGAGTCTTAAAAACCCGGAGGATTCTTCCAGGGTCTAGTGCTGTGACTTTCCCCCTATTTTCCAACCTTTTTCTTCTTTTCATTTTCGGGTCTTGGGCCACGATAATATGTTAATAATAGTTTTTTTTTTGTAGATGCTTATTTTGGCCAGACCTTTCCCCTTCCCGAAGCAGGCCCAACCTCCCCCCGCAACCTGTTTCAATCGCTCGACTTCCAGGCAACGCAGACTCCATACAGGGTTGTGCTGACCTTCCCTTCTGATCTCCTTTTCTTTGTGGCCTTTTTCTGGGTGTTTTCCTGATGACCCTTGTTTACCCATCCAAAAGCCCTCTCTTGCACTCCTCCCCCCCTCTCCAACCTCCTCTCCTCTTCCCGTTTTTTAGTGTGTCCCAGTCGCTTTATTGGGACCTTTGGCCATTTTTTATTTACGGATCCCGCGCGCTTTCTCTTTCTCTTCCCCTTTTCACCCCTGTGATCGTAGCATCCCGATAGCTGCAAAACCGTTAGCCGTTGCCCCCAGAAACTACGGTTTCTTTTCCCCTTTTTTTCCCCTTTGTTCCCTTCCCCCCAGGCGCCCGGTAACTTGGTCATCATTTGCTGTCGCCCGTATTCCCCCTTCACCCACTGCCCCTCTGTTGCCCCGAGGGCAGACGGTGTTTTTGCCCTACCCTCATGGTCCTCTTTTTATCTCCCCTCCTATATGCAGCCGCTCTAAATCGCGTTTATGATCGTCGAGGGGACGAGCATTTCGCTGATCTCCACTTTCCTTCTAAGGGCCGGGTGCCTTGTTGTTGAGCTCTCATCTAGCAGGAGAGAGCACAATTCATGAGAGCCTTTGCGCCGCTGGCTTGAAGAACCCCCTCTCCGGCGCTCCCTTTTCCTTTTCTTTTTTGTCGATTCCCGTTCACAGTTTATGCCCCCCCCTTGTCAATGAACAAACATTTTGATCCTCTACACCCCGATGTCGCATGCGTAGCACGCGATCGTGCGAGCCCACCCCCCCCCAACTGTTTCTTTTTTTTCCCCCTTTTCCGACTCGTCTCCCTGTGTATCCTTTACGAACGATTACTGTTTTTTTGAGATACGTCGTCTGAAGGTTTGCGCTCCCCCCCTCAAGTCAGTTCTTACTTCCCTCAGTCGGTCTCTGTGCGTTTTCAGTCTCTGGGTCTCGGGATATTTGTCACGGGTTTTTTGTCCACAACTGTTTTTTGGTCTCCCCTCAGATTCCCCCCCTCTTGGAAACCTCTTTCCTTCCCTCCCACGTATTTTTTGTGGCAGTTAAGGCACGATATCGCCCACACAATGCAGTGCCTTCCCTTGAGGTGATGTTTACCCCTTTTCCGGCGGACAGCTTTTTGGCATCTCCTTTTTGTTTTTCTCTTTTTTGTTTGCGAAATTACGTCGGACCGGTTTTCTATTCTTTACTCCTAGATATCCTTTTGTGGTCCTGCCCTCTGGGTACCCCCTCCTCTTTTTCAGGAACCCCTTCTCCCATGAGTTTAAAGTAATTTTTTCGAAATGGACATTTGAACTAACTTGGTGACGGCGATTTTTTAGGCCCTCCCTTTTTTTCTTTCTCTCTCTCCCCTTCTTTGTTTTTGCACTTTCTCCTTTTTATGGATACGTAATTCCTCTTTCCCCTCCGAGAACATCCTTGTGTTCTCTTAGAGCGTCTTCTTTGACGCCTTTTCTGCGGGTTAGCTGTTTTTATAGGTTTTTTCTTGCGATGAGGAGGCTGGCGCTGACTCCTCCCTCATTCCTTTCCGTTAAATTTCCGCACCTCAGACAGGGGCGATTTCCCCGATTGCGGAAATACCTACATGCCCCGTTTAGTCTCTGCGTTGACTGCGACCAAACTGCCCGTGAGTGAATCTTTTGTTTTTTGACTCCCTTTCCGCCCTTCCCCGACCCTTCAGTCCGACGAAACGTTGATCCACCTTTTGCGGGTTGCGGTGCCCTTTTTCTAGGTTTCGCTCGGCCGGATCTTTTCCTTTCCCCTTATCTGAAGTTACACCTTCCCCTCTCCAGCAAGTTTCTCCACCTCGTCCGACGTTTCTTGAATTCTCAGCATTTCCTTCTTTAGATCTTTTTGATTCAAGTGGTTTGAGTCTCTGTTAAGTGTTCTCTGAGAATCTCTTCTGTTTTATTCTTCCCCCCAACCGTTTTGTGGTCCGAG
>Ga0179593_1323804_pt1 | contig 17626 bp, 13 predicted proteins | sample CZODoug2_1_08_16_FD_185931 | JGI IMG/M metagenome (GOLD analysis project Ga0179593, IMG submission 185931) | Vadose zone soil fungal communities from Angelo Coast Range Reserve, California, USA - CZODoug2_1_08_16fungal (PacBio error correction) | ecosystem: Environmental > Terrestrial > Soil >... | reverse complement strand
CTTTGACGTTTTAACCAAATAAGGCGCCTACCGTTTTCCTTCCCCCCCTAGTGAATCTTTCCTTACATGACCTGATCGCCGCCCCCACATTTTGCTCGCGGCCGACGCAGAAGAGAACAGTTCCCTGGAAATTTAAGAAAGGTTCATTCTACATCTTTTCCCAGCCCACCTTGACGACCTCTCAGACATCAGCCCCGCGCTGTCCTTCTCTCCGCTTGTACCGACTTGCCAGACCACCCGGTCTTTCTAGGAGTGATACCAAGGGAGTTTCCCTCATCGCCCTGCATTTATGATTTAGTTCCTTTTTCAGACGCCTGCTTCGACTGCTCCCTCTGAAGAACTACGATACCCGTAAGTATGCCGAACTTTGACTGAAAATTCCTTGCTCCGTCTTTAGCCGGTTCTGCTTCCCGGACAGCTCCACCGGTAATTCCCTTCTCCATATGCCGATTCAAGGCCCCTTGGCCCTCAGCTCAAATCTGTAGGAGAAACTCGCGCCTTTCCCCAAACCTTCACGACAATTCTTTTTCTTTTCTCGTGATATTCCACTCCCTCCTGCATACTGCTGGGGTAATTTTTTCTCCCACAGACCGCCGTTTCCGTTTTGGGTTTTGATTTGGACGCTGTTCTGAAATCCGCCGTCCTTTTTTTGACCCCCCCTTTTCTGTCCTCAAAGTGTTAACCCCCCCTCTCAGGATCAAATCTTTCCCCGTCCGGGCGAACTATGGAGAAGACATTCTCCGTCCACCCCCCACCCCCTAAAGCCCTTCCTCTAGAGGCGTCGTTTTTTTTTTTCTTTATAAAGGCTGATGACCGCTGAGACGTGATCTTCGTCAATCAATGATCTTCTTTGAACCTTTTCCTTTTAACCCCTTTGGGCTCTTTCCTTTCACCAACGTCCCCTCGCATTTCCGTAAATTTTGCCCAGTTTCGAAACGGCGATTTCCCTGACCCCCCCCCCTCATGCTCACTGTTTCTTTACTTGAGCTGCCTAAGTTTCTACGGTAGTTTCTCGTGATTTTTGTCTTACGTGCTCAAAGAGTTCCTGTTGTTTTCCCCGTTCCGCCGTGTGCGTCCGATTCCTTCAATCGCCTGGGTGTAAGAGGGGTTTGGGAAGACAGTGCTCTTCATCCCTTTTCACTCGGTTTCTTGTATCTGTAATACGTGATTTCACTCCTGTCGCTGGCGATCCGGTTTTTGTTCGCGCCCCGATGCTTTTTGCATGACCCCCTTGAAGCTCCCTTCTGACTCTTTTCATGCCCCTTTCGACGCACCTCTTAACTGTCCTTTTCCCCCTGTCTGCATGGAGTAGAAGGCTGTTCTTAGAGGCTGATTCCTTTCGTTTTCACCCTTCCATCAGGATCCGGGGACTTCGTTGTCCCGTATTCCTCCCTTAGTATGTTTTTCCGATCGGTGGCTCTGCACTGATGTACCAGCCTTTTTTCTCCTACTCCGCCGGACATGACTTTCCTGACGGGGGGCGCTATGGGCACTCTCTTGAATCCAGACGCACGGTCACGAATTCCCCCCCATGTCTCTATTTACTTTTTTCGGTTTGCAGCCCCGTCAACGACACCCAGCTCTTTTTCCCTCGGTGCGAATTCGTTCCCTCTGGTTCCCAGAAGAATTTTCCCCCAGGGATGCGCATTTATTACAAACCTCCGGGCAATTAGGCGTGGCGACTCATTTTAAGGGGCCGTTTAGGTCCGAACGCTAGGTGGAAAGCAATATTCGTTTCACGTGTTGCCGATAAATCATTCGCTTTTTTTAATCTCTGCGGCATGGAGCGCTCCCCTCCTGGCGACGGACTTTGCCACCCGATGCATTGAAGCGCTCCAACCCCGGTTGGCGGCATGCATGACCAGCCGTCGTCATCGTAGCGGCTACTCTTTCCTCCCCGCTTAAAGGTAGCCTTTCATTTCGCTCGAGTTTCCCGTCATTAATGCCACTCCCCCCCCCCCATTTTGCCCTTTCCTTCCTCTTTTCTCGTTGTTCCTTTCGTTCCCCACTCTCTCGCGATCGATTTTGATGTCCGACCGCACTGTCCCTTTCAGTAGACTTGAGGGTGATTTATAGCGTTACTTTTTAGCCGATGATTTCTGTCTTAGGGTTTTTTGGGCCTTTCGCGTCTTGATTCCCGTTCTGCATGTCAAGCTGAAAGCTTCGGTTTTTAGATGGGTGTCTTCCTTTTCTCGACCTCTTTTAAGCTTGGTTCTTTTTGTTGTCGCGTTTCCCATTCTCCTCTGCCCCCCCTTTTTCGGGTTAGGATGTCGGGTGGGGGTTCTTTCTCAACTCTCAGCTTTCCCTGTACTCAGGAATTAAATGATCATTATCAAGACACTATTCGTCTAAAAGTTCCCTTCGCTTAACCTTCTTGGCCTTTTTTGCTTGATTGTCTTCCTGGCCTTGATGCCGGCTCCCCATTAGACTCGACTTTATTTACACAGATTTTATCCGTTGGAGTTGACAACACTGCTGACAGGGACGCCTTGCCCCTTTTCCTTCCAAGTCTTCCAAGGTTTCTTTTTTCATGTCCTTTTTTTCGATTTCTTACGCAACTCTCTCAGCTCCCAAGAGAAGAGGTCATCGTTTCTCCCCTGTGACCCGCGAATTACTCTCTTTCCCCCCTCGGCCACCGCTTTTTCTAACTGTATGAGATTTCCCCTTCTCGAAGCTTCCTCCGATACGCCGAGATGGCGACATCCTGTCGGAGGTTTGCGCACGTCTTCTTTAGAGGAAGCCTAAGAGGATTCCCTCTTTTTCAACTTTGGCCCTAGGCAAATTTCGTTGGCTATGGTCTTGTCCTTGCCTTTGCGTTCCCTCCTTCACCTGTCTTGGTCCTCACGCAGATAATGAGATTTTTTCGGACGTTTTTTTAGTGGTTGGGTGAGTGAGGCCCCATCTGACGGTTATTTGATCTCTTTTACTCAGGTGTTTTCATCGATACCTTCTTTCTGCGAATGTGCTCCGCGCTGATCGTCACCCCCCCCCCCAACCTCAAGGCAAACAGTCGTCACTTCGATTATCTGCGAGTGCCCCGACAATTTCTTTTTTTCACGGAAAGGGAAAACCTATTCCGAAACTACATTTTTCCAATGCTTCTTTCTTCCATTCCCTCGGGGAGGAACACACGTGCCGCGGCTTGTGGCTCTCGACAGGTTCTCCCCTTTTTCGTCGATCTCTGCTGGTAGGTCCCGGCACTGACTCGCGGTGGCCTCGAGCCCAGCCATTCGTCTTTTGCATGCCGACTTGCGAAACTTTTTCTTGCTCGAGGCGTTTCGCAGCGTTTTTTCCCCCGTCCAAACACGACAAGACCCCATTGCCGATGTGACCTATTCCTTTCGTCGCCGTACTTGCATTGCGCGTTTCTCAAGACTTATGTCAAGAGTGTTCGGCTTTTCACAAGGAAATAAATGTAGACTCCTTCGTGGTGGCGATACCCGGCGCCGTTTCATCACTCTGCCCCGTGATCACTTTACGCTGGGCGTCCTTCCCTTCCCCCGCTATCGGGTTTTCCTTCGGATAACTGAATTTCTGTGGTCCCCGTCGATACCCACTTTTTTTTCTTCTTTTTTCAGTAACCCTTTTCCCTTTTTCTTCCCCGCCCTTTTTTCCGGATGGAGAAGTGGCACTCGATACAGCACTCGATGCCCTTCCCTTTATACCCTTGCCCAGTTTTCTTTTCTCTCACACCCGGCTTGCGAGAAATCAGTCCTCGCGCAGGCCCCCACACTCCTCGAATATCATCCTATTGCTGGCCTTGCGGAAGCTCGACCTTCATACTTGCTCTGACCGGGGCGGGGTCATCCCGTAGAAGGTCGCAGGGATTTCCTCCGGTAACCTCACCCTCTCATTCCTTCCCCATTTTTATTTTTTTGACTATGAGTGTCTTTTCGTTTGCACGAAGTTGTCGAGCAGATCCAACCTTTGGGGTCGCGCCTCCCCCTCTCTCAAGAGCTTGCAAGCCTCTTCTCTTTTTTTTTTCGGTTGGACCGGCACCGCTGTCTTCTGGTTTCGCGCCTGCGCGCTCTCTGTTGGAGCGCTCTCCTTTCTAACTCCCTCGTTCAGCCGTTTAACGAACTCCTCCTTCTCTTGTCAACACGCCGCGCGCGATAGGCCTTCCCCCCTGCCCAATCTCTTACCGTGCCCGCGGTGGGTTGTATGATCCTGCCCAGACCGCATTAAGGCAGCCTTACCCTCCGTTGATACGACTCCCTGTAACCGAATTATTTAAGGCTTTGCCGTGGACGGTTGTCTTTTTTCCCTCGGCAACGAGGCGTCTGTCTTCAATATCTCCTGAGTTCCAATTGACATCGATTTCCGCGCTTCTGTTCGGTTCATTAGCCCCAGGCTGTCTCTTTTCTTTTAGAGGCACCAGGCTGACATCATGCGCGCACGCCGATCGCGACATGCCGTCTAGTTTTACTGGACCCTCCGAGTAAGGTTTTCCCCCTCTCCTCTTTCTTTTTCCCTCATTTTCGGTTGTTCTCGCCCCCCCCCCCCCCCGCGTCCTCCCATTCGGTTCGTCTTTCCCTTCCCGCTGTTCTGTCGCTAGCCGGACATAACTTTTGATTGATGGCTTCCTTTGCGCCATTGGTCGGGCGGACACACCTTTGATAGACCCCTCCATGCCTTTCCCTCTTATTCACCTATCGGAAACTAAACTGCTTTTCCTTTTATGAAACTCTTCTCCTGGGTTCTCCCCGCATCTAGGCACAAGGACTATGCCGGTCAGGACGCGCACTTGCCCCCGGGAACACCCCATGCTCGTGGAGTTTAGAGGCCATCCAGAATGGGAAGCTATCAAAGGCGGTTGAGGGCAGCCCCAAGAAACCTGAAGTCCGGTCCTTTGGGTGTTGCTCCTGGCTAAAAATTTTGCTAGCCCAAGGCGAGTTGCCCGTTGCTTGCTTCAGAAACCCACGGCGGTTCTTTTTGGTCAGAGGTTGCCCCACGACGGACGGCGACAGCTTATTACTCCCGCAGAGCTTCTCTCGCCTGTTGAGCCTGAACATCCCCCGGTCCCCCGTCTTCTTCCGATACGTTTGTGGACGGAGCTCTCTTTCCTGTTCGCTGTTCCGCAGAGGCGTCGTTAGGCATAGCTGAGTCTAAGGGCTTCAGTTTTTTTCGTTCACCCTCACTTGTAAGTTACCCCACCCCCCATACGTGTTTCCTTGGCGCAAAAGATTAAGCCCTTACTTTAATTATTCAGGGCGATAAAATCTTTCCAAGACCCTCAGTTTCCCTGGTAGCGCACCGTTGAGTCGCAGGGGAGGCCGACGAGGTTGATTTGGTCTTGTTGCCCTAATTTACCTCCCTCGGACCTTGTTTGGCGAGAATTTTCCTTCTGAAGCCCACAGTCGTACCCAGATACTCCTGTTTGAGGTTCACCCGTTTACTTCTTTTCTGAGGGAATTTGCTTATTATGTGATTTATAGTTCTCCGCCTGACTTCGGCGGTAAATCCATATTCTCTCTCATTTTTCGGTGTCTTCAATCAACTTTTTTCGACCTTTCTCAAGTTTCTAATCACCCTGTGCCGTCTCAGCCGCACCGTCTAGCTGGGTTAGGTAGTGTTCCGGGGGCAAGGAATAGTAGACGTAATTCCTTGAGGAGTGAAATGTACCCCCATTTCGTTCCCTTAGAGCTTTTCGATGCCGACAAGGTTTGGCGCAGATGATCTTATGTAGGCCTCTTCCCGTGATTTAGAGTTGAAAACCTCCCGCGTATGCGCCGTGGACTGTCCCTGTAGATTGGTGCCCCGTGTCCCTATCTTCTTTTTCCTCTACCAGTGGGGGACTTCTTAGTAGAAACCCCTACCGACCCCCTTCCCCAAGGCTTCGGGGTAAATCCTATTTGGTTTCCTCTCCCTACGGACAGTGGTTTCCTGCCTACCTGACCGCCTCTCTCTCCGCCACACCCCCGTGGCTGCGCGTTTTTTCCGAAGCCGAAGAGAAAGTCCCGGCAAGGCCTACTTTTTTCTACTGGCCCCCCTCAAAATGAGACCTCTCGCCCATCAAGCCCTCGCTGCTTACCCTCTGCTCGACGTTTCCCCGTGCTGCCCAACTGGAGGAGGACTTTTCATAAAAACCGCGTTCTTTCTCCCCCCCGATGTGTGATCGTCCGTAGGGGGATACCCCTGACTCCCCCCCCCCCTCCCCCCCCCCCCCCCCCCCCCCACCCCCCCCCCCCTCCGCCCCCCCCCCCCCCCCCCCCCCCCCCCCCCCCCCCCCCCCCCCCCCCCCCCCCCCCCCCCCCGCCCCCCCCCCCACCCCTCCCACTCCCCCCCCCACACCCCACCACCCCGAGTCGGTTCAGAACTTAATCATTTGAAGACACATTCCTTGCAAGACCCGCGCTCGCCTTATCCGGCCAATGCAGGCGACCTGTGGTTACGGGAGCTTGACCGCTCCCTCCCACCAATTTTTTTTCATTCCCTATGGCCCCCCACTTTTAAAAAAGACAACGCCCCGTCTTCGACCGTCGCGTCGTGCCTTCCCGGAATTCCTCCTTGCGTAGCTTTCCCCCCCTGATATTGCCCCGTTCCTCTGCCAGAAGGATGAGGCCTTCTTGTCCCGCCTTCCCCCCCCAAGTGTTTCGGTTGAACTGCCTGACCGGGTTACCTACATGAAGCTGGCTCTCTGCCCAATAGAAGAACTACGAGCCCTCCTTTTGATAAAATTTTTCAGCCCCGATCTCTCCCGTCCACCACTGCCCGTCAGAGAGCGTTTTCAGTCCTTTTCTTTGGGGAAACGGGAGGCCGCGCAGACTGAGTTCGATGGTCAGCATAATATAGGTTACCCCTTCTCCACTCCCTCTTTTCTTTTTCTGGTATTTCGTTCCCCCCCCCCCCACGTTGAAGTTTCTCCAGACGTTACCGGCGACGATGCCGACCCCAAATTCTTTCTTGTTCTATTGTCTGCAGCTGTATACTAGCTTGACCCTTCCGCTCGGCCTTCGTGTTCAGCTTTTGATCCACTATGTTCCTTTTTCCCTCCTTGCTGCGTCTCTCACGGCAATTTCCTGGGGCCGATGGGCCTCCCTCTGCCTCCCAACGAAGGCCTTTTTAATCCTAGTGATCAGTTTTCTTTGGGACTTTCCGCTGACACGGAATTTTCTGTTCCTCTCCGGTTGGTGCTGTTGGAGCGCTCTTTGGTTACGACTCGTTTTGACTCCGAGCAACTTGATGAACCCCCCTTTATCCTTGGACTGCCGAGGGTGTCGGGTTTTTTTTTCGCGCGGCCGAAATTTATTTCCGTCCCTACGGTATTCTATTGAAACCTGTTCGTCTATGCCTGTCAACGACCTCTCCCTTGTCCTCATTTTTCCCGGTGCCGTCTTCTTTCCGCCTGGTGATCCGCCTCGCTTCCTGCTTATTGCCATTCCCTTCTGGCCCTGCTTGACTAACAGATTTCACCGCCACGTCCAAATGCGCTAGCTCGCGGACCCTCGCCGGCTCGTTTGCCCGTCCCCCACCGAACCCCCCCAACCTCCCTTTCGAATTTATTTCGCCCCCCTAAATCATCAGTAGGTGTCTCTTTCTTCCTTTCAACCCCCCTCTGCACGGTCACGGTCTCTGTCCCCTGGGACTGGGACTATCTCCCCCTTCCCTGTTCCTGGTGTTCCAGTTTCACGTCATTTTCGCGAAGAACAGGTTTTGATAGCCCTTAGGGGCGCTCCGCCGCTCCCGCTCGCCGCGAGAAACTCGTTTTCATCGCGGCATCCCCCCTTATCCTCACATATCCCGTCCTTTTACTGCTTTTCCCCTTCGGCCATTGGGGGCGTGGTCTTACAAACTTTGCCTTTTTCGACGCTCCCTTATTTCTGCTCGACGTTTCCGTCAACTCGTCAGCAGGTCTACCTTCCCAAAAAACGGCAGTTTGCCCTTGATCCGTTTTCTGCCCATTCTCGTAGAGGAGATCTTTTTCCCCTTCTCAGCCTGTTTTTCCAACCTCCCTCCCATTGGTTATACAAGGAGGATCTTCCTCTTCCGCTGGTTGCGGCCGTATCCCCCCTAGATGATGATTTTGGAGTTTTTTGGCTCAGAGCAGTTGATTCCTCGCTGGACTCCTTTCCCAGCGTGTTTTCTCCCTTTTCAGCGTTTGGGCAGGAAGTGTCCCTCCTCCCCTTCCGCTGGATGAATTCTTCTTTTTTACCAATACATCTTTAGTGAGTCTGGGTGTTGAGGTTCTTCTTTTCCCCAACGTGGTTTTTTCTCTTTTTCTTCCCCCCCTCACTTGGAATTCAAGCTGTTTCCTCCCTCCTCCCCCCCTCCTCTCTTTGCGTGGTTTTTTTATAACGAGTCCAGTCAATCCCTTTTTAGCGAATTTTCTCAACAGCTCTGACCCTTTTTTCATTTCCCCGCTTACTCCCGTGGATTTGCCCCGAACACTTTTGCTTTTTCTTCTTGAGACGATCGACCCTCCCTTGCTTTACCGCCCAGTCATCAGTGGTAATGCTTTGCTTTTTTTTTCTCAAAGCTGAGATTCCCACAGCTACCTCTCCGGAACGCCCGTTCCCCGCGTTCCTTTTTTTGCAATTCCCCGGATCGTCCCTTCCTCCCTCAACGATGAAACCTTTGAGCAAGCCAGCCGCAAGCTCTTACTCATATTGTCGACCTTCTTCCTAAGTCGCCTGCGTCGCTTCCCTGACCAGCGCCCTTTCTCCCAGATCAGAAGGGGGATCAAAGACTGTATGTCCCCTTCCCCTTTCCGGCGTTTTCTTTAGGTACAGTTGCTCCTTGGACGACCTTCCTTCGGGGTTTCTCGCAAGATTAGCTCTTCCTTCCTTACGCTGCCTTGAGGTTTTTTTGGTTTCTTCTCTGTTTGCAACATGAGCCCCCCCTTTTTCCCGGAGACTCACCAATTTTTTTTTTGAGAGATTACGTGATGGCGCTTTTTTTGATGATATTAACCCCCCCCCAACCCCTCAAGCACTCCCCTTTCTCCCTCCCTTCATCCGTATTGCGGCTCTGAAAAAGAACACCCACCTTTCACAGATTCCCTCCCCAAACGTGGATCCCCTCTTCCTTTTCCAGGTGATGGAGGTCCCCTCGTTTCCATACCCCCCTATTTCGGATATGGCAGCCTCTGGCTCATTTCTGCTATCGTTTTTCCCTTTCTGACCTGTCTGTTCTACAATCTCGTCGTCTCCTCTTCGCTGTTTCTCTTCCCTTCCCTAGACTCTGCAAGTTCATTCTTGCGGACGCTTGATTTGACCATATGCAGGATTCCGAGGCGGTCTTTTTTTATCGATCTTTTTCCCCTGAATACGAACACCTGCATTCACGCCATCTTTTCCCATTCCGTTTGGGTCGTAATGATTTTTTTTCAAGCCAGCAGAAGGTTCATGGAGGGAACCCCTTATCACTCTTTTAAAATACCCTCTCTCATGATTCGAGTCTGGTTTCCCCTTCCACCCTTGACCTCCCCTCCTCTTTCAAGTGATAGCCTTGAAGCTTTGTTCTGCCCTTGAGCGTTTTTGAATTCACTTAAACTTTTCCTTCCCGGTTTCTTTGGTAGGTCCAGATCTCTTCCCATTTTTCTCTAGCTTGCCCTAAAACTCCCCCCCTCTCCCCGTAAACGTGTTGTTCTGGTTGACGTTTTCCCCATCCGACGAGACCGCGATCGTCCCCTCCCTTTAATTGAATATTTCAGCCCTTTTTTTAACGCTGTCTAGACCTCCCTCTTTCCTTCTTTTTCCTCGCGGCTCCTCTCAATCCTGCAGTTCTTTCAGGCCCAAAATCTCCCTCTAATATGATGGGTACTTCCCGGAATCTTCGGATAAGGGGCGGTTCCCCCCGTTTTTTCATTCCCCTTAGACGCTTGGAACAGTTCCTATAGCCTTTCGTCCTCTATAGTGTTTCACGGACCATCACTCTATCCCTAGAGAGGAAATTTTGTGGATATTTAATGATGACTGTTTTTAGAGCTTTTCTGGATTGTCGTCTCGCAGCACCTTTGGCCTTTCCCCCCCCCCCCTTCTGACCTATTCCTCCGATTTTTATCCCGTAGGTAAGATCTGCATTTTGAGGTAAGGCCTTTTTTTAGGGGGAATATCGCTAAGAGTCTCCCTCCGCTCCCTTTCCAACCACCACCTTCCTTCTTCGCAACGTTCTACCCTTTGACAGCCTCTTCTTCGTCAACACCCTGTGATTTAAGCGCTCGCTTAAACACCTCAGCGAAATGTGTGTTGGAGTCATTACCGCTCCCGTCCCCCTCCCCTCGTGCCTTTTTAGCCAATGTGGTTTCTACGATTTCCCCCCTCAGTTCGACCGTTATTTCTGGGTGTAGAAGTTTCCGGCCGCGAGTTTCTTCCTCTTCCCTCATGAAATTTTTGACATAGCGATGGCTTGCTTCCCTATCGGTAACTTCTACGGCATGCTCTTCCCCCCCCCCCGGCATTGATCTTACGTGCGACTTCCTGGGTAACTATTCCTCTTTCCTTCGAGCGGCCCCTGTCGGCACTGCGCCAGCTAATAGGCCTTTAGTCCTCCGACGAACATTTCTCCGAAGAGAAACCCCGTTCTCACTACAAGTCCCGACTTTTCTCCAGTTTACTCTTATCATAGTGACGGTTTTCAATACCCCATCCACCGAGGCTAATTGACTTGAATCGGGTCGGCGGACAAACATCCCCCTGCTCGACCTTTAGACATTGCCTTCCTGGCCTTTTCTCCCCGTCTCCTACAAGCCGTCGGTGATGATGAATGAATTGCATGGGACCCCAGTGTTTTCCTTCTCTGGCCCTCCCTCCACTTGAAACTGGACCCCCCCCCCCTATAGTTTCTTGCTTTCCTGCTCCATCAGAGGCCGCTCGGACCTTACTTTTTTAGTTGAAAGAGCTTTTATGAGACCCTTCCCCTCTCACATCCTCATGTTTACAATTTGTTTTCTTTGAGGAGGCTGACCTTTTTCCTCGGACGGTTCAAATGCCTCCACATCTTTATGGTCAGGAGGTGCCACCGGATACGGACTCCTCCCCATGCTCTCTCCACGCAGCAGCGCTGCCACTGGATTCTTTTTTTTCCACAAGCGCCCGGGCGGATCGACGGGAGTGTGGACGGTCAGTATCGTCTTCCCTCCCTCGTTGCTGTCTTTCTCCCTCTTTTTGGCCCTCACAGTGCAGGTCTTCCCCTCCCTGTGCCCCGTTCACTTCTTTTAACCCCGCGTATCAAAAAAACCTTCCGATGTACTTCCGAATCCTTTTTTTTTTTTTTTTTTTGAGGGAAAGTTTTTCCTCCCCTCTTCCCCTCCTAAAGACTTCACCTTTGCGGCTGAACGTTGTCTCTCTCAGTTTTTCTTCTACTGATCTGTTACGTGATTCTTTTTCCCCTTGTTCCCTCGGTAGCACTAGTGCGGTTTTTGGGGAGAACTTTTCTTAAAATATTAGAAGGAGTTGAGGGGATCGTCTCTTCTTTTCCCGAATTTTTCCGCTGTTGATTCTTTTTTTAGTCTTTTTTCTCTCCTCACAGTCCCTTCTTTCTTCATCATCTGATCTCGCCTGATGGAATTAACTTTTTTTAGATCACACTCGTCAGAGTTCTTGTCACCTTTCCTTCCTGATCCGTCCTACGTCTCCAGCGCGGGATTGACTTTTTCTTCAGTCTTTCTTTGGTTGGGCACGGACGTGTAGACTTAACGCGCATCTTTATTCTGCCCTACGGGTCCGTCTTTTTTTCTAGTCTCGCTTTAAGCTTTTACCGCGCCCCTACTTCTCCCGTCCCTGTCCCACCTCGGCGGCACCCTACGCTGAGGTCGTTTTTGTTTTTGTAAATCTTTCCACTCTCACTAGAGAGATTTTGACTTTAGTCTCCACCCACTATATCGTTGTCAGTTTCGTACTCATCGAGAGACGTTTAAGACTTCCTTCCAGCCAATTTTTCCCTCCCTCCAAAAAAGTTTTTTTTTTCCCTTCGGATCCGCTGACGCAGCCGGAAAGTCCTGGAAATTACATCAGCTTTAAGTATCTAATTGTTTTAAAAAGAGTGAAAAAATAAGCCCCTCTTGCCCTTCAAGAATCTCCTTCTCTCTCGTTTCGATAGTCTTCCCTTTTGTTCCCATCACCCTCTTCCTGTATTCAAGGAGTCGATCCCAAGTTCTTTCCTAAACATACGGGCTGGCCCCTCTAGGTTTTCTACGAAGCCTAGTTTTATGAGTCTCCGCGAAGCGTAACCCCTTCCCTCCTTTTTCCCAATCTGCACCTCGACTCTCCTCATTCTTCCCCAGCACCTCAGGAGTGTGAAGGACTTTTCTGCACAGCTTTCTCTTCACTATTACTGGAAGCCTTCTACCCCCCTACGTTTTACACGAGCGCGCCACTTCCCCCTTTCGACCTCCCCTTCCTTTCTTTGCAGGCCGGCTGGTTGATATCGGGCTCTTGACTTTGTTTAGCCTTGAAGCCGCGGTACGTTTTGTTTTTTGGTGGTGACCCTTTGTCCCTTTTCCAGAACTTCCTTTTTCACTTGTAGGGTCCAACAGCGAAGGCTCCCCCCTTTGCCTCCTATGGCTAACCTTAGTCCGACCATATCTCTTCCACGAAGTATCCTTTTTCTTTCGGTCCGGCTCAACAAGTGTTTGAAGCATGGATCTCTTGCTTCTCGCTTTCTTTTTTCCCGCCTCCTTCTCGGTGCACATTTTTTCCTAATCGTTTGTTTTTTCAACAGGGGCCTCCCCTCCCTGTGGTGTCCAAGTTTAGACAAGCCTATTTTCCCCCAGCCACCAAATTCCTTTGCTCAGTTCTCGTGGATCTCCGCTCCTATCTTTCCGATCAATGGTTATCTGGTGTTCGGGTCCCCTTTAGTTTCCTCTTAAAGCTGCTCCCTCGACTGTTGTTCCCGTTTCAGCTTTCGTTTTAAGGGAAATCCCCGCTTATTTTGGTTCCAACTCGCAGGCCCGCTTCAATTAAACGATTCTGTCTTTCTTTTCCGATCATTTTTTTTTTCCCTAGGCCATGATGTCGCTGTCCTACTTGCGGGTTTTCCTGGAGGAATGTAAACCACTGACGATTAGGGACTCCCCCTCCCTTTTAAGTCTTTCACTCCCATTCTTAACTTTCCATCACCGTAGGCCGGTTTTTCGTCTATGTTGTTCTTGCTAATCAGCTTGGACTTTTCCCCTCGCCACCTCTATTCACTGGAAGCCTATTTCTCTTCCATATGCCGAATCGCTATCGGTTTTGACCTATAGGAATTTTACTTTTTCCCCTCTGGTGCTTGTCGTAAGGTTGACTTTCCCTTCCCCCTGTTTCCCCGCTATTACCCGAGAGACCACCGAATTTTTTCGCCCACCGTAATCAAGAAATAGCGTGAGAAACTAGAGCCTTTTCCCTCCCCCCTTCCGACCCAGATCTTTCCCTTTTCAATTCTTTTACCATACTTCTTCCCCGGGCGCCTTGCCCATCCCATTTGCTGTGTTTTTCTGGTCTTGCATCAACAACACCCCTTGGGCCCCGGTCCTTTCTATTTTCTGCCGAGGTGAGGTTCCCCTTTGATTCTTTCCTTCAGCCTAGCAATCGTCCCCTGGCCCCTGAGACTTCAGTTCCCGCTCGGGTATGACCGATTTGCTTCGGGAGCGCTCCCGCAGCCGATCCTCCCGAGTCCTTTCGCTCGAAGGCCTTCACTAAACATCAGAGCGTCAGGTAAGACCCCTCCTCTTCGGCATCGTTGGTTTTTCCTGGAACCCCCCCGTTCTTCTTCCTTCTCCCCTCTCCATTCGGGGGGCTCGTTCTCTCTTTTTTCCCCGAGTATATTCTCTCTCTCACAGTCCCTAGTCAGGTCTTCAGGTTTTTTGAACATTATCTCCTCTGCAGATCTTCCTGTCCCCTCACCCGCGTTCTACTGCATTTCACTCCTCAGTTCCGGATTCCCTGGACGCGGCCTCTAAGCAATCCGATATTTTCCTTTAGTTTTCTTTGCCTGCGCGCGGACTGATGTACGATTCTCCCTTTGAAGCCTCCTTTGCCCTCTCTGGTATCTCCCCCCACTCTCTTTAGGAAGTTTTATCCCAACAATAGCTTTGTGAAAATTCTACTTTGCCTTGGAGAGGGTCGTGGTGATTTGGGGATATATCCACCCCCCTTGTCTCTGGAGGAATTACCCCCTTCCCCGCTGTTTTTTTCCCAGTGAGTACCGAAAAGCCCGTTCCCCCTTTCTGAGTTTTAACCCTTGAGTGCGGCGGCTTGCTTCCGGTCTCCCAGCGCTCGACTTCTTCGTTGCGTCTGTACCCGCTTCCTCCCTGTCGAAGACCTTCTTGCCATCTGCAGACTCATTTCCGGCTTCACGCCATCATTTTCTTGAATTCTTTTTTGGCGTTCTTCCTGCGTCTCCCTCGGGAGTTCCACGGACACTCCTCGCCTTTTCCTGTTCCGAAGGTCTGCCTCAGGCCGCCAGCTTTTGGCCCTCCCCCCCTCTCGTCGGAGATGTTAGGCCTCGACGCGGTCCGCGACCTGCCCTGAGGGTCGAAACATCTGTTAGCTTTTTCTGTTTCGGCAGGCCGGTCCCTCTCCCCGGGTGCCTCCAGTTAACACCTGTCCCCCATTTTGAGAGGGGAGGTTTACGGTGAATTTTTTCCCCCCCGCCCGTTCGCCCTTGTCCGGGTCTTCTTTGCAAGAAACGATTCGTTTTTCCTTCGACGCTTTTTGTTTTTGTTTCCTCTTCCCTTCGGCAATATCACGTCGCCTTTCCTTTTGCCTATTTGGTTGGGATGAGAGACCCCTTTATGGCGCATGGCCGCCGCTTTTTAACCCCCCCCCTACATTCCCAACAGGCTTCCTCCGACGTCATTTTTCTTTCGGTTCGAGAGACCCCTTAAGTTCAACGAAGGTCAACGGCCTCCCCCTCATTTCATTTTCACTTAGACCCTTTCCCACTCGCATCCCGCTTCTGATCCGGCTCTTTCTTGCTTCTCGCGGCTCTCGACCCTGCTGTCCTCTCGGTATCTTTTGGTCGATGTCCTCCCTCTTTGTAGGTGCCTACAGCTCATTTGCCAGTACATGTTCCGTCTTTTGACAAACGCTGCAGGATTCGGGATTGTGCGCTGGTCCTCGCTTCTTTTTCGCCGCCCGAATACGCCAATCCATCCTTTCCCTCCATAGTGAACGGGCGTGATCTTCAGGATTGGCCTTCTTTTCTCAAGACGCTGCATCGAAGTGTTCTTTTGTCTCCCTTCTAGCTTTTAATCCAGTCTTTAAGCGTCGTGGGTACATCCTCCGTTACGGAAATTTCCCAGCTGCCGTTCCTTTCATGTGACGCTGGGTTTCATTTACCTTCCCAGTTTCGAGCTTACCTCCCTGAAAGGGTGAGGTTAAGTTTACCCCGGAGCTGCCCACGTTTGGTTTTCTTCTGATCCCCTCACGACCCCTATTTCCCAATTGCTTTTCAGGTATTTGAAGTTTGCCCCCTCCTTTCCAGCTAAAGACACTCAGCCAGCTATTCCCGTGAGGTCCTTACTGCATGCCCTTCGGATCCCCCCCTCTAATAGCATTCCTCAGAATAAGAGAATGGACGCGGTAGTCTTCCCCCCACTCCGATGCACATCATCATCCCGATTTTTTTGAGCGTTTTTTTGCCTCAGCTTTCTATCGCCTCCTCTGGGGCCTTTTGTCTGCAGTAGAACGCGGTCGTTTCCCCTTACGATCGCCTCGGCCTCGTTTTTTTCACGAAACCTCCCGATTCTTTCCCAAACGATTGCCCCCTGTTGGTGAGGATCTGGAATTTTATGCCCCCGTGGGAGCGCGTAGAGAACAGAAGGTTTTTTTGAGCAGTCTGCATGGGCCCCGTGCTCCCGCCTCTCCCGATCGCGTGCTGCACAAGTTCCCCCGATTTTTTCCTCTTTTTTCGCTATTCCTGCTTCCTGCGATGCCGAGCCGGTTTCGCGCGTTTTCGCTTTTTGTCCGTCCCCCCGAATCGGAATTTTTTCCAATTGAAAAGTCATTCAGTTTTTGCACCCATGCCGCGTTCCCCCGCTTCGGCCCTCACTTCCGTTCCCCCTCGCCGTCCCCCTTCGATTGGGGTCTTTATCAGAGACCGCATTCAGCGATTTTCTTTACCATGTGTCCCTGCGATGTTGTTCCCCAACACGAATTCGCCGGCTTGCCTTTCTTCTCGGTGACCCCTCACCACGTTATATTGTTTCATAGATAAGAGTCCAGTAAATTTTTATTAGCTAGGCCTTTTTCCCTTCTTCTTGTCCCCAATTCCGCCAACTGGTTAAGTTTATTAGGCTTGTATCCCCCCCAATGTTTTTTCTCAGGATGCTCCCCCTTCCCTATAGCGATCATCACTGAGCGAGATGTAGGCTATTCCCCCCTGCCAGTTCCTTGTTGACATTTGCGTTTCTTCAATCATCGGGCCTAGCTCTCTACATTCCTGACAGACTTCCGCCCCCCGGGTTTGAGTAAGAATAGTAGGAAGAGATGCCCTGAAACTTACACTCTGACCGATCGAGGCTTACTTTCCCCCCTTCTCTTTCCCGTCGGCGACAGGAGAGTCCCCGCTTTTTAGGATCTCCTCAAAGTCTTCACCTCATCTCAGTCAGGTGATGACCCTGTCTCTTCCTCTTTGGCGGCCCCGCTTCTCACTCTAGGCGGCGTTTTCCTTACGGAAGTCACTTCGGCCCCCCTGGACCCACCATCGGCTTTAAAGACGCCTTTTGATCGGACCGCGACCAAGTTACCAGCGAACAGCTTTTGAAGATGATTTTTTCGGCGGCCTGCTCCGCGACCCCTGCTCCCTTCATTTGGGTCTCAAATGCGACACCCTGGCGAGACAGCCAGCTGATTATGGAGGTTTTTAGCGGACAGCACACCCTCGGTATTTGTTCCCCTTGCACCCCTCTCACGAAGCGACCAAGAAAGAAGACAACAGCGCTGCGTCAGGCTCCCCTTTTTCTCCTGATTCCGTCTCGGCGCATCGATGATGGTTTTTTTTAACCTGTTAGTCTCCTGTTCCGTCGCGGAGATGATTTTTTTAGCCTCGTCCCTCAAAGTGCAGGGAGCTCAGGAAATTTTCCTGCGGATTTCACCGCGTCCTCCCCCAAAAACCCGCTGGTTTTCTTGGCGTCCCCCCTTCTGTCTTCTCCTTGAGGGTCTTAATAACATCCGGGAAAGTCCGAAATTTTTGGAAAAGTGAGAGGGTCGCCTCCGTAGGTTCCTTTTCTCTTTTGCCCTTGTTCCCTACTCGTTCCTCAGTGGTCTTTAAGGTAATGATGCCCTTCTGCTCCCTTCACTGAGTTGTTGGATCGGCGATCGCTTTCTTGCATAATTTGTCTTCGCCTTTGATTCTTTTCTTCCTCCTCTTCCTCCCCCTCTCTTTCGTCTCACTTATCCTCCCCGGCTTTGAGGGATCCTAGAAATTTTGGCTCCCATCCTTCCCCCCTAGGTTTGAACAGCACATTTGACGTCAGATCGTCCCCTCCCCCTCTTCTCTTCCCTCCTCCCTCTTATTTGTCTGTAATTTGCCTCTTTCCCCAAGTGAGATGCTCCTAATGCCGGGTACTGGCTTCGGCGGCTAGCGATCCGGTCCTCCGCCACCTTTTTTTGCGGCGATGATCGCTTTCCTGTCTTCCCGCCGCCGGCTATTAAACAGTCGAATGACCTCGTTTTTGTCGGTAGATTGTTGCGACGCTCACAAT
>Ga0179593_1382285_pt1 | contig 17627 bp, 19 predicted proteins | sample CZODoug2_1_08_16_FD_185931 | JGI IMG/M metagenome (GOLD analysis project Ga0179593, IMG submission 185931) | Vadose zone soil fungal communities from Angelo Coast Range Reserve, California, USA - CZODoug2_1_08_16fungal (PacBio error correction) | ecosystem: Environmental > Terrestrial > Soil >... | reverse complement strand
CCCTTTCGATGGCCCGCTGCCCCACCTTTGCACCTCGTTAGTTGCCTTCCTGATCAACTACCGTCCCCTCTCCTTCCGTCTGAGGGAGCCTACAAAGCTATTCCCTTTCAAGAGAACCGAGTGCCCACATTGTAAGACGAACTCTCCGGCATAGCAATTCAAGTTTCCTCTTCCTTCTCCTCCTGTAAGCTTTGCCCCGCGGATCGACATTAATTCCTTCGCAGTAGTTGAATTGCAGTTCGTCCCTTGGTTGTTGCACCTTCCTCGCAAGGTCATACAGGAAATCTCTTCCCCCCCTCGACTGTTCCCCGAACGTTCCTGCGATTCCTAAATAGGTTCTGTCACAGTGACTTGGCCCCACTTTCCTCCGCGTTTTCCTTCCGTCCGGTTATTTTTTCTTTCCGTGAACCTCCTCAACCGCGCGCAGCCGCTCGGATTTCTTTTGACGCATGTGAACCCTGCACCCTTTAATTTTCCCTTTTCTGGGATGGTTATCATTTTTTTTTCACAACTCTGACCCGCATTGACGGCGAATCTAATTGGACGTGCTCAGGTCCTTGCTTTCTCCCCACCCCCGCCCTTCCCCCCTCTGCTTTGCTCGGCAGGACTCAAAAAGTTTTGTCTTCTAATTCTGTTTGCACAGCTGGTGAGGGCCCCAAACACCCCTTCCTGAATCTTCCCGCTGTCCGGGGACCATGTGAAGGAGATCCTTGCGTCCTTTTTCCTTACCCCCTATAAGGACTTCCCCTTCCCATCTTTACAACTCTTCGCGCGTTCTACAATAGAGAGATGTTGACTCATACCGTTGTTGTTTGTTTGTACTCTCTGGGTCTGCGGAGAGTTTTTTTTTGAGGCAGGTTTGATTGCAGTTGAGTTTTTGAGAAAAATCTCTTCTCCCAGGTCTTTTTTCCCGCCTCTGTCTTCTTTGTCTCGTTTTTGTTTCCTTGCCGAATTTGTAAGAACGCCCCGCTTTTCTCCTCAGCCCCGCTTTTGATCCCCTTGCCCCTCTGCAATTTTTGTAAGAGCGTATTCTCCTGAGAAGTCGCCCGGATGAGCTGTCGAAGCTTCCCAGTCGTCGGATTTTCCCACCTCAGTAGCTCTCGGGTTTTTAAAACATGACCCGTTTTTTAGAGAGTTCCCTTTCTCGTTTTTGTGCTTTGATTTCCCCGGACGGCCTAGTAGGACTTCCCGTGTTAGAATCCGGTCTAGTCCCCAATAGGGTGAGTCCAATTGCCTTATCCGCTGTCGGTTTCAGCGATTGGGTCTTTGACCTTGTCTCCCCCCTGTAGGTTTGGCGCCTGGGCGCTGCTTGTCAAGTGGCTTTCCTTGTTCGGATTCACCACATGCTTTAATCAACTGCACGGAATAGATTTCTTCTGTGATCCCATCCTTTCTTTTTTCTCCGCTTGCAAGTCGTTTGACTTTCTAGGCTGGCTCGGCTGACTCTGCTTTACTCGAGAGAGAATATATTAACTTTTCCCTTCTTTTTCTTGCATCTTAGCTTTTCGCCGTAGGTCCCTCTTTGACGATGGTTAAGTTATTTTACCACTCGCGAGGTCGATTTTGGATCCGGACCTGGGCGTGACGGGATAGCAGCCCCCAACGCCCTCCACATCCCTTTTTTGCCTGCAATAGCGCGATGGATTTTACTTCCTATTGACCGGCTTGTCACTTCAGCCTGCACCAAGTCGCCTCCTGGCCGCATTAGATTTCGGAGACTTTTTTCCTCTTTGGGTTGTTCCCTTCCCATTCTTAGTACCACTTTTTCGGCTTTCCCCTTCTTTCGTCAGCGCATCCAGATTTTCTTTTTTCGCCTTTCAGAAACCCTCTCTTTTAACCCCCATAGACTTTTGCCACGCCTGTTGTGACCCTGTTTTCCATTCGGATTGTTTGTTGTACCACTCCTGGGAATCCTCCCCAAAGTTTTTTTTCCCCCCTTGCTTTCTAGCGACATCAAAGCCCCGTACTCCAAATTAGTCAGGCATCGATCACTTTTTTTTGATTTCTTTTTCCCTTTCGGGCTTTCTTATATGGTGTTTTTTTCAGGCGCTCCCTCATTTTCTCCAACCAAGTTTTCGAAGTCGTTTGGGCGGTGCATTACCAACTGTGACATCCCCTCTCTGCTTCTTTTCCCTTTTGTGCTTCCCAGTTCGTTGTCTGCGAGCTGTCCGTCATTCAAGAGATCATCCGTTTGCGCCATTGGCTTGGGTTGGCGTGTTGTTAATTCCGATTGTAAAGCCTTCCCCCCTAATTCCTCCCTTACGCGATTTGCCCCAGCGGATTACAACGTTTTCCTTTCCGGATTTTCTTTTTTCCCTTTTTCTACAAATTTAACGCCTTGGACCGAAGTAGACGCGCTCCCCCTTTTTTCCCCCCCCTGACTGACCCCTTTTCACAGCCGTCGTAAGGTTTTTTTCCCCCCATGTGGCCATGCACCTTGCTCTGTTTCCGTCCTGAATGCTTCTCCTTTATTGTTTAAGCAAATTTCTCCGCCCCCTGCACGCCCTACTTTTTCTTGTTTACCGGTCTCCAGCTTAGTTTCCTGTTTTCCCCCCCCCCTTTTGATATGAATTCCCTTTGTTTGATTCCGTATTTATCTAGCGCATACAATCTATGGCCGGTGGTCCTTGGCTAGGGGGTAATGATGCCGCTCCTCAAGTCTGCCCTCCCCCCTTTTCCAAGCCGCTTTTGCCTTCCATTCTCAGAAGCTCTTTCTTGTTTAGTACGGCTGTGGTTTTCTCAGAAGGCGACTCTAAGGACCACCCCTTCCGTTTCTAGCCCTTTGCTCGCGACTCACGATATGACTAGGATTTGTTCTTTCCCTCACGCAAGTTTTTTTTCCCCCCCCGTCACAGTTTTTTTATCCTTTGGCCTTTCTTTTTCGAGTGCGTTAGTTCTTCCCTCCAAATCCACACCGGCTTATCCCCTCAGACCCAGGTCTTGTCATTCTGCGTGATTCTAGCATGTTGAAATGATGATTTTCCCGTTCTCTTTTCCACCTTGCTGCCCGTTCTATTAGCCTTTTTTCCAGGGAGTTTTACACTCTGCGGAACAACTAATTTTTGATGACTTTTCGCCTCCGCCTTTTATCGCATCCGTTTTTTTCTGTCCCCCTCTTTTATTCAAAATTTGAGAGTGACGCGACCCGACGCGCGACCAGCGCAGCCATGTTTTCATATGCGAACATTTCAAATACCTGGTCTCTTTTTTCTGAAGGTTGTTCCCTCTGTTGTTTTTTTTAACGCCGGGTCTACGTCAGCGCTATTAGGGTAATTCTCCCCTAGATAAGTGTGTCTATGCCCAAGTTTTCCTTTTTTCCCCTTCCCCCTCCCCCAGGCTGTCACAGGTTTTGTGGTATGTTCGACCACCTCCCTTTCTTAAGAATCAAGAGTCTCTTTTCCGATTTCGCATTCTGCGGGCCATTTTTGTGTCTTTGGGGGCAACCACTTTTTTTTATTTTTTTTGGTGCTGCCCTACTCGAGCTTTCTTTTCTCTTGTGGTATAACTTTCCTGCTCAGTCGTTTCAGAACCGGCGAAAACTTCGATCATGCGTTTTAGCCGCTCCCCCCCACTGTTTTATCGCCAGCGCAGACGTGGCCCCACCCCTCTGTAAAAAAACTTCCGTTGCTCAAGAGGGTAATCCTATTACGCTGAGGGGAGGGTGAAGTTTTTTCCTCCTTTTTCTTAGTATCTTCCGTTTTCTGTGGATACTCTGTTCTTTTTCTTTTGCTTCTCCTTGGCCGAATGAACAGGAGCTGTTCCTGACTGTTGAATGCCTACCTTTCTTTTCGCTGTCCATTTCTAGTGAATGCAGTGTATGAGGGTTCTCCCTTTGCTCACACTTTCTCCATTTGTTTTACGATCTGGACACGGCTTCAGTCGGCAGTAGAAGGAGGCCGGGCGAGTTCTATCCCCCTTCCTCCTCTCTTTCAACCTCCATTCCCTGCAGCTGCACGATTGTGGATCTGTCCGGCCTGGCTACCTGCGCCCCCCCTGGTTTTTGCCCCGATGAACCGGCAAAAGGCCACTGAGGTGACGACTAGGTTTCCTTTTTTTTCCTTTTTCTTTTGTTGCCGTTTTTTCGTGCCGGGTCCTTGGCGTAACTCGTGTTTAGTTTCTTTTTGGCATACCCACCTGTCGTCATCCGTATCTTTTAACCACTGCAAGTGTATCTTGACCCGGTTTGCATGGCAATGTTCCCCGTTTAACGTTTCTTTTTTTTTTCCTTGCGGAAATTTTTTTTGGGAACTTTGCCCAGGCTGGCGGGTTTTCGGTTTTCTCTTCCTTCTCGACCAGTTTTTGACCTGGTTTGGACTGTCGGCTTGTGATCTGCGCGCACCGACTCTTTCAATTCTCGACAGTCTTTTTAGTGAAATCCATCTTTCTTGCCCTTTTTTAGGAGAGGGTAATTTCGCCCCTTGCCAACGCCGGCCCGCGCAATGACGTTGACCTTTGAGAGTTCCTTCTCCTTTTTTGTTGTTGTTGAGAGATGTGTACTCTTAGGCGGCGGGCGGGTTGGCTTTGTAGGTTTCCTATTAATATCTTACGATTTTTGGAGTTTTCCCCTCCTTTCCTCCGTACGCTTCTTTTTTAGCTTTTGCAAACGATTCAACAAGCCGTCCACTTATCTCTATTTTATCCCGTGGTCGCACTTCTTTTTTTTTTTTTTTTTTCTTTTTTTTTTTTTCCCTTTTTTGCCCCTTTTCTTTTTTTTTTTTTTTTTTTTTTTTTTTTTTTTTTTCTTTTTTTTCTTTTTTTTTTCTTTTTCTTTTTTTTTTTTTTTTGCAAACCCTAAACCTTCGGGGCTAAGTTCCCCCCTCTCCTTTTCCCGTTTTTCTGTGTTCAAGTCCGGTCCCTCCGTTTGAAAGGAACATGGCCTTTTCCGTCCCGATCTTCAGTTCTTTTTCTTAGACCTGAGGACGTTCTTTTGTCTTGGGTGACTCCGAAACCCCCCCACACGAAGTTATGGCTTTTTGTAGCAGGAAATAGGCACATAGCCCGGCCCTCCTTTTTTTCTTTTGCGCAAAACGACTGACAAGTAGTCGTTCGGTGCGACTGCTGCGATTCCTTGGGTTTGATCCTCCTCTTCGTCAAACTTGTTTGCTCAGGTCGCCGGCGCGGACGACTGACGAATTCCAGCTACCGTTTTTTTTTTTATGATTGGACTTCTCTCCCCTTTTCTCTCCTTCGCCCGGCCTCCTTCTTATCTTGCCGATGTAGTCGGTCCCTCCTTTTCGTTTCCTTAAAAGTGATCGTTTTTTCCCGTTCTGAGCCTGAACTCTCCGCTGCGTTGCTTCGTTGAAGGAATCTCGGTCCCGTTTACTTCCTGTGGTGTCATTTTTCCTTCCTAGCGGACTAGCTTTCTCAAAGCTTGCTGTCGGAGCGTTTCAGCGCGCTGATAAAAGGGGGACGTAGTACTTTCTCTTCTTTCACAAAAGATGTTTGCCTTAGCGAATATTAGTTTTTTTGTCATGCAGTTTCCGTTTTTTTCCCCAGAGATGGTTTTGCCCGGATGCGTTTCCGCTCAGTTTTGTAGGCTGGCAGCTTCTGCATGTATCTTTTTTTTTTGGGGGGTTGTTGGTTTTTTGGGGTTGGGATGTGGGGGTTTTTTGTTTCTTTTGGGGTTGTGTGCGCGCTTTTCCCAATCGCCCCCTCTCTACGTTTCCCTTGCTCCCACACTTTTTTGATTCCCCGCGTCGGGCCGCCCCCCCCTCTCTCAAGAAACTTCCCCCCCCCAGTTTCGAACATGTCACTCCCAGGAATGCGTGTGGACTTCTTAGAATTTTCGTGACTCGGCCCGACCTTTTTTTTCTTCGCCCCATTGTTTTCGCCCGCAGCCTGGGACCCGTTTTTTTGACATCCAATATTGTTTCTGAGTGCAGCCGTCCACCCGCGGAAGTTGTGTGTTCATAAACCACAAAGTTTTTCCCCCTTTTTCGTAACACATCTCCGATTGGCGCCAGATGCCCGTCAGCAGTTTTTTGTTTTCTCCGATTAGGCACACGGGGCTTGTCTCGCATTTCCCAAACTGGGCCAGGTGTCCGGTCATTTTATCCCTTTCCAGTTCCCTTGCGCCACCTCATGAGTGTTCCCCTCGCTTTTGTTAACGCCTTTTGGCCTTTCCTCTGAATGCGTGGTGCAGGTGAGCAAGTTTACTTGTGCACCCTTCCGGCTTTGAGTCATGCCAGCACTCTTTCTTCTTCCGCTGGTCCATTCTTGGGCCTTTTTAGCACATTTTCCCCCGACATCAATATATGCCGTTTCCAAGGTTTTCTTTCCTTCCGCCTCCCAAGATTTTTTTTTTTTTGCAGCTTGTCGTTTGGTCTCTCTTCCCCCCCAAATGTCCGTTACTTTCCGTAAGCTGTCGCTGAGGGCAAGTGACAATGACCGGACCACCCCTATTTCCTTCTTCCCCCTTTAGGCTCTTTTGGCTGTGATAGTGAGTTGCCTAATTTGCGTTGCAGTCTTCCACACTTCTCCAGGCCTCCTCCTTTCTTGTTTTGATTGTTTGCTGCAGAGTTTCTTTTTTCTTTTTAGCCGACCTATTTTTCTCTTTCATTATAGTGTTTTTGGCTTATCGCGGCGTTTTCGACCCTTTCCCTCTGCGGGTTTTGTTCTGGATTGGTCTTCGACACTCGCGTCCGCATTCCTTCACACTTTTTTCCTCCCTCGTCCGTTTTTTGGCCACCATGTTGCCCGCCTTTCAACCGTTCCTGGCTTTGGCTTCGTTTGTTGCCCCCCGGACGTTTGTTTAAGTGGGTTTTCTTTTTATACGGTTTCTTCCCATGATTTTTCATTTTTGCGAGGGGTCTCCCCCCCCCACGGTGCCTTTTCGCTTCAGTTTGCTTTCGAAGTCTTGGTCAACCATAGAGTACTCCTTGTTGTTTCTTATTAAATCGGAATGCTCCTCGTCCTGCAACCACCTCTTTTGAGGGCCCCGCCCGAGCTTTCCTCGTCCAAATTAAGTTGACCCGAACATCCCCTTCCCCCACTTGAACAAGTCTTTCGCGGATTTTCAAATTTGGTTTTTTTTTGTTTTTATGTCTCCCCGCCTCTCTCCGCTTTCGTTTGAGGTTTTTTTCCTCTGCTTGCGTCCCTTCTCTTATTTTTTTTTCCCGAAAGATCAATCAACCTCACGCCCTGAATAGGAGCCCGGCTCATTTTTCTCTCTTTTTCGGTGTTATTTTTTTCTGTCGCAAGGCGATTCGTCGTCCAAAAGGATGATGCAACAAAAATCCGATTTGCTCCCCGCACTTTAGTAACTCTCGGGCAGACTTCTATTGTGACCGGGCGATTTTTTTCGTTTCTACTTTCAAGTGAAATCCATTGATTGAGCTGCGCCCATTTTGAGCCCCTCGCCTACCTGTTAGCTACTATTTGGACCCCCTAGGTAGCAACCCCTGGTCCTATGCGGCATCTGGCGTCCGCCTTGGGCATTTTTTCCTTGGCCAGGAAATTTCTTCTACGTTTTCCCTCCGATCCTCATGGAGTGCCCCAAATTGTGTGCGCGTTTGCGAGCTCCCGTACGAGTCTTTTTAGTGTGACGCTCCCACCAATTTAGAGTGTTGTTTCCGCCTGTGCATAGGATCCCGCTGGAGCGATGGTGACGCCGACTCCAAATCTAAATGAACAAAGATTAAAGACGATGGACCACCTTTTCCTCTATGATCTTTTTTGCACCGCACGCTCCCCTTTTGCTCCTATCTCCCCTTCAGACTCATCTTTCCGAACGGTTTTTTTCTTCCTCGGCCTCTCTTAAACCACTCTTTCTTTATCCTCTTGTTCCTCAGTACCATGAATGGTTTCCCGCGGCGATTGACTGAATCTTTTAAGGTTTTTCCCCATCGTCGAACGGCATCGGCAAAGTCTTGTAAGCCCCTCCCTTATTGAAACTTTCCCTTGCGGCCGAACTATTTTGAGAATTACATTTTACATTTGACCTCCTAGTGGCAGAGCTTCGCCGAACTTTTCCCTCCAGCTGCCCACGTTTTGCCACTGTACTTCGACGTATTTTAGAAAGCAGCCTTCCACCAGCACCTCGTTCCACTCCGAAGGGCATGGTTTTTTCTCCGAAGTTTTCGACCCTTCTCTGCCAAGACGCCTTGTCCGTTAGCCATCTGACCTCCGCCTCAAAGTTCCGTTTTTTTTTTTTTTTTTTACTACTATCCTTTCCCCCCTCACTTTGGAATGAGTCTCCCATTTGTTATGTTTTTTTTTCCCTCTTGACGCGCCACAGCTTCTGCAAATTGCCCACCCCCCCACCTCCGATTGACGGTAGTTTGAACCTAGCTCCCCTCCCCCTTGCGATTTCATTCACCCCTTTTCCACTCCCTTCTTCTCGTTGAGTTTCATCATATTTTTACCCCTAAGGTGTGTGTTTGAGTCCCCTTTCTATGGGCGGCCGAGTGCTGACCTTGCGGATTTGCTAGCGGGTTGACCTGCTTCGCAAGATCTCACCCCACCCCCCCCCCCCCCCCATGATTGAGTGGTCCCCCTACGGTTTCCCGATGATTCCCGTGGTTTTGATTGCAGTCTGCGTACGATTTTTGGAGGAAGCCTCTTCACTCTTTTTCATCACACGCCCTGCCTTGATCTAGTTCGAGCTCGGTTTTTTTTCAGTCTAGTATTTTTTTCCTAGGATTGGTTCACGTCTTCGATTTTTTCTCATTGCACTTTTTCGTGGTCAGCGTTGTCCCCGTTATCTTCCCCCCTGTTGGCTTCTCTTTGGAAGTGAGAGTTTCTGCTCCGGTTGTCTTGATACCCTTAAGGTTTTTTTTCCGGGCCGGCCTTAGGGTCGAATAGGGTAGGACCTACGGGGCTTTTGGCCCCCTAAGAAATTTTCGTCTGTGATAACTTATCTTTCCCAGTTGTGAAATAGTTCAGGCTTTTTAGCCATTTTTTTCGCTATGTGAGAGTACTTTGCTGGATGCCGTTTTTTTTTTGTTGCCACCCCGGTAAGACACTTGCCTTCCCAAGAGACGGTCCGGCTGTTTTTGATTCCTTTTCAAGGGGCGCGTAGATTTTTCGCGTTTGATTTTCGGATGCGACGCTATCCCCATCTTACCATGTTGAACCTGTTCGTGTACAGTTTAGTTTGTTTTAGGTATGGTTCTCCTGTCGACTATCTGCCCTTTAATGTGTGTCTTCGCGTCCAAACGGATCTTGTCGAAAGTTTTACAGCCACCCGGAACTGTGGTCTTCCTTTATTCCGGCTCCACCGCTCCCAACCCGTTGCCTTATAGTCTCCCCCTCTTTAATGGTCCATTGCGATGGCTGGTTCAAAAATTCAGTTCTGGTTGTCGCCTATCGGCCTGTCGGCTTGGGTTCGTCTGGGGGGGGGAGAGGACCCTTCCCCTCTATTCGTAGCCCCAAAAGTTGGCTTCTGCTCGACACCCCTATGGGTGGCCGTTCATTTTAAGCTAACCTTTTCTTTTTTTTTTTTCGACCTTTTGCGCAATGACATGCACATAGACGTTACTTCCGCACGGCGACAGTGCCTTTTTATCCGGAGTGTTTTTGCCAAAGAGTCTGTGTTACGACTCCAATCCTTTTCGGCAATTTTCCTTTTTTCGACCACAGTTTTCATCAACTTAATCCCTTGCCTAAGAAGTACTCGTCCTTGAGCGGATCTGGGTCTTTTCCACCTCCCACTTCCCCCCTATCACCCTTCTGCCTGTTAGCTTATTCCCTGATTTTCTTGTCTCCTGTGAACTTACACCCTTCTCTTTGTAATCATTTACCGTCCCACTATCCCCTTCAGTTCTCCTTCTGTGGCAGAATCACACATCAAACATATATGTTTTATTCTTTCTTCTTAGTGGTTGTGGGTTGGGTTTGGTTGGGTGTTCTCACCCATCTCCGCTCCCCTCCTCAACCCAACCCTTTTGTTTTGTGGCTCCCCCACGGGCGGGCCCCACCAGTCACCCGCGCGCCCGCCCCCACAAACCTCCCTCCCCACCCCCCCCCCCCTCCCCCCACCACCCCAACCCCCCCCCCCCCCCCCCCCACCACCTCACCCCAAACCTCCTTGTTTTCGCTCCCCTACACCCCTCAGGCCCCACAACTCGCCATGTCAACCCCGGCACCTCCTTCTTTTGCAGCGGCCCCCCCCATATTAACGCATTATTTCTCATCCCTTTCGCCTCTTCCCTCGCTCATCCGGCCTCCTCCCCCTCACCTTCTCCTTTTTCTGTCACTTTCCGTTGCTTCCTCTCCCATCCATTACATTTGTCTTTGCAGCTTTTCCCCCCACTACCCCTTCTGGTCCTCTTCATCCTCATCGACCCTCTATTTCCATTCCTCTCCTTTCTCCCTGTTTTCTCTTCTCTCATTCTTTGGTTTTTGCCTTTCTTCTGTTACCTTTTGTCCTATTTCCTTCTTTCTCCACACCTCTTCTCTGCCTGGTATTTCCCTTAATTCCTTTGCTGCTTTGATCTCTTCGTTCCTTTTTTTCTGTTTTCCTTCTGCCCATTTTCTCCTCCCCCTGACCATCCTTATCCTTCTACGTCTTCCCCCTCCTACGATATCTTCCTCTCTACTTTACCCTCGTCGCCCCCTCTGCCTCTCCGCTCCTTTCTACCTTCTGCCTTCTCTCTCCCCCTTCTCGATACGGCGTTCTCCTTCTCTCTCTTCTCCCTACGTGCTTCTACCCCCTTCTGCTCTTCCTTCCCTCTCTACTTCGCCTGTCTTTTCTTCTCTCCTTCGCTTCCTTCTGCATCCCGCGTTTCGCCTGCACTTCTATTGCTTCTCCTCTTTTACTCCTATCCCATTCTTATCTACTTCCATCTCCTCACTTCTTCCTTTTCTTACTTTGCTATCAAAGTTCCTCATTTCTTGTTTCTTGATTTTTAGTCGGGTTTCCGGGGGTCCCTGAGGCAGGTTAGCACGTCAATGAACTGCCCCCCGTCAAGAGTTCGCCTTGGAGTTCTTGCCTTGCATGCCCAACCCGGTGAAACTCCCTTCTTTTTTTCGTTACTTGGTCCTGCCTTCGAGTTTTCGCGTTCCTTTGCGTTCGTTCTGGAAGTCATTTGGCAATTCCTTTTTTAAACGAGAAGAATTAGGGTCGCCCCCTTCCTTTGGCTTTGTTCGTCGCCCGTTAATCCGAAATAACAAGTTGCCTGCCCTTTCAATCGATTGCGGAATTAACTCTGCCTGCCGATTTCTGTATCCGTTTTGGTGTTCTCTTATTTCTTTGAAGCCTTGGACTACCCTTTTTTTACTGAAATTCTACGCGTCTCCCCCAACGCCCTTTTTTCAGGACCCCCCCCTTGACTACCAGAGGGTCGGTTGACTGCGGCAATGCCCGTTCCGCTTGCCCAGCCCCCTTTTCTCCGTAATGTGTTTTCGCTTTTTCCTAAGCCCTTCCTATAAGATGGTGCACCCCCCCCACAATTCTTGTCGAAGTTGCTTACCTCCCTTTCGAGTCCTTTTGTCCCCCCTTTCTTTTTCAGACTAGAGACTCGGTGTCTCCGTGGCGCGTATACCACAGAGCTCTCTTCTGTTCCTTTCTTTCAGGCTCTTCCATGCAGCCCGCATCGTACCTTCCCCCCTTCTGGTACTTTAAGATGCTGAGTTGTTTTTCTTTGGTATCCCTCTCCCTTCTACGGTCACATGTAGGCTCTTCCCTTAATTAGACCGTTCCCTCGCAAGTTTCCTTACTCTGATTTGAGCCCCAAGCGTAACCCGTTAGCCTTTTTTTCCCTCGCAAGGCGCGTTTCTTTTTTCATGGAGTTTTGACCGTATGGCGCTTCAGTTCTTTCTTATGGAGGGAGGCGGAGAATTGCTTGCTGCCCATCGCGTGAAACCGGAGCTGGTCGTTTTCCCCCTCCCTTAAATTCTTGCGACGAGGCATTCGAGTTCACTCCCACTGGAGTTTACTCCATTTAGTTGGGGCCCCATTTAGTTTTTTCACTCCCGGTGAGGTCGCGGATGTTTCATCTCCCTGCCCATAGTTCATTTTTTTTTGGACTGACCTGCCCTTTTTCCCGATTGAGACCCCCCCCAGCCTCCCAGGTACACCTTACCTTGCCTCGCGCCTATCGGCGATTTCTTTACTTTGCGGTTCCTGTGTGAACTGTTTTTTTTAGGCCCCTCCTTCACTGAGACCTTTCTCTAGATGTGTATCTCCCCCCTTTCGTTTTGCTTTCCTTCTCTCCCATTAAAACTGCTTCCGGCTTCTAGTTCTTTCCCTTCCCGACCCAACTGCCCTTTTTCGCTGTCCAGAGAAAGTTCATCGCTTTTTTCCTTTCTTCCGTGTTGCACAGAGAGTGAGCATTTTTGCAACGTGGGTGTCTTTTCTTGTCGGTTGTGCTGCTAGAAGTCTTCTTTTTTTTTTTTTTTAGTGGGTTTATCCAACCCGGACCCTCCTCTTCGGTTTCTTAGGTTACAAGAACCGCCGTTTCCACACCCTTTTCTATGCCCGACCTTTGCGCGCCCCCCTCCCCCCCCCCCCAACGGTTTTCTCCCAGTTTTTTTTGCCCTCCCCCCCCCCCTCTTCTGCCCCCCCCCTTCACTCTTTAGCCCTTAAGCTCTTGCCGACTATCTCCTCAAGGGGCAGGGTTGCAGAGTTTGGCAGATGTTTTCTCGTTCACTCGTTTTTTTTTTATCGGTCTCTTCCCGCTCTAGAAATTTGCCTCCTGTCCCCTGATTGAATCTCCTTCTTCCGCGTAGTCGTTACTGGTTGGACTTTCTAAGCCGACCCACTTCCTTCTCGCGTCCCCCCTCTCAAGAACCCGCTTCATAATTCTTCAGTCACGGGCTCCAGGCTCCGACCCCAGATCTTTTTCTAGAAGTTTTTTCCCGGCTTCGTGGCTATTTGCAGTTGTTCTTTTTTTCTTTCCTACCCCACGGTCGAGGTATGATTTTTCTTTTGTTCGTCTTTTGGCACAGTACGATCCGGCCTTCTCGACACCCCTTTTTTTTAGATTATGATCTCCATGAACCGTGGCAGTGACGACCTTCTCCTTTGTCAGCCATCACTGTCCTTCTTTGTCTTTCCAAGTGTCATTTTTTGCTCGTTTCTTTTTTTCTTCCTCCCATTATTTTTTGGGCGTATTTCGTAGGTTCGGCCTACAACTATTCACCTTTTCGTGAGGCACTCCTGCAACTTGCTCTGCTTTTGCCTTCGTTTTTATGGAATTTATTTTGGTCCAAGTGAATGAACGCCTCTTTTCCTCAGATTCCATTTTAGCTTCTGCGTTTGCATGGGTTTACCCCTTTTTTCACGTCTTAGTTAATTAATTGCTCCTTCTTTGTGGCAGACGTCAATGCGTTGTGTCTTTCCCCCCCCGTGCGAGTTTTACCCACCAGTAATCAAGCTTTTCTACGGATCCGTTTTTTCTTTCCCCCCACTCCCACAACGAGTTCTGAGCGTGATAGTTTCTCTGGTAACTCCCTACATTAACCCCCCCCTTCCCAAGCAAGCCCGCAGCCACTCTCTTCCCCAAGCCTTCTTTTTTAAGTGTTGTTTTCTTTGATCTTCAGTCATAATTGGGGAGTTTTGCGTGGTTTTTATTGGCCCGGTCTGACCGCGACTACTCACTTTTTGTCCATTTTTTTTTTTTTGTGATTTTTCTCCCCGATACTGTTCTTTTTCTTCTTCGTAGAGTCGGGCGTTTTTCCAGCCGGAAAGCAATTCCTCCAAGCCTGTTTCTAAGTTTCTCCGACTGGTCAACTCATTATCAAGAATGTACAACCGAACCTTAACTGCTCTCTGCTTCTAGCATAGGTCAAAGCTAAGAAGAGCGACCGGTTATTTAGGGGCCCCCGCATGGACACCGGCTTCCCCAAGAGAAGTATCCTCACGTGAACACGGGCCTAACCGGGCCAACCCTGATCCGCTACGCTAAATTATGCTTCTGAGTAGGAGACCCCCGCTTGGAACAGCTTTGGGGGCGGGTTGGGATTTGACCCCCCAAATAATGAACTCAAACCAGAAGTACGTTTCTGTTTGGCGCACAGTCACCAGATGACAATTCAGCGTCCAATCCAAGCTCCACTTGTGCAGACAACGGGTCCCCACTCTTTCGTCCTATGTTTTTTCCTTCTGGACTTGCGGTCGGTTACTTATCATTTTCTCGATACGCCCCACTGGGGTCGAGGTGGAGAATCCGTAAGAGAGTTCAATTAGAACTGTACGGTCTCGAGGCTGAACTTTTGTGGACTCGAGGATAAGAAAACCCAGGGGGAGCTCAGAACCCGCCTGACGCCACCCCAGCACCTGCATCTTTCCACGCAAGGGCCGGTCAAGTTGAATCACGGGAAGTGTCCGCAGACGAGGTAGTTTTCCTATACAAGATGATCAGCAGTGGCTAGTCTTGAGGGTAACAATTTGTTAAAAGGTAGAGCTCCCCCGTTGATTGAGAGGTTGAAGAAGAGTCCATTAGTATCCGTCACGGTAGGCTTCGTTCTGTCTCACAAGAGGGATGGATTCTAACATTGAGCGCTTCTTCTTTCCAAGTTGTCTCTCCTCGAGCAAGCGCTCATTCTCCAGGCATTTGTGACCTTGTAAAAGAAGATCTTTCCAAACGTGACCCCCCGGACCCTCTTCCACGAGGTCCTTATCGGCCCCACCGCTATGTATGAATGAACTTCTAGTCTGGCGGAAAACTAGTAAAAAGGAAATGTGTTGAAGGTGGTTGGTACGCTCTACTTGTAGGAACGGTGCGAGTTTGAGGCTTCGTTGCGGTTATGATTGTGGCACCGCCTTTTCCTGAATCGTGCTATAGTAGACGTGTCTTGGCGGTCGGCAGACCTTCCAGGTCTAGACCGGGCCACTTACGAACCCCTACCCGGAGCTCCGTGTTTACCACCCGGGGAGACTCCCCCCACTACGTGTTTCCTACCAAACACCACAGAACTGGACTCCAGTGAGCTTTCGTATTGACAAGTGTAAAAACTCGAAACTATACACCACGGACCCCCCCCCCACCACATTGGGCCGACATGTCTACCTATACTTACAGGGTTTGTGGTAATGCACCCCCGATGGTCTGCCTCCTTCTTTTCTAGTGAAGCCTGACAGCAAAGTACCGGTGAGGTCTTTTTGGCTTGAAATGTAATCAATGTCCCGGGACTCATCCACGCAGTGGGGAACGTTTATTGAAAAGTGATGTCGAAAGCAGACTGCAAGACTTCGCATAGAGTTAAAAGAGATGTGGAGAGGTTCACCAACAGCGCGCGGGTTGTCTCCGTTAAGAAGTCCGTGCAAGAAACAAGGCAGGGTCCCATCCCCCAAAAAGGCCTCGCCATCTTTCAAGACAATATGGACCTCATTTCTCCAAGTTTTGGCGCTTTTCCTGTCTGGTAAAACGGGTGCCTGGAAGTTCTTTCAAATTTCCTTCATACCCTCGTTTGCGGAGGTCTTCCTGAGATCCGCCGTCCAGAATCCCGGGACGTTTTACTTAAAGAGGTGCGTGTTCTCTCCGTCTTAAATCCTTGGTCGTGAACTTCTGTTTAGGACCTTTTGCTCAGGGAAAAAAGGCGCGAACTTGCCACCTCTCCCAGATTTTCCCCCCCCCCTGCGGAATGCACCGCCATTTTCTCATTCTACACCCGTTGGGTTCAAGCTTAGGCCTCTGGATCGTCCCCATACCGTGCGACACCACCTCTCCTCTAATGATCTCCCCCCTGTGAGAACATTTGCTCTGGTTAGCTAAGTCAACAGTTTACCCTCGGTAATTATCTGATTTCCTTGTCACGTCGAAGGCAAGTTCTACCGTACTTGAGTCATTTTGTGCCTTTTAATTTCAAGCGCATGACAGCCCAAGACTCCCTTATCAGGCACGCCCCCACAAGACGGGGGGTTGCTTCTCGCAGTGGCGGGTCCAAGAATCGGTCACCCGACGTCACTCACCTGCAGAAAGAGGACCCCGCATTAACCCCCTCAGGGTTCGAATTCGAGCGCGGCTAGGAAATGCATCAATTGACCATGGACAAGCTTCCTAGCAATCTTCTTTTTTCCTGCTTTTTTCAAACATTGGTGAACCAGGCTGCCCCCTTGCAACCAGGTACTCCCACTCATTTTATTGCAGCTGGATCGATGTTATTTCCCGGACCAATCGCTCAAGCCTTCCTATAAAGTGTTTTTAGGCCCATACCACCCGGAAAGCCTGGACCCATTTCCAATTGTTTGAAATCCTTCAACACCGGGCAAGCTTTTCTCTTTCTCCGGAAGCTAGTGGGTGTTTCTTCGAGGCGAGTCACGTTTGCCCAGGCACATATTTCTTTCCTCTCCAATTCGGGAGTGCAGAAGGGGATTGCCAAAATTTCCCACGACTCGCGTCTATTGTGAGTATCCGCGTTGGACCCCCTCTGACCTTTTTTCCTGACCATTCGTGGTTTCCTTTCGACAATTGACCTTTCCACATCCGTTGCCGAAACCCAAGCCCAAATGGCTGGGCCTTGACCCCGTTCTATCGTGCCATGGTTAAACTTCATTTCCACTGAAAACAGCAAAACGAGTCACAGGACGGCCAAAGTTCCACCGAGCACACGCGGCCCATTTGTTCGTCAACGTGTTGCGGTTTTTTTCCCCACTTGTCCGCCCGAGAAAGATTTCTCAGGGGTCTTTGTTTTTCGCGGGCGAGGGCCGTGTCTGACACCTTGCTTCACCGGGCTAAGTTTTTAATCCCCCCCTGTACAACTGCTCAATCCCCCTCCAGCCCCCCTTCCTCCTTATGCCTGCTCCTTGGCCATATCCGAGGGCTTTAGGACGAGGCCTGCACCTTTTTTCGTTTTTGGGCGCCACTGGATCCTTCAACAAACCCTCCCCGATGGCACGAACCACCTTTTTCGCGTTAGCGGTTCCCTTTCATTGGTCACAGGTCTGATTATGTACCTTCTAGTCGACCCCGACCCTTCCTTGCTTCTTATTGTCCGTTTCGCGGTTTCGATTTTTTTGAAAGCGCCTCCTTTGTGGTCGCTCCGGTTATCGTTTCTGATATTTCTCCCAGTACCTGGGCTTTCCCAGCTGCTCAACTTTTTTTAGTAGCAGCCTTTCTGCTGCATTAGGCGGGGACGTTTTTCCATTTTTCTGCGGTGGACCATGCCCCATCGGCGCCTCCCCCTGTGATTTCCCTTAATTTTTTCTCCTAGGCCGCTTTCTTCCGTCCCCCACCACCATTGTCGGTGCGCCTTCTTAGCATAATTCACCCTGCCAGCGTCCGGTTTCTCCTGCCCCCTTTCGTCCTTCTTGCCGAGTTGCCGAGGCCATATACGCCCTTTGAACTTCTTGGCCAGCCAGCTAACAAGATATCCCTTGAACGAGCCCTTTGCTTTTTACTTTCCTCTCATCTCTCGGCATCGAACGAGCTTCAATAGCCCCCTTTTCAGAATGTAAAGCACGTTGGACCCCCAGCTTCCTCCCCCCAACTTCTGCCATCCGCCCGTATGCTGTATTTCCCGTGCCGTCTTTCCCTTTTTTTGGACCATAATCTCGACCGTGGCCGGTCCAGAGTTCCAGAGTCCCTCTCCGTTCCCCAATTGAACTACTGTTCGAGCCGCCCCCCCATTTTCTAAGTGTGAACAACGTGATCGGCCGCCCACGAAGAGGAGCTTGCCTTTTCCCGCACGGCTTGGCGGTCACAGATCCAGCATCGTGTCGACCCCCGAGCTTTGTTCTCGTCATA
>Ga0179593_1591449_pt1 | contig 17628 bp, 13 predicted proteins | sample CZODoug2_1_08_16_FD_185931 | JGI IMG/M metagenome (GOLD analysis project Ga0179593, IMG submission 185931) | Vadose zone soil fungal communities from Angelo Coast Range Reserve, California, USA - CZODoug2_1_08_16fungal (PacBio error correction) | ecosystem: Environmental > Terrestrial > Soil >... | reverse complement strand
GGGGATCCCTTTTGGATCAACTACGATCCTGTTCCCCCGGTTGCGCTCTCGAACTTTTCCCCAACCGTCCCCCATGCGATTTTCTCGGATTACCCCAGTTTCGCTTTGGGTCCATCGTGTATTCGAGGGCGTTGTTAACCCGCAACTCTTCCCATTATGACGATCTTTTTGCCTCTCGGTTTATTTCCAAAACCTTTTACCCTCCACCGTTTTCGCCTTGTCTTTGGGATGCTCCTCCCCCCTCCCCCCCGAAAATCGAGTTCTCTCTGGCTTACCAAGACACACTTTTTCTTTGCCCACCAAATTCCCTCCCACTCCGGCTCACTTTAACCGTAAAAGGCCCACCTCGGTCATGCGGATTTTTCACTTTACTCTCTTGACCAATGGCGGAGTTTTCTCCCCGGAGTTCTGACGTATGGTTCTGAGAATATGTGAGGCCCCCCCCCCCCACAACCCCCCCCGATGTTCAAAAGGTCGTGAACATAGCCGACTGTTGATTCCTCTCTTGGTGTAGGGAAACGTTTCTCCTGGAGTCCATTGGGCCGACTGGAGTGATGCCGATTCTTTTTTCGTTGAAGTTTTTCCCCGCTGACTGCATGGTTTGTCCTGCGGATTTTTTCCCCTGGAGAACCTTCGTGGCCCTTCTTTTTTTGACTTGCGAAACCCCCCTCCTCCCCCCGGTTTTTGCCGGAGCAATGCCCTTTTAGTATTCTACTTCGACGATTCTTTTATCTATACTTTTCCTCATCATAAGTTTGTTTGTCTTTCCTTTCTACAGAGCCCTCCCCGTTTTCTTTTATCCCTTTATCGAGGCCGCTTTTATCCTTGTCTTCCCCGCCTCGGGCAAAGACCCCCCCCGACGGAAGCCTCCTAAGTTCTCCAATGACCTCCTTCCTTTCCATCCTTTTTTCCCCCCAACTAGGCTATCCAGCAGTTCCCTTTTTTTTCCCAAGGCTACTTTTTTCCCCATAACTGGATAATTTTTTTCCCTAACCCCAAATCTAGTCTCAAAAGTCCCGCCACTCCCCACCCCCCTCACGTCCAGGCCACCTCCCTTTTCTCAAGAAAAATCGTTTTTAATCCCTCTTTATCCCCCATCTGCAGTTTCACAGCACCTTCAAGCGAATTGCGAATTGAAAGATTTTCCCGCCAAGTTTTTTTTCAATAAGATGCTACTTTTTTTTTTCCCTTTTTGCTGAGTACTGAAATTTGGTCTTTTTTTGCTTGATCGAATCGATTATTTTAAGGAATACCCCCCCCCCTCCCCAATGCCCCCCCCCACTTCCCTGCATGCTTTTTTGTTTCATTTCTCGCCCCGTACCGTAGCGTTGGAAGGCCCCTGCGAAACTTTTTTTTTTCTCTGAGACTGAAAAACGGGTCTCAAAACACGAGCTCCCACTTTCTGATTGTGATTTGGTCTCCGGAATAGAAATTTAAGTTCGTAGGGAAGTCCTCTAGTTGGGTTTTCTAATGCAGAAACAAAGCAACTCTTCCAACCCCCAGCAGATTGGTCCCTAGGAAACCATCCTTAATATGGGTTTTGATAATCGCCCCTGTTTTATACGCATGACTCAGACCAATTTAGTGAGGCCAATAGGTTCCTTCCTCGCAGATTTGGTTTTAGGGTTAACAGTGTGTACTCTTCTTTAACTTCCCTTTTACCACTTCTCACTTTCGTTTAAATTGGATACAACCGAGACCCCCTTTGGCTAGTGAGTTTATTACGCCTACCGCCGAGGAATCGCAGTATCTTCAAGATCCCAGTTTTTGGAAACTTTCCCCCAAAGAATTTCTTTCAACGTCGACACCTATCCCCTCCCCCCAACATTTTTTGACCACGATTTTTTATCGACTTCTGATTCAACTTCCTGAGTCTTCAGTTTAGATATCAGCGAGTTTTTTCCTTTTTTTTCCCTAAACAAGAACCCCCTTTTTTTCTTAGTAGATTATGTTCAACTGAAACATGTAGGCGCGATCAACCTTTCCATTGGTAAGGGCGAGAGAAAGTGTAGAAGGTGGCTCCCCCCTTTTTTTGTATCGGAACGTGAGGCCCCAACCCTTAGAAAAGGTTAAGGAGGCTTTTTTCCCTTTTAATCCGGGGACCCGAAAGGATTCCCCCTAAGGATCCAATAAGCGATAGTGTTTACTTTTCAAATTCGTAATCCCCCCGAAACCACAAACCCCCACGGATTGAATCCCCTTTTCCCATCAAACGGAAGTTAGCTTCAAAAACATGCCTGGCCCTTGCGAGAAGCCCCCCCCCCCCCAGACAAGTCCCTAACCGATCTCGTCTGTTCAAGTGGATCCCCGACTTTCGGGTTCTCTTTTACTTCGCGCCGAATGGGCCCCCGTTGCTGTCGCTCTTGATCACACTGACCGGGGGCCTAGGGTCATAATGTCTGAGGAACCCCCCCCCAGTCGCAATAACGATATAGGGGCCCAATGTCCTTTTCCGGCTGAGATTCCAGTTCCGTGACCACGAAACCTCTGCCCCTTAGTTCCCCCTTCTATGAGTATCCTCCTCTTCCCCCCTCCTTTTACTGTCCAGCCTGGTCATATCCCTGCGCCCTTATTCGAGATCTCCTCCCACGTCAGGAATCCGACCTTTATTGACTGAAATGTGTTTACCTTGTTCTTTATTGACAGCCCTTATCCCCCCCGATTTCACTTTCTTTTTTTTACAGCTTCGACCCCTTGCGGAATGCGCTCCCCCCCCGCCGTCCCCCTACCCCTCTTGACTGACGAACAAGCTTTGCCCCCTCCAGTTCCCGAGCGGATGTCTTCGTTGAGACTGACCTTTTCTTGCGGTCGGGGGTTTCTTCTCTGTATCACCTGCAAAGTAGACTTTTTTTTTTAAGGCCACACCGACATTCTTACCAAGCGACATTCGACATTCGATCTTACGGTCTTGAGAACACAGGCAACACCTTACCTCCCCCATTATCCACCCCGCTCGACGCCTCCCCCTTTTTCGCTTTTTCCTTTTACTGTTTGAGTACCTGACCGTTTTGCAAGCCTCATGTTTTTCCCCCCAAACCTTTTATCGTGTGTTTACCCATGGACCCGTTGATCGCCGGAAGAGTACCTCTTATTTCCGTCAATTCCGCATGTAAGGTTTTTTAACTGGTAAGTGGGCGATACGCCCCTCCAAGAAGAAACTTTTTGGCCCCCCCCCCCAACTTCCGCGACTTTCACGCCTCGATGGACGGAGAATCATTTTTTTCACACTTCCTTTATCCCGGGGCCCCTTTTATTGCAATATGACTTCGCCGTATTTTTGGCGGGTCCAATCCGCTAGCTTTCGCAAAATCTCCTCTGAAATTTATTCCCCACAGCGGTAGTGGCTCCTTCCGCAGCCGCCTGGGCCTTCTTTTTAACGACCAACCCCATCCGAACCCCCCCCCCTGTCCTCGAAGACCGGATCGCCAAAGACTTCCTTCCAAATCCCCTCCAAAGGAAGACAATTCAGGCGTTCGTCTGTCCATCATGATTGATGATTCCCAATTGTGGCCAACCCGCCGGTTGACTGCAGAGGTCGCGTTAAGGGTCTTTAACCATTCGATAACTCAGATCGTAGCAACCTAAGTGCGGTGGAGTTGTTTGGCCTTTGTTTTCTTCACCCACGGTTTTTACCCCCCCTTCAAAGATTCGACCCCTGAAGGAAACATTACTTGGAATATTCTCCTCTGTTTTCTCTCTGTTTGGAAGAGGTGACTCTCTTTCGGGTTGAGGGAGTAACAGACCCATGTGCTTGATTCCAAACTTTGTTTTTTTCAGACCTTTTTCGGGCTTTTTAAAGGTGATTGCCCTTTTTCCGGTATAGAAAACACCCAACCTTGGGTTCCACTCCCCCCCCCTTCCCCTAGTTATCCGTACTCGGGATTCACCTGGGGCAACCCAGGTTTGGTTTATATTTCCTCCCCCCCCCCATACTAAGTTTCCCTGGTTTCATAGTGACCCAGTATCACTTTCTCCGTTTTGATGAGCTTCCCACAGTGATTGCGCGGCTGGCGACCTTTGTTTGACTATTGGCAGATTCTTGGAAGTCTTCTATCGATCCCCACATCGTGGAGCCTCGAATTTCACGTTTTCCCCTTAACGCCCTTTTGAGATCGTCCGTTGGGCTTCTAACCGCCAAAGGTCACCTTTATGACCAAACTTTTTCCGATGAATTCGTCCCACCCCCTCCGCCCCGTTTCATCCCCCCCTCTCTCTTCCCTTTTTTTGTTGTCGAGACTGACCCCTTTGCTTCTGTGTGGTCGCCTCTATGAAATTTTTTTCCCGGATTGCAATCGTGGACTTGGAAGGTTTTTTCCAAGTCCTGCAGGATTTCCCCTTTTCGCGTTCGATTTACTTTCGCCTGATTTCGCAACTATGTCGTGTTTCTGTATTTTTTTCTGCCCTGAGTCCAAAGACCATCCCCTTAAGGTGAGTTTACTCCCTTTTTTTACGCGACAAGGAAATGAGGACCCGACCCTCGACTGACGTAGTGGAGGAAGCCTTATCCCACATGTTTGCTCGCCCAACTTCTTTCCCAAGTTTCGCCTCTCTACGAACCTTTCTTTTTTTCCGTAAAAAATTGGGTTCTTCTCCCAGAATCCCCCTCCTGCGTCTTTACCGAAGCTCGCGGCTCCCCCTATGCGAACCCAAACGTTTTTTTTCCAGACCACCGCCCATTGGTCGCCGTAATACGGTGACCCATGCTACCATCTGGCCCCCCCCCCCCCCCCACCCCTTCAAACTACAACTTCCGGATACTTATGCCAAAGGTGGCTTTTGTCATGTTTGTGATCAGTCGCTTCCTTTGCAACCGTTTTTCTTCCCCTCCACAAGTGGACAACCCCCCCCCTTCGAATCAGCTGCCGTTTGGATCCTCACTATCGGATGAACTGATCAATGGTCGCCCTTTAGTTGCCTATGACACTCCTCGATCAGTAAACCCCAGTTTCGGGGTCAATTGTGGAATCCCCAGAGGCCATTGAGTCCGTCCCCGCCCCATGGAAAAGTGTAGTCTTGTTTTACTTCTTTTTTTCGACTATAGGCCTTTGTCTTCGATCAGCGTTCCGCGATGGGGTGTCCTTTTCACAACTGTTTTCCATGGAACTTTCAGGCTTGCTTAAGCCATTGGTACTAATTGTCGGCTTCTTTGGACGTGGCAGACTCCTTGTCAACGACCGCCCCCAATCGGCAGATTCAGAGCCCCCAAGTTTCCCCCCCCGGGACCCTTTTTAATTCGTCCTCTCCCCGCTGAATCGATTAAATCGTGCAAGTCGCGATGTCCTTGTGGCAAAAACGTCTCTCCAGTGAGGTCCTGCCCTACACGGCCCCTTTTTTTCACCCACCTGCAGCCCGATCGGCCTGCTTCTTTTCTCAACTGAAGTGACTTAGTCCCCCGCTTCTTTAAGGGTTGGTCCCCATGTTCTCTCTTTACCCCAACCCCCAAATCCTGGTGTGAAATTCCCCCCACTTTCTGGATGGTACAACCCCCAACCCTTTTCCCAATTACAAGAAAGCATTGCCCTACTGATATTCTCGGGGAGTTCGAGAGTTTGGAAAGGTGTGAGGGCGTTTTTTTCGTGTGTTTGCTCAACTCTCCATTTTTCTCGAATGTCGACTTTTTTTTAGGCTCCGCATAGGTGACCTGTTTGGTAAACTTCTCTTTTCGGGGTGGTCCCTACTCCTTCATTCCTGTCTATTTTCCCGGACCAGCTTCTTTTCTCCATCATTCCGATCACATGATTTTTAACCGAGTTATCCCAGCGTTTTTCGTTATTTTCCCCCCCTCCCCCTATTTCTGTCGTTGAGTACATCTCGGGTTAAGCTGTCCTTCTTCGCAGATTTTTATCCCTCCCTCTTTGCTGCGACAACTTGGATGTCCAATAAAGAATGTAAAGACACCCAAAGTTTCATCTCTGCCATAGGGCGTTTCTTCGTTTTGACATTGTCCCCTATGTGGAACCTTATAAGAAGAATCCGACGATGACGTCACGAAAACCATTACCCCTTTGGTGGAGTACGTACCCCCTAACGTGAGATTCCACCAGAATAGTAGGTAGTTTCACTTCTGGAAAAGGCCATCCCCTCCGACAAGTGTCCACCGTACTTTGAAGACTCCTTGAGGATGAAGCCACGCGCACCCCCATGTTTTGATTGTCGCCACTTGGTACTTTTCTTCGGCGAATCATTTTCGAGCAGGATGATCCTTCTAAGGCACCACTCATAGAGTTCGCGCTGTTTTCTTTTTTCTTCTCAGGCAACCCCCAGTGGTTTTGCTATGTCAAGAAGCTCATTCTCTTCCGTTGCGGTGTGATTTTTTCTGTCCGCGCCCTTTGGTTATCATGAACGACTCGCTATTTGCAGGGCACTGTCAGGCATCATATGTGTTCAACAAAACGTCTTGCATGCTAACCGTTTCTATAAGGCGCCTCCGTTTCCCGAATACTGATGTCTACCGGCCCCCTGCCGTCCCCCACTCCGTTTATGCCATAAGTTTACCATGCCATAGTTTTCTCGCCGAATGAGGTCCCGGGCGGTTCAATCCCTTAGTCCCCCGCTCACAAATTTCGGGTTGATTCTGCTCCTCGCCCTTGATCCCCCCCCTCCCCCTGACCCTACCTTCTACTGAGCCGATTCGATAAAATCGCTATGGTTTTGTCGTTTTGTTTATCTTCGTTCTGGGTTTTTTTTTTAACAAACTTTTTCCCCCCTTTCCCCCCCAATCTCTCCCCCCCCTTTTCCGGTTTTCACCCCGGGATGGTACCCATCACTGCCTACGAGGACTCTTTTTTTCCAATTGGGCGCTGTTGTCCTCCGCCCTGAATGGCGAAGTGTTACCAGCTTTTAATATTTTTGTCCCACGGGGACCGGCCACCTTTTTATGAAGCCCCCTCTTTCCCTTCCCCAAGATCCCCAAGGTTGCATTTTCAGGATTTCCCGGCGATGAGCAGCATTAGTCTTATTTGGATCTTTCCAGCGATTGTCTTCCCCTCTGCCAGGGCGCTTGCTCCACCATGATGTTTTTTTGCCCAATAAGAGCAACGGAGTTTTTCGAAGTTCCCCCCCTCCTCTGTCAATGCGAGTGCCGTTGTTTTCGAGTTCGGGATTTTGCACATCCTTTCTCCCCGGGCTTTGGTTAACGCTCCCCTCTCGTGGGCACCCCCTCAGCATGTTTTCTGTTAGCCTTTTTTGGATCCTCGCCACGAAAAGCGAGCTCGCCTGGCTTTCCCTAAAGTCCTTTCGTCAAAAAGTTAACACTTTCTGATTCTTGTCCCCCCCAAAAGGCGCCACCCCTCTCGGACTGCATTTCTTGAAAAAGGAGGAGATTTTGAGTTTGCGTTCCTCGAGGATGCGTTTTTATGGAGTCTCGTTTTTGCCCTGGGAGTGACACAGGTCCGTCCCAACTCTCGACTGTGTCGAGTTTGGGTTCTCTGGTAACCTATCCAGTTGAGTTTCCTTGGGAACTTGTCCTTTGGGAAGGTTCTCTTTTGGACGAGTTGAAGGGGTCCTCGGTTCCTCTGGTTTATGAAAGCCGGAGTTCCTTTTCTACCTCTGTTTTTGATTTGGGGAATTGTAATTAGTTTCGCGGACCCCCCTTCAAAAGCTGCTTGTGAAGAATGAGCAAGAGGAAGCTAGTGACGCGTTCGCATATTTCATCTCACTTGGTTGTTGTTGAGTCTCGTCGCTCAAGCCTTTCCCCTTAGAATGCTTCGTCGCTTTGAACCCTTTCTACGGCTCACCTCCTCCCCCTCGGCCCCCAAACCCCACAATGGCCCTGAAGTTATCCAACCTCCCCGCCAGTCCCCCCTCTACTCGCTTCATCCCCGGCAGAACTCTGCCCCCCCTGTGCCTCCCAACTCCCGTCCTATCAAACCCCCCCGCGATAACAAATGTCGGTCTCTTTCCCCCTTTTCACCGTGTCCCTGTGGCCTCCCCCCCCGGCCTCTCCAAGACATCAGCCTGATCCTCGTTACGACAATCTCCGTCCATTTTTTCCCGGAACTCAAGTCTGCAGTACTGTCATTGACCCTGTTTTTCCCCTTCTTTTCGGTTTCATTCTCCGTTCCCGTAACTTTTTGAGCCCTAACTTGGTACTTGGACTCCCTTATTCTTTTCGAGTTCTTGCTTCTTGATCCCCCTCACCAAGCGCTCCCAACACGATGCGTTTTGTTTTTCCCATGCCTCCCCCGATTTAATCTTTTCCGTCTCGGTTACACCACCCTCCTTGCCGGAGCAGTTGTGCCCTCCGAAAGCCGAAATTGTTTATAACGCCCTCGACATTTGACGATGATCCACGAGTCCCTCACGGGTCCGGTGGTTCTCTTTTTTTCCCTGGATCCTTGCGTATACTGCTGCCCTCCCCTCCCCTTCCCCCCCCCCCGTATGGATTTCCCAGATTTCTCCAATACTTTCTCTTGGTGATCCCTCGTTTCTCAAGCCTTTTCGCCCCGAACAACCTGCCCTCGTCTCTCTGCTCGCCGAGGTTTTTTCCAGTGACGTTCAGTAGTGCAATTTCCCTTCGCAATTTGTGGAGTATTCCTTCGAACGATAATCCTCGGAGAAGTGATTTTTCTCTCATCCCCGGTGGCCGATACGACTGCATTCGATGTTCCCGACCTTTGGGCACCTTCAAATCATATGTCTCTCCCCCCCCTTCCTCAAAAAAACATAGGATCTTTTTTCCTTCACCCTCGGCTGGCAATTGCCTTAGCCCCCGATGACCGGAGCCGCGTGAGAGAATCCCCATCTTGGCATCCTTTCCCTTTCACGTTACCATCCGCCCCTAGACATCCACTTGACCGGTGTATTTCTCTTGGCTGAGCCTTTCCGGCAAGGCCGTTTACCAAGTTCGTACCACGTGAGTCCCCCGATAGAACCGGTTAGGATTTTTAGAATTGGCAGTTCTTTTAACACTCCCTTCCTTTGATGTCCGGGACACCCCTTTCCCTGCGCCGTTTTTCTTCAAATTCCGTTTCCCCCCCCTTGCCCGCTGCCGATAATTACCACCACCGGAATTTCTTTTTCTTCTTTGTCCCCCAAAGGGACGTTTCTGGAGAGCATCCCCCCCCCGTCACGCTGAACCGGATTAATTTCAGATCGTCTACTCTCCCTAATGCTCGGCTTCCACCGCCGTGCCCATCACTTCCACTTCGAGCGGCCATCCAAAACATTAATTTTTATGGCCGTTCTTCCCCGAAAGCCCTTACTAGGTTCCCTTGAGAGGCTGATTACTGGACACTCCCCTAGCGTCATTCGTATTCCGCCCTTTCCTCCGTACTTTTCGATTCACCCTTTTTTTACTTTTGGAGGATGGGGTGACGATTTGTCGAACTCTCTTTGTCATTTCCACAATGTCGAGCGCCTCCTTTTTACGCTGAAACCTTTTTGAGATTACCTGTTCCTTCCACAGTTTTTCGACACCTGATTAGATCATTTGCTCGACGGACAACTAGACCCTACTATAGCGGCCTTGATCCCCACGCGCCCCAAGAAAGAGTCTTCAATAAAAATTGAACTACGGTTCCCGACTCTTCGTTAGGTTTATCATTTTGGGCGACCCTAAAGTCTTCCATTGCTCCATTAGCTGTCTTTATTCCTCAAACCCGAAAAGATGACGGGAGGTGTCCGGCCAACAAGATATACTCACCTTATTAGGATCAAGCCTTCCACTTTCCATTCCTCAATTGACTCGTTTGTTCTTCCCCACGTCCAACACCCCGCACCCCCCCCCATCTGACCTTTCTTGACGCCATCTTTTTTACATGGTTTCTTCCCTTTCAGGGTTTTTTTGAGTACCTGTTGTACCCTTTACAGCTAGCATCAACCCGGTCCTTTGTGTGTTGCATCCGTGTTGGCCCACCGACGGCACGACGACTTTTCCACCCTTTTTTTTACAGCCCTTTCTCTTGCTTTTCCTAGTGTCGTTTTTTTTTAGGGCGCCACCTGATCCTTGTGCAACTTGATACCGGAGCCTTTAAAGCCCCCCTAGTGGGTTATAATATCCGACCTTCCGATTTTTCAAGTTGGCAATTCTTACCTGCGATTCTCGTCGGTTTCCCCCAACTTCTTCTCTGCCCCTCCGCGACCTTTGCCTCCCGCTTTAGTGGCTTGTCAGCCCCCCCTCCGGCATGTCGGCCTTGTTTAAAGAAATTCCAAATTTTCACTAAGGGATCCGCGCTAGCAAGGTTTCCCCCAGGATTATTCGCCAAGTCCATTTCAACTGCAAGACAGCTCCCCTGCTTCTTTAGTTAGTCAGCCCCCTTTGATGGGCGCCCCCCTTTTTGAAAATGTTGACTGATTGGTCTCGTTACGGCCCTTCATTCGGCCTTTGAAAAGTTAAAGAATTCGAAATCTCTGGCAGATTTCCTCGTGTATTTTTAAGATTGGTGGGGTTGGTCTACACACTGGTCCACTAAATGACTTAAAAAGTTTACAAAAGCTAAGGAAAGCCAATTGGCCGATTTATGACGTGATGGCTTTGCGCCACTGGCATGTTTTTTTTCTTTCTTTTTCGTCCCGTGTCGTACCTCACCCCTTGGCTGGGGAGTGTCAGGGGTTCTCATAAAACACCCGGTGATTGCGTCACGTCACCCCGGTTTGAAGAGCCTTACTTGTCGGTTGACCCAATTCCATCCCCAGCCACCGTTTATTTTCTCTCGACCTGCTTTTTTTCAACCCCAGGTGGGGATCTGGTTTTCTAAGACAATAATTAAGCGGTGTAGTGATTCAAAATATTCTATCACTGTGATCCGGACTTTTGCGTGCAAAATGACAGTTTTCTTGTGGCCACTCTGGGTACTGACCCAAGTTTTTCCTGATGATCGATCCCCAATTTGGCGACCCCCTCCCTTTGACTCTGTGTATCCGCCACCCCTGGAGAGTCCTTGGGCTACCTTTCCCCAATTTTCCCCAACTCTTCCGGGGCCCCCACATTTACCCTGCGACCCCTCGCCCCGTTTCCGACCCTCAACTCTCTTTCCCCCTTAATTGTTGTTGTTAGATCTCTCCTCCTTTTCAGGGTGTGTTCTTAAGGATTTTCGGAAATCGTTTTCCTCAGTTCGAATCACAGGTACGAGCCCCGTTTATTGTTTTCTAACAGCTCCTCAATTCCTTTACTTCTTCCTGCCCCTATTTTGGTCCCATGGAGGCTCAACGGACCAAGTTACAAATTTTCCAAGATGTAGCACCCAAAAATTAACTTGTTGCAAGACCCCTCCACGCTGCAAATGACATGAGCTCTTTGCCTTGCAAACAACTGATCGAGTTGGATGAAAACTCCCTTCAAAACTGGTATTCCCCCAGGTCGAAGGCCGGCGACCCTTGTGTGTACACCTTTGGGGTTATCCAGACCTGCGAATTCCACCGTTATTTTTCTCGAATCCCCAAAGAGGATGAGACATTTTTAAACTCATGCCAGTGGTTTCCCGCGCCCTGAGAAACTTCCTCTGGCCATCCCGAGACTTGCTAGCCCCTTCTGCAATGTTTATTTTTTTCCTGGTAATTTCTCAGTCTTTGTTCCCCCATTGGTGGACTCCGTCTTAAAACCAAACATCGACCGAATTGAGCCTTGGCCCTGATTATGGCCACTTAATGTGTCAGCCGGAAACTCTCGACCCCCCCCATATCAAGTCCATTTTTTTGTCAATGTTTGGCAGCAAATTGAGAAGCAAAGCAGGCCTTTTTTTGCTTTTAATGTGCGCCATATGTCCTATATTTCTAATCTCCTGCCAGGTTCCCCCTGCTGGATAAATTGTTCTATGGGTGGAGTTCTTTCCCACCTTGGATGGCAATGTCTCGGACCAGAACAGCTTCTTGCAAGGTTTTTACTTTGGTTAATTTCCTGCTCTTGTCGCCCTTTTTTCCATCGGATTGTTCCACCTAACTCAAACCGTCCTTGCGAGTTCAGATTGCCCCCCACATTCCCCAATATTTTTTTTCTTGACTTAGATGCCTAGTCCCCCAACGTTGAAATGGAATTCAGTGTGAGGTAGTCTTGCAGTTGAGATCCTTCACCCCCTGCTTTCCACATTCAGAAGGCGTCCTCAAAACTTTCAGTGGTGACGAGAAGGCCTGGTTTTTCATGTCGCTTGCAAACACACCCGCCGTGGCACATCGATCTTTTACAGTTCTCCCCCCTGTACAATTTTGGAAGTCTAAACTGCGACCATGCTTGCCGAGCGTTCTATGAAATGGCGGCGTTGTTTTTTTCTTGGTGGTGATCCACCAAAGTTAAAGATCGATGTTCTCAATTGTAGATAGAATAGGGTTCCCCTAACGGTTTGCCCCCTTCACCCCTCACCTTATCATTTTCGGCTGTTTTTTTCGAAATAGATGCTCATGGCTCGAACCAGGGCACGGTTAAGGCTTAAACGGGGTCCGTAACCATCCGCCCGTTCTTACCTGCGATTGATCTGTTTTTCTTATGTGCCATTCTTCTTTTAGCGGGATTCTTCTTTCCTCTCTAGCGGGTGAATCTTGTCACCCGAGTGCTCGACGCTTGCCGGTGACCCCCTTGGCGGACCCCCCCCCTTTCAAATCGCACCCCCCGTTATCGCTGACCTTCTTTGCTGATTTCCGCTCGAATGTGAACTGATCATGTGCCTCTCATTCTTTCGACATCCAGATTTTCCAGGCCCTCCGAACCCCAAATTAAACCGTGCCCCCCCCCCCCTTTTTAGTTTGATCCCTTCGACTATCACGATGAGCAAGAATCTGAAGAGTGTTGTGGGGCTGAACCCCCGTTCACCCCCTGTCAATCCTCTCCTCCCCCAGACTTGTCCCCGAGTGTGACCACTATCTTGCAACAGCCACCCAATTGACAATTAAATTGTTTTTCGCATTCCTTTTACCGTTTTTATCGAAGTCAGGCATTGCCGCAATCCCCTTAGACGTTTCACATCGTCATCCCCCCGGTTCGCATTTTCTTTTTTCCTGTCGCTAGCACAATCACTTCCGTGTTTGAGGGACAAGTACCCCAGGAGTTTAACAGTAAGGCCGGTGGTGTTTTGTTTTACGGATATGCGGATGAACGACTTTTCTGAACACACGAGCTGCTCTTTTTTCAGTTGGTTTCGTATCAATCCGTTGTTGTTCCCCCCACGATGATGCCCTCCTCCGGAGTTACTCTGGTTGTCTAGTTTGGTGATAATTTTCTCCACGGCTGAGAACCTTCCCCGCTCATTCGACGAATTACACTCACTACAGTGTTTTTCGATCGCCTGACGGATGTTAAAGGCGTGGTAAGCCGCGTACCCCATGTGGTCGGTGCCTTATGCTAAGGTTCTTCCTTCAGGTGAGTAGACAGAAAGGAACTACCAGACAGACATCATAAAAAGAGTCTTCTTTTTTTTTTTCCTTGAGAGAGGGAGATGCCTCGTTCTGGAAGAGTTGGGGGACGGGCTCTGACATATCAGTCTAGAGACCTCTGGGCTAGCACAGTGCTTTTGGATGACGTTTCTTACATCCCAGTCCCGCCCTTGTGCATCGTTTGCATCCAAGGTTTTAACGCCTTTTCCCCCATGGCGTTGAGGACTATATTTCCAACGCCAAACGGGAAATCAAACTCCTAGTGACCTCTTCGCCTGCTTTTCCCGAAGTGTTCGCTTTCTCATGCGTAAAAACTTTTATTAGCGCCCCCCCCACGAGCATGATTGGAAATTTCGCCGCGGGGGTGGAGGCGCTTTGCTTTTCTTCCTGATCCGCCACTGGCTCCCTGATCCCAACCACGAGCACCGCCCGGTGGCCCGTATCTCGACTGTCTTCCCACTCGCCTATGGTCAAAGCCTAGGGAGAGTTTCTTTTCTCAAAGGGTCGGTGAGGGGGCCCCAATCGAGTTCATTTTTTGGGCGTCTTTTGGCCGGGTAAAACAAATCGAAAGAACGACTTGGGTGCTGTCCCTTTCTTTTCCCCCCCTCCCGCAGCGTGTGTTTGGGCGCATTGTCTGGCTCCTCCCGACAGTCCAAACGCTCTTTATTCAATTCCTTCCCCCAGGCCCCCCTATGATGTCGTCACTTTCCTACTCTGATTAAGGAAAATACCGGCTCCAACCCCGTACGCATGCGTGAATGATTTTTTTAACTGCGGAGGTCGCGTACCTGGCTTTTCTTTTTTTTTTCTCAGATGAGCTTGGGAGGAGTGAAACTTGCACCCTAGCCGACCTTTGTTTTCGAGTGAGTTTTGTTCGCTTGGCCCGTTTTATCCTTTCTTTGACTGACTTGTGGGATTATGAGCATTGACTGCCGCTTTTCTTTGGTTGAGGTTTTTATGCCTTGCATGCCGTGAAGTCCTTCTCACCCCCTCGTGGTCCCTTTCGTGCGTTTTTGTTAATTTATCAGATCGGTGGCCTCCCACCCCCCTGCTATCGTCCCCATAATTTCCCTACTTCCTTTCTTCGCTCGCCTTTCCTCCTTTCCCTGTTTCAGAGTCTCATTAGCTAAAGATCGTCGAAGTATCCATCCTTGCGTAGCCTGCTTTTATCTTGGGAAGCCCAGTTGGCCCCGTAAACCTTGCCCGTCCTCCTTAAAGCCAGTTCTCCAATGACCTATTCTCCCCCCATAGTCAACATCGTGTATTCTGTTCTCACAATTCTTAAATCCAAAGGGCCCCCCTTCCCCCTCCTTCTCAACATTTCCCACCCACCCCCCTCGCGATCCCTTCGGATATCACGAACATTTTACTACCCTGCTCCCGCTTACCCCAAATAGAATTGAGTCTCTTTTTTTCCCCCCCCCCTCTCTCGTTTCAAGACCCCCAAGCTGCCGTTGATTGACCTTGCGCTTTTTTTCTCCTGTTCCCGTCCGTACATTTTTTCTCATCTTTTTCAATTTGGTCTGGGACTCTTTATCGCATCTTTTAGAGGCAACACTCCGCTCAATCCAGCCTTGAGGAGGGTTTTTTTTGCAATGTTTTTTCCCCACGATAGTAATCTTTATTCTTTTTACACGCCTACCAGCGTTCTTTTTTTTACGCGAAGCCTTTTAGACCTCCCCGACCTGACTCGAAGTTTACGAGGATGATCCCACGCTATAGCCCCGGGTTCCCCGGCTATCTTCTTTTTATTTTCCTTTTCAAGTTGTGTCGGATCCCCGAAGGAAAACCCCCCTCCTTGCCCCCTCCTGGCCCTTGATGCACTCGCTTTCTTCTGTCCGCCGAACACTTTCTTGTTCATCGTCTCAGACTGCATCTCCTGTTTTTTGCTTTTCCCGTGTTTAGCTTTCAATTTGTAATAGCCCTTGGGCTTTTTTCCCTACCTTGGCTTTCCCCCCCGATTCCCCTTTTCCCTCTTTTTTTTTAAGATGTACGCATCATCCTCCTCATCCCTCTCGTAGCTACAGGCCAAGTGTTTTTCCCAGTTCCCCTCTGAAGTCTCACCCCTCTCCCCTACACAACCCCCATTCGATTCCGACCGGCGGCTGGACTTGCACTGATTGTTCTCACAACTTCTACCTGCGGATATAACTCCCACCTGTGGTTCTGCTCTGCCCCCTTTCCCAGCATAATTAGGAGAGATACCTTTCGACCTGGTACGTTCGTGATGGCCTCTCGGACTTGTTCGTTGAGTATTTTTCCATTTTTCGGAAACGTCAACCCACTCGTATATCAACTTTAAGGAGTTCGGCAATCCTTGGTGGGAACCACTCCACGGAGGGAGCCTTCGGCCACCCCCTTCACTTTCTTTGTTTTCAAATTGTTTTTTCTCCACCGCTTCCTTAATATAATACACTACGGCCGGGCTCTTTGCGGACATTCTCCACCCCCGTATTCTGTCTGAGAGCAGAAACCAACCCGCGCGACTGACGACGTTCGACTATCCATAGCCTTCTTTTCCTTCCGGTCCTTGACTTCGATCCGAACCCAGATTGCTGGCACACAATGTTCATTGTCGCTCTTGTATACAGCACTAAAACGGACTGAAAGGAGAGTGATTGGATTGAACGGCGACCCTTCTTTGACAAGCCCCCTGCCTAGGTAATTTTGACTCCCGTTATGCGATCAGTCTCACATCCGGTTGTCTTTTCTATAGGAAGCGTAGGCTGGCATACGATTCTTTTTTTTATTTCCCCCTGATTGTTATCCCCCCTGTTAGTGCGACTCCGCCCCCGATGCCTCCTGATGAAATTTTTCTTGATTGTTTTTCATTTTTTATTGTCAGCCTTTTTGCCAACGACCCCCCCCCCCTCGTTGTCCGTTCCCCCCCTGCTGAGAACCCTTCTGCGAGAACCCCCCTTATTTATCAGAACTTTCGAAAACCCTCTTTGCTCACCCAGTTTCAAGAATGCGTCTTGTGATAGAGCCTTTTGGCTCTTTGTCCGATTTTCCTTCTTGCTACAGGACATTCTGTGGAGCTTATTAATACCCTCAAAGGCCCCTTGTTATTTTGTGAGTCCCCCAATCCTCGTCCACTCGGCTTAGGATAATTCATCTTGCCCCCTACTCTTAATTGACTCTTTTTATCACACCTGAACCCCGCCCGAAAAATTAATGCAACTTTCCCTCCTCCCTTCTTCAGGTTTCATGGTTTTTCCATTACCCTTTTTTTACCAGCAAAGATCGAATCTTCTGAAACCGGATTTTTTTCGTTTCATGAATTTCGGCCCCCCCAACCTTGACTCTCGAACTGCATTCCTATTTGACAATGAACCCCAGAAGATTCTTCCTGTTTTTCCATAAGGTCGTGGACCTGACTCCCCCCCATCAAGCTAACTTTTTTTTGAAAGTACTTCGAGAATTTAGGTCCCCCCCGTCTGGAATCAGGTTTAACCTCCCGATTAAGCAAGGGGCCATTTAGTTGGGATTATTCCTGACTTTGTGTCTTCTTCTACAGCTCCAACTCCTCTGATTACCGCTTTTCTCATGCCTGCCATTTCCCACGGTCTTGAACGACTTCCATCTTCAATCACTGCTTGATGAATATTTTTGAGACACCTCTCCATGTCCAGTTTCTTCGCCAGACCCCTACCGACTTCCCTGTTAGTCCGCAATCCGAGTGGCTGCCCCAAACACCTCACGGTGACGATTTATTTTTTCCTTCTTTCCTCCCTGGAACCTAAGTTCCAGCCGACTCCCGCTTTCGGCGCTTTCCCTTTTAGCGTTGTTTCAGTGTCTCTACCCCGTTCCATTCGACTTCCATTCTGCCCCTGACCATTCACCCTTTTTCCACCTTGGCATCCTTGATCCTTTCCCTTTGAGGAGTGTTTCATCTTTGCTCTCTCCGTCCCTGGATATTGGAACCTTTTCTCGCCCGTTTGTCGCCGGGGGTGTTTTGGTGGGGGGGCGGGCCTTTTTTGTTTCCCAGGTACCCGAGCGCTTGGGTATAACCCCCAAGGTTCCCCCTAAAAGCCCCTTGTTAGACGTTCCCCCTAATTGGCCAAATAACGGCTAGATTCTGTTTTCCCTTCCCAACTAAGGAAGGCAACCACCCTCCCCTCTCTCCCTCCCCTCCATTCCTCCCCCTCCACGTCTCCTCTACCCTTTTTTATTTTCCCTTCCCTCCTTATCGTCCTTTTTCCCCCTGTCCCCCCCCCCCCTTTTCAGTTTTCCTTCCTTGGCTCCTTACTCCGGTTCTTTTTTCTCGGTATACCTATTCCCCTCCCTGCCTTCTCGACCCCGCCCACTTCTCTGTTACCTCCTACT
>Ga0179593_1435614_pt1 | contig 17628 bp, 24 predicted proteins | sample CZODoug2_1_08_16_FD_185931 | JGI IMG/M metagenome (GOLD analysis project Ga0179593, IMG submission 185931) | Vadose zone soil fungal communities from Angelo Coast Range Reserve, California, USA - CZODoug2_1_08_16fungal (PacBio error correction) | ecosystem: Environmental > Terrestrial > Soil >... | reverse complement strand
CGGCCGATTATCTTCCGTCATGATACCTCGGCACACTTTTCACATGACATTGCCCTCTCTTGCCTACTGGCCATTTGTGGGCGCTCTTGGATAAATCAGATTACTTCGGTTATCCGCGCATCCCTAGGCTCATAGTTTTCCCATTCGCCTTGCCGGCGCCCTTATGGGTTAAAGAGTTTATAAACTTTCCACCCATCTTATGTTACCCCCCGATGCGACGATTCACTCTTTTGCTGGACCCGCTGTCGTCTTGCTTCCTGGGTCTTTCCTCTCCTCCGGTTTAACGGTGGTAACCGTAATTTATTCTTGAGAAGCATCCCCTTTTTTTTTCGCTATTTCTACGGCTTCGTTTGCGAGCGCTGCCCCGAGGGCTCTTCCCGACTTTCAGGTATTATCTAGAGTTGTACTTAATGGTCCTCCTTGGACTTTTTTGACCTTTCCTTCCCCCCGTTTCCGATATCGTCCCCTATCCTACCTGCATCGTGACCTTTTTTCCTTCCCCCCGTATTGAATCCTTTTTTTTTCTCTTTAATCCGCAGAACTATTTTTCTTTATCGCACATCTTACCCCCCCCAGTCCCCCTGGATAATTCATGCTTTCCCTTCCTTTTGCTACCACTCCCCCCTTCTTTTACATCCCACTTTCTTCTGGCCCTTCAGATACCACGTGGGAATATTTTTCATCTTCGCTGATTTCACACCATGACAGCATGGAGACATCAGCCTGCCCCCCTCCCCCCCTCGATAACGTTTTGGACCACCTGGAACGCGTCGACCTTTCCTATCGGCGATGAAGCGGAATTGCTTTCCGGATAGTCCCTAACCCTTGCCTTTCTTTGTGATCCTACAAGGAAGGCTCTCGCCTTGATTATTTTCATGTCCGTCCCGCTTTTTACAATATTTGTGGCATAATCGTGTGGAACCATTCTCCTTTGTACCTCCCTTTTCCCTGCGCGACATCTCAGGCCTCTACTAAGCTACCCCCCCTATTCCCTGATCAAGTCACCCCTTCTTCAGCCCCTGTCTCCCTTACTTCTTCCGACACTTTGTCTATTCCTTTCTCTTCGACCCGTTTCGGACCCGGGACAATCAGTTACCCAATGCCTCACTCCCTTCTTCTGTCTCCCAACTGTGGAATTATCTTTATCCTTCCTATTTGTTTGTTTTTGATATATGCTTTTCCCATCTGTTTTATCCCCCTTCGAGAGTCTCCCCTTTTTTTGACTCGATTTTTAAGGGTCGCGAGGACATTTGTTCCCCGATCCACGATTCTTCCTTCCGTTACTTCGGGGCGGAACACCTTGATTTAATCTCTTTCTCGTTGTATGATCTTGCTCTGCCGTTCTTGTCGCGCCCAGTCAAATGTTTTCTTCTCCGCCCTGGGCTTCAGGCCTTTTTAGAGTGCAAAAAATTTACCCGACATATCCTCTTGTGTCACTTTCTTTTATCAAGGACTGGATGAGTTCTTTTTTTGCATACGGAGGAACCTTTTCGCCGATAAGGTCCCCCATTTCTCCTTTACTCCTGATATCAATTGGGATAGGAGGAGTCTCTATCCATACTTGGTTTTGTATCCGGGGAAGGGAGAGGTCGGCCGCACTTCCCCATTCATTTCGACGCTTACTACCTTTCTTTCCCTTCCGAGCCGGGCATGCTGTTAAAAGGTTTCTGTTATCCTTCCTCGGTGCCCCTTGTCCCGCCTGTTTTTTTTATTTTTGGTATTTTTGTTTTCTATCATGCAATGCTTGCTTGTTTTCTTACTTCCGAGGGCAACCCCCTGACTCAATACTTCCTTCTCCCCTTCCCCCCATCCTTTTTTAGGCTTTTCGTTATTTTTTCCTAGTTCTGGCATTCTTTTTCTTTTCCGTCTGTGAGTTCCCGTCGGGCGGTCCCACGTCAACTAACTCGCTTTATCGAGTCCTACCTTCCCCAGGTCTAACTCAAGGTTTTCTCCTTTCTTCGCGACGACGACGCCTTTGAAGGTTATGCGACTCCCTCTCCCTTACGTCTCACCCAAAAAGTCGTTGCCTTCGGGGCCGCCCCCCCTTTGACGACACCATAGTACACTTTTTGTTCTCCTTCCTCGACCCTTTTTCCTTTTGTGGAGGTTTCCCTCCTCCTGGCTCTCAGAAAACTCTTCTGCTTTGATTTCTTATTCCCCCTCCGTATTGATACCACTTGGCTTTTTGCTTCAATCTTCCACTCCTTTTTAGTGGGTGTTTCCGTCGGTTCTGAAGGCCCTATCGTACCGCCCTCATCCTTTCATCATTTAGTTTCGTGATGCTGTCGGAGGTGCGCTACCTGGCCCTTTAACTTCCCCGGGCGGTCTTGGCGCCACAACCCCCCCCGAAATTTCACGACCCTTCACTTATCCTGAAGCCCAGTCCTACCCCTCACCCCCAACATGGTCTCCCTTTTTTCGAAATCTGACATTCCCTCTCTCATGACCTCTGGGAAGGGTGCTTCGGGACACTTGTGTTCGTTTACCTTACTCCTTTCTCGTGACTAGGCGAGCTTTTCGCGCTTGGAGAGTCCCGTATCTGTTCGACTCTTTTGCAGTTGCCCCCGCAGAAAATGACAGTTGAAGAGCGGCGTTGCCAGGCTTTTCCGGTTCTCACTTGGCAAGTTACCCGGGCACGGGAGCGACCCTTCGGCTGAACCTCAGTAGGCCTTTAATGCTTACTCTCCTATACCCCTCAGGAGGTTCGGAGATCTGCGTCTGTGATTAGTTTTGTATCATCGACAGTCTGCATCTAACTACGCCCCCCCAATATTGGCGACCAATTTTTTTGTGGACTGGCCTTTCCCCCACACCGCGACCAGATATCTATTGTGTTTTTTTTTTTTTTTTTTGTTGAGTAGAGATCGATTCGCTTTTTTCGTTTTGGACCTTCCCTTCAAAACTTTTCGGAGCATTTCTGTGCTTTCTCTCGACCCTTGATCGGCTGAGATCGTCTAAAGCTCTACGCCCCCCCCCTTCCATCTACGGGCACTGTGAAGAGTGGTGTCTATCCCTTTGATCGTAAAATTCCAGTTTCCCCTCTCCCGGCAATCTTGTTGGGTGGGGTGCCCCTGTCCAATGAGGAGCACCCTTTGACCGCGCTGGACTCCCATTTAGGAGTTCTCATTAACTCCTATCCCGCTCCCTCCGGCCTCGAAGGTTAGCAGGCCTTCCCTTTCCCCCTTCGCCTCGCAGTTTTTTATTCGCACCTTACCCTCCCATTCCCCCCTCTTCCCTCGCTGGCTTTTTGATCTTCCCGGATCGCTGACGGCGAACGCCCAGTTTTGGTGTTCCTTTTGCGACCGTTCTTCACGAGAGATCTTCTGAGGTTTCTTGCATGTTGCGTTTCTTCTTTCCTTCCCAATTGTAGCCGATGGAAAGGCTTTTTCTCCTCCTCTTATCCCAGCAGCCCCCCCACCCCCCCAAACCCTACTTCTTTCATCGTCGCGACTGTCCTTCCTCGCCTGCATGTAATCACCGCCTTCCCCTATGCCCTTCGAATTTTTGTGCCCGCTTTTGCCTCTCTCTTTCTCCCAAGTCGGGCTGTTCCTCTTCCTGCAGACGCCCCCTTTCCTTCTGTGCCCCGCTATTTTTTTCTTTTCTGTTGTGTTTGTCTGAGACGACGTTTTTTGATATGACAGCCGGGCGTGGTATCTGTTATTTTTTTGTTTTGGTGATTGTTTTGTGTGTAGTGGGGTGCCCTTGTCGGTTTAGTTTTTTTTTTGTTTTTTCTTTTTTTTTCTTTTTTTTGTTTTTTTTTTTTTTTTTTTTTTGTTTTTGTTTCCGGTCAGGTTCTGTTTGAGTTTTTTGGTCTTTTTGCGTAAGTTTTGGGGTTGGCGCCTGCCTCCTCCTAGAGCTCTTTAACCCAGTGATTCTCACCGCGAACTTAATTGATTTATCACTCTCTTTTTTTCTTGACGCTACCCGTGATTGTCAGGGGAGAAGTCCCTATTTTCCCTTCCTTTTCCGCTTCCCCCCTCAATTTTCTCAGTCCGCCCGCTCCTCCCCCCCCCCCCTCTTCCCTTTCCTATGATAGCCCATTGCTAGGAACGTTATTTTTCCTACGGGCTATTTGTAAAATTACCCGACCTCCACCCCCCCCCCTTTTGTTTTTTTTCCTGCCATTTATCGGACCCCTCCATACCCACCTCCCCAGTGATTTTGAGCTCTCCTCCTCTTCTACCCCCTTTCCCTCCAAAGGTATTTTCCCCTCCCCCGTTGGGTATATATGGCAGTGCGTCGATGAACCTTAAGACACTGTTCTCCCCTCTCCTTTCCACCAGTGGGGTTGTCGATCCTAATTCTCCTCCTTTTTCCTTTTTTCATCTGGACATTTCTGAAGTCCTTTCTTTTTTCTCCTGATAGTTTCCTTCACCTTGCCGTATATGGCTTTGCAATACCCCATGGCACTTTGCCCCTTCGACTTCGCAGTTCGGGAAACCTTTACTCCGCCCCCTTCCCGGAAGAAGCGGCGCGTTTTTGCCCCCTTTTTCCTGCGTTTTTCCCCATCTATCACTGGTCCGAGGACATCCGGTCGCCTTCCTTCCCCCTCTCCCACGACGCCCCGGGTTACGCCGAATGAACGTGCAGTAGTCACTTTCACTGTACGTCATATTTTATCCATCGTCTTTCTGACCCTTCCCCACTTTCTACGTGCTGTTAGGACATGATTGAAAAGGTCAGGTTCCCCCGTAATCTGCATCTCTCTCCCCTTCTTAAGACTGTGCTCCTCCCCTTACGGAGTTTTTCTCCCTTCCTGCGTTTCCGGGTCCTTCCCCTATCCCTCTCCTGCGCTGGCCGTAGACATGTTTTTGGAAGTATGGCCGTTCCTATCGGTGCGACACCCCTTTCTTTTACGCTGGGGATTGTTCGCCTTCTTTCGGCCGTCTCTTCGCGCTTCCCCTGCTCGCGCTTTCCCCGCTTGCTCCCCATCTCGATGCCCCCCCCCCTCCTTCCCCTTCCCCTTTCCCTCTGGGTCTCCCCTCATGGGTATCGCCAGTTCAGCGGGTCGGTCCTTCGTCCCCATAGACTTTCCCAAAAAGTTCGACGAACCTTCGTTCCCACAGCCTCCCGCTTACCCCTTAGTATCAGTTTCTTCCCTCCTCCTTCTCTCTTTCGCTGCCCAGCCTTCTTTTGTCGGCCGCCAGGCCCCTCTCAGTTTCCCTCTCCTCATCCCGGTCCCCCTCTTTTTCGATCCCTTCGATGAAAATTCTTTCAAATTTTTATTTCTCCCAGTTCTGTTCACTCTAAATTAAGGGGCATTGGTATGTTTATGGTCGAGATACTTCTTCAAATGTGGGCTTTTCCCTCTGCCCCCCCCACCCCGTTTTTAAACTTCTTCTGATCATTTAACGAATCTTTGTCAGCCTAACCGTCACGTTCCCGGGGCGTTCTCGCTTCTCTTCATGTCCGTGCGGTGTGTCCATGGACACTGACACTTCTCAGCACCCTTCCGTTCCACCGGCCCCTTTTAGCGTTTCGACGACTAATGCCTCTGATACGTCGCGGCTGTGATTGGCTGACACTCTCCATTTAAACTCGTCCCCCCTTCACGCCCCCCCTCCCGCTCCACAGTCTGAAAAGGTTTTTCGTCCTTTATTTTCCCCCCATTAAGGAGGTGGTTTTTTGTCCTGTTTTCTAACTTCCAGGGCTCCTTACCGACTGATTCCGCGTATAGGATGTCTCTGGCACCGATCGCGTTTGATCCCTCTCCCCCCCCACTTCCTGGTCGCCCGGCTTAAAGTCGGCAAGTTCATCGTGCTGGCTTTTTTGATCTTCAGGCGATGCTGGACATCTCTTCTGAATTTTCCCCGAGTTCCTTCTTTCCCCTGGGCCCGTTCGCAATGAAAGGGAATGGTACCCTCGCTGTCCTGTCTTTTCCCCTTTCCCCCGCCCCCAGATCCTCTATCGTTTCAGGTCCGGCTACCCACTCCTCGACCCCCCCTGGTTTCGCCTTCTTCCCCCTTTGAAGATTTTCAACGCCGCGATGTTAGCTTTGAATGCTGTTCTTTCCGGGATTGCCCTTTTTCCTTTTCCCGGACGTCATCGAATGCAGGTCCTTGACGTCGCGTCCCGGCGCTGATTTTTCTTTATCTCTAATGGTGTGAAGGAAATCCGGACTCCCTCCTGGAGCGGCGGCAAGTCCTTTCGGCTACCCTTCACATGATTTGGGTTTTTTCTTTTTTGCCTTCCAGCGGCCGTTGACCTGAGTGTTCTAGCGCCCCGCCGTCGGACTTGCGGCCTTCCCTCTTGACAGTTAGATCTCTCTATCTGCCCCTTCGCAAGCTACTCTACCCCCTTTCTCCTTCAAGTTTAAGGGTAATTTAAGACCCCAGAGCAAATTATTCCCTCCTTTTTCCTCCCCTTCCCGTGTTAACGATTCGAGTTTAGATTTTTTTTCCAAACCATTTTCCCCCCCCTTGCTTGTCGCCGAATTTTTGTATAGTAGGCTTTCCTTCCACCGGTATACTCTCTTCACCGCCGATCTAGAGCCGAACTCTTTTCCCCTCCCGTACCCCGGAACCATTTTCCCTGAGGGGTGCATCTCTTCCGGCATTTAGGCAAGAATCCTTCCTCCGCAGGTCCCTCGCCCTTACTCCAGGTTCCCCCTTCTGGCCACCTGAGAATCGGGGACCATTCGAACCCCCCTTAACGATAAGTTACCCGGTTTTTCTTTCCCCCCCCCCCCCTTAATCAGCTCCCCCTTGGAAGTAGACGGGACAAGGACTAAGGTCTCCTTGTACTCCCGTTCCAGAACAGTTCCATCACGCCCCCCTTCCCCTCTCTCCCCCTTCTTTGATCTTCTCCGGATCGAGACAAACGGGACCTTTTCTTTTGTTCTTCTTCTTGTCTTCAATGCTAACAGGCCTCTTCCTCTGACCCGTTTCGGTGTTGCTATTTTTTTCGACCTTGCACCTGTCCGCGGTCGCCTTCTTTGCGCCTCTTCCCCCCTCCCACACGAACAAGGTAGTACCTTGAGAGACTCATTCCTACTTCCCTCTGGACACGGCCCAAGCCTTCTCTGCACTAATCTTCTTTTGCCTCCCGGTGCGCCAGGGCTGTGTTTAGCTAATGGTTTCAATTCTCTCCCCTTTTCTCCCATCGAGCTCCTCGTTACACCTCGCTTTGGGATGGACCAGAGTTAGCAGGAACAACCCTCCTCAACCCAATGGCTTTGCTGAGCCTAACGTTCTTCTTATTTATCGAGCGTGAGTGTTTAATGGGTAGAAACTTTAATCCCTTCCCCCGTCTTTGGTCCCCAAGTTTTTAGCTTTGTGGTTGCAATTGCGACTACCGTTCCCCCTTCTCCATTTCTGATTGTAGTAAGGCCCCCGACTTCCTTCGGTTCTTTCCCCCTCCTGGCAGGTTACATCCCCGATACTCCCCTTGTCTTTTCCTTGGGACAGGAGAGACTTCGCCCTGTTCCCCAAGCTTGCGGACGGCTCTCTCTCGACATCGACTCGGCCGCATATGTCCCCGGCCCTTTTCATTCTATTTACAGTCCCTTGGTTTTGCCCCCTCTGACCGCCACATCTCCACCTTTTTCAGGCAGTATCGCGACCATACCACTGCAGTGAATCCTCTTTACGCTCCTCTAATCATTACTCCTGGTCTCGCATTTTGTGCTCGTGACCCCCCTTCTTTGATATTCTTGTAATTGGTCCCCCTGAATGGATGGTCCCTTCCGAACACCTTTCCCCCGGGAGATTTCCGCTTTTTCTTTCTCAGACCTCTCCCCCCCTTTACCTCTGCGTTCAAAGTCTGACCTTGCTGTTTTCGTCCGCATTTTACTTTTCCGTTGTTGCCGCCTTCGACCTGCCCAGTAATTGAATGATTTCCCCTCTTCTTTTATATGTCCTTTTCGGCAAGGTGGGTATACTCTAACCCAATGCTGAAGCCGCCTTTCCCGCCCCATTTAGCCAATATCTTCCCCCGGCCGCCTCCATCACTGTTTTCACCATCAATGCTTTTTCTTCTCCCCCGAACCCCCGGTGTGTTTCCGCACCGAGTTTAGAAAGGACCTCTTCCGTCCCGCATTTTTTCTACTCGCTTGCATCCATCGTGAAACATTGGGAGAACCTTTCTACGGCGCTTTTCACCCGCAATCCCCTTCCCTTTTTTTTTCCATTCTGGCCTCTCTCTCTTTTCCCATCCCCCCTTTTGGTTGTTGTCTTTGTCGATTCCAATTTTCGAATCCGGCTTCTTTGTTCACACTAACTTAGACTCTTTCGTGTTCTACGCTGTCTGTCCCCGATCATTGTGGAATACCTTTCCCTTTCGTGATGGACGTCCTGGCAGTCCGTTTTTCCCCTGGTTCTGGACGAACATTTTCCCTCGTTTATTATCTTCCCTGATGTTTTTTTTTTAAGAAGTGATAGATTTAGCGAATGTCACCTCTTTCTCGAGTTTACTCCCCCAAGGAAATCTTTTCTTTTCGAGTCTTCCCATCTTTAGCATCAATGCCCCCGTAGGGATCCTTTTTAATTCATTCAACTTGGGATAGGAAATAGACCGGCCAAAAGGTTATCTAGTTCTTTCCTTCCAAGACCTTCCTCCTGATATTAGGGTTCGGGGCGGAGTTCCCTAGCCCTTGGCTATCCGGTAGTTGCCGTTGAGATCGCATCCAGGTCCATTCCTTTCAGATTCCCCCCCACCTGACATCTCCCCCTCCGCTTTCTAGGGCCATGAGCTCTGTGCTTTTCTTACCGGTTGCTGGTCTTTTTTCCCCCTGCTCTGGTTCAGCTTCTATCATAACTCGGTCCTTGGTATGTCTTTCCCCCGCGTCTATTTTTCCCCCCCAAACTTTTTCTGGGTTCTCATTCTTCTGCACACCCCGTTACTTCAATATTCAGATAACCCCGGTAATATAATGCAGGCCTATTGCTTTGGGGTAGTCTTCTCCGATATCCCTTCCGGTATTGGCGGGTGAGTAACTTTCTGTCCCAATCCCGGACCATCCCTTGATTATTATAGCGGCATACCCTCCCCATAGGGATCGACTTCACACTTCGCGTTCGTTCGCCTCCTAAAACCGTAAGTCTCCCTTTGAATTGTGGTGGTGATATGACTCTTCGGCCTCTTTCCAGTCTTATTAAAAGGGACCCGTGACCCTTTTACTACCATAACCCTTCAAGTATATCCCCCCCAGGGCTCCCCCCTTCTCTCGGAATCTTAAAATCTTAGTGGTTCTTTCCTTTTTCCGCGACACTCCTGGAGTTCTAAATGTGACACCTCGGGAGTAGGATTCGATTTGTTTTCTCCCTATGGACCAATTTTGCTTCCCTTTTTTGCTTCCGCCCCATGCTCCTTTTTCAAATAGGACATTCTCGCTTCGGGGGTTGCGTTCTTCTCTTTTTTGCAGGAGGTTGCTGGACATCGTCTCTCGAAGCTTTTCTCAAAGTTTCGTGTGGATCTTCTTGGCCGGCCTCCCCCCCCCCCCGGTTTGCCCCTTTCAACCCTATCAATCTTACTTGAGAGAAATCGCCCCCTACCCCTCACCGTCCCCGTTTCATCTTCCGTATACGTTTCATCGTCTACAAGACTTTTTTGAACACCCCACCGAGTCTTCCGCTTTCTCTCCCTCTCACTGAGTTTTTAATTCAAAGCCGTATGACCGGCGGAATGAGATGCGGCGGTATTTTTTTCATTTTTCAATTTTCTTTTCCTTCTCAGGAAGGGATTGTTTGATCCGGCCGGTCTTCCTTTTGTTATCTTCTAAAGTTTTTCTTTTAGAAATTTTGGGCCCCGTTAACCAAGGCAACTGACGTCCCTGTCTTTTATTGAACGCTCATGGTCCCCAGTTTTTCCTGAGGAGTTTTGGCTTACTTTGGATCATTAGTTGGGCCTTAAATGCATGCTTCCCCAACAGTGGAATGGCCCTTCGGCGATCTTTTTTCTTGGTTCATTCTCATTCTTCCGCATCACCTTCGATACCTATTCCCTTCCCGAAACCTCATCCCCCCCATCCCTTTCTAAGATTTTAATTTTTTTCCTTTCCCCGGACCCCCATCGAAACTCTCTTTCTCCGTTGTTTGATTATTGAGAGATCTAGTCTTTTTTTAGTCCCGTTTCTGGGTTTCATGCCAAACATTTACTGCGCCCTGTTTTTTTGGCTTCCTTTCTTGGAGATTTGGAATCATTTTAATCCCTTGATCCTTGCTCCCGAGCTTCGTCCCTCCCCTCGAGCGCATGCCCCCAAAGTAAGACGGGGTCAAGGCCCTTCTACCCTCATTTGTTAACGGTGCCGCATTATTCGCCGTCACAGGTCGTAGCCGGAAAGCCCAGTGAAACTGTTTTCAAATGTCTACGTTTTTTTTTCCTGCCTTGAAGCCCGTTTCTTTTAGCTTTCCGTCCGTATGCACATACTTCATCAAATACCCCAGAGAAAGAAGGTAACTAGTTAACCTTGGCTCAACTATTTATTTATTTCAAGACATACGCCTCTACCTTCAGCGTCCATAAAGCCATCATATAACACTCAGTAATTCCTCCCCGGCTTGAGTATAGGACGTCGCCGCGACTCCCCCCCGTGCAGCATTCTTGTTTTTCGTTCTCCTTACCAGATCCTTCTGAAGTGCTTTTTGTGTTTCTTTTATGGCGTCCCTTTATTGCTCCATGACAGCACCCCCAGTCTGTAGCTTTTCCATTTATTGAGTCCCCCCCCCCCCCTCATCTTTCCTGACAGCATCGCCCTTTGGGAGCTTAGGCTGCGAGAAGATCAAATATGCCTTCCATCTCCTAGTCCCCACCCGAAATCCCCTGCATTCCGTAATTTTCGAAGTCTTGGAGCTTCGGATCAATTCCATTTCCTTTCCTTTTTTTTATTCGAGCATCCGAGTCCGTTTTTTCACCAAGGTAGCATTGGAAGGTTTTTTCTCCCGAACACCTCGTTCAACCCCCCCGGATTTGATCGCTTGACCTTTTTACCCTCCCTCCTTTATCCGCACCTGTCGTAGGTTATTTTTGTTTCGGGTACCGATCCTAAGGTGGTACCGAAGTAAATGTCTTTTTTGCAGTCCCCTTCCCCACGTTGAACTGATACGAATCATTTTTACCGGAAGTGCAGACTCGAACTTCTTTCGTTGGCCGACCGTCGAGTTCAGGTCTTTCCCAGCCCCGAACGCCCTCTCGTTCTGTCCATTTTAGTATCCATGTAAATGGCTTCCTTGAGCTCAGACTGCCCCCAACGTCAGCCGGACATCTTTATCAGATCCCCTATCTAGTCTGAATTCAATCTTGACCTTTTTTTTCCCTTTTAATTCTTTCTTTTCTCAAGTAAAGCGGTTTTGGCCGCTGCCCCACCCCCTCCCCGCAGTCCTTTTTTTCGACAGTCCACCCTCTTCCAATTCAAATAAACCCCCCAACTGCCACCCTTTGAATGCTCCTTCTCTTGTAACGTGCCCCCACTCCCTTTTTCCCTCCCTTTCACTGGCTCCCCTTTTCTCCTTTTTCAACCCGGCGTTACGTCGGGATTCTATGGCCCGTTGCGTTATTCCCATGACTTGCTGCTGAACTTTCTTTTTTCCCTCTGTCTTTCTCCTCCTTCGGCTTCCCTTTTTTTTTATACGCCTAATCCCTGGTCCCCATTCGGCGTCCTCCGCGGAACTTCTTCCTTTTATTCCTGCATTCCACCTTTTTTTGTACGTTTATATTTGGCCTTACCCTGCGTATTCCAGTAAATCCCCCTCGACCTTCATCCCCCCTCTTATAACTAGGAGTTTTCCGAGTGGTGGCATTACCCCTCGACCAAATGCCTTATGACGTCCGCCGCGGCTTCGCCCCCTGTTTCATTAAAGATATCCCGTGCACTCTCATCACTGAGCCCTCGCTCATCCCCCTACCCCCCCCCCGAACCCACTGTGTTCGCCACCCTATGCTGATTTCCCCATCAGTCCACCTGCGGCCTACCCTCCTTTTTCTTATTTAATTTTGACCAATCTCCTTCGGGATCAATGCGCCGCAACTTCGTCAGGCGCACTGCTTGACCTTTTTTTTCCCCTGTTGTGTTTTCTCTCAGTATTTCCAGCATGTACTCGACTCTTGAAGTTGCGCCTTCCTGTACTACCTCCCCCTTCTCCTTCTTTTTCCGGTGTCTTCGACTCTTCCCAGCTTACCCCGATGCCTCTTTAAGTTATTCCGTTCGGGACCGTAATTTGTAATCTCGGGCGGAACACCGGGTTCTTTAATATCAGTAATTTCCGGTGGATGACTCGTGCTCTTCTTTTTATGTAGCCTTCTATCTGTCGCGCCAGGGACCCCCTTTTTCTCTTGCTCCACCCCCCGCTCCTTCCCCCCTTTTTTCCTCGGTCTTCCCCCATCTTTTCTCTTCCGTTGATCATTTTGCACGGCCACTTTGGCTCGGGGGCGTAGACATAGCCGGACCCTGATGAAGTCCCTGAGGAACCCAGCCCCAGATTTTCCTGAAGCGATCCCTTCGTTTTCCGGCTCTATTAGCCGCGGGATAGCTCTTGTTACGGCCGTTCCTGCTTTCCATGTGTTACATTAATTTTTTTTTTTTTCCACTCACGAACCCTTACATATATACGACCTTTTCCTTTCCCTGCTCGAGTGCGAGTCCCCACATGGCTTGGTTTAGTCACTTCTTGGAATCTTTTGATATGCCTTTTCCCCACTGGGTTTTACTGTTTATGGTTGTCTCAGCTGCCTGGAACCCCTGTTTTCTGATGGTGTATTTCCTGAGGACAAAACCCCGTCCCACTCACCCAGCTCTTAAACTATCCTCCCCGTCCCAGGTATATGTTAGTGCACATTTAACTTTTGGCATTTTTTTGGAGCGGCTCTTATTCCTTAAGGTTAGGCCCCCCTGAACCAGCCCCTAGGATTTTCTCTCGGCACCAACTAAATCCTTTTTTTATCCGACCTCAGGAAGCGATCGTCGTTCCAGACTAAGGAATTATGAGATCCGTTCGCGTCATGGATGCTCTTTCTTCCACCAAACTTACGTCCTTTTACCCCCAATCTTTCAACTTGGACAACCATGACCCTCCACCGTCCTGACAGCAGTTTCTCCCCAACTTTCTTAGTAGCCTCGATAAACATCCTGGTCATGTGGGCGTTTTCTTCCGCTTCCCCAAGACATGCAACGAGGGCGCGTTTCGGCTTTTTCGACCACTACGGAGAGCCTATACATTTCTAGACCAACATGGAGATTTCTACCAGATAGGAAATGGCCCCTCGTGATTTGGAGGTTTTGACTTTCGACATTCCGGCTATGCCCCCCCCCCACTCGCTAACTCAACTCACTTCGTGCCTTCTTCCCCGGTCATCCTTTGCCTCCTCACCCAACTTCCCAGGGCCGGCGACCGGCCGGTCCCCCCCTTTTTGCGCTCCTGCAGAAAAGACACCTCATCGGCATCTTCTCCTTTCAGTCCTGACTCCCAGAGAGAAACCCCCAATTTTTTTCTTTCCTCCCCCGCGCGACGGAGACCTCCCGATGACTTGCGGTTTTCGGAGATTCGGATTCCCCGTGGTCCCGTTCCAAGTCTCTCTCCCTCTGAAAGGAAGGGCGACTGTTCAGTACATTTGTCCTCCGTTCTTTCTTCCTTTTTTCTTGAATCAGGTCCTAGCCCACCCGGAACTTCGCTCCTCCTCGGAGGGCCCCCTTTCTTTTTTTATTCTTCCTGTTCCCCAGTTCCACTTTATCGGCCTACCTCCTATTCATGAATTAGTTACCCCTCTTGATCGCCGACCCCTCCGGAATCCGTTCGATCCTTGGACTCCCCCTGCGACTTAGCGTTTCCTCCTTAACGTATGCATCGCCCTACCCTCTCCCCCATCCTTTAAGATCTTTGGTTGAAGTTCCATTTAACTCCCCTCGAACGTATCGGTAGGTAGACTCCTCCGTTGTGTTTTTTTTGATGCTCTTCGATTTTTCCTCCGGTAGGGCGGAAATTTTCACAACCTGAATGTTTTTTTCCTTCTGGTTGGCTTTGATTTTGCTTTGTCAGATTTTACTTTTTTATTCTGCTTTTCCAATCCCGACTAAGAGAAGATCTCCCCCCTACCCCGGACACTTCAACTCCGAGGGTCTGTCTTCTCTATCGGTCTTAACGGACCACAAGTCTCCTCAGCAGCAAGGCCCCCCTGATCCCTTCACATTACCTTCATCTCCCATGAGACCGTTCAGGTCCTTTCCTCAAAGACAGTTCCTCCAGTTGACTGATTTTTGGCACCCCCACCATTATTCGCTTCTACCATAGAACCTCCTTTCCTCTCCCGGTTGAACTTCTTTCCCATGAATTCGGAATTGAGAGTCCGTTACGCCCATCCCCCCCCCCCGCCCAGCATTTAACCTCCTAATCGCGGGATTTTTGCCCATTATCTGACTGATAGAAAGACCCGTTTGGGTTTCGTCTATTTTGTTCCGTAATGAACTTTTGGATATACTGCAGATTGACTTTTTCCGGGTTGATGTTGCGTTTGGCGCCAGGGGGACTTTTCCTCTGTCTACCATTATTCGGCCACCGATTTTCCCCTACCATCAGCCCTTTTCTTTCTCCTTCTAGACGCTGTTTCCCCATCCTTCTCCTTTCGAACGGCACCCCCCCTACCTATGCAATCGTTCTCTTGAAGCCCGGTTTAGTGGGTGCTGCTACTACCTTTTTCCCTGGACTTGGGTAGAAGCGCCCCCCCTATCCCTGCTCCCCCAATGAGCCTTGAGCCCCTGGTCAGTCGGTTCGCGAAACCCCTCACCCACCTCTGCTGTTTTCTCGCGCCTCTCAACTCAGCTTGGTCGGTCTTGCGCTGGGGAGTTTTTTCTGGGTCGGCCGATTTACAGGTTGTAACTCCTTTCCCCTTTGTAGCCCTTGTGGGCATCTCGCCTTCGCTCCCCCGCTCTCTGATTTCTTTGCGCGGCTACCTCGTTTTCCCAACCCTTTTCCCGGTCTCATTCCCCGATATGTTGTAGTCGCCGCGTCCTTAAAAGAATTGGAGTTTCCTTGGTACAGCCCTGCCCGGAGATCCTCTTTTTTCACCCCAGAATTGCCCCATTTTCCTGCGATCGTCTCATCTCCCTCCTTCCCGCACCTCCGACCCTTCTCATTCCCCACGTATTGACTCACGGGGTTGTTTTTTTTAATGTGAAATCCAACCCCTCGATGTTTTCCCGGCAGGTATCGCAGACACCTTAATACAAACCTGTCCCCACCAGGTCTTCATGAATTTTACCCTTTTAGTCCTTGACCGAGCATTGCCCCCCCCCCCTTTTCATGTCTCGCCTTTACTACCTTCAACGGAGTCTTTGCTTCTTATGGCCCTTCCCACTCCGGAGGCGGAGTACTCCGCCTTGCACCCTTACCATTATAATTGAGCTTTTTCTTGCCTGCCCCGCCGACGGCAGCCCCCTTGTTGGAACATTCTGCCCCTTAAGAGGCCTGTGTTCCGCCCTGGCAGAGGAATACTTGGTCTTTTTTGATCCGCAGACCAGGGACGGTGATCCACTTCCGTCCCGTTTGTATCACTTATCCTTCTTCTGACTAGTTGGGCCATAATATTCACCGCAACCCAGTCATGAAGCGTTTGGTGCGCCCGCCCCCGCCTCCCTTTTATCGCGAACCCCCCACGTTCCCCCCCGGGTTTCATATGCTCGCCCCCCCCCCTATGTACATTTTATCCCAAAATTTTTTTACCGCCCCGAGCTTACGGCCATTTGCTCCCCGCCAGATTTTATAAGTACCCCAACAATCCCTCGGCATCGTACCAATATTTAAGCCGACAGGTGCCCCCTTTCCGTTTTTGACACCTGCGCGCACGCCTTCGGCTTTCTATCCCTGCTGGATCTCTTCTCTACTACCTTTTTTTTTTTGAGTCGAGATTCCAGCATGGCTACTTTTTTGGTCTTTCTGAATTTCCAGCCCTTCTGGAATTTTTTCTGGTCCATTTTTGACTCTTGCGCTGCCGGTCAGATGTTGGAAGAGTCCCCCTCGGCGTTACTGTCGTAGTCATTTTCGTTGACCCCCTTGTTGACTTAGGTATGATATCGTGTGCGCTCAGGATGTCTCTTGAAGTGTAGTAGTCCCGCTCAGGCACTGTTGCTCCACCCCCCCCTGCTTAGCTCTTTTCTCTTGTATGCCCCACTCTTTCCCCGCCGCCGAGTTTTTTTTCTCCCCTTGTTCTCAGCCGTTCCTTTTCTTTTCCTAGACTTTTCCCAAGGTTTGTAGATTAAGGCGGAACCTCCCATTCGTTCAGTTTACGCCGCTACCGGGTTTTCACTGCCTGTTTCCCGTGCCCCGAGTTGAATCCTCTGGTCGTGAGCTTTAGCCGCCAGGTTCCATTCACCTTTCATCTAACGCACCTCCAACCCACGCTTTTTTTCGAGTCCCCTTTCTTCGACCCGTTGCACAGTAAGGATGGTAGTTCCAGGCTCTGGCCAGCTCAGCATTCCCCCCTGTTGCCTTTGGTTGGCTTTTTCGATCCTGCCTTTAACACCCTGTTTTGCTCTTTTTTTATTTCCCCAGCGGCACCACCCCTCCCACCGTGAGGCCAGTTCCCTCTACTGCAGGGGACGAGGTCATTTTCGTTATGCATGGATATTGTCAACGTTGTCTTTGGTCTCGTAGTTTTAATTACTGTCCGGTCCACTTTTTTACCCCCGGCACCCCCCCTAAGGCTCAGCGCGGAATACCAATGAACCCAAAGGCTCGTCAATAATGCATTCTAGAGTAGCCTCGAGATAGTAGCGTCCACTGTATTCTCTGCACCCTTACCTTTTTATACCCTACTTATTTCAAACGGTGACTTTTTGAAAATGAGACCATCACTTCCCCCCCCCCCTACATCTATGAGTTCCCAGGCTTCGGCATCTCCACACTCTGGGCTTTGGTTTCTTTAGGTTTCGCTGAAGTCCAGGGGCCTTCAGCTTGAACTCCGGCGCGGTCTTCCTGATGTGGCTGATCCACCGTTGCGCCTGCCCCTTTCCCCATATCGCCACCAATTCTTTTGTGGAGCCCGGATTACAGATCTCAGGCTTTTTTGATTGTGTTGCACGCGATTCAGGAGATTATGACATCGCGACCTCCCAGCAGGCAAAGGGTGCGTCTTTTCGGAACCCTCTTTTGCCACTTTTCCGGTATTTGAAATCTGGGGCCCTGGGCGAAACGCCCCATCCAATCCCCGCAAACCTCAATGCGCGTCAGATACCCTTCCACCCCCCCTTTGAACCAGCGACCGCCACCATGTCTTTTACTTGATAGAGAGATAAGATCAACTCAACGCCCGAGTGCATTCCCGAGATGCTTGCTTGACTGAAAGTGGTCTTTCACCTCCGCTTATTCGAAGGCCCTAGCGTTCGGATGTCTTGTCCTGGAGCAAGGTGAGATGAATAATTTCAGGACACTCCCGGACCTGCCGCGCTAGTTTGGCCGGGAAATTCCGCCGGTCTTCCTGGTCCAGTTTCACCAGGGCTTGTTTGGCGGACTTATGACCGAAGCTTTCCGTGCCATGCCGTTTTGATCGCATCCCAGTTTCTGGAGGACTTGCCGGCGGCCGATCTTGACGTTCTAGATATTAGTTCGACCTAGCTAACCGTGTCTTCATAGACCAGATCCGGATACACCAAGTTTTTAACTTTCTCCACTTCCTGTTGCGGGTTTCCCCGACACCTCGGAACCC
>Ga0179593_1382645_pt1 | contig 17628 bp, 31 predicted proteins | sample CZODoug2_1_08_16_FD_185931 | JGI IMG/M metagenome (GOLD analysis project Ga0179593, IMG submission 185931) | Vadose zone soil fungal communities from Angelo Coast Range Reserve, California, USA - CZODoug2_1_08_16fungal (PacBio error correction) | ecosystem: Environmental > Terrestrial > Soil >... | reverse complement strand
GCTGAGGTGTTCCCCCCACTGATTGTAGTCGTTTATTGATGCGTGGAGCGTCTTCTTTGGTTCCCGATTTCACCCCGTAAGGTGCCTTTTATTCCGGTTATTCCTGATCTAAACTTCAGGAAGGCAAGACCCGCTACATCCTTTTTTTTTTCCTTTTTCGTGACAAACCTCAATTACGTTAGGGAGCTTCGAGATACAGCCAGCAACTGCCTGAACCTCTTGTGCCCCCAACCTACCAACGTCCCCCTAACCCTACCACCCATTACCCTTCCCCCCCTCCCCGGTTCCGCCTGCGGCCTAAACTGACTTTATTTCCATCGATTCCTCGGACCCCACGTATAAATGCCGTGTACACCTCTCACTACTCGTCCCCGCTCTAGTGTTGCCCTCACGGTGAGCCGAACCGGTGGCGCTTCTCGAATTCCTTCGAGTTTCTAGCACTCACATTGCCAAAGGCCCTCAACAGGATGCCCATACCCCTTTTGCCCGTCTGGATGACTCGTTTGAAAATGGAGGCGCTTTTCACAGATGGAGAAAATCGCATCTTCCGTCCTTCAAGTGTGCATTCCCAACCCCGACACCTTCCCCACACGTTTTTGTTCTTGCATCGACGCATCTCTCCCCCATAACGGTGGTCAGTACCATCCTGTCCCCCGGTTTCATTCGTGTCAACCCGATCCCCTCCCCCCCCCTCCCCCTCTCCCCCTGAACGTTGTCCACCCCCCTCCCCCCTCGATTACCCCTTGGCTGCCGAACTTCCCACCGAGCCTGGAGCCAGGGCGGGGGTCTTCCCCTACAGCACCCCCCTAACGAGCAACAACCGTCTGTGCCTCGAATCCAACCCCCTCCCCCCCACCTCTCCCCACCCCGCTCACCCCCCGTCCCTCACACTCCCCCCCCCCATCCCCCTCCCCCTAACCCTCTGACCCTACCCATCACCCCTTCCCCCCTACCCCCCCCCACCATCATTCCTCGCCCCCCCCCCGCCCCCTTCCCCCTCCCTTACCTCCCTCCCCGTTACCCAATGACTAGCCTCATTGTTCCCCCCTCCCCCACACCCCCCCCCCCCCCTTCCTCCATCGCCCCTTGTCTCCCCCTTGCCTTTCCTCCTTGTAAACCCAATATCCCCACCCTCCCTCTCTCATCCTTTTTCTTCCCTCTCCCTCTACTCCCTCCCCCCGCCCCCCCTCCCCACAGTAGCAAAACCCACTCCGATCCTCCCTCCACCTATAACCGCCGCCAGCATCCACCAGGTCTCACGGTACACGAGCCCTTTTCCTGTTACCCGACCCTTGTACCCCAGCCCACAGAGTACAGCTGTCTTGCTGAGACCACGTCCAGTCTACCCCCCCTCGACCTTGACCATAAATAGAACGGCGGCGTTCGCTTGCCCACCCCTCCACATGTTCCCTCCCCCTGCTCCTCCCTCCCACCCCCCCAGAGGGCAGTTTGCGTGCGACGCCGAGGAAGTCTTACATACGACTCCTACAACCAAGTGCCCTCAATGCAATTTCAACAAAGAGTTGGTTGCGGCTCTTGAGCCTCCATTCTACCCCTCTGTCCCACCCCTCGTCTATGTCCTCGACTCGCAGTTTTTCTTTCAATGCTATTTCCTTCACGTCTTTTTCCGACGGTAATTTTCTTCTTGGCCCCCCCCCCACTGTTTTTGACCGGCAGCTATCTCAGAGGATGTCCGAATTGGCGCGATTGAGCTTTTTGTCCAGTGGCATATATCACTGTCGTTTAGTATACGGCCACACCGCTTCCTACCTCAGGTGAGTCCGTCACTCCCGCCCAGGCCACAGTCCACCCGAGCTCAACCACCATGGACACGCTACTCCCCCCCTCACGAACATCTACTTTCCCCCGTGCCTCACCAATCCCCAGCCCAGCCACCTCCTATTCTCCACTCGACCCCCCCCTTTCATCCTCCCCTGTGCCTTCCCCCCCACTTCCTTCCTCTCCCCCCCCCGTCTCATCCTTCAGACATCCAGTCCGGCCTTTTGTTACCCCTATGTGCACCTTCTCTTATGGCTCCCCACCTTCAACCCCTCCAGATCAGCGGTTACACCCACACCCCCCTCCCCCCACCCCCGCCCCTCACCTCCCCCCCCACCTATTCCCCGATAGCCCTACCCCCCTTCACTCTTTCCTCGACCCCCCCCCCCCCCTACCCTCTCTCTCACTTTCCCTCTCTCCCCTCCCCCGAAATGTCACGACCTAGCCCTTCCCACCAGGGACCCATCCCGTACCCCTCTACTATCCACCCCACTGAGCACGCCACATCCACGCCTTCCCCCCCTCCGGAACATCATCGCGACAGCCCCGTCCTGCTCCCTCGTACACACTTTTACCCCCTCGCCTCCCTGCCCCGCCGCCTCCCCACACCCCCCCCTTCACCTCCGCCTGGTCCTCTTCCCTCCCCATTGTTCTCTTTTCTACCCCCGACATCCCACCCCACCCCACACATATCCAGCTCCATCCCCTTCCCCCCCTCGTTTCTGTAGCCTCAGTAACTTAGTGCCTACCCCTCCACGAACCCCTCCGCTATGCTATATCTTGTACTAGCCCACCCCCACCCCACCTCTCCCTAACTCCCCTGCATACCCCGTCTCCCCTCCTCCCCCAGTCCCGCTTCCGTTCCTCCATTCTTTAACTGCTCCTCGTTTGTCTCCCCCCCTACCCCCCCCCCCCCCAACCACCTGCCGTACCCCCCTCCCATCTGAGTTGCGGTGCCGGGCCACACGCCAGTCTTCTCCGTCGCGCAGAAGTCATAAAAGACCATGTGAGTACCCCAGGGAATGCCCTGATCCCGACAGGTCCTCCACCATCGCCCTGCCACGCAGGCTATGGAACGTGGGAGCCCTCAACTTCCGCCCCCGCACAACCCCGCGAAATAGTTTTCCCCCCCCCCCCCCCCCCCCCATTCCACCCTCTCTTGCCGTTACCAGCCCTCCCTCCAGTAGTTGCTCCCCCACCGTTCAAGTTTCAGTCCCGCTAAACGGAGCTGCGTCTCGTGAGGGCGGACCGCTGCCCTCCCCCCTCCCCTACCTATTAACCCCTCCATCTCACAACGTTCCTTCTGCGCTTCCCTACCTCACCACTTCTATTGGCCAGGCCACACCACAGCCACCTATGCGGAAAGAAAACAAGTCTGGGTGTCCGGAATTCCAGAGGAACATCGGAATTAGACCACAAGGTGCCACTTTACCTTGGGGAAGAAGTTGCCTTGATAGCCCCCTTTCCTCAGCCCCCCCGATGATCGTAACCGTCCCCTCCCCCCCCTTCCGTTCCCTGTTCACCTATCCCCCATTAAAAATGTAGTTCCTCCCATTACTTGCCCGCGGAAAACCCTCTCTTTTTTATCGCCTCTTTTTGATTCCGAACCGATTCCTAGAGGCCCTATCGTTCCGATCTGCAGGTCACAGTAGGGATATGCCAGCTGTTTTCGCGAATGCTCCTCGCAAATATTAACGGCCCGCCAATTTAGGGTTACTCTCCCGCCTTCCACCCCCTCGGGGAGTGGAGGTTGCAGCCCCTACCCCTTCTGAGTCCGATCCCAAGCCCTCCCGACGAAAGTAACACAGCCGATTCGGCCCGAATACACGCCCCCCGCGATGCAGGCCGCAAAACAAAAAGGCTGATTAAATATCAGGGCGCCAAGACGTCTTTTATTCGCACTTGGTCCTCTTTTCCTGATTTTGGGGGACGACTTTTTTTTTATTTTGTCGTGTGTTGTTGACGACGGCACTGGACCCCCAGCGTCAGCAGCCCCCCCCGCCACTCCCTCTTTTGGCGTTTAAATTCCGTTTTTTTTTGTGTGTCTGCCGTGTCTGACCCCTCCCCTCGCCGGTACAACCGCCCTACGACCACCCACCTCTTCTGGCGCCATTCTATCTCCCCACCACCCCCACCCCCACCCCCTTAATGTCCAGCCGCTTAGCCCCGCTCCCCCCCCCTACCTCCCCCCCCCCCCTTACCCCCCCCCCCTTTCCCCCTTTCCCCCCTACTTCCCCAACCCCCCCCTCACCCCCAACCTTCATTTTCCCCTCTCCTCGGACTCCCTCCCTTCCCCTCACCCCTCCGTTCCCCCCCCCTTACTCCCTCTCCCCCCTCCTCATCCCCCACTGCCATTTTACCCCTCCCCTCCACCCCCACCTTTCCACCCCCTCCCCCCTCTCAAACGTCCCCATCTAGATCTCCCCCCCTCTCCCCCCCTCGACTCCCCCCCCTTCCCGCCTCGCAACCCCCCCCCCCACCCCTTCCCCCCCCTTCTCCCCGCCACCACCCCCCCCCCCCCCCAACCGCTCCTCCCACTCCACCCCCTCACCCCCCTCCCCTCCCCCCCGTTAACCGACTCCCGCTCTTCCCATTCTATACCCATCTCCCTTCCCTCCCATCCCCCCCCCCCCCCCTTTGCCCTCCCTACCCCTCGCCCCCCCCCCGTCCCTCCGCTCTCCCAAGTAGCAATTGACTGCCCCCCGTTCTTCTCAACGCCTCCCCCCCCGCTACCCCCCCACAAGCTCCGACTTCCGCACCCCCCCACCTCAACCCTGTACCCCTCCACCTCCTCCCTTCGTCATTGACCTCCCGTATACTGATCTCCTCCCATTATCCCCATCCCACTCCTGTTTCACGATATATCCCTGAACTACCCTGCTTCCCCCCCTTTAGCCCCCCTATCCCCTCTATTACCCTCCTTCCCTACCTTCTATTCCCCCTACACCCCCACAGCCCACCCCAGTGTCCCCCCGTCAGAATACTTTAGCCAGCCCCATGCCTTGCCCGACTCCATCAGAATCCCCTCCAGCACCCGTCCCCAATCTGCAGTATTTCTACAATACAACTACGAAGGTCTACCGCCCCCTTCCTCCACCCTCCGCCCCCGTCGGTCTTTTAGACTCTCTCCGACCTCCGAGCTTCTCGAATCTGTCCACCACCATCCCTTTCGCCCCAAGCTACCTCGGCTCCCCACCATTCCCACAGCTGGCACCCCCCCCACTGCCCCCCCCCTCCTTTCCTTCGCCCCCTATTCGTCCCCTCCCCCCTCCTGAGCAAGCTACCCCTGCATCCCACCACCCACTTACAAGCTCCCGACGTCCGAGCCCCCGACCGTCATCACCCTTGACCCCCCCCCATAACTATCTCCCGACCGCAGGCACCCTTACCCATCGAACGCCCCCGGCGTCCCCCCTCATCTACGCCCAAACAACCCTCTTGTCCTCCCCGGGATGGATGGCCCTACGTCTGTGTAAACCCTCCCTATCAAGCCCCTCTGCTTTGTCCCAAGCGGCCCATAACTTGCCCGCCTGGTTTCATCCTCTCTGAGATCCGCCCGCCATTCCCGCGAACTGCCGTTTGAGCGCCCCTTCTTAGCGATATTCTACCTCAACTCCTCCCCCCGACTGGTTGCAGTTACCCAGAGCCACCCCCCACTTCCCCCCTGCCCGATGCGGACTCCCCATCCGCACACCTCGGACGTCTTCTCACCCCCACCTGCCACCTAATTTCCCCCCTCTTGCCCTCCTCAACTCCCCTGCCCACCACTTTACCCTTCCATCCCGTCCCTATGACCGCCCCTCTCCCCTTGATCCCCATCCCCCATCGCCATCCTCTTGAACCCTTGCTCCCCGCAGTCCTCCTCTCCACTCCAGACCCCAGGACTCCCAAGCCACTACCGAAATGGTATCGGTCCCTTCGCCCCCGTACTTGCTCCCCCACGCACCTCCTCCCCCCCTCTCAGTCTTCCTGAACCCATCTCCCTACCCCCCGGGCCGAGTATTTCAATACTGTCTACACCTCGCCCCATGCCAGGGCCTATTCGTCCTGCTTGACCACCCTCTTCCCGTGTAATGAGTTCCACGATCAACCCGCCGCATCTCTTGCCCACGGCCCTACACTCAAGCATCCCCTCCCTAGCAACCAACCCCAGGCAATTTATCACCCCCCTCCCCCGTTCACCCTCCGTTTTTACTCCAGCCAAACTGCACATCTAATCGGTTCACACGTCCTATCCCTGCCGCCCTCCACCTCTCCCCCGTTCCGTCTTCCTAGAGCCCCAACCCTTTACTGTCCACACCCTCCCCCCAGCCTACCCTTTTTACGACACCGCGAGCCTCACCCTCTCTCCGCCTAGTCCACACAACACCTAACTGTGATGACCCAGCGTGCAGGATCTTGCCCCCGGCGCTTAGCGAAACCTGACATCCCGTCTAATCATACGTAGTCCCCACCTACTTTACTCCTGATCCCTGTCACCCCACCTTGTACCCTGCCGCTCCCTACTCCCAATTCCAACCCCCTGGCACCCTCCGAGCAACCCTGCCTCCCGTTTTCACCCCGTCCCCCTTCTGTTAGACCATGTCTTCACCACTAGAATCAGCCCTCCTCTTCATTCCTCCCACCCCGGGCAGAGTCCGCCTTTTACCTCCACGTTCCAAGTAGACCCTATCCACCCCCCACCCTTCCCTTACCTCCCTCCGGATTCCTCACCTGGTCGATCCAGTTTGAGTTGCCTGTCCCCCCACGCCACCTCCCTGAACCGCTCCCCCTCCCCCCCGTCGATCTTATCAAACCCCCCCCGAACTGTGTACCCCAAATTACACGTATTTACCCCCCCCACCCTTCTTCTCCCAGCCGGACCTTTTAACCTGGAGTGGGGAATCCCTCCCACCTTCCCCTGGAAGGTCCAGCGGATCCACCGCTTTCCGATGTAACATAATCCTGTTTTCCGCAACCCCCACCCCCCCCCCCCACACCCCACCCCCACACACCACCCACCCACCCCCCCCCCCCAACCACCCCCCCCCCCCCAATTCGTCCCCTCTGCGACGTGCTCCTCTCCTCAAGACTTCGCCGGCTGTGAACCCTTGCTGGCGATGGAAATGAATAAGGCTTTCCACCGTAGTCAGTCCCTTCTTACAACCCCAACTTCTCAGGCCCTTTGTGAAGTATCGTCTTCAGGGCCACCGTCGCCCCGAACGGCCAAATCTTCCTATCTCCTTTTACCTTTTTTATGTACTTGTTCCCCGCCAGCAGGTATTTCTTTTCCACCGCCCGGCGTAATTAAGTGGCAGATTCGGTCCAGGATCCCCAGCGAGCGCACCCTGCTTACCTTCAGCATTCAGACTTCAAGAAGTAGCTTATTTTCTCCCCCCCGCCCTTTCTCCCCCCCCAAGAGCGAGACTCCCCCCCCCTCCTTCATTCCCTCTGCTTTTACAGCCTCAACCTACAAAGAGAGATGCCCCCTCGAACTCTCCTTGAGACTTTTTTATATTCTTTCTCCGTAGATCTATTCCCTTTTGTCCCATCACCTGCTTCTTGGTCGTTTTTTTTATTGACCTCCCCCCCCCCTTTTTTCAGGCCCAGTGCGTCACTTTTTTTTCTTCCTATTCTCTCCTTCCGTCGGCGTCGTCCACCCCCCCATCACATTGAAAATCACCAGGTTTTCCAAAGTTCGGTCCCTTAGGTCCCTCCTTCTCTTTCCCATGACTCCGGTAAAGAATTCCATGGGTGAATATGTTTACTTTTTTGTCCGCTCACTTTGCCTTACCCTACAACGGTTTCCTTATCTTCTCCCTCCCTTTAAACCTTTCGCGAAACAAGTCACCCTCTCCTTTCCACTTGATGTAGGCCGTTCCACGGTCTTCAGAGGGCAAGGAACACCCATTGTTGAGACTCCCTTGGTGAAGCCCCCCACCTTGCCGAGCTTTTTCTTTCTCATACTGTGCAAGAGCACTTTAACACACCCTTTTTCCCCCTTCTTGTTCTTCCGCAGGTTTTCTCCAGAAGTTAAGGTTGATTTTTCTAGAGTAGTCGAGAGCAGCCTTTTTTCTAATGATTTGTTCGCATTATAGGCATTTTTCGTTGCTAGGTCAACTTTCTTTTGCGTTGACCTGGGTAACTGTGTATTCATCCTGAAAAGAAAGCGTACTCCCTCGTTTCTTCTTGACCGTGATTCCCTCAATGATCCTACGCCGGCTTTCCGAGTTCACCCGAGAGATTGATTTTCCCGGCGCCGTCGACAGTTTTTTTCCCCCCCTCTCGGCTCCGAATTCTAAACTGCCGCATGTGCACTTAATATTTCAGCTTTCCCCCTTTCCTCTCTCAAACCTTACCCCATTTTACAGAGGATCCCTCTTCCCTTTTCCAGTTTTTTTTTTCTTCGAGAGATCCGTTGTTTTTTCTAACGCGTGTCGCTTGGTCCTGGGTCTCGCTTGCTTCACTTCGTCGTTCCCTTTCGTTTATCCTGTTTCTGCCCCTACTGAACCAAAGTGTTCCTCCTTTTCCTCGGACCAGACTCTTTCTCCTGTGAAAAACGCCAAGCCGGTCTGATCCCTTCTCGATTTTTTTTTTCTGAAAACTCTTCTCGTTACGCTTTCCCGGTCTTTTCGTTCCCGTCAAACTTTGCTGCAGCTTCACCTCGCCCTTGGAACTCCAGAAGTGCTTCCTACAATTTTTCCTCAAGCTTGCACGATCTTTCAGCACATCACCATTCCCCACTGAGAGTTCATCACCCAGGATTCCAAGACTGCGATCGTCCTAGGTTTTTTCTTTTCCCCCTCGTGGACAGAGGGAGGGACCTCTTTTTTCCAGTTGTCTTCCACCCTCCATCCGCCCACCTTTCTTACATTTTCCGCCGCAGGTCCCCTTGGAGGGCACACGTGTGCTTGGTCAATTTTTGAGTCCCTTTCTAGTTCTCGAAGTCTAACAGGGCCCGTTTGTAACGACCAAGGAGCTCCCCAGTGGAACAGATTAATTTCTTCCTCCCTGGCGTTAACGAGGTACTGCTGCTCAACTTTTCTTCCGAAAAGCCTTTGCCTTTTTGCGTGGCGTTTTGCGTTTTTTTTCCCTCCCGGACGACGTTCATTTCAGCTACCATAACGCCTACAACAAAGTGCGCACGTCGGCAATTGCAACCCGAGTTTTGCAGGTTCCCGCCGCCTAGACGATCTCCTCTCCCCCCGTTATCTCGACGTCGCCGTGGTGTGCCTATGAATAGCTTCAGTCTCTGTTAGACGGTTCTTTCTCCTCTAGCTGGCATGTTTCTTCAAAAACCCTCCACGAACGCGAATCTCTCCTTTCTAAATCGCCCGCTTCTTTCGCCGGGCATGGTATCAACCCCGAAGTGATTGGGCTTCCACGAACACCGCAGGCACCAGTATGATTTTCCCTCGCTGCAATCAACCCTTTTTCCCGATCTTGGTCCCTTAAGCCCCTCCCCCCGGTGAACGTTTGTTGAAACCAATCCTCGACCCCCTCGCGGGGCTCCTTGCTCCGTGAAATCGAGACTTTCCCTCGTCTTCAGTTTTTCCCACGGGCGATCGCTAGTCTCTGCCCCTTCTGTGGTTCGCTTTGTTCTCATATTTCTGCTCGAGGATTACCTCCTTTTCTGCCGCTTATTCCTGGCAAACCGCCCCTCCCGCCGCCTGGATTCTTTTTCGGATGAGGTGCAGGATTTCTTCGTCTGGGCATCCTTGGGGACCCCCCCCGTGGGGGTCATTGTCTACTTTCAACCTTTTTTTTTTTTTCACTTTCCATGGCAACGGTTCCCCTTGGAAGATTCTTAGCTCTCTGATCTCGTAACCCTTGTTTACTTTCAGGAACATTCCTTACAGTTATTGATTCCCCCCAGTCTTCCCCCGCCCCGTTACTTGGGCTGAGGGTCCCTCTCTATGCTGACTCTTCACTTTATCCTTCACCTTGCGAGCTCGTCTCCGAAACTCGACAGACCTGATCGCTCTTCTTTCGTGCTGGTTATTTTTTTTTGACTTATTCATCCAGCCAGAAGTCCCTTTACGGCGTACCAAACCAACGCTAGTCACATGATAGGACTCTCTTTTTTTTCCCTTCCCGGGTCTCCATGGACCATCTCTTTCCTGATTTCTTCTACGCAGCTGCCGACCTGTTATTGACCTGCTAGAAAAGGTGGCGTTTTCCGAGAATCAGTAAGTTTCTTCTTCTTCCTTCCTCGGACCAGATTCGGGCTACAGCCCGAATTGTTAGGCTCTCCTCTCTCTTTTTTTCTTTTTTGTCCCTCCAGTGTCGAAACTTCGGTGATTTTTATCGCCTGGCATTTCGTGAGTGAAGATCCCTCCTACCTTTCTCACTTACGCGATCCCAACCTTTCCTGAATCGTGTACAAGAGCAGGTCGGCATTTCTGAGTTCTCCCCCTTCTTTGTTTGCGGGTCTCTATCGAAACGATGTCGTTTTTCTCGTCCGCCTCTCCTCGCGCATTAGTTCCTTTTTTCTCCGAGTTTGGTTTGTCGTTCGCGGGGGTTTTTTTCCTGCTTTGCTCGTCTACGAGTTCTCCCCCCCCCCCCTCATTGAGACCCCCCCTCACCTATCATCTCCGCTGCAATTCCTGGTCTCTAGTTTCCTGCCCTTCGCCAATGTAAGTTCCGCTGGTGAAGGATTCTCGTCTCTTCTTTTTTTCCTCGATCCACGAGGACTTCCAAGTGGAAGGCACCGCTCCCGAGCTTTTTTTCTCATACTTATTCACTCCATGTTACGGTCCGACTACGGTGCGATATAGCTTTTGATTCCGGCGGACCATTTTTCCCGTTTTTCCTCGGGTGACTATTCCGGATCACTCTTTTTTTTGATCACCATTTGGTCTGACCAGACTTCCTTCCTTTCTAACTTCTCCGCAATTGCCATACCACGCGGCTGATCTTCTCTGCGTTTGGCCATGAACTTCTGTCACCAAGTAGTTTGCCGTGCCCTCGATTGAGAATTTTTTTTTGCCCGTAGAGTTCCCTTCCCCGTACCACCGTCAATAGTCTAACGAGTAGTCGGTACTTTTCTTCTCAGTTATTCTTCGGTTCCTATTTCATCGTCCTCTTTTCTGACATTGTTTCATTTTACGAATCACCTTGCCTGTGGTACGTAAGGTCAAGTCTGGGCGTTTTCCTTTTAACAAATAGATCTACCTTCTTACTCGCCCCTTTTCGTGTACGCATCTTTACCCTTTCTTCCCTGCCCTTCCCCGCTGCAATCGCGAGACAGAGCAAAATCATTGCTTTCTCTTTTCCAGCGCACCATGGCCATAGAGTAGCTTCCCTGTCGAACTTTCGACGTGTTAAGCTAGTCATAGGACACCTTCTTCGTCGATAGATCTGCTCCCTTTCATCAGGAGGTTATTGCGGGATCCTCCTTCCCCCACCAAAGAGGGTTGCAATGGACGGCAAGTTCAGGCGTTTGTCTGCGGTTTCTCGGATCGCCTTCCCATTCCTTCCCTGACCCCCACATCCTCGCCAGCCCCACTGTGCCAAAGGATTTATTTCTTTCTCACGCGGCGAGTCTTTTTTTTTTTTTCTTGCGTCCCCCTGACACGTACGAGTTCGTTCTTAATTTTCCACTTTTTTCCCTTTCTTTTCACAAGGCCCTGGGAAGTCTCCTCTACCGACGGTTTCCGGCTCGGACCGTCTTACACTGACGATGGCTGGCACCGTCTCGCAGGCCTTGAGTATCTTAGAACCCACATCGTGTTTTTTCCCGCCTTATGCGGAAGCCCCCCCAACTTGCAGAGCGGATCTGATTTCCGACCATTATGTGCATCGACTCCCAACATGTTAGCCCATCTTGGCGTGAGTAGTCGCAGGTTCTTTAGACCGTTCCCCCCCAGGTTTTGCTCCGGCCTCCTTCTCGCGCAACCCCCGTTTCGCAGGCCGTTGATGCCGCACTTGGTCGCGTTTAGTGAGCGTTCGCATTGGACTTTTTTCCGGTGTGCCTTAGTGAAACATTTCCCTTTTCCGCCTTTCCTAGTTGAGGTCCGGATCCCCTCGAAGTCCCCCTCCTTCCTCGGTTCCGAGATTCTGACGTCTCTTCTAACGAAAGATGTCCGATTGCAGACCTTGATCCACCGGCTTTGGCCACCCGCCTTGTCGTTCTTAAAGTACTCTCTCCACTTGTCTCCGCTGGCCCCACGTAGTTAAACTATGGATATCCAATAAGTGTTGTTTCTTTGTTTCTCTTTTTCGAGATCTGGTGACCCGCTTTTTGTATAGAGTTCTGTTTCTCTTTCGGCTCGACTCTCGTCCCAATAGGTATGTTTTTCCTCTAGAACCTCTTGTAGGCCTCTTAACGACCTCCCCCCCTTTCTACAGGGAACGTTCCTTTTTCCTGGCTATCAGGAGTTAACGATCCGACTAAACTTGGGTGCGGATTGGCCCCCTCATCCCTTATCACCCGGCAAAACCGTTCGCCAGCTTTTTTTGCCTACTCCCCAGCTGGGCCCCCCTCCTTACTTCCCAAACACTTCACTTGTCCTTCAAGCGGTCCGCTCCCTCGAACCTAGTCCCTACACATCACATTGAACCGGCGTGCCCAACCCGGCTCCCCTCACATCGGATTTTTTGAACGACTTTTTTGACGTTATTTGCCTAGTCGACACCCCCCCTATCCCCCCCCTATCCTTCAAGTTTTCATTCCCCACTCAAACCTCACGATGTTTTTTCCTTGCCCTGGCAAGACTCTAAAAAGGGGGCCCTACATAGTCGTTGACTTCGGTAAAAGCTCCCCTTCTCGAACAGGTCTTCTCGCCCTCAATACACCTTCGGAACGAAAGGTCTTCCTCGAACAGATTCTTCTCCCTTCTTCAAGAGTTATGGGTTCTTTTCCCACTAGCCGATGAATAAAGCCCTTTACCTGTGCGTGTCTTTTTCGGGTTTTGTTTACAGACGCACGGCCCGTTCGACCTCTCGACAACCACCGTGCCGCCCTATTCCACAACAGTTTTTTCGGCCGCTGAGCTTGACCAGCCTTCTTTGAATTGTCCCCCCCAACGCTCTATCTTAGACTTAGACCGTGGGTGGCCCTTGCCGAGTCGTTCATGATTATCCTTGTTAAGATATAGCTGTCGTTCTTGCTACCGCTCTGATCCTAATGCGTCCTTTCTTGTCTTTTCGTAATCGTCGATATTGGCAGTCTTCCTTTTCAGCGGTCTCATATCTGAATGGTTGTTTCTCCGTATAAATTCCCACCGCCTCCCGTAATGATGATTCTCTCTTTCTTTCCCATAACCTTTTCCACTTCGTTGACAAGTAGCACCCTGTGCCGGTGAGTTCCCCTAACGCTCGGGTTTCTCCACCTCTCCTAGGCCTCAGTCCTCCCCCCTTCCTACCGGCGGCAGTCAAAACTTGTTTTTATTCGACTCACGTTTCCCTCCGGCCGTTTTTTTTTCTTTGTCTTCCTAAATCTACTTTACCGCTAACAGAGGTAAATGTTTTTCCTGGTCCGGATCATCCCTCTCTCTCAGGTTAGAAGAAGGCGGCTCATTGTTTTTGTTCTCTTTTTCGTTGGCTGCACTTTTGGGCAGACCCCCTTTTTGGCAATAAGATTTTTCATTCGGACAGTCACCCTTTCCTTAAGCCCCATGGGTCCTCTTTTACCGTTTCTTTTGGTCGCCGCGCGATCTCCTTTACCGCGCTTGTCCTGGCAGGAAATTTTTTGTTTATTGCGGAAACCCCTTTCCCGCTCTCCTACCCTGCATCTCCCCCTGTGATAGATTTCTTGCGCTCCCCTGCCTCGTCCTCCGTCACGAGTGCGGCACCTTCGTCAGTCTCTTGACCTCGTGACCGTTTTCCGTCACGTATGTGAGATCCTGGTTATGTTTTCTCTTTTCTCAAATAGTCAGCGCAACTTTTTCCACCTCAGACGGTTTGCGCAACCCCGCGCTAGCATATATGACCCGAGGAGAGGACTTGTTTATTAGCCGCATAGGGTCCCCTGACAAATTTAGATCGCGCCATCCCGTTCTCGGGCTCCAGCAACATTCTTTGACCTTTCCATGTTGGCGTCGCGGTGACCTCCAGCATCTTAAGTTGGTGTTGTTTAACTTCATTTTTTCATATGCAAGGCCTCGCGGCTCCCCTCTTCTCGACACTTGGGCCTCTATCTTTCTACGTTTTTTTTTCTTTTCTTGAGTGATCTCCTTTCTTGGGGGTGAGCGCGCTCCTGACACTGGAGGAAGGCCGCCTCCCTCAACTTGACTCTATCGGTCAGCTCACGCCCTGGTAGAAGGCGTGTCCCCTTCTTTCTGCCTTTTTTTTTCTACTCCTTCCTGCGGCGTACCTGATATTGTTCTTTATCCTCGAGGCTGATACTCATTTTCTTTTTTAGCCTGCGCGCAAGCTGTCGCCTTCGTGTTTTTCGCTTTTTCGTTCTGCTGAAGAGTTTCCTTCGACGAAAAACCCCCTTGCACATTGAGAATTCCCCGGTCTGCGCGTTCAGTTAGTTCCTTCTTCTATGCTCAGGTTTTTTTATGAGCTGAGGTAGCGACATCGAGGACTGCTTTCTCCGCTCCGGATGGTTGCCGCCTTAGTGAAAGACCGTCCTTCCCGTACCCTTTTTCCATAGCTCTCCCCGTGTGCTCGACCACGGCTGCAACTTTTTCCCCCTTGCAATGGTGTCTTGCCGAGTTAAGATTTAATTCCCCCGCTTCTGCTTTCCCCACTGTTGGAGCCTTCATTTTTAAGAACGCCTTCCCTCCCTTCACTTTAAGCACCGTCCCAAATGGATTCTCTTTTCCCTGAACCGGCGGGCCCTTTTCAGTCTGATGTTACTCTCGTTCGGAGGGGACTTGCCAATCGCACACTTGTTCCTCCCGTCGTTTCATTACCTCAGAGTGGATTCTCAGTTTTCTCTTCTCTTCTAACGAGAGGTATTTTTCCCCTTTTTCACTTACCTTTGCTTCCTTACGGGCCGCGTTTTTTTCAGGTGATTGCACAGCTTAGCCATAGTCCTCCGGGTTGCGCTCAAACCCCTCTTTCTCTATGATCCCATGTTCCTTTGTAACCTAGTCCTGACTTTCTCCCCGCACTCTCCTTCGCCCTTCGAACTACCATTTTTTCAGTACTCTGGACTCTCCCTTCAGACCGGAGCCCCATCCCCACCCCCCTTCTCGTCGAGACTGTTTGGACCTCCAGTTGCTCCCTCCCGTTCTTCCTCTCCCGACACCACTCTTGTTTAAATTGCGGCCTTTGTTTTAGGAGTAGAGGTACTTTTCCCGTAAGGAGGCTTCCAAACCACCGCCCCGCCAGCATGTGCACATTTGGCGCTTCCCTGGCTCCGCCCCCATAACCACGCCCGGTAAAGCAGTATAGAATGAATCTGTTCCCCCCCCCCCCTGGCCGTCCTTTCCCGACTCCCTTTTCTGAATGTCTTTGGAACCGACCTGCTCTCCTTGCCTTAAACACTTTGGTGTTACGATGGTCTTCCGTTTTTTTGCCCTTCGCAGGTCCATGTCCACCTATTTTTTTGTCCTCCCGGTTGGAAGCCCCCACTTTTTCCGAGCTTTTATCTGTCTTCGCCCTCTTTGAAGCAAAGGTCACCCATCTCTTTACCCAATTACCCTCTGTCTGTATGTTATGCCTGGTTGTTCTACTCAAGTTCAGGATTGTCTAGCAATTCGCGTATTCCCTGCGCGCCGCTTTTTCTTATCAGCCCCCTTTGTAGCCGCACTTCTCTCCCGCGTAGTCGCGCGTTGCCTCCCCTGTCTCGTGGTTATTTTGCTTGATGACGTCCCCACAAGAAATAGTCCGCGTTTTATCAGTTTCTTCCTGGCTATCTTCCAGGAGACGAAGCTTTTATTTCCCCGAGACGAGTTCGGTCGAGGTTCCTTTCTCCCCCCGCCCTTTCCGATCGGAAACTTATTAAACGGTCCGCCGTGGCTTAGATCTCTCCCTGCCCGCATCCTCCTAAACTCGACTACCCCGCGTTTCCCTCGGATCTCTCTCTTTTCCTTAAGACCATTTGTGTGTGAGTCGTCCCTCTCAGGTGACGAGTGGTCCGGTAGCGTTTGCATCGCTTTTCCTTCGCATCGTCGTTGCCCAATCGGATTTCCCCTTTTTCTGTTTCTCTCCAATATTCTTTTCTCCGCCCTAGTTCCACATCCTCTCTTTCCCTACGGCCTTATCAAGGAGTCCCTGCCGCCCTCTTCCTCAAATCTTTTTTTTTTACTGTTATTTTTCCACTCCCTTCCCGTCACACGGCCCCCCCCCCCCAAGTCCTGCCTCTGGTCATCGCATCTAAGACGGCCTAAGTGCTTTCCCACAACTTCATCACCTCGCGGCCCTTCTCTGAATATTTTCTTACTCCATTACAGGTAGTCGAACAGTTTACATACCTTCCCTGCCGTGCTTTCTAAGCCTTTTGACAGGTTCCTTGCACAGAGGGCCGATTCCTCCTCCTTCACTTGGGTCCCCAGAAAACCCCTCTTCCTTTCCTCTCTTACGCGGATACCTAAATTTCAGTACCATCGTCTTCTTTGTGGACGGTTCGGACAGTTTCGGATTCCGGTAGTTCTTTCCCTCCCCTTCTCGCGTCCCTTCAAAGTAGCCGTCCCCCTTTGGAACCTTCATTGTTCGATCTTACCAGCCCCTTTCTTGGGCGCAAAATTCGCCGCTTGTGTTCTTACCCTCCCCCCCCAAAAGCCTTCCCTGGTTTGCTTTTACTTTATCTTTTGTGGTTGGCCCCGCCTACGTCCAGGCGCCCCAATCCCACCACCCCTTAGCACCGCTCGTCACCCTTTTTTGTGGCTTCAGCTTTTATACAGCAAGGCCCAGACTCGCTGAATGTCACCTCCTCTCCAGAAATTGGTGGCCTATGCTTCGCTACACGTTTCCCTCCTTTCTCGATGGCCTGGTTTTTCTCACGGTCAGTTCATCTCCCTTTTTTTCTTTAGCATCGCTTTCGATTGCATCTTCTTGTCCTGTTGTTCTTTTATTGGGGCATACTTCCCACAGAGTTTGCAGTAAATTTATCTGTGATTTCCCTTTTTTCATAACACTATTGACCCTCGGTCCCTTCCGTAAGCACCCGGTGCCTTTTTTGGACTCGACAGGATTTTGGCGCAGTCGACTGAGGACATCGGATTCCTATTTCTCCCGTAAACCAAGTTCTCTCGCCCTTTGCCGCGGCTTTTGTTTTTTCGTGTATCCTTTTTCATTCCCTTCTCCCTCCTCTTTTCCGCTTGACGGGTTGTATGCTGTCCAAGCCGTAATGTGCCCTCGCCGGACTTATTATTAAAGTCTCTCATTTCTGGATTATCTCTTCTTGGAGACACTGTCTTCCTCACCCCCCGTGGGGGTTCAATCTGACACTCCCCTCTGTCAAGCATGGGCAACGGTCACGTTTCCTCCTTTGGGTAGAGAGACTGACTATCTTCCTTCTTTACGGTACTGGACCCCTTTTTTCCTCGTTGCACACCATTATTTCCTTGTTCTGCACGGTAAGTCCTCCTTGTTTTATCGCACGAAGCCGCAGTTTTGCTCGAATTTCCGTTCTCATCTCGTCTTCTCCTTTTTAATCTCGAGAAACTCCGCATACCGGTTTTCTCTCTAAGATGTGCCGAGGTGCTTGGATTTTACTCCTCGGTCGAACGCGTCGCGACCTCCCCGCTCCGTCCACAAGACTTTTACCAACCAAACCTTTTTTTCCTATCATCAGTCGGCGTTGATTTCTCTCCTGGGCTCCACGACAAATAAGAGTACCGCGATGCATTCTCGACGCCTTCATGCCCTCCTGACATCGTGTTAGCATCAGAAATGTGTTGTGATCTCTTTGTGACCGAGAATCCGTCAGTTTTTAGTCGGTTCTTTTCCCTCTCTAGTCTGTAAGGCGTCGCG
>Ga0179593_1336110_pt1 | contig 17629 bp, 13 predicted proteins | sample CZODoug2_1_08_16_FD_185931 | JGI IMG/M metagenome (GOLD analysis project Ga0179593, IMG submission 185931) | Vadose zone soil fungal communities from Angelo Coast Range Reserve, California, USA - CZODoug2_1_08_16fungal (PacBio error correction) | ecosystem: Environmental > Terrestrial > Soil >... | reverse complement strand
CCCCCTTGTTTTGCCTTAAGACACTCACCGCCCCTTTACGAGTCGTACCCCTTAGGCCAAAACGAAACTGCCCCTTTTTTTCCGCACGTTGATTTAAGTTCTTCGTCTTTAGCGCAGTCTCCCCCTCCCCATACCTTAACTCCGGCCGTCTTTCCCTAATTATTCTGACCTAAAAATTCTTATTCCCCAATGCGGTAGTCCTCCTGCTGTGGGTAAGTCGTGGAAGGACCCACCTCCGTCCAAGTCGCCGTCGGCTTCCACACTCTACTGCGGGTTAGGAGTGATTCTGCCACCAGTCCTTGTTCTTATAGCACTAGATAACGTTTAAATAGAGCTCAAGAAAAAGTCTTGTCGACGAGCACCTCCTCTATGTATTTGGTAAGGATTTTATTATCTGAGTAACGAAGTATAGTTCCTCCCTGGATCAAACCCCCCCCCCCCCTCACGAGGTAGGCCCTTATATTCTTGCTGATATCAGGACGACACGTCGACCCTCTCTCGTCATAATTTTGATTTTTTTTACCGTGAGGGAGGAGTTCCACGCCGATTATATCCAGCCTCCGGCCCGTTACTGGTCCCGCCTCCCTGCGCCTCCAACCCCTGCCGCTACCTTGGCCCCCACCCGAGAGGTCCTCCCGTTCCCCATAATCTAGTTCTCGCCATTTTCCCTGTGTCCGTATACCATGTCGGACTCCTCTCCCTCTTTCAGCTCAGTTATCCCTCTCCATTTGAATTCTTCATGTTCTCTCCTTTTAGGGTTCCTGGCCAGCTGATGCTAACCGCCAAAGTGAGGGTAATAGTCAATACCCCCAAAGCACATCCTCAGTATATTCCCCCCGAGCCCCTGGTCACAACTTGGAGGTTGTTGCTCAAGACACTTCTGCTGTGTCTCGATTGGTACACTCTCCCCGTATCCCCCTTAGAGGCGAAGTCGTGAGGCGGTACCTAAGAACCAAGTGATTTAGCCCTTCCCTCCCCTGTGCCCGTTCGACTGTGGGTCTTCACCCCCTCGAGTAATGGATATCTGCAAATTTCCCGGTTAATGTTGTTTTTCCGTGAAATTTCAGCTCCCTTCCTGAACTTTCTGTGCCTCTAGTCGAAGGCCTCTTCCCGATTATTTCGCTATCGCGCTTCGTGTTTTGCCTCTCCGGAGTCCATGAACTTTTCGGGATCTATCGCAACAGGACCTCCTCGACCTAGAAATGAGCATCCCGGTATCCCCCAGTAGAAGTCTAGCGTTTAACTGACGCGCCAGTCACACATCGGATCGCCGTCTTCGTAAGTTCCTGCCACCCGCTGAGCTCCTCTTCCCTTTGGGTTGTCATGTCATGTTTTGAGGATGATTCCTCTCCGGTCCAATCGTTCCACCCTTGATGATTTTTCCTTTTTCTTTAGGTTATCAATTAGCATCTCCCTCCAGATGGACCCGTACCCGTGGCAGTTTCCCTCGTCCTGTCTTTCAGCTGACACCCCACTCATTACGTCCTTCAGCTGAATCTGTCAAAGATCCGTAGGCACGTGTTAGCCCCCCTTTTCAGACGCTTCCCTTCTTTTCCTGCCTCCCCCCGTGGGCTTTTATCCCTAAGGCAGACCCCTCCTCCATCTCTAGACGGATGGAGGGCCTTTTGGATGAGCCTCTTTCACTGAACAATTGCAATGAAGACCTCCCCGCACAACGCCCGCGCTCCGTCAATTTCCTCCCTTTTTTTTGTTGAGAGCTCTATTTAGGACGTACTCTTTTTGGAAAGCAAGTCTCGAGGATAATACAGTCGCCGACCAATCCTCCCCTTTCTGTCCAAGGCGGGGTGCAGTCCCTTAGTTTCTAGGACTTTCTACCTGCTTCTACAGCTCCAGGTTCTTTTCACAGGACCCTGAATGATTCTCTGCTTCTCCCGTCTTTCTTCGCTTGCACTTCGGACCTTGCAAGTGCTTTCTTAGAGCCCTTTCAACTGCTGTACGTGGTTCATCTGATCTTCTCTGGCAGTTCTTTTTCGATCCTCCTCTACGTCCACTAGTCTTAACTTTTGTGAACAGCTACCATTCGCAGTAACCTATTATTTACCCGACCATTTACGTTCCCATGAAGAGGAGCCGGCGTTGGGTGGAAGCGCAGTTATCTAGCCCTCCCTCCCTCCGTGATGGCGACGCTTTTAAATTGATAGGCATCGTCGATTCTGATTGTTCGATCTTGTAGACGATGGAGGAGTCATTTTTAGAGCCTTGTTTTTTTTTTTTTTTTTTTTTTTTGTCGATGACTAACCTGAACTTCTGTTCCCCTATAGGCTATCGTACACAACGGACAGGCGAGAGAGCGTTATCCTTGTCGACGGCTTTGCGTAATGTCCCAACCTCCTTCCCAGACGTTCTTAGGCTTTGCTTTTTCTGAAAAACCCCTAGCTCCACGTTTGAATATTTGACCTCCTGTTAAAGAGTACCTACGTAATGCTCTTACTTCTAATCTCGGAGCCTCGATTTTCCATTTTCCCATTAGACTCCACCTTCTTCCCCTCGAGTCTGGCCTTTCGTCAGTCCGAGTATCAGACCTATTCAAGCCTTTGTCTTTTCCTCCAAAGAAACCAACTTCCATCCTTGATCCCTCTTACTTCCTATATCGACTCTTGACCCTCCGTTCTGTCTTACTTATCTCGAGCCTCCGATACCTTAGAGAACTTGAGAATTGCCATCCTTCATCTCTTCAACTATTATTTTTTCGCATGATTTTACCCTTTGTTATTTTCTAGTAGATTTATCTCCTGGCGGACTCCCCAGGGGCCTCGTCGATAACTCTGCGGAGATTTACTGGATCGGTCTGAAAGGCTTGGACCCGTATTTGTTCCCAGCCTCGGTTTGCTGTTTTCATTTATGTTGACTAAAATTGTCCTCTTATGAATGCGCCGGTCAGGAATGGGATGCCTTAGGTGGAGAGATATATCGCCGAGAAATCCTCTACTTAAGAACCTCCGATATGTGTGGGGGCTTTTTGGTGACTCTTATCTCTGAGCACCCCGTCCTGGATACGACGCCCTTAAGGCCGGGGACCTAATTCAATTTGACTCCCTACGCTTTCTACACCTCTTTTAGTTTCAGTTATGCCCTCCTCGGCACCCACGGATAACAGGGATCCTGCTGGGTTTCCTTTTTAAAGAAGAGAACTCTTCTCCCCCTTCTCCCTTCGCTGGTATGCCAACTCCTCCTGTATTCCTTCTGGTAGTCACTTTTCTCACCTTCCCCAAGCGCGAGTTCTAACTCTTGAGCAAGGCTCCGGTTCTTTGTTGACTCAGCGGGAGCTCCCCCGGTTGGCTCTTTTGGAGCGCTGCGCTCACCCTCCTCCCGAAGTGGTAATGGTCCCCCTGTTTAACCCCTAGTCCTATGTGCGATAATGTTCCGAGCTTCTTACTCGTGGTCAGATGATTTTGCCACTGTCTCCCTCCCACCCTTTGTGTCTGGATAGGGATAAGGACTTCTTTGCCACTCCCTTTACAATCGTAGCGCAGTGAGTCAACTGGCACTTCCTATGTGGTCGTTCCCTTTTCCTTTAGTAGTTGCTAGAATAGAGCCACTTCTCACATGTCTCCCTACCCACCACTGCTCCCCATCTTCCCACAGCTTCTTCCAAGCGGCAACTCTATCCTTTCCTTTTCTAGATTTTACTCGTCCATCTTTCTTAAATAAGATGAAAGCTTGAAGTTCCCCTCCCCTCTCACGCTCTTGAGAGTATGCTCTGCTTAGGGAAATCCAGGATAGTATTTGGATTCTACTTGGAGATTCGGGTTTTTTCCCCTATCATCCAGTCTTTTCTCTCTCCCCTAGGTATTTTCCATTGGATTTGTGGCATTTCGTCTCAATAGCCAGAGCCCTCCAATGGACTTAAACCCACCCTCACTCGAGGCTTACTGTCGTCTATCTCGCGAGGAGATATCTTCTCCTTCCACCTGAGTTCTATTCTGTTCACCTTCTAGGGCAAAGTGAGGAGGACAGTCCTCACCCTCGACGGATCTCCTCATGCTTTCCGCTCCATCTTCCCCGCGAATCACCAACCACAAACATACTGTTTCTTGGCACTCGAGTCTCAGTCAAGTGCCTTTTCTCCGGTTGCGCAAGATTCCCTCAAGAGCTATATAAGGGTCAAGCTATTTCTGTGGCCGCTTGTCATTGATGATCTGCCTCGAATTTAGTTCATGGCTGGCCACCTTTATCCCCTGAGCGTGCTGGTGGGGTAGCTGTTCAGTAGTGATTAACCCCACTGAAATAATAAGCGATGCTCCGGAGCCATTTCTTGTCGGCTTTTCTTACAATGGTACGTGATAGTGATAAGACCTCTACTTCCGTACTTTCTCGGCCGATGTTTTGAGGGAAACCTAATCGGGGTTCTTTAAGATCCCTCCTCCCTTCACTGAAGTTCTCCTTCCCCCGGTACGACTTGTCACCCTGAGGAAACCTCTTTGACTTGAGCTTTGACGATCAGCTAAATCCTCCATCTCCCCCAAAAGGTTATGTTGTAAGTCGTTTTCCATAGCCTCCCGAGTCTTCTCCCCCCAGGATCTTTCAGTGTCCCTTTCTCTAATCTTAGTGTACTGGAAGTGGACCGTTCTATTTTTCGAACGTCTTCTTCCCCCTTACTCTCCTCAGAGTTCCCCTAGAATAGTTTATGACCGTCATATCTCCTCTGTTTTACGCCCGGGAACCCCCGTTTGTGATTTCATATTTTAAGAGGAAACAGATCCTCTCATTTATCACTAGTGGCTAACTCAGGATCCGTTTCCTTGTTATCTTATTGCAAGTCCTGGTTCTTGGTTCCTCGATACCTCCCCCCTTGAATTCAGAAGATGTCTTTCTTAATACGGAAGTTTCCCTCGATGTAGCTTATTTCACAACTGCCCACCCTCCTCCTTTCAGATAGACCTTCTAAAACATCGTGGCTAGAGATCCTCTCAGGCAGTTCCTGTACTCCCCCTCCCGTGCGATATCCTCGTCTCCTACTTTCCTTCCCTCGCGAACTCTTGTCCTTCCATCCTCAGCCAATTATATCATGGAGTTTTATTTTGAGGAGATGATCCTCTCAAAGCCTTCCGCCTTCAATCAAACCTCACTGTCTAATTTTTTAACTCCTTTTTTGAGAGTCTCTCCCCAGATCGGAATTCCATCTTTTTGCGTTCCATTCCCCATTTTTATGCTCATCCCTCAGACAACCACTCTCTTCCTTTCCTGGAGGAACGGCTCCCCCTTATTCCTGAATTGAATGTTCCCCCTTCTTGCAGTTACTCTCCCGACGGTCGCTCCCCCCTACTTATGATCGATGATGACCTCGTGGTTGGCTAATTCCTGCACTTCAGTCCCTGGCCCCATATACGAGTTGTCCACTACGTGATTTCCCTCCCTGATCTTCCCCAGGCATTGGGCGATATTTCACTCCCCATAACAAAGGCCTTTCCCTTGTGTTTTCCCGATGACCTTTTCCACTAGCCTCTAATTCATTCCCGGAGCTCTTGAGAGCCTCTTGAAGGAACGTTTCTCCTCCTTCCTCTTTCTGTCTCCGGCTTAACTTATGGTCGATGAGGACGGATAATCGTCTATGTCTTGAGGTCGGTCCTTGGATTTCGCACCAATTCCCTTCCAGTTATCCTCTTTCCTCTCCTTACCCAAAGCCTGTCAACTCTCTATTATTTTTCCCCCTCCTGCTCTTTTATTCAGTATAGCGCTCACCTAATGGTTCGTTAGGTAGGGACTTTCTCGTTCAAATAAGCGTGAAAATGCCCTCTTAATTTAATGCTATGAGTCTGTCCATTTAAGTCCCTCAGTACGGCACCCCATACAACCCTATCGAATATGATAGTGGGCTAATTTCCCCCCCTTCCCCCTCCTCAACCTCCAACTCGCACCTTCGCCTATTTCCTCTTTTTCCCCCTTAATAAAGATAGAAACTCCCCTCCTGTTGCTTTCCTGCAGAACCCCAAGGTTTTCCCCTGATTATGAATCTCTTGAGGATGACTTTTTGTTATCTCTCTCCCCCCTCAATTTTCGCTTCTCTCTCGGCGTTCCCCCCGGTAGATCCCCCTTAGAACTAAACCAGATTCTGTCTGAGACTACCGGATAGGACAGGCCTCCTTTCCGTGAACCTCCTCTATTTTCTTTGTCTTCGACTCCTCCTTCTTGAGCCCCGCTCATGCCCTCGTCGCGTCGGGCTTTTGGAGGCTGATGTCCGTGTCTCTGGCAAAGTCTTGATGAGTTCTCCCGTTCCGTTCGACTGCGGCCGGGAGAGCTTTGACCTTTGTATGGTTGTTTCTTGAGGTGGAGAGTATAGTCTCCCCTTCTTTTCCCGGCCTCCCCACCTCCTCTCTTTGCGTTCGGCTTCCGATTTCTTTTCCCCTTCTCTATTAGCTGTACTACTCTCTCCTTTCCCCCTTAAAGTACCCGTCTTGCTTTCCTACACTCGTTAATCTGCCCTTGGAAACATCACCCCCCCCCCCCTGAGTCAACCGCCTGTCTCTTTGCTTCCCCCAGCCCTATCTTCTCCCCGTTTTATTCCACGATAACGGTCTGGCTGTCGTCCCCTCTTAAGCAATTATTTCCCCCTCTTTTCTCCTTGTTGGGGCTTTTTTTAGAGTCCTCCTTTTTCTTAGCTAATTCCGGTGATCGCCCGGAGTTTTTTGTTCTCTAGACCCAAACGAGAGTTATGTGCCCGAGAGTACAACTCTTTTTGGTGTGGTAGTGTTGAGCTCACGGTTCTCGATTTCTCTCTTCGTGCAGGACGTTCTCCTCTCACTCCATTACTGTTGTTGTTGAGTCTGAGACTTTGTGAAAAAACTAGACTTTTTTTCCTCTTATGATGCCCAACACTTTTCTCCCCTTCAATTTTATGAGATTCCCCCCCCGGCCACCTTTAGGTTTCGTACTTTAGCGCCCAGTCGCTCCCCTTCTCAACCGTAGCTCCTCTTTCTTCTTCCCAGACACCCGGAGCCTTTCCCCATTCCCAGGGTCTCCTAGTCCCTTGTGGATGTGGCTCCTTTCAATCCCTCCTCCCCGTAGGTTTAACTCCCCTCCTGTCCTCCGTGGGAGCATCTCTTTTTGTGATGAGGCCATTGCTCCTGGATAGCCTTTGTTGCGTTTCTATGAGTAACCCCCCAGTCTGTAGGCCAACCGAGAGTATTGAAAATGGGATGTGTAACTGTAATTCTTTTTTCTGCGTCCCGTCCAGATTTTTTCTCGGTCACTCCCCACCACCGACAGAAACCGCAGCGGCGGTGGGGCCGTCGAGCTCTTCTCGATATAGATCGAACCTCTCCCCCGGTAGATCGGTAAAGTCCTTCCCCATTTTTTTCCCTCGGCCCCTTCAAACGTCAAGTGACTCTGAATTCGTCCTTTGCCTCATCTGTCGAAACAACCTAGACGCGTTTTCTTACTCCGCAATTCCCGTTTGTCGCACCAAATCTTTTGACTTGTCCCCTAGTAAATACGGTCCACTAATCATTTTATCTGCATCTTGCTCCGCTTTTGTTCTCATTGTATGAAAGTCTCGGGAATCTTCGCTTAGACGATTCATCAGGAATTCTTTCTTCTATAACCACCCGTACACACCTCTGCCTTACCTGTATGCATTGATTTTTTCTGAGTCCCCCATACCCCGGTAGTTTAGCCTTGATCTCTGGCTCCTCTGCTGCAATGCCCCTATTGTATGGACTCTGCCTTCAATGCCGCCCATTTTCCCATTTTTAAAGTTATGAGAACTTTTTCGGCGCCTCAGTAATTTAGGCAACTCCTCTCTCAGAGAAAAATCCTAGCTCCTTCTCTTTCTTCTGTTGGATTCCCGCTTTCTCAGCTCACATCCCCCGTCTTTTCCTCCTGAGCGCAGCGTTGACTATACACTGGTTCTGAAAATAGTTGAAAAAGAGCCCTCTTCCTTTTCTTTTTTGTAAGCTCGCCTGGCTGTCTACGGCTCTTTCCCCCCTGATATCTGCTAACAGTTCGTATCCTCCACGCTCTCCCCAGAATGGATACATTCTTATCTCAGATTAGTTTTAGCTTTACCTCATACCCCTCCTTTCGGAAGAGACGGCACAACCCCTAGTTTCAGAGTATTTTCTTGAGAGTGCGATATTTGGCAGCATATCCCTTCTCGTTTTGTAAATCCTGACTCTGGCGTCTTCTCGGCGAAAATGTCCTCCAATCATCAGATGAGTCCCTTCACTGGCATTTGAAAGAGAAGTTAGGATGAGTCAATGCTGGACCCCTCCAAGTTTCGCCAGCTCTTTTCGAAAAAGATCTCCTATCTGAAATATTCTGGTTAGCGACGCTCCCCTTCCGTCTCGTCTCGTCCGTATGACTAAGGTCTTCAGGACTTGAACCTAGACTTTCCCCAGCCCACTAGAGACGAAGCGTTGGAGTGGGCGTCCTCCGTAGCCTCCCAATGCATTTCCCTCATCAAGTCCCATTCCACTGCCCCGAGTCATGACCCTCTGCCCATCTTTCGATGAGATTCCCCGCTCCTGAGATTCCATCTTATGGCCCCCTGTCCCATTCGTATATCCCCTCCTCGCAAAACCAAAGAAGTCTTCCCCCCTCGATGCTGCTTTGTGCCCGCCCCTTGTGCCATCTGGACTGTCTTCTGCGACCGCGTTATTCTAGAGTTTTCGACCCAGGTATGCCTTTTCGAATTCTTCCCCGGTTGCGTGGCCTCTTCTTTCCTTCGGTCCTTAAGGATTTTTTCCCGTTAATTTTGAGGCAAGACTTTCCCAATGGCTTTTTCACTCTTCTGATTGAACATTCCTACTACTTTCCCTACAGCTCCCTGTTTCTACACACCTGAGGCCCCCCCGAGACCTGTAGTGACTTTCCATCTCCGTCCCCCTTTTTCTTCACCCCCCGATCCCAATGGGGCGTTGAGTGTTTCCGTAACTCGAGGCGCCTACTTGAGTGCTGGCTCCGCGGTTTCCGTGCCGAAGAGGTGATTATTCTGGGTCCTGATGGATGAATCTGAGGTCGCCGTTCGTAGATTTCGTTCTGCGGCGATACCCATGCCTAACGTTTGTTTTCCCACCTCCCCGGCCTTGACAACCAGACAGGCACGCGTGGACTTTCAACTAGGTTCCGCATTTCCGCGTGCGTCTTCAACGATTCGTACTATTATTCTTTTGCGTTACGGGTTTTCGCTGATGACCCCCTTAATAAACTGCTCGCGCACGTTTTCCGCTTGGTTCATTTGTGCACTGACCCCCCCCCCCCCCCCCCCGCCCCCCCCTTACTGGAGGCAGTCCCAAGTTCGACCGACCTCCTTGCCTGAGCGCACGGCCCATTTTTGGCATGTTCAATCGCCACCCCGGCCTTCGTCGTCTCGGGTGTCAATCCCTCGATAGGGCACCTCACCTCCACTACTCACGCCTTCTCTTTTCTAGCAACACTTTTTTTTACCGCCATTGCCCGCTTCGTCTCGATGTGCGTTTGAGTTAATGATTGAACCCCCCCTGACACGCTCGAGCTCGGCGCTTGGCCATTCCTACACTTTCTGATACCCTTTCCTTTCAATTCCGGATCCCGATCCGTCTTGAAATATCATTTTTAGACGCCTGTCTTTTTCCCCACCTTGACCGGCGCTCAGTACTTTACGATTCTTTCCCGCGCTCGCGTTTTCCGAGCGCGAAAGACTTGTTTGCTCTTTTTTGGGGTCTGCTGAGTTGGCTTTACAGGCGGTGGACCGTCTTCGGTGCTGGTTCTTTCCTCACTCATAATTTTGGCGACCTGGATGTTTTTCCGAGGTTTCCTCTCCCTATGTTAGATCCCGGCCGCCCACCACAAAAACGCGCGTGCTTGAGTGTTGGGTGTTTTTCTTTCCGGCTCCATCTGCGGTCGAATAAGATCGGGGACCATCTACCCCGCTTTTCCCGGCCACACTCGTGTTCGTGATCTGTTTCGTGGCAACCCCGAGAGGAACCAAACCCCGGCGATTCCCTACGGATATTAGGCCTAACACGATCCGACTGCGGTTAGGGATTTTCCCAAGCCTTATATATGTGGACTATTTTTTTTTGCCTTGTCACACTCCCCCCCGCCATCTTTGTTCCCGATTGTCTCCATCTGTTTTTTCTCTTCCTTGGCCGAAGAAGGTTAGTCAAAATGATTGAGGCTGAGTGGCTTCATTGCTCACCCGCCCTGAACCGTTTGATAGCTGTGTGCGAGCTCAACCCCCTGGACGTGATAGTTGTTTTTGAGATTAGCCGAGTTCCCGATGAGGGTGCACGAGACTTCTTCTTCCCTTTAATCCATAACCTTTTTTGTTGAGTCCCATTGTCGTGCACCATCTTTCCACGCCTACTCTCGGAACCTTCGTACACGATAACTACGTGAGCGCCATTCCTCGAGCGTTCTCGCAGTTTTTCTTCCACTTCCCTCCCACTTTTTTCCCGTCCTTCGTTCCCCTCACCGGAGTTCCTCTCAAAGCTGTATCCTCGCAACTCGCGCTTTTCTGGTTTACTAATGTAAAGTATTCATCAGTATCAAGGGGGACCGCCCTCGACTCTCCTGGGGAGCAAGATCGTGCTTCCGTTTGTCCTCCATTGACCCTTCGTGGATCGCTGTTTTTCGCTCGGTGTGTCGTCTCCTTCGCCCCCAGTCTGTATTTTTCTGCACCAGCTTGTCAAAATTGGGAGACTTTCAGGACTTCTTATTATTCTGTTAAAGTTTTGTTCTCGCCTTACAGATCCTTCCACTTAACCCCCACCCCTCCCTGCCTCTTTTTTTTGGTTGCTTCTTTCTGTTTTATCATCTTAGAGGAAACCACCCCCTTCCCCCTCCCCCACCCTCTCTTTAGACAGTCTCAATTTTCTGCTTACCATTCTCCCCAGCCGCGGCTTGCTTTTCACCGTCGTTGGTCTCGTTCCTAGCATCATCGTCACCCCTTCTAGAGGTTCTTCGAGCTCTGAAGTTAGTTTGACCTTCCTCAGCACTTGCTTTTTCGCCTTGGCCCGTGTCCGAGCCAGTATGCCCCTCTTTTTCCCTTTCAGCTCGATCGGGTTACTTTTTTTTTTTCTTCAGGGTGACTTTGATGGTGTTTCGAGCTCGCTTGACGAAGCCCCCCCCCCCGTGTTTACCCAGTCCTGATCCAACCGCAACCAGGCCTTCTGCTCCCGATCGTTGTTTCCACTTTAGGTCTTTGGAGGAGTAACCCCCCCCCCTCACATTAGGGTGTATGATCTCCCATTTTTTTTCGCCTCTCTTAGTATCACCGTCGTCCTCTCTCTGCGAGTTGTAGGCGTATCCCTTTCCCAGTCTTTCCCTTCCTCTCCGTTCTTTACTTTCACTTGGCCGGATTCAACATTCTGCATGTGCACGATCCGCTTCAAACTGCATGTGCATTTTAGCTCCTGAGTGGGCTCCCCCCCCCGCCTACCGAACCCGTTTTTGACGCCTCCGTCGAAGCGTTGATATCCTACTTTCCCTTCTAATCCCCCGGCCTTTGAGATTGCCTTGCCTTTTGGTCCCGATCGAGGAGTGCCTGAACTTTTGAGGTCTGTGTTCGATCGTTCATGCTCCCCCCTGACCGCCGGACTTCCCTTCTACCGCCCGACCACGATACCCGTATAACAATACGGTCCCCCCGTTGCAGTCAGTTTAAGCACTGTGCCAGCCTCAGTCGTTTTCGACGTCAGTTTTCCGTCTTCCCACTGTCTCATTCGTTAGCGCTCGTTGGACATGCGGATTATTACCAGACGTGGAGTCAACTCCCCCGGTCCAGTTTGCAACACCCCCACGTCCGCGGGGCTGCTTATTGGACGCCCCCCCCTGATCTACCTTATTCAGCGATGAGCCCACCCCCTGGAATTACCGTCTTGTTAGTATTTCTTCAGTTCCAGTTTTTCAAAAGTGAAGCTACACAGACTTCTCGCCCCCCCACGCAGGGTCTTAATATCGCTTAATGGTTATTTGTGTATGCCCTCCCCCATTCCTCTTCCTCCTGTCTCGCCGCTGCGAGTACGATGCGCTTTTATTCTGCCCCTCTCTCACCCGCACCTGAGCCCAGACGGCTTTCTTGCTGCGGGTTGTTTCTTCGAACCCGAATTCCCTCAAAGCAAGGACTGCGCGTCTCTCGATCTATATCTTCCCCCCTCTGTGTTGTTTATAATCTTTTACTTTTTATCCCCGGCAGTGCTAGGCGGGCATGCAATGCCTGAGTAGGATAAAGTCTAACGCCGTTTTGTCCTTATCCTGATGGCGGTTAGGATTGCCTCCATGATTTACCGTACTGTTATCCCCTTTTCGTAAGTATTGCCAGCAGGTTTTTGACCCCCGGAAGTATTCCTCCCCGTTATCTTTGATCCCTCGTGGTGGATTTTTTTGTCCTTCCGGAAGGATGTGCACCCTCTGCCCGTCATCTACGCGCCCGATTTTTCTGCCACCCGTGTACGTGGCCGACCTTTCTTCGAGCAGTCATTGGGCATCCTGCCTTAAGACCCTCGTTCCCCTTGTGTTAACACCCCCGTAGGACGAGTCTTTCTCTTACGTGGATCTCCTATACGCATTCTTCCTTTTTTTTTGTTGCTAATGCGCTGGAGCTTTTTTAGGTTCACGTCGATCGTGATCTAGACCCCTGCGTATGGCCCCCTTTTGCGAGTGCTGAAGCGGTGATGCGGCGGTGATACCGAGTATTTGGCCTCACGCTGCCGCCGTCGTTTTGTGGAGCTTTCGACCCGAACCACATTCCTTCCCTTTTTTCAGTGGACCCTCCGCTGGCGATCGTGTGCCCAAAGACTTCGAGCGAGTGTTTTCAACTAGGTTTTGTTTTTCCTTGTTGGCATGTCCTGCTTCGACATCGTTCGGTGGTTTGATTGGGCTAGATCGGCAAAATAAACTCAGAAGCCTCCTTTAGGCCTCTTTGCCTGATCCTCTTTTCACCCACTTACCCCTTTTTTCTTTTCTTGGACTTCGAATGTTACGCCGGCAGAGCGCCGGCCTGGGCGTCCCTCCTTTCACTTCCTCCCTCACACTTTATATGCACTGCGCTGTCCTGTTTGCAGTAATCTTCGTTTTGACTTAACATGCATAAACTACTCACGCCTGTGGTTGTTTTCCTCTCCCGTCCACTCCTCATTGTTTTCTGTCCCTATAGTTTCCGCCTGATTATTGGGCGTTCTTTTTTAATTTTTTCTGGACCCCCCGACTTGGTGTGCCCCCTCTCTCTCTCGGCGCCGGACCGTTCCTACCCGTCGATACTTTGTCAGCATCCAATGCAGCAGATAAAGTGCAGAGGTGACCCCCTCTTTTGCCGTTGTCTCTTACATGGCTTCCGCTAGACCAATGCTCTTCGAGTGGGCGCGACTCTTTTTCTTTTGGTGAGCTCTTACTTCTTGCCTTGGGTTTTGGATGGACTTTCTGGTTCCCCCCTTTGCTTGGGATTCCCTTTTTCGTTTATCCCTCTGGACCCTTTCCCTGAACCTTGTTTCTTGGCTGATGCCCCGCGAATGACTGTGGCTGAGGTGGCGCGCATATAGACTAGTCCCACGAGTCGCCTCCCCACCCTCCCGCTTCTTGTCGGTGGGGGGTTAAGAATCTGCGGACTGTCTGACTCTTACGCAGTCGTTAAGAAGGACGGGTGAACCCTCCTAAATTCTGACCGCAGTTTCTCTTGCTACCCCCCCACCGATTCTTCCCTTCCGTCAACGACACCCCTCTAGCCCCCACCCATTGATCCAAGCCGTTCTCGTTTCCCAGCCCCGCTAAGACCCTTATCTCTAGGGTTGCACTCCCCTAGATCTTCTTCTCTCTGGCATTTTTTTCTTCCCCATCTTCACCCCTCCCACGAGCGGTCTTACGCTTGATAGCTTTTTTATTTTTCTGGTTCCCTATGCTAAGACGTAGGGCGCGTCCGGCGTCTTGTCGGAGTCTTGCGTCTTAAACCTCCCTCCATGAACTTGTGGGTCTGCGCGTCCCACATATGTGCTTTGCTTTCTTTGTTGCTCCATAAGGTGCAGCCTCTCTATTCTCCTATTAGTGCAAAGGGGCTCTCTCTTTTCCTCCTCGTTTTTTTCGTAGATATCGTTCCCTTGAAAAAAAATAGATTCCACCTCTTCGTCATCTTTTCCATAGGCGCACTAGCAACGCCCTGGTTTGTTACGCTGAGCGCTACTACTTTTTCAGGTGTTTTCTCCCTTTCGCTCGCCTCTCCTCCCTCTTCGCTCCCGCACTTAGTCTTCCCTCAGACAACGGCGCCCTACCCCCGCTGCCTAATCGGCTAAATAGCTGTGGTGAGATTGTCTCCCCCCTCCGATACCTCCCCTTCTCCCCGTCTTTTTGCAATCCTCTCAATCTTTCTGCGCCGTCTCGTGATCGATTCACAGTCCCGTTTCTTGGTGTGTTTTCCCTATCTGACGCGCCTGACAAATCTTTTTAGCCGATCCCCCCACCCCTCTGGTATTTCCCTTTGTTTCTTTTCCGCCGTATTATATTCGCGTCCTTCCTAATCTGCCCTAGAATCCTTTCTCCCCCCCCCACTAGCTGGGTTGAGGGCTTTTTATATCGTGAAGCTTATCTTCCGCCCCCCCCCCATAACCAAATTCTTCGCTCCTTTTTCGCCGAGCTAAATTTCTTTTCTTGTCTGTAAGGTCTCCCCTTTTGCATTCCCGAGATGTCCCCCGGGCATTTAAAGCGGCCCTCGAATAAAAAAAAGCCTCTCCTCTCTTTCTATTCCCCTCTTTTTTCTCGCAATCCTCAGATTTTTCTCTCCCGTTTCTCCCGTATTCAGTTCATCTCCCCGTCCCCGGTACCTCAGACTTCCTTTGTCAGCTAGATGGATATTCCTTGCTTTCTATTGGATAGAGTATTCTTCCTTCCCGAGATCTATCTTCATATAAAAGTGCGGGTAACGTCGATACCAACTTTCCCTACTTATTCGATTGCCTCGGGAGCCGTTTGTCCCACTTGGCGTGCTTTTTGCGAACAGATCTTGTATTTTCTTCTATTGAGGTCAAGTCTCGTTTTCCTTTCCCTCGCTGAGTGATCTTTCCCGAGTGAGTTATTAACCTTATGAAATCTCCTGCTGAGCTCGACGTACTTTCAAGGTGTCCGGCGCCTTTCTTATCAAGACTTTTCAATTTCCCACTTATAGATCCATCTTCCCTGTGCAATGATCATTTCTTTTTTTATTTTCCTCTTCTTGTTCCTCCCCCCTAAACGACCCCTTTTTTGAAACGCTTCCGCTAAGAAAGATTCCCTTTTCTACCCTTTGTAAGATACCTCTCTTTCCTTTTCTGTTTGGCACCTTATCGCCTCTTTCCTGAATTGACTTAGTTTTTTCCTCCTGCCTGCTCCTACTACTGCTACCGCCCCGCGTTATTTTAAAAAGCTTTTATAAATCCAATTAGACCTTGCCGTATCCGTAGCGGGCCCCTCCTTCCATTTGAGACAGATCTACTTTCCCCAGTGCACACCTCTTCTCTAGTTCTTCTCTTCTTTTCTTGTACTAGTATATGATCTCCTGTGGACGAGCCAAATGCTCTTTTTCCCACAAAGGCCAATTCTTCCTTCTAGACATTCTCGATATAAGTCCTTGATTTCCACCACAGTGGCAGGTTCCCCGAGGCCTATCTACTCTTCCTTTCCACAACCTTCTACATGGAATAAGAATTTTCCTCCACCAAGATTGATCGCTCTCTCATAGTACTGGGTATCCCTTTCTTTCGGCTATTAGTCCGCCGCCTGAGAATCCCTCTGCCAGCAATAGGGAGGGCTGCCTCCCCTTTTTCCCCCTCCCCCTCGAGTCCATCACCCTTCTGGAGTGACTTGTATTATCCTTATAAGAAATTTCATTCCTAATTAAAGAACAGGATGCGCTTCGATCTTTTTACCCTATCTCACTCCCCCTTTTTTTTCTTAGGAGTTTGATATATCCTGACCTTCCTTCTTCTTAAGGGTTCAATCCAATTTTCTTATATTCACTAATAAAAGCTCCCACTCCCCCCTCTTTTCTTTCGAGTTTTTCTTCTTTGTCATTGCTCCAACTGGGGTCGCCTTCCTTTCTTCTTGCGGACTTAGGAGATCTCGTAGTTGGCGACCAGGAGGTGTAGATCTTTTCTCTGACTCCCCGTGTTGGAGAGGGCCATTGGCGGACTAAGGGATTTTTTGCGTGAATCTCCCCGCGCCGCGGGACAAAAAGTCTTTTTCCGGATGTCTCTAGCAGGCATTGGGCATGAAGCCAAGCCCAAGTCCCTTTCTTTTGCACCCTCTCTACCCTTGTCTCTTCATTCTCTCCCTCTAGAAGAACCTAGTGAGCTCGGCGGGTGTTCAGATTCCCTTGGCGCGTGGACGGAGTGGATGGCGCGCGGTCTTACGGCTATTAAGGTCCCTCGTGTATTTTCCCTTCTTTTTCTAATTGTTTTCCCTTCGTCGATCTTAAGAGAATACAATCTCACTCCAGTTAGGCCTCTATTCCCCTTAACAGGCCCCTTCAGCGGATCGAATTTACAATCATGTTTCGTCACTCTGAGTTATCTTTCCCCCTTCTTTTTCCTCGAGACTTTTTCTATTTCGGTATTGATATTGCCCCAGCCACTCTAATCTCCTTAAAGAGGGACTTTCCCTTCTAGGATCTTATTCAATTTAACCCCTTTTTCCTCCTCTGCCCCCAGTTAAAAGTGACGATTTCTTTCTCCGGAATCTGGGTACCGGCGTTTCCCTTTCTCCTTCCCCCTCTCCGGCTCGCGCGTTTCTAAGAGAGCTCGGATCCCCTCTAGCGACTAACGAAGGTGATGGCCGCCAATGCCCAGCCACCGTTCAAACGCCGCTCCTTTCTTTTCGGCGTTCGTTGGTTATCCTACTTTCCTTTTTTCCTCCACTTGGGTTTTCGTGAACGAGTCTACTCTCTTCCCCTTCCCGTCTTCCTATCCCCTGAGTCCCATCCCCCTCTGAAGAGATGAAAATTGAGGCGCCGAAATTTGCTGGCCTTTCTCATGGCCCGAACAGCGCTCCTTTTCTGAGGTGGCGCTCTGATGTGGCCTTCTCCCGCATCTCTTTCCGCGATTTGAGATTTCCGCTGTTTTCCCGGGGGGTTATCTTCGTGGAGATGCCTCCCTCTTTCTTTCCATCACCTGGTCCGCAGACCCTTGTAGCGCTGGCGTTCCGAGAACTTTTTTTTTCTTTTGTCTACATCGCCGACACGGATTTTTACGGAAGAAAACTCGTGGATGGAGGTGGTTTTGTTGTTGCCGAGGAGTCGGCCTCTCTTCTACGCCAGAGATCCTAAGGCCGTTGAACATAAGACAATTTCTACTCCCTCGGTGACCGATAATAATGTTCGTGACCCGCTCGGTTCCCCCTTTGTGCAAAAACAAGGAGATCCTTTGGAGGGCCTACAAATTTTCCATCTGCTCCCCCCCCTTCCTTTCTCTTCCCCCCCTCCTTGGATACTGTCTCTATTGTTTTTTATTTCCCCCCTTCCTTGTTTCGTCCCCCTCCCCGCCGTTACCGCACGCGAGTTCTCGTTTAAGCTTGGCGTCGGGGCCTGTTCATTCCTCCCTACATCCCCTTTTGAGGTCTGCAGCAACGTCTCCGACACTGGTAGTCCGAGGGGCGCTTCTAACACCACTTCCGTTCGTGTGAGCATCAGGTTCCCTGAGCTCGACGCTTTACTCTGGAGTGCCCCTTCCGC
>Ga0179593_1432403_pt1 | contig 17630 bp, 21 predicted proteins | sample CZODoug2_1_08_16_FD_185931 | JGI IMG/M metagenome (GOLD analysis project Ga0179593, IMG submission 185931) | Vadose zone soil fungal communities from Angelo Coast Range Reserve, California, USA - CZODoug2_1_08_16fungal (PacBio error correction) | ecosystem: Environmental > Terrestrial > Soil >... | reverse complement strand
GGGTGGCCACACTTCGGCCGTTGTTTCTGAATTGAGACACCGTACATGTATTTCTTTCCTTCTGCCAGCATCGATCTCCTGTTGGTGAGAGTTGGGCATTCCAGCTTCGTCGCATACCTTACCAAGCTTGCGACGTGTCTCCGGATGACACCCAGGACCCTCCCCTGGAAAACTCAAAAGTTTTTGTCTGACCGATCTCGTCTATTTCCCTTTTCAAAGTTTCCTCCGGTAGAAAGTTGCCCCCTTTCTTTTTAGTCCCCGACAGTCCCGGCAGTCGGCCAGGCTTGCTGCCTCTTCTCGGGTTTTGAGCACCTTTCCTCTCAGTTGCACCTGGTGATCTTTGCAGCGAGCCTCGGGTGAACGCCCGTTTGTCCCGAGCATATTTCGGAAATGGCTTTTTTGTACCCTCCCACCGAGAGTTCTGGGCGACCCTCCGAGATTTTGGGCGTCCCTTCCCTTGTGCAGGTAGTACTTCCTTTAAAGCAGGAAATTCAAAATCATATTCGTGGCCTGCGTCTTTTCCCCTTCCGGCGGACCATCGCTCCAGAAGCTGATCGGCACTTACCAACAGGAACGGAAAGAATAAAGCCTGTACATCCTTTTTTTTTTTACTGCGGCGGACCTTCCCGAACGAGCCCCGCGGCCATCACACCCCTCTCCCTTTCCCCTGAAAACTTAGTAGGCATAGTCCGATGTCCCCTTCTTCGTCCTGGCGTTTGGCCCGAGTATTGCTCTAGTTTGGGAACCACCTTTCCTTTTTCGCTTTTTAGCCTGGTAAAGCTCGTAGCCTGCGCCCTCTGTGAACCGTCAGGTCCAGTTGTATTTCTCAAGGGTTTCGTGTCGGTCCCCCAACACCTCCTATGGCGTAGTGGGTTCGCCTTCTCAGGCGGTGTCGATTAGTGTCGCCTATCTCGATCGGATTGCCCCCGCCGCCCCCCCATTAGAAAAGATTTCCCAGGTCGCGTCTCAGACTAGGACCCCCACGTCTGTGACGGATTCTGCCCCCTTGACCTATTTTTTTCCAAATCCCCGCCCCCCTTTCCTCCTGGTACTCGTGTAGCCACTCACGCCGGCGACCCTGTTATAGACCCCTCCCCTTTAAAGTTTTCGTAGATTCCTCCACCCGTTTTTAGGTTGGACATTCGTATCACAGGTTACGCTCAATATCATTTGGCCAACTGCTGACCCCTCCACAGCTGATCTCCCGAAGGCCGGAAGTGTAGAGACCCCCCCCGTCCTTCCCATTGATCGCCTCGGGGATGCAGCGTATCTGTGTGTTGGTTGAACTTTGTCATGTCTTTTTCCGACTAGTCGGCCAGATGTTTATCCCTAGAGAAGAGTCAGAGATGACCCTGGCTCCATCCTGTATCATCCCCGCGTGAGTAGGTCTTGGGGCTGATCCAATCGTTGGGAGCGCCTTTCCCTTCCCTTCAGGAGACCCGCAGGTTAGGTTGCCGGGGACGTGCACCAAGCCGCGGGTCGGGATCCACCGTGGAACCCATCACGCCGTGTTGTTTGCTCCTTCTCCCGTCCAAGGTAACGACCTCTCGTCCCAAGTCCAATTACGGGGGATGGGGGGGGGGGGTGTGGTTGTTTGCAAATGTCTTTTCCAAGGGTCCGATCACCGACACCACGTCCCAGACTAAGAGGTGCAACCCGGCGATATCCGCTCTCCGTGCCGTGTTGCCCGTCACCGCCCCTTCTAAGTGGAGTGGTCATGCGCCGGTCGACGTTGCGCATAACTATTGTCCCCGAATGTGGTACTATCGTGAGTTCTATAGGACTGTTCCCGTTAGAGGACCACCCCCTGTCAGCCATGAGCCCCTCGAGCTTGACAGGTCCCAGTTCCACTGAGCGCTTTTTGACGGCTGCCCAAGATCTCCCCAGTAACAATTCCCCGAACGAGTGGATGCGTATGGGTCCCCCCACTATTCCCTTTAGGATCTAAATTCGAGATACATTTGTGGCATGTTCGCAGGAAACGTTACCTCGCTTGGGGGTTTTGGTTGTTTTTGCCTACATATTCTTGTTCTGATATCTTGTTCTCAAGTCGCCCCCCGGTGCCGACTCGGTTGCCGGTGATCGTCTCTTAAGGTACGGAAGCGGGCACAATATCGTTTGGTGAATCCCGCAGGTGACGTCTCCTCCCCCGCCTTATTGGCCGTCAAGGTTACTCGTCCATTCCTTTTCAAGAAGGCCGAAAAGGCCTATGGCTACCTGCTTCACCCCACTTCTGGTGCCGCCGAAGGCGGATACTGTCTCGAAAACTGACATACCCAAAGAAGTATCCCCCACACCGCCGTTTGACACGGAGCCAGCTATTTGACCTGTTTTGTTCGTTTTAGAGGGATCAAAAATTGGCACTGTCCTTTACGGTCTAGGTGTTGATGACTTCTTCGGTGGTCCCCGTATTCTTTTTTCAGTTTTATCTCTCTTAACTCGTGCGTCACATATCTGAATTCATTGTAGCCTAGTCATTTTTTCTGCCGTTTGAAAGAGAAAGGTCCCAGTGAATGGACAGGCCCCAATAACCAGTACTGTAGAGCTTCACCTGCTGTGGACTTCTTCCACCCAAGGATCCCGCTCCGCCCTTCCGCGGAAAAGCTCCACTCCCGCGCGTCTGTTTTTCGCCTTTTTTCGAAACCTCTTCCTTTCCTAAATGTCATATGTCGCCGTCCAGTATACCCACTGCTGTACCTTCCTGTAGCCAATCTGCTAGCTAGGTTCCTGCATTCTCCCCTGTTAGTTGTTCCATACGCACGTCGCATTCCAGGAAGTGGAGAAATTAATTGCTTCGAGATTCTCCACTCTCTGAGCCGTCTCTGAGAGTAAGGCTGTCGGGCTTCATGTCTTTCCCTTGCACCTATTGCCAAAGGATCAGTCGACCCCCTTTTCGATACACACTCCTTATGGACAGCGAGTTTCCCACCGGCGCATGAGGCCAATTCGCCTTTCCAATATCTTCCCGTATTGAGGGATGGCCCCAACACGCGTCCTGAGCGGATTCTCATTATGACTTTAGATTGGATTAGGTCCACGTTTTCGCTTGGTTTGTAAAGTTTCGTGAACCCGGTCTGGTACTCCTGTGCATTCAAGTTGAAAGTCTGTTAGTCCCCATGAAACGCCTTGAGAAAGACTCCTGATTATTTCCAAACACACGGCTTTCGGTTGTCAACCGGTTGCCTCCCTCCCTCCAGCGGCGAGGATCCCGCCAAGGGCCCCTTCCCGAAGATGAGTGGAGCACGACATCAAGAGGCGCGACCTTGTGGATTTTTTTCCCTTTTAAAACAGCTCTGACTCCAGGATTTGTATAGATATTCAATGGTGGCCTCGAGCCGCCCCTATGGACAACCCTCCCCTTCCAAAGAAACATGTACCGACTTCTGACCTCCCGTCGCCCCAATCGGGTGCTCAGAGGCTGTAGGTGTGGGCCGTCTTCCTTGCAGTACCTCACGCCTTTTGCGTTCATGAGTCAGATTTGCTCCCCTTTGCAAAACCAAATAATGGCTGCTCGACAGTCACACCCTGGATTGTCACAGGTGCTCTATTCCTGAACGTTGCGTCTTGGTCTATTCAGGTCGGTGTTTTTGATCTTTCGTAGTGTTTAATAACTGCTCCCTTTTACTTTCAATCGATCGACGATGAGATTCCCTCATCCTTTTCCATCCTTTTTTTTTTGCGTACAATGGTATGATCGTGTGCCAGCCCCGTCTGGATACTTAAGTTGCCGATTTGTCGGGTACGCCTCCATATCGCGTCTTGCAATCTTTTCTCGATACCCGGCCACGGTTTGACCCGACTGATCGTTTCCACATTTTAGGACCGCTACCCGGCCCTTGTTCTTCCACCATCACGCCCCTTCACAGCCCCCCCCCTTCGTCCAAGGATACATACATCGGACAAACGCCCACCGGTTGTTCCCGATCCTTAACTTCTGTTCCCGCCCTGACACCTGGCCACATACGCCGGACTGTGGCAACGACGGACGTTCAGTTGGACCCCCCCCCCCCCTTCGTCCATGTTCGCTTCCCTCTGGGATTGAATGTTGAGACCTTGGATGGCACCCCCGCCGATTGTGGTCCCCATTCAGAGATGCCTTCCACATGTATAGCAATTCGTCGATTGGTCGGAAACTATTCTCCCGCAACTTGTATGGATGCGCCAAGCGGGCGCCGATCCTCACGGAACCCCCATTCCGCTCCCCCCCCATACGCCAAGACCGACGCTTCAGTGCAGCTCCCGAGTGGTGGGGGCGGTCTTGAGACCACAGATGTGCCCCTCTAAACCCTTTTCCTTCTGGGAGTACGGGAGGGGCGTACCGACGTGCTCGATTGCGGCGTAGCACTCTTCCTCCGTCGAGTCGAGGCACCTGAAGACTTGTTTCCTGTTCGGTCGTTACCTTTCCCTGGTTGCAAGGTATCCCCGTCGCGTGCTCCCTTCCCATCTACGGATCAGCCAACTTCTTTGGGACCGGTTTTTTCATCGTTCCGGCTTAGCTTGTCTTGGTAACCACAAGTATGCTGAGGAACTAAGTTAGCAACTGTGATCAGCGACAGACCTATGTGCCGAAGTAAAGCGGGCGATTCGGCGGTGTCCTATCGTGCTACTTCCTCCTCCCACGCCGGACCCGGTTTGAAATCTACTTGTCCTCCTCCCTTTCTTTTTGATCGAGAGGTTGGAGACACCTTCTTTTGGGAGGAGGCTTATCCCTTGGCTCCCCCCGCGTCTCCCGTAGGTTCTTACATTCCGAATAGAAGGCGCCGGGCGCGGTTTGTATCTCGGAACTTCTTTGCCTTTTACCCGCTGCGTTCTCTTCACCAAGGCCAGGTCCAAACAGGTTGCGACCCGATCTCGAGATCGTTTCTTGTAGGCCCTTGTCCTTTTTCTCAAGTTAATTAAAGTTCTTCTCGCCAGACGTCGGCCCGGCATTGCTAGATATAGCTACGGTTTTCCGGTGGATGCGGCCCTCGACTCGATTCCGCTCGGCTTGACTCCCCCATTGTAAAGAGGATGTGGGGGAGGCTTTTTATGTGTCTCGACCACCCCCTCTCTCTTGACCAGTTTTTTTTGCGGTTGGGTGGTCTGTGGAATGCGCCTGTTTTCGTCCCTTCCTCCCGTAAGCAGGTGCTTGTCGCCCCCGCCCCCCCTGTATGTGGAGGTAACTGTGAACCGTAGGGTACCCATCGCAGCGGCCCTGAGATACGACTCAATGAGGCCGAACCACATTTCTGTCGGACATCCGATGCTCACAGGAAGTTTACACTTGCGCCAGGTCCCATGTCTCTTTATTTCACACGCGTAGTACAGTCTCGTTATGTGGCGGCTGCTCTCTTTGGTGTTCGTTCCGAGTACTCGACCAAGCATCGCTCGGGACAACACCTTGTTGATGTTTCGATGTCTGCCTGTACAACGTAGTCGGGCCGCGGTGCTTAGGGTGGCGTGCCCCCAGATACATTTTTAAGTAGTTTCCTTTACTAATCAGTGGTTTCCGCATGGGGCGATGAGTTATCCACCATGGCTCCGTCCCCCTGGTAGAGTATGCCGATCGGATCTGGATGCCCGCCGACACCCTTCGTCAGATTGATCCAGCGTCGCCTGCAAAATTTCCGCATTCCCCCTCCATATTCCCCCCCCCATCTGTCTTTCGGCAATCCCTGGTCGAGATCCAAAACCCGCGCTTTGGCAGCACTCCTTTTCTTAGCCCCCCCCTCCGCACAAGAGGTTATTTCCGCCTGAAGGGGTCCTAGCGCACTCCCGCACCTCGTTGCGTTGTGAATGTTGATCCCCAGGTTACGCCCGATGAGAGTCACTTTCCTCCCCCAAAATCGTGCACAACCCTCCAAGCCTGAGGACATGAGATTCCATCCGGCCGTCGTCCGATCTTTTTTTTTAGATAGTAGTGATTGGGCTCCCCTTCGGCTCGGTTGCTCTGGGGGTGCGGTTGAATATCGTCGGCGGCTTGTCGGCCACCAACTCGATGCAGAGCCGCTTATGAACTTTATACCCCCCTGATTAAGCAGGGTCTTGGGTCCTTCTCCCCACAATAGTTGAAAGATGAAGCCGGCTCCACGCTTGCCGGTGCATCTTCTTAAACCTCGCCGGTGTCGGGGATTGCTCCTGTGAAACCCTCAGAAGCTGTGTTGATAAGAGTGTACCAGTTCCTTCCTAACCCCGCGTCGTTTTTCCCCTGGTGAGTGTGTGGGACATTTATTTGACCAATAACGGGGTCCCGAGAAAGAGACAACAGTTCTTAAATAGGACAGGTGAGATATTCCCCAAACGGCTATTTTCTCCTTTCCCTCGAACTAACCCCACGTTTGAATCAGAGATGTTGCGCACGCAGAAGTGGAGAGAAGTGGCCCACCCCCCCCCCCACCCCACCCAATCAACACCCACCCCCAAATACACAAAACAACACCCACACCCCCCCAAACCACCCAACAAAAACAACCAAAAAAAAACCCCACACACAACACGCCCCCACCCCCCCCCCCCAACCAAAAAACAAAAAAAACCTCCCAACACCAAACAAAGAAAACCACGCCCCTCCCCGCGCCCCCAAACTCCCCTCCCTGCCAAAAACCACCAAACCACCCCCCCCCACACACCACCACCCCCAACCCCCCCCCCCCCCCCCTCCCCCCCCCCCCCCCACCACCCCCCCCCCCCCCCCCCCCCCCCCCCCCCCCCCCCCCCCCCAACCACCCACCAACCCCCCCACCCAAACCCCCCCCCCCCCCCCCCCCCCCCCCCCCCCCCCCCCCCCCCCCCCCCCCCCCCCCCCCCCCCCCCCCCCCCCCCCCCCCCCCCCCCCCCCCCCCCCCCCCCCCCCCCCCCCCCCCCCCCCCCCCCCCCCCCCACCCCCCCCCCCCCCCCCCCACCCCCCACCCCCCCCCCCTTTTTTCATTTGCCAAATGGCGGTCCAGGTATTTATTTTTTCCCTCGCCTCGGTACTGGCTTCTGAACACTTTTCGCCATGATCCGCTACTCATGCGTACCCCCCTCCGTCTCAAAATTGGCCTTTTTGTCCTCTTCTCAGAGTGCGAGCAGATTATCTCCACTTCAAGTTTTTTTCGTGCGTATGGTCCAAACCGGGGGTGAAATCCATAAGGTACACCCCCCTTCCCTCTCCCTACGATTTTTTCCCTTTGCTTCTCCCCAGGAACCTGCGGGCGGTTCGGGTCATATTTGGCGAGTTTTGCAGACCTCTTCGCCCAACTTAACAGGTGCCGTATGCGCGGGATGTCCCTTGACGGGCACTGGAAAAAAACTCGGTTCCGGCATTCTCTCTTTTTTGACTGTCGGTGCCCGCTCACATTGCTTGGCTGGGGACCCTTTTCCTTCTGGCCCATCTCCTTGCTTACATACGACTACTCTGGATACCATGATTTGATTTTCTTTTTTTTCCTCCCGCCGTTCTGCTACTCAAAAGGAATACCTTCACGATTTTTTCCCCACCCCGATCCGGTTTCCCCAAACACTTGGGCCACCGTCTTTCCTCCTTTGGTTGTGGAGAGAGATCATGAAGGGTCACCTTTTTTTCCCGGTTTTCTTCTAGGTATTGAGTTTCTGGCATTTTCCTTCCCAGGTCTGTCCAAACCGACGCACCTTCGTCCCAGAATCTTGAATTCATGTATTATAGTTTTCGGCCGTTGCGGCAGCAATGACTGAGGATGCACCCCTTTCCCAATAAACCTTGAATGTCCTCCCACTCACCCCAACACGGTAGACTAGCCAGGCCCCGCTTCCTTAGTTGCCCCATTATTCCTTCCCGTTACTCCTCAACCGAGCATGCAACTAGCTCCCGGTTTTTCCGCTCATTATTAATCATCGACAATGCATGTATTTGCACCGTCCCGGTCTCCAGGCGCGTACTTTTTTTCCTGGTTCGTCTAAACTCTACAGATAGTCTATCTCGAGTACTATTTTCGCCCCTGCACCACCTCAAGTAGCCACTCGTCTGATTGAGATACTCTGGTTTATCCCTCCCCCCCTTTTCTCCATCTTTGAACTCCCTTTCCACAATTAGACTTACGGTACACTGCTTCTTGCAGGAAATAAAAAGTGTTTTCCAATAGCCAAAGGCATTCCAGAACCTACGCGTCCGACTTACCTGGGCGGGAACAATTATGCGCACCGTTTTAACACGTTCCATTCGTCCCCCTCTCGGACGACCACTTAGAACGTCTTGGATGCAAACATCCTGAGCCTTGGATCGGTTGTCATTATTATCGCTTTCGTCTTCTTTCCGGGATTTCCGATTGGCATTGGTCTCTTCTGTGCACGCCCTGTGCAATTTCCAGTAGGTCCTACATTCTTTTCGCCTCAGTCCCGAAACTTAGATGTTGAGTCCCATACGGATCTCCCCCCCCCCTTTCTGAGGGTTAAGGTTCGAGCCCGAACTGGTTGCTTGGACCACGCACGGCCCCTCCCCTCCTCTTCGTTCTATGTCGAAGGATTTCCAGAAGAAGACCGTTCTCCCCCCTCCTTAACAAGACCCCCTAAAGCGTCGCTGTGTGACTCCTGCTTTTGCGCCCTGGCGCTGCTTGTTGGTGGATGCTTTCTTCCGCGCTGCATTAGAACCAGCTTGACCAACTCACCCCCCCCCCATCCCTACCTCCCTCCCCTTCCACGAGCACAATGCTTCCACTCTTTTTTTATTGAGCCGACCCAGCTCGTTTCTGCGGGGTCAGGTCCTCTCAGGATCAGCGTGTTTTTTTGTGTGGACGTCCAGCATTTTGCAACCCCCTCCCCCAGTGATCGTGCGTAACGGTTTGTCCCAGTTTTCCCCCAGGTGGCTCCAAGGTGATTGCACCGTGATCCCTTTTCCCCCCCTTTGTCAAGACCAGGTCTTTTTCCTATCGTAGTTCTGAAACAGGCGGTGGTCTTCGATTCCCGATGAGAGTCGAATCCTTTTCCAGACCTTTTTTGGGGTTGCTTGGTGAGATCTGCTATTTTTGCAGAGATATGAGGCGCTTCACTTCGGCCTTTTTTGTTTTAGTCTGACCTACAGCGCCCGATCTATTTTATGATCACCGCCGGTCGAAGGGTGTTCTTCCCGCTCGAGTTTTGAATGGATGTGTCCGGACCAACCTCAACCTGACGAATGACCACATTCTTTCCACCGCACCTCCTTCCCACGCTGCGCATGGCACGGCGCGTTCCCCCAGGCAACTTCCTCCCCCAACGCGTTTTCCCTCAAGTGATATTTTATCTTAGAGGCCTCACAAGTCACCTACTCCTGCATACGCCTTCTGTTCCCTATGATGTTCACGCGAATGCAGTTGTACCGGTCTCCTGGTTTGTTGGTCTCTCCGGTTCTCTCTGATCTCTGGTAGCGTCGTCTTATTTGCTTTCCCAGAGATTTTTGTTTATTGCAATGATTCGCCGTCAGCTTCGTGCCCGCGATGTTCGACTGTTTTCCCCGGAGGACATTCACCAGGTAGGGATCGACAAGAGTTCTCCTTTTTTCCTTGATAAATGGCGACCATGAGTCAGGCTTTTCGCAACTGACAACAAGCTCATCTTTCTGACTCCTCTTTTTGGTGTTTATCACCCGCTTTCCCCCCCCTCCTGCTTTTTGAAGTAGGTAACGTGGTTCAAACTTTTTGCCCGTTATAGAGGCGATGGACTCCTCCACCTCGAGGAAACTGCTCTTCCGATCTAACAACCCTCCTCTCATCTCGACCCTCAAGAGTGCTTTCGGGCGGTCTTTGTGGTCCCTGAACCCCATGGTTCGCGCCTAACCCACACCGTCCACCATCATCCTGGATCTGTCCACACACTTTGTTGGGTCTGGGCTCGTATAGGACCGTTTAGGCTTTTTCCCCAAATTATTACTTCTGCAAGCTTCCGTTGGCAACAGATTTTTTTTTTTTCTGACCCCCCCCCGCTTTTTCGATCTCGTTTTCAACAAACCTTACGTTTGTCGGCTGTGGTGCCGAATATAAAGAAGCACACTCGTTTTCGTCCCACCGAATACTACATCCGTTGTTTGTGAGAGAGGGTTTTTTTCCCACCCCCTTTTTCTTCTTTTGAGGATTCTTTTAGGAGAAAACCCAACTTGTTTCCCCTTAGGAAAGAAGATCGTTGCCTCTCCGTCCTCTTTTTTTCCTTCTTTAGCTCAGCCCCCCTTTGTTGTCCCCCTCGCGATCCATTTACAAAATACAAGCGGAAACAGGAGTTGACTGTCCCTCTTCCCTTTCGATTGTTAGTCCTGTCCGACGTATCCCGTTTGCACAAGTGCCTTTTCCCTCCTACAGTCCCAGATCGTCGCAGGCCGTCTCGATCGGGAAGATCGTGGACCGCTCGGTGGAGTTCCCTTCCTCCCCTAGATCACTTTCGCTCCTCCACCGTGCCCGAGTCCGCAGGGATTTGGTTCAGATTCCTTTACCAAGCCACCAGCTCTTATCGCATCCCCCTCTCTTTTTGAAGTTGGTTCGGGGCGCTGTCCGAGTTTTATTCGCCCTGTTCTTTTTTTCCCCAGCTGACCGCAGATTCTACTGGTTCTGGTGGCTTCGGTGACCCGTCTGCCCCCCCTTTCCCCGTGTTCGCTCTATTTTACCCGGAGAGCGTTACGCCAGCTTTGCGGACCTCCCCCCCTTTATGTTCCATGTCTTGACCAGCCCGGAGTACACCCTTAATCACCATGATTTCGGCCCTCCCAGTATTTCCCAGCAGTTTTCGTATTTGGCCAGTTTGCGTCGCGTTCTGTTCCTGGGCCAGTTTTCAATGCAGCAGTGAGCGGTTCCTTTACCCCCCAAGCTCTTCCGTCGCCAAATCCTCGCCCGCCCCCACCCTCCCCAATTTATCCACCCCCACCTCTAAACATCCACAGGTCTCCTATATTTCTTGGCCCTTATTCGCCCTCCATCCTTCTGTCTGCCCCCTTTCCTTCTGACCGCTTCCTAACCGCCCCCCCCCCACCTGCTCCTTCCCACTGTTCTTCACCCCTTCCCGTTCAACTATCTTCCTCTCCCTCTTCGCCGTCCCCTTCCCCCTCATCCCCACCCCCCCTCTCTCACATGCCCCGCCCCCTCCTCCATTTTTGCTACCCCTTCATTCCTGACTACCCCCCCCCTGCCACGCCCTTCGCCTGCCCCTTCCTCTCCTATACACCCCTAGCCCCTCTTTTTCTCCCCCCACCACACCCCCATTTCTTTTTTTTCCCTCTTCTCCCGCTCCACTATTGCTTCCTCTCCTCTAGTTCCTTCCTTTACGCTTCCCCCCCCTTTCCCTAACACTCCTCCTTCCCTCCTTCCCCATACACTCTTCCCCCTTCTAACCCCTCCCCTCTTCCCCACTCGCCCGCCCCCCCGCCTCCCAAACCACCACAGTCATTTCACCCCTTTCCCACCCCTCTACCCCCCACTCCTGCCTCCTCTTTCTTCTCTCCCCCCACCCCCCCGTCGCCGCTCTCCTCCCTACACTTCGCCCTCTCCCCTCACGTCTCTCCCCCCCTCTTCTATTCTCCCTATCTGCAAAGTTCTGCCACTCTCCTTGTATCCCGTACTATTGCTCTCTCCCCCCCTCCTCCGCCCAAAGACCCCTCAGTTTGCTCTCCGCAGCTCCCCCTTCCTCACCACTTCCTTCGTTCTTCCACCTACTCGCGATCCCCTGAGCCCCCTCACTACCGTACCTGACCCACATACCTTTCCACCTTTTCTCTACCCCACCCCTTCCCACCCCCCCTCCCTCTTCCCCCCCTCCTCCCCTGGCCACTCCCACCCTTTCCTCCCTCCCGCTCTTCTACTCCCTCCCCGCATCTCTTATTCTATCATTCCTCCCCGTCCTCTCTTCTACTAAATCCCCTATCCATGCCTCCTCCCCTCTCCTTTTCCTCGCTTATCCCCCGCCGCTCCTCCCTTCCCGTCCCATACCATTACTTTCCCTTTTCCCCCCTCCTTAGCATCTTCTGGTCATACTCGCTCCTATGACATGCCTTCGTATTGATCTCCCCCTGTCCCCTCCTCCACACGTGCCCCTCCCGTAACCCGCCCCCCCTTCCTCCCCTTCGCCTCTTCTTTCTCCCCCCCCATTTCTATGGCAACCATCCTTCCTCCCGCCCCCGATCCGCTTCGCTGTACCATTCCATCCTCCCCCCCTCCCATTTTCCCTCCCTCCCTTCCTCCTCGCACCCTCCACCCCTTTTCACTTATCATTCCACTACCCCCCCCCCCCTTCCCGCCTTGCTCCCCACCCCCCCCAGCATACACAGCCTCTTCACCCTATCTTCACCCCCCTCCCTCCCCCATTTTCCCCCCTTGCCCCCCCTCCGCCACCTCACCCTCTCACTACAAATCCCACCACAACTTCTCGCGTGCTTTACACTCTCCCCTCTTTCCCTCACTGCGTCCCCCCCTCCCTTCCTCTTGCGTCTGCGCCAACCCATCCTACACCCTCTCTCTACTTTCTATATTCCCCCCCTCATCATACGTCCCTTTCCCCCCCTCCATCATCTTCCCCCCGCTTTCTTCCTTCTGCTCACACCCGCGCCTTCACTCTCTTTCTTTTCCCCTTCCCCCCCCCCCCCTTCCCCTCTACCCACTTTTTTCCCTTTTCCCTGTATATACCTACCCTTCTTCTCCCACCCCCTACCTCTTCTCCTTCCCCTCTATCCCTTTCCCTCGCCCTCCTCTCCCCTATGCCCTCCTCTCCTCCTCCCTTTCTGCCCCCATCATTGCCAGTCTACTTTCCCCAACCCCGTCCCTCTCCCTCCTCCCCCCTCCTATCCATGACCCTGTACAATACACCATTTCCCTTTTCCTTTTCCACTCCCATTTTCTCCCCACGCGCTTTCCTCGCCTCCCCCCTCATGCTCTCTGCTTCCCTACCCACTTACCCTCCTACTTGGACTTTCTCCCACCTTCTCGCCCCCCCCCCCCCCTCTTCCCCCTTCCCCCCCTATCTCTCGTCCTTTCGTTTTTTTTACTTGCCCCTTCCCTCTCCTTCCCTGTCTGTTTGGTCCGTCGCTTCTCTCCCCTTCTTATCCTCCAACTCACCTCATTCGCCCTTCCTTTCTTATCTCCCTCATCTATTCTCTACCCCCACTCCTTTCTCCCTCTTTCATCCCCTTCCCCCTCTGCATTTCCTATCCCTCGCTCCCCATTCCAATTACCTCCTCTCCACCTCTCCTTATCTCACCACCCCCCCTCCTTGCCCATTTTTGTTATCCCCCCTCCAATCCACTCTTCGCCTCACATCTCCCCCCCCCCTCTCCCACACTTGCCCCCCTATCTATCACCCCTCGTCTCTCCTCTCCCCCCCCCCCCCACAACTACGCTCTCCCTCGCGTTCACACCACCCCCCCCCTTTCTCCTCCTCCCCCATACCCCCCCCACCGACATCTCTTCCTCCCTACCCCCTCTTCTCCCTTTCCCCCCTTCTTGGTTTACGTGACGTATTAGTCCTTCCTCCTCCTTTCCTTTGCTTTTTCTTTTAAATCCGCCAAATTGGGAACATTTCTTTCCGTTTGCTAGAATAAGTGAAACGATTCCTTTTCCCTCCCACTTCTCTTTTCCGTTCCAGGTTGCGTTTATCTCTCTAGGGTATCTGGAACCCACTTCCTCCAGATGACCAGCGAGTAGCTGCCCCCCTCCCCCCCATCTTTTTCCCCCCCCATTTTTCAACCCCACCAAACGTCGATTACGTAACGGGTACGTTTTGAACCTCCTGATTTCCCCTCGTTCATTTTTTTCCTTTTTCTAGATATAGACTGGGGGTTCCTGACCATTCCCCTTAGAAGGTTTATCTTCTGACAATTTGAAACCAGCCTTGTTGTGAACTGTTTCTCCCCCCCTTTCTTCACTTCCTCCCTTTTTTTTGCCAGGCTTTGCCTTCATGCCCACCCCCCCTCTTCTAGTGCAAATACGGCCGGAAGGTAAGGAAGATGGAGTAAATTGGTTTTCCCTCTCCCCCGATTCTTTCCTGCCGGGTGGATCTGGTGATTTCCCATTCTATTTCATTTTGTTTTTCAAATGTTTCTGGATGGTTCTAGGTACTTCTCTCTCCCCCCGCTCCCTTCTGTGTTCTTCGGCTAACTTTCACTGTTAGTCAGTCCGTAGCCTTGGGTTTTCAAAAACTTCGTGTGGGAGCTTCAGTTCTTTCCTTTATTGACCCTTCCTTGTCCTCCGATTTTTCAGTGAGAAGTTTTTGTGCAATACCTTTTCGTCCTGTTCGAGGTCCCCATGTTTTGGCCCAATCAGTCTCGTGGGGCCGAGTCCTACTTTTCCCCCTGCCCTCCTCTTTTTGAACCCCCTTTAGCACGGCCCTTTCTTTTGCCCTGGCGTTACCCAGCCCGGGGTAATCACTTAAACTCACCACACCCCCCCCCCGTGCTCCCCCTCCCCGCCTTTTTTCCCTTTTTTTTCCTAAACTTTTATCCGCTCCTGCAAGTTTTTTTGCCTCCTTCCCCCCAAGATCACAGAGTTGGTTAGAGTGGCCGAACGTCTCATGGTGCGCCCCCTTGTCCCAGGATCCTTTGTCCATACTCTTCTTTTTTTCCGGAGCCTTTTTGCCTTTATGATTTCCCCCCCCCCCCCCGTTTTCCGAAATGGCCCTTACTCCGAGTTTTTTCCTTTTTTAATTACGACGGCTCTGTTTCCTTTTTTGCCGAACCCTTCTCCTCCCCACTTTCCCCAGGATCTTGACTTTGGATCCCACCCCCCTTTTCTTCAGGGGCCTCCCCATTTCTATAAGGTACAATCTAGGATTTCGTTTTGCTCTGGTGCGCAAGTAATGAGTCCTTTGTCCTCCCTTTCTGGACCCCTTTCGGATGATGCAAATTTCTTCGCACACGTCGCCCCCCCAGGTTTTGCCTCCCCTCTTTTCTGGAGTTTTGATCCGGGACTTCTTCCACTTTCCAGAGGTCCTTTCCCCCGACCGTTTTCTCCGTCCGATTTTCGTCATACATCTCTTTTCCCCCTTTTACAAATCTTTATACATTGCTCACTCGCAACCACAACCCTTCCTGTCTCCCTTCCTTCCGGGAGCTTCCCTTTTTTTCTTTCTCCCCCCTGACCCCTCTACTTTTTTCGCCATTAACTAGATCTCCCCCCCCCATCATCCTAGGTTTCCAATTTTCTTTCTTCTTTCTTTTCCCCTCTCCCTTTTCTTTCAATTTTTCCCTTCCTTGGACACCGTCTTTTCCCCCCCCTTTGTTCTGATACGTGGTTTACCGTTTTTTTTTACGTCCAAAGTCTTTTTCTTCTACCCCCCCAGTTCCTCCCCTTCGTGTTTTATTCCCAGAGCAATATTTTCTCATTTCTGTTCGTGCTTCTTCCATCCCGAAAGTTTGACCCCCCGGAATGCTGAGCAACTTCCCCCCAACATAATGTTTTTTTATTTCCCTAAACAACCCCCCCCGGTACGTTCTTATAAAGATTATTTTAAGGGGCCCAAAGCCCCTATTGCCCCCTTCACACTCCTCTCCGAGACCCGCCCACATCTGAATGGGACTACAGGAGAAGGATCCCCTGCTCCCGCAACCCCTTTTCTTTAACCCTCTTCAACGGCCCAAGGTATCAAGGCGTTGGCAAGGGGAGAGAACATAGGAACCCAAAGAGGTATCACCAATTAATTTATTACCTCTCTTTCTTGTTGGTTTCAATACCTCCCTGACCTCGTTTATTTGGTCGTGGTAGAAGTTAAATGATGTTTCACGACCCTTTCCCTCGAGCGCGCGACCTTCTAGTTACCAGAGGAGTGTCTTTCCCCATAACTTTCCACCTTTTTAGGAGGATATTGACAAAGTCGATGACCCTCGTCTCGTACCCCCATCCCCCCGGTGCCGCGTCTAGGTTCTCCCGTTACCACCCTCTCCCATTCTTCCCCTAGTCCAGGCCCAATCTCTTTTTTTTTTTTGACGGGGTAAAACAAAGGGCGTCTTTCCTTTGTCCCATTCTCTCCCTCTCTGGGTGATGGTTTTCCGCGGCTGGATGGAGCGGGGAAGGGTTCTCGGCCCTTTTTCCTTCCAATTTTTTACCAATTCCCTACACCAGGGGACCTTTCTCTTCTAAAATCGAGTCCCTGCTTCCAATGAGTCTAATTCTTCTTTCATCACCACACGGTCTTCAAATTTCCCCAAGACCTAACTATCCATCTATTGAATTACCAGAAAGTGACAGTCAGTGAGTGGAGCAGGAAGGGCACCTAAATTCCCCCTTTTACGGGCCACCACGATTTTGACCAACTCACCTCTAGTCGCGCTTAGCCGGATTTTCCATCGGTCATCCTCTCGACTCGAGAGGGGGTGAAGACTTCAGTCCTCTAGAAGACATTCATTCACACCCCCACCCTTCCTACCCAACTCAGACCCTCCCCCTTTTCCATTCACTATCGCTTTCTCCCCCATTTTTTTTTTGCCTAGTTTATGAGAGCTGTCGTAATAATAAAGATGAGGTCACCATGCTTTTTTTCATTATTTTTTTCAAGCCGCATGTCTCCCCTTTTCTTTCCTGAACGTGGTTCCAACTTCCACGATTGCTGTATACAAAGGTGCTCTTTCCTCGGAATGTAAATTGTTCTTTAATGACCCCCCCCGTGGAGACTTTTCTCCCGAGACTAGGACAGCGCTTTATGTCAAAGATCTCCTACCTTCTGCATTACTTAAAGAGTTGGGTTTGGGCCTCTTAGTGTATTATTTCCAAAGTAGGTTCCTTTTCGACTTGGTTGTTGAATTACCGGTATCGCGACGTCAAAGATCTCACCCCTCCCTCGCGTGTCGTTCACCCGAATCTAGAGCACATTTTTTTTTTTGGATTCGGTCCTTCAACTAAAACCCCTTTCAGGTGAAAATGATATGTGGCACCATCCTGAACCTGCACCGCGGGCTCCTTCATCGATTTTCCCCCCTTCCTAAATCTAACCCCGCCGCGTTTTAAGGACTGTGATGCATTTATTTCTTTCCCGAACACGCCGCACCTAGAGCACGGCCTCCTGTTCAAACGACGAAGTGCGGGTTACCGCTAGGTGACGCTTTTTTCCCCTTTTGACGGTCTCCTCTCGTTCGATGTTTTTGGACCAGGCGTGGTGTTACCCAGGTTAAGGAATATGTATTTTTTATCGCCAGCTGTCGACTTGATGGTGACACGGGGCTGTCACCCTCCCCCTCCGGTATGTTTCGACAAGGAATGATGTTCGTCGTTACCCCCTCCACTCCGTCCACGCCAAGAACCAAAAAGCGTGCTTCTCCCCCGCTTGATCTTTTTTGTTCCGCTCCCCCGATCATATAAACACATGGGACAGCGTTGCACGGCGTGCGGTTTCACCGGCCCCTGGTGATGGGTCTCCTCCACCCCCCCTGAGCGCTGATTTTCCAGATCTCAACACATTGAGATCGATACAAGCCGGCCTGTGTCCCTGGGGGCGTCCTGGCATGTTTTTTTTGCAACCCGGGATCCTGAACCGTTTAAATTCACATCTACTCTTTAGTTGCCACCCAAACTTTCTGTTCTTGTTTTCCCGGCTTTGGGTTGTTTGACGTACCGGCGCGAAGTAGTCACAAAGTATGCTCGACTGGAAGCAGTCAAGACGTTGCAAAAACTGATCCCCCAGCCTTGAGCTGCTGCGCTAATGTTAACTTGGGCTGTCCGGGGTCGAATCTCCCGCCCCCTCCAGAGGTTGCCCCCCCT
>Ga0179593_1271992_pt1 | contig 17631 bp, 26 predicted proteins | sample CZODoug2_1_08_16_FD_185931 | JGI IMG/M metagenome (GOLD analysis project Ga0179593, IMG submission 185931) | Vadose zone soil fungal communities from Angelo Coast Range Reserve, California, USA - CZODoug2_1_08_16fungal (PacBio error correction) | ecosystem: Environmental > Terrestrial > Soil >... | reverse complement strand
TGTTTTTGCAGCTTTTCTGAAGTATTCCGCCCTGGACGATAAACAGCCTGTTTTTTTCCGGTGCCGTTTTATATCCCGAGACGACTTTTTCTTTTCTCCGGATTAAGCTCGATTGCGAAATCCCCAGCTTTCTCCTTTTTCCCCTGATTCCCTACGGCCCAGTCTCTGCCTTCCGTCAGTAAGTCCTTCTTCCATAGGTCCGTGGCTGTTTTATTCACTATTTTCTCGTAATTCTTGTTGGAAGGTCAATGAAAACTATCTTCCGTATTTGACCTGGGACAGCATTTCCTCCTTTTTTTTCGGGGCGTCCCATCTCACCACCTCTACTTGTAGACAACCCTTTTTTCAGTCTATCTACTGTACTTGGCCTTTCTCCTCAGCTCCACCTCTTTGCCGTCTTCTTTGAGAACCCTTCCTTTTTTGAGACCAATTTTTCCTCCCTAGGTAAGGGCAAATCCCGTCCTCCTCAGCGATCTTCCTCCAAATAGAATAAGTCCCATTATCTCTTATGCCTCGTTTCCCGTTGAATATGCGCCATTTGTGTGAGTCTTTATTTTTTTATGGTCCCCGCTTAGATAGTTTAGCCTGGAAAATTTCAGGATATTTCAAGCGTCCTTTATTGAAGTTAATTTCCTGCCCTTATCAAAATTGTCGAATTCTGCGGCCTTCCGTAGAACATCAGTCTGTCGTTTTTTTTCTTCTTTCTCTTTTCTGACGTTCCCCCCCCAGGCATTTTTTGGCTGAGAGGGATAGTAGGTCTCCCCCTCTAAAAGTATTGGAGAGTCGTTGATTATCTCTTTTCTTTTTCCACGACAAGGAACTAGTGCCGTTGACTCGCAGTCGTGAGATTTTGTCTTCTTCTTTGCCAGTCGATTCATTCCTTTTTCTGGTTTACTTTCATGAACTGCCTGTTGGATTTTCGGTTTTTGGCAACATCCTGAATAAGGATCCGTGTTTGTACTTCTCCTTGGTCTAAGTTTTATGGTCAGCTCTTGTCCCCCCTTCCCTCCTGAAAAAAAACCCCTTTTATTTCCAGTATTCGGCCTGGGGGAAAAATTCGAAATGCTTCAGCTGTGAAGTCAAGTCGGCAGACCTTGATTTTTAACTTTTTTCTGGTGCGAAAAATGGATACTCATTTTCCGTTTAACTTTCCCCTAGTCCCCTACTCCTCCCACCGCCTAACTGTTCCCCCAGTTTGCTTCTGGTTCTATGTTTCTTCCGGGCCTTGGCTGGTGTCTTTGGGTTGTGTGGGCTTTTCTTACGGTATTCCGTTCCTCCTCACCCTTCTATTCTCCGGTTGTATTCTTGCTGGCGGGTTTGAGTAGATTTAGCTTTTGTTTTCACCGAAATACCGTGTCGCGGTTTCTTTTTTTCTCGATCCGTGCGTTAATTAAAGAGGATCAATGCGGTCTTCGGGTATTTGCCGTTTTTTTCGTTACTAGTGAGGCCCCGGTATGCCAATGATTTTGGCTTTGAAGGAGAGGATGGAGCCTCATTCGCACAAGTGATCTTGTGCTTCTTCCACGTGTTTCCTTCTGATTTCCCTTTTTTCGGCAATCTGGTCCGTTTGCGCTTTCCCCTGCCTTTGCTTCTAGTAAATCCCTCTCCCGATGATGATACCCTGCCTTATGAATGGAATTTCGTCATAGCGATGCTTCTTTTGGTATTTTCTCCCTTCCTCGCCCCCCTATTTCTTTTGTTGAGCTCCTTTTCCCAGTTCAGTTCTTACATAAAAGTATAGCGCTCTCTCTCCAGAGATTAGATGCAAGTCCCCTTTATTCCCTCCCAAAATTAGAGTGCACTCTTACTGCCCTCGTCTAGAGTCTCCTGATTAGTGACCTTCCCTCCCATCGCCTTCTTATCCTTTTATACCAAAAGTTGGTCATGGCTACAAACGACGTCTCCCCGTATTCTGCCGCCCGGTACTACCGTATTTAGTTTCGTTCTTCCCTCTCTTTTTTTTGGGCTTATTGCCCCCCTTTGCCTCCCCCTCTCCTTCCTGCTTTGATACTGCAGGGAATCCGTTCGTGCGACGCAAATGTTTTTCCCCCCCGTTTACCCCCCTAGAGAAGCGCTCTCCCCCTTCCGCTCCGTCTCCCCAAATTTGTGCCCCTTCCTACCCGTCATTGACCGCCAAGTTAATCGGGTACTTCTAAATTTGGACATACCGCTCTGCTGACCCCTTTGCCCCAGATTTTTTGTCTCGTCTTCATTAGATGATCTTCCCCTTCCCCCCCATTAGCCGCCTCCTTTGACTTTGTTTCTTTGACCTGCACATGATGGAATTTCCCCTCAAAAATGAACCTTTACCGTGCCTAGAATAGATCTAACTACCCCCTTCCAATCCTTCCCTTGCCCGGACCAATTAGATGTTGTCTTAGACAATTCCTCCTCGGCCCCCAAAGGTCAAAGGTTTTCCCTATCCCCTTTATACGGTCTTTCTTTTTTTTTTTTAAAACTCCCAACACGTCCCCGCCCCAGGCAGCCCCTTCCTTCTCAGACCCTAAGATCAATAATCTTTCCCCCCCCACACTTTAGCTGCATGGCGTAGCTCCTCTATGAGACCAGACAAATTTTCCTTCCCCCTCTTTTGGTACGCCGCTTCCAATTTTCCTCCCTTTGTATATCAGTGCACCTTTTTTCCTTAAGATTCCCTGCCTTCCTCTGGCCTCCCAGATACCCCGATGTCCCCGGAGAATCTACTTTAGAAATTTCCCAACCCTAATTTCCACCTAGCCCGGACCCCCTCAGGTACACTTTTTAAGAGAGAGCCGACCCCCCCCCGCCGAGCTTCATTCTTAGGAATCTTTCTTTTCCCGATGTATTCGAAAATTTCTTCCCCCGGGGAACTTGGTTATGGAGGAGATCCGGTTTTTTCTTGCCTCCCTTGTCTTCCCTTACTCTCCTGTGAAGTTTTCCTTTCCTTCCCATTCAAGCAGCCCCCCTCACCCTATGGCATATGACCCTTTCTTTGAAATTCAGTTAGCCCCCAGTTCAGTTTCCTTTAAGCCTTTGTCCTTCAGTCTACAGGTCCGTGCTTTCCCCCCGCCGTCATCCTTTTTTTTCTACCTGACCCCATTCAGTGCGATTTTTGAAATCCGGAGCCGGCTTTTGCCCGGTCCTCTACTACGGGACGAAAAGTTTTTTTTAAGTTTTCTTTTCTGCTAGACTGGTCAACCCTGGCCCGACTTGCTCTTTCCATGAAATTTGTGTGTCACCTTAATTAATGTTCTGTTTTTTCACCCCTACTTCAGCTGATGTCCTGATTCGCATCTTTACTTTTTGGTCTCTGCATTTTTTTTCCCATTGCCGTAATTTCCCCCCTCTTCCGTGAGGTTCCGGCAGCATCCCTTCATCGCTTTAGCTTCGATGCTGAGATTAAAACTTGGACCCTATGATCGGCATTTGGCATCGCCTCGTCGTCAGACCCTATTGACGCGGGGCTTTTTGCCACTTGACGGGATCATACCCAATTTTTTTTTAGTCTACTTTCCATTTTTCCTTTTTGATAAAGAGGAATGTTCCTCGATTTTGAGTTTCTTTGTACCCTCCAGAGTCTTGGCAATGTCATTTCCGAGCCCGAATACCTACCAGCACCTTTTTCCCCCCGTGTCGCTGGCCGCCGATTATGCGCCACTTCCCTTGTCCTCCCTCTCGTTGAAATATTGTCCGGAAAGGTCAGATATGTCGCCCCATCCTCCATTTTACACATTTAAGTTTATTTTGTGCATGCTTCCTTCCTGATCTTCAAACAAGAAATCTTCTTCCCTGACACCCTTCCCACATGCATTTCAGCTTTCCCCAGTGGAGATTTGAAAGTTCTTCGTGAATGCCCTTTCCCGCGTCTTATCTTTACATATATATCTTTTATCCATCCTTTGGTGATAGTTTGAATTGCGTCCTAAAGAATTTCCGACTTCGGATACTTCATCCTTTAACCACACCCTCTTTTTTTTTTTTTTTCCCCAAACCTCTGGACTGAATTGATTTGCCCCCCTTTTGTGAACGAGCTTGCGCTTTTTTCACACCTTTCCTCTGCCGGACCAACACCCTTTCCGGTAAGTACTTCCAGGGGCCTTGCCCAGTATACTTAATCGGGCTTCATGACCCAACTTCTCCCTCCTTTCAAAGAACAATTCTTGTTTCCTTCCCTATTTTACAGCCACTTAGCCAACCTTTCTCGCGTTCATTCGGTCTAATGGGACAGGTCATTCTATACAAGTTCCAAGCCCCCTTTTGGTTTAACTCCCCTCCCCCCCTGATTTCGAAGAGGTCCTCTCTTTTCCGTTATCACAATTGACTTTCATGAGAGCCCATTCTTTTCCCCCCCTTTCCCATTTGGAATGTCCCTTAAGCCCCCTCGCCAGTTTCTTGTTTTCCCCCCCCTCCCGAGCGCTTGACAAAGTGAGTCATTCGGTGGTACAAGCGTTGCCCCTTCTCGATATCGATTCCCTGTTGATTTTCCTAGGAACATCACTGTAGAGTTGTGGAACAGTTTGGCCGTTCCAATCAAACCTCTTCTTTTCTGTCGAACTCAATTCCTCACGCTGTTTTTTGGCCGCCAAGTTGACTTACGGTTTCCTTTCCCCCACTAATCACATCTTTTCCGTTGTGTTTTTTGTCTCCGCTCCTGAGAGCTTCAGCCGGATTCGATGACAGGCCTTCTCTTCTTTTCATCGTCTTTCACAAGTCAAAAAAGAGACTGAGAAGGTCAGTACCGGTTCGGGCGTCTCTCCCCGCCGAGTTTCGAACGTCATGTAAGGCCTGTTTTTTTCCCCTTTTTTTTTTTTTTTTTTTTTTAGAAGACAACTGTGATTCGACTGTTTCCGTCAAGAGTTGGTTTTCCCGAGTAGTTTGAGTGGGCGTTTTTGTTCTTCCCGACACTCCTCCGTTTTCAAAATTTTCCCCTCTTCTAAGGGCAGAAAACTTATCACTCTCTTCCGTATCTTTTGCCGCTCAGATGGAGGATCCCCCCGTGCTCCCCCTTCCCCTAGGAACACTCTGCCTGCATCTCCCTTTTGCGTGAAATTTTCTCCCTCCCTCTCTGACGACCGCCTTCGGAATCCCAGTGGTAATCTTTTTCGGTTTGCTCTTTTTTATCCCCTGTGCCTCGGACAGAGTTCGCCGGCCAATGTCGATTTTATTCATGATTTTCGGAAAGTACCTTTTTCCGCGCAGCCTGCGCCCGAAAAAACTTTCCGGCTGTGACACCTCCGTTTCTTTCAGTCTCGGAAATTATTCGGCTCCCCCCTTCGAGGAGGATGCTTAGTTTCTTTTGCAGAATTTCTATCTTCGGGGATTCGTATGAAGCCGTCATGGCGAATTCTATTCCTCGTTTTTTTTTCTTTTTAGTTTTTTTTTCCCCCGTTTCCACTGTGGATCCCTTTCCAATACCGCAGGGCCTTTTTGAGTCTTTTGACGCCCCCGGCTTTTTCATTCCTTCAGCGTTGCGTCAGGATACCCCCCGTTCACTGCTTGGTGGTTTTTATCTCTTGACAAGGGTCTTCCCCTTTGTTCCCAGGCATGTCCTGTCCCTCGTCCAATGTCACTTAGCTCCCGAAGCAACGCTCCCTCCCCCGGCGTTGCTTTAACTCCTAAATGCAGATGAAGGACCAATACCCAGCTCTTTATGTTCATTACTTTTGTCCCCTGAGTTCATTTCCATTACCAGGTGATATTACAGAGTCCCGAGGTTGGTGTCATCCCCTTAGAAGGGAGAAGGATTTCTCTCATAAGTTTTCTTTCCCCTAGAGGCTTCGGGGTACTAGATTACTCTTCACCTTCCAAAACAGTTGACTCCGGATCAGCTTTTCTCCCCCCGGTCCCTAACCCTTTTCTGTGCACCCTTCTCCCCATCCTGATCTGCAAGTTGATAAAGCTCCCACCCCGCCTGATCGAGTATTGGAAGCTCGTGCGGTTCCGCTGCCAGCGTAGTCGGACTTTTTTTCTCATCGTCAACCCTCCCCCCTCTTACTATCAAAGGATATTTATTATCTTTCACCCGTAAAGTTCGTCGTCGCGCGCCTCTCGTTGCTTCTTAATATCTTGACCCTACCTCCGATTGATGGCGTGGCTTCTCCCCTGCCCCCTCCCCCTCTCGTCTTCTATTGCGATAATAGGCTCTCTAGTCTATTCTCACCTTGACATATTATATCTCCTCCCCCTCCTTGTTTTGAGAATTTCTCAATTTCCCAGTTCTGTCTAGAAGTATAGCCCGCGTTTTTTCTTTTTTATTCCTATCCTGAATTGGACCCTTATCCAAAGTCCCCGTCCCTCGAAAAAGCTCGCCAGCGACGTACCTTATTAGTGAAGTAAAAGCCATCATTTATTGATTTTATCACCGTTTTTTCCGTTTTTTTTTCTATTTTCCCCCCTCCCAAGCTGTCTCCCTAATATTCCTGGTCGTCTCACGGAGTCCCATCCTTTTTTATGAATGGTTCCTTCCCCCTATAGAGCAGATGGTTTGCTATAAGAGAGGTTTCCTCCGTCCCCCTAGCCTGTCCGCTACCTTTTGTTTCCCCCTGCCCAAGCGACGCTCTCCCCGCTCCGAGAATAGACCCATTGACGTCTTCCACAGGACGTTTTCCTTTCTTTTTTAGTGACTTTCTCCTCTTGGACTAGTCACTTTTTGCTCCTGGTCCCAGACCTGAACCCTTAATTCGGATCGGTTTCTCTCTTTCATGACCCCCCCCATCTCAGTTTTTCCCACTTGAATCCGTTTTTGAGAGCGCGTTCGACTTGCCAATTTTTTGCTTTCCCGATGTACTTCCTATCGCGTTTGAAATCTCCCCTTTGAAATGAGATGAAAGTCCCTCCATCCAAAGCCCGTGTTTCCCTCCAATTAGAGGATCTTTAATAAAGCCCTCGGCGCCCAACTCTCCCCTGACTGATGTATTCTAAAACAGTGTAGTTTTCCTGTTTTTTAAAAGCCCCCTTGAGATTCTTTCACCGATCTCCCTCCAGAATGGTCGTCCGTAACTTTCCCTACGTTTTACCCCAAAATTTCCCTGTCCAATAAGCTCTGCAAAGTTGTCCGCCCAACAGCCACCTTTCTCCTTCCTCGTGTGGGCCTCCGCCCCCGGAACATAATTTGTTTTTCAGGTGTAATTAAATATGGATGTTTTACTTCCGATTTCTCTCCTAATATCCCTTCAATGGTCCCCCTTCCTACCATTGTCATAAATTCATCACCAGGCAGTAAAAGGCATACCATTGTCCTTTTCCTGAAAAGCTTTCTCCCCCCTTCTTTCCTTATGTTAGCGCCCCTTTTTGAGTTTCGTTTTACCGGCCGATTTTTTTATCCTTCTTATTTCCAGTTGCTTGTCTCCCATATTTGAGGTTGCTTCTTTTGTCTCCTGCATAATTTTCTTTCCCCCCCTCCTTCCTAAGGGAACTTTTTCTCCCACTCTTCGTTTCCGTCGCCGATCTCGTCTCCAAAAATCCCCCCCCCCGATCGCTTTCAAGAACTCTCTCTGTTCAACGCAGGTTTCGCCCCCTCCACCTCCGCTCCGGTCCGTCATCAAAACCCGCTCTTTCTTTCGTCTATGAAGGAAGTTTCTCTCTTTCAGGGCTATTGAACATCGCTCTTGATCTTTCCGTTCAGCATTGGCCCATTTCTTTTCAAAGCTGCCTCTTTGGGTCTTATAACCGCGCGTCCTCTTATGTGCGAGTAATCAAAGGTTCTTCCCCATCAAGTCAGTCCTGGAGCGGTTCCCCCACCCCTCCTTTCAGCGTGCTTACCCCTCTCCGCCCCAACTCCCTGTTACCTTTTTGTCTTCAGCGGGTTGCCGACTTTCCCAACCATTCCCCCATCCTTTCCCTAGAATCATGTTATCGCTTGCGACCCTTTCGATTTTCCTCGCTTTCAAAGCCGTGACCACCCTTCTGATTTTTTTCCTGTTTGCCTCGTCGTCTCCCAAAGATGTCTCTTGCCGGGTGCTCCTCAGGCCACGAAGGTTCTCTACAATCTTTTTTCTTACGTCATTGACTTATACGTCTCTGCGCTCCTCCCTTTGATTCTACAGCTCTTCACTGACGGCCTTTCGATCCGCCCTTTTTTCATCCGCTCTGCCCGTTTTTGAGCATGGTGGGAATCTCCCATCCTTGTTTTTTCTTCGTTTGGCCGGTGATCGATTCGAAGTTTCTTTGCCGGGCTCCGCGAACTATAGCCCTTTCTTTGTGTGAAGGCTGCCCGATTCCTTTTCTCGCCCACTCCCTATTCTCGGATCACCCAGTACAACAGGCATTCTTTCCCTCTCGTTGTCCCCATAGTGGCTTGTTACGGGATTTTCCTGCGTCTTCCTCCGAAATCTTTTCATCCCCAATCCTATTTCTCTTTCCCCCTTCATCTTACTGTTTTTGTTCTCTCTCTTTTCCATTTCGCGTTCAGTTCGCGGACTCCCTGCTTCTTTCCCTTCCCCACGAGGGTTTCCAAAATTCTGTCTCTGAATTTTAATTTTTCGTTTCCCCCCTGGTGCTATGCTCTCCTTTTCGATCCCTCTCCTTCAAACCATTTTCAAAAGAGAGGCCTTACCCTTGTCACTTCCTTTCAAGATGATACTCCCTCGCTTTCCCCCCCCCAAAACACCTTGAATTAATCCAAGTTTGATTTCTTCTCCCGAAGGTTCCCTTTTCCACCACTTTCGGGATTCGTTTCCTTTTCGCCCTTTGAAGTGCTTATCCGTTTCCCCGGTCGATCCCCTCTCTCAGTTAAGCTTCAGCGCTTTCACACTCCCCCCTCCTTAAGGAACCCCTCAAACATGGGATTCTTATCCTCCTTTGCCTGTCCCCCTCGACAGCTTTTCCTTCGGTGAGCCCTTGAACTTTTTCTGGCCATCTGAAACTTGCCCCCCCTCTTCTGAACTCCCTCCCCCACATTGATTTGTCCGAAACTCACTTTACTCTTGGTTTTCCAAGCTGGGCAGGTCCTCCTACTTTCCCAGTATTTAGAGTTGCGTTAGAAATATTTCCCCCCCCCTACGCGTCATCTTTGTTGAAGGTTCACATTGTCCACCAATTTATTCCCAGACAATCCTGACTTTTCTCTTGAGTTACTGCGTCAATTCTCCGCTCTTGATTTTTTCTCCCCGCCAGCTTACCCTAGGCGGGAGCATCCCATCCCTAAACACGCTCCCAGCTCATTCCCCCCGGAGCCTGACAGGAATCCTTCATGAGGGTCCTGCGGCGTTTTTCTCCGTAAGGCTAGTTTTCTGAAAGGTTTTGGGCCGTTTTCCCCACCAGGACACCTGGTGCCCTTTTGTCCCCCGAGTCTTAGAAGATGCTGGCCATGCTTTGTTTCTTAGATCCGGCCCCCCCCCGACTTCCATTGTAGACTTGTTCAAGTATTCTAAGGACCTTTTCAACCCAGGTGACCATCTTTTCTCCGATTTCTCCCCCCCCCCTCACCCGTTTTTTCCCCCGGTCACTGTGACGCAACCATCCATATGCGTTTGTCGACCGCTACGTCAGTCCTTCATTTTTTTCTTTTCCATTTTTGATTTCGGTTCTACGTGTATTTGTTCCCCGGTCTCTTTCTTTTTATGATTTCACCAAGGCATTGCAATTCGTTCGCTTTCCCCCCAATTGTGTTTCCCTGTTTTCTCAGAGGAGGCCGGCCATCTCTGGCCCAATAACTTTGGTCCTCCTTCCCCCTCCAATGTCAGTTTCGGGCGGCGGGTTATCCCCCACGAGGGAGTGTAAGTATATGTCTCTCGGGAAGTCGCTTCCCCCCATGCGAAGAATTGTGCCGCGTCAGAGTCTTCGCGAGACGGTTCTCTCGTCTTTCCCTTTTATCAGGACTTGCCCAACCTTGTGTAATACGTCCTCCGGACTTTTTTTGCTTTGCGTCTTCTTTCCCTTTTTTTCCTGACTTTCAAGAGGGAAGAGAAGGAATCTTACTGCTTTTAATTGAGTCTCTCGTGCTAAGTTCATGTTTTTTCTCCCCTTGCATGGCCTCGTCCTTCTGTGTCCCAGCGCTCGTTTTCCTTCCCCTCCCCTAAAAACTCGACCGAGCTTTACTTCTCTGCGTCATGAGAACAAAACGCCTGAAGTTGCCAAGTCAGAGTCCTCTCCAGGTTCTTCTTGTAAGCTTGTTTTTTTTCGGTTTAGGTAAGAATGTAGAGGCCAACCTCCTTAAGGAACAGACGATATGGGGGTGTTGTAACTTTTGTCCGGAGCCGGTCGCCGTTTTCCCATAAACCCCCCTTTTGTCTGATTTTCGGCCCCCTTTCTGGGATCGCTCCCTTTGCGGTTTTTTTCCACCTGGCCAACTCAAGTGGGATTTTCGCGCTCGTAGGCCCCCAATAAGCGGTCTCCCACCAGCGGCAGCACTGGGGATCCGTTGTAATCCTCCCGAGGACCCCCCTTCTTAATCCCGCTCGTTTTTGGACGTTCTCGTCTTCAAGAAGAGAGCGGAGTCCTCTTTTTTTCTAATTCGACCATTTTCGTGAGACTTCCCCCGATACCTCTCCCTCTCTTTCTTTTGCAATACCTGAGTTCTCTTTCCGGTTTTCATCCTATCTTGAAATGTCGAAGATGAGTTTCCTCCGTATGATGCGGTATGTCCCGCTTTATGGCCGTAGCTGCTCTCAGCGCTTATTTTAGGGGATTTTGTTAACCAACTTTCCCCCTCCTCCTTTTTTAATCTCTCCTGTTGAGACTAGAATTGGCCCTCAGGTTCCGTTCCTGATTTTCTCGAATCCCATTCCTTTTCTCGGATTACTATTGAAAGAAGCGCTCCCCGGCCGCTCCATTTCCCATATGAAAAGCGCCTTTCCCCCTGAAAGAGGCTTCTTAACTCTACATTTCGCTTGGACTTATTTCCCCCTCCCGGTTGTTTTCGAACCAACTCCCTTTCTCCTCTCCGATTTGCCGTGCCCACCCCTATTCGATTACCTCCGGCTTCCCTCGAGTGGTTACTGGATCAATTTCAAATTCCCCCCCCTTCCCCTACCATATGGGTTCTACGCTGATGGTTAGACTTTCCTTTTAGGTTAGAAGAGAAATTTTATGTTCCGTATCCAGCCGCATCCCCCCCTCCTCCTTAGTATCCCCTTATTTCTCTCAGTATAAGATTCCTTTTACTAAATCTGTTTTTTCCTTACACATTAAGACTTGCCCTTGACAAACTAACAGGACTTTCGGTTCAGCAGGGATGGAATTCTCTGCAGACCCATTTAGCCTTTTAAAACTTTCTCCCCTAATACTGCTCTCCCCTTTGTTTTTTGCGTCTTTCTTCTTGTGAAGCCCGCTCCCGCTTTGGATACGCTGCGCCTTAAAAATACTCTGGTAGAAACCCTGCCCCTTATCTGCTTCCTGGCATAGAAAACTCCCTAAGATCCCTCTTGACTTCCCCCATTTAAACCCTCGGAAAGATTGAATATTTCCCGACTGCCAATCCCCCAACGGTCTTTTGAAAAATCCCTTTGGTCGTTGAAGGCAAGACACCGATCACACCTGCAGACTCGATTTGTTTTTCCGACCAGCTAATAACCTTTACAACCCAAAATTAATGTGCTCTTCCCGCCGGTTTAGCCCTTTCCATTCCCCCGCGAAATGATTTCCTCCGCCGCTAACACTTAGCAATTGTATGGTCCTCCAGTCTTGCGTCCAATGTCCCCCCCCCAGACGTCGCCTTTCCCTCTCCCCATTCATTGTACCTTTCCCTATGGCCTGTGATTCCCATCAAAATCCAGTCCCTCTCCCTGAATACCTTTTACCAGCTCGAAGACCTATTGACTGTCCAGAGATTTTCTTCGGCCCGGAATGTTCGTAAATCTTCCAGTTCCCGAGGATTTTTCCAGCCCTTTTTGAATTTGGTAGAATATCGGCAGGCGCTCTGCTACGTTTCATCTCAATTTTTCTCCTGAAACCCCTTTCTAACCCTTCTTCTTTTTCGTAGAGATTCCCCCCCCCTTGATTAGCCTAGGCCCTTCCTCTGTCCCCCGATTTTCCATAGTCCCAGTTGGCAATCCAACTTCCGTCCTTGTTTTTCTTTTCAAACCTCTGAGTTCGATCCCGTATGAATTAACTTTTCTCGCTCTCTGGTTTCCCTTTGCTTACTTGAATAAGGTTCTTTCCCCGTGGATCCATAGGTAATCGTCACTTTATCCCAGTGCCTTTTTTCGTTCCACTAAACCGCTCCCACACGGCCTCCCCCTATGGTCCCGACTCCCGTTTTTCGGCAATCCTTAATGTTCTGAGCGGCCCCCCAGACTTCCTCTTAATTAGATTTCGCCCTGCTCCCCTCCTCCACGAAGGTCGTTTTCTTTTTTACCTCCCCCTGTTACACCCTTCCTAATTGAGGTCCGTTTCTTTGCATAACCGGCATCCGTGCGACTTCTCGATGTTTTCCGAAAATTGTACCCCTTTTTGACCTTCGATCCTGTTCCATGGGCTGCTTCTTCCACAATATGTATGTTTTCCGGGTTATCTCCAAGTCCGCCTACATCATGTGTGCTCGATAGACCCCTCTCCTTTTTTTTGATACCGTTTTTCTGTTTCCTCTCTTTCTTATTTCATTCCGTCAGAGCTGGACAATGAACTCCTTTTTTTCGCTAGAATCATCCCCAGAATAGCTGCGTCCCCCTTTTGTGGTTACCTTCGCTGTGGTTGAATCCCCTCTTTCTGTTCCCTCGGGGCGGTTGACCCTTTCTAATTGATGACATCCCCTGGAGGATTTGCATCCCCCCCAAGATAGCCGTCCTTTTCTTTTTCAAGGACGCGTTCGTGCCTCGACCCCCTTCCCCCCTCAAATCTTTTTTCATTCCCTTCCCCACCAACCTTTATTCTTTCCTTTCCCCATCGTTTTTTTCCCCTTTCGTCTATCCCCCCGCTTACTCTCTCCGTAAATCGCTGCTCTTCCCCATTCTTTCTCTTTGTAATACCTCCGTTTTTTTTTTGTTCGATTGGATCTGAGATCCTCTTTTTTGGCATTTTTTCGAACCCCGTACGCCGCTTCCCTCTTGTGACCCCCCCGGATGCTGACGATTCCTGTGTTCTGTGCATAAGTATTTCGTCTTTTCTTTCTTCAACCTTTTTCAGCAGATCATTAAAAACTAACCTTGATCGGTCCTTTTCTTTTTTGCGTCCATTATCCCTTTTCAGGGAAGATAGCCCACCCCGCTTTTCTTCAAGGACAAACTAAATCTGAATCGGACACGAACAAGTTCTGTTCTTTTATTTTCGCATACCGCCGGAAGCCCAACCCCCCCTTTCTCTCGTCTCTTGATTTCCCCCTCCTTCTAGATATTCCACTGCCCCCGTTGCCACGCCGTAGATTCCCCCCTCAGCAGAAGCCAAGCTGAGATTTAAACATTCCGCTACAACCAATCAGGCTTCGAACACCTTTTCTTCACCGTCCTGTGGACTGTCTTTCCCGCTTCCTTAGCCCCTCTGTTTTCCCTCAATCGAGGCCATTTTTCCCCTATCCACCTTTTGTTTTTTCACGTCATTCTCTCCCCAGCGATTCCCCCCCAGCCAGCGATGCCCCCCCTTTGCTTATGTCCGGACACTGTAGTCAGGACCCTTTTCGCGGTAAACCTTGTTTTAACCTTTCCCACAGTTATTTTTTTGTGCGGTTCAAACGCACTGAAATCAGTTTGAGTGTTTTTGGCAGGTCCCTGCAGTTTTTTTTGAAATCTCGGTAGCTCCCTTTGCAGGTTGGTTTTTTTGCTTCTTTTTAAGCCCTCGACGTCCCTCCGGTCAGCGAGCCCCCTATTCCTGAGTCCCACTTCTATTTTCCGATTCAATAAGCGAACCCTTTCCTTTCCGCTCCCAGTACGTAATTTTTTGGTCTCCAGTGTCGGAGTTGTTCCTAAGGACCAGGGCGGCGTCGGCCTTTCTTGTCAGGTCCACTCCCCTTTTCGTCCATTTTACTTTTTTATCTCTGAGCAGGCCTTTATTTTGCTTTTGTTTTTTCGCAAAGCCTCTTTGCCCCCCGATCATTGTAGCAAACGTCTCGAGACCTCTGGCCCCTGCCCCAGCCGGATTCAAACGTACACCTTCCCCGGACTTACCATTGTCCCCTTCAACCCTTAAACCGTTTTTTTTTCCCCCCAACTAAGCCAGTAGTCTTCACCTACATCAGGACTTTCTGAAGGACCCTTTTATTTTTCAGCTCTTACTTGTCCTTCTCTATTTCTTCTTACCTTTTGTAGATGCGAAGGTTAGCCAGTTTGATTTTTTTCCAATTTCCTTCAGTTCTTTTGACAATGTCTCTTATATTACGAAGGACCTTTGCCCTCTGCGCCCCACGAATTCTACCCACCCCCCTCAGTTTCCTTGGAGGATGTAATACCTCTTTCGAGTTTTCCTTGACTAGAGTCCGCGGGCAGGCTCCATTTGCTCCCTTCCTTTGGTTATCTCGTAGTCCTCTGTTCTTAGACCTCGACAAGTAATGGCCCCTTTACGGTTTATCTTTGTTTCCGGACAGGACCCACGGTGGACTCCTTTAATTACCTCTAAGGAAGTTCGTATTTTTCCTCCTCTTTTTCGTGAATTCGACCCTTCTTGCCGCGATTTCGTTCAGTTTTGCGTCATCCTGGTTAGCGCATTTCTTTTCCTCAGTTGTACTGTGTTTCCCCCTCTCCCTGGCTTTAGGAGAGTAAAATCCTGCTCGATGTCCAAGCGCTCGGACCACGCTCACCCCGAGTATTCCAATTCGTTCCTCCTTTTTTGGAAATACATTACAGTAGATTGACTTGACCAGTCCTTTTCTCCCTTTCCCTTGGCCGTTAGTCTTGTTTCGCCCAAGTTCTCATGGTCCCCGGTACCTTTGTCCGAGTGGCCCTCGACGATTGGTACACTTCAGGTAGCCTTCTCTCCGTGAAGAATCCTCCCTTCCCCTAACTGGTTTATGGAAGAGAGTCGCTTTGGCTTCGTATTCGCGATTGAATCAGGTGCGCGTGCGCTTCCTGATTCGGTTGTTCCCCCCCCCCCCCCCCCTAAGCTTTCTCCCCCCGATTGAGCATTTGTTTTATTTTCACGTTGATCCACTCCCTTCCCCCCCATTCTGACTTCTTGCCCCGTCCTTTCCTCTGGGAAGCTTTTTCCCTGAGAAGTGGGACTGATTTTCCCCGCCCTGCTTTTACTTTTTGTTCCACGTTTCGTGTGACATACAAAGTTTCCCTGATTTTGAGTCCTTAGGACAGTTTTTTTTTTTCGTTTTGGGAGAGTCCGGAGTCGTCTTTTCCTTATTTAATCAAGATTGACTTAACTTATGCGGTGAATATACTTCTTCTTCTAGTCGCCTCTTTCTTCTAGGGGATAGTTTAGTCCCCTCTCCCCCCCCAATCCTCTCTCTATTTTATCGTTGTTGTTGGTTTTTTCGTACGTTTTTTTTAGGCTTCGAACTTTCGAGCAGCTCTATCTTTTTCGCTTCCGACGGCAAGGGGCCCCTCCCCCCCTTTGCTTTAACTTATGACACCCCCAGCCCGTTTGCCGCGCGACCTCGACTTTGCCGTAAACTCCTCCTCTACCCCCCCCTTTTTTTTATCTTCAAAAGCACTTTTTCTAATTTCAGGATCTTTCTCTATAGCCTTTCCTTCAGCCGGAATCAGCCCATTCGCTTTCGCTCGTTGATCCCCAGTGTTAGTGTCCCCACCGTTTAACACCCCCCCTTGCAGCAGATTTTCTTCCCTCTGATGGCTGCAGAAGTATCCTCACTAGAGCGAGCCGCGCCAAGGGATTTCCCCTTTGTCAAATTTCCCGAAGACTTTCTCTCCCCCGCCGCCTTCCCTTTCAGTTCCTATTTTTCTCTGACCCGACCCTTTTAGTCGTAATGGAGTTATCGTCTCCTTTTCGGAATTTTTACCGCCTTTGAACCTTCTTTTTTTTTCGCATGATGAAGTGAAGAACGTTTTCCTTGCATCAGAATGAATCCTTAGCGTCCCCCAATTTTGCTTATAATGACTCGTGTTGTTCTCTAATCCCTTTGAGCGTTTTTTCCTCTATTGTTCTTTAATAAAATGAGATTTAGCCACGCCCTTTTCTTTCCGAGTGCCGCCCTAAATCCTCAAATTTTTCCTTCTCGCGGCACGATTGCTTCCTTTCCCCATTACGCCCCCTTCTCCCCAACCTTCTACCCCCCGTGAATTCTCCGTTTTTCCCACTATCCCCGTTTGACTTTTCGGGAAAGACACACGATTCCACCGTTTTCCCCTACGACACAGAGATGTTTTCCCTTGATCTAAGACCAATACGCTCACCCCCCACCACCTCCCTAGCCTTCGATCAGATTGAACGTTATTTCCAAAGAAACTTCCTTAACGCATTGGACACGCCGCAGCCCTTAAACTTCCGTTTAGGTTTCAGCCTTCATTGGCTCCCTCTTGTTGTTTCCCGTCTGCTTCTCACTCTTCCCAGTCTACCTTCACTAGTTAGGCCGGTTTCATCACCCCCACCTACATCCCCTGCTTCTACCATTTTTTCTTCAGGCGCTCGACCCTCCTCATTAAGGAGATGACCTGCAGTTTCGCTTTTTTCCCCTTGCGTCGGACTTCCTGTTTGTGTCCCAGGCCCTTGCCTCCCGGTGAAGGTTTCCCCCTGAGTGACCCTTATTTGACTCTTTTTTTTCTAATTATCTCGATGTTCCCACCGTTTTTTCCTCCTGAGAGGCGTTCCCTCTCTAGTCCCGAAACCCCCCCCTCGTTTTCCTGCAGTCTGCTTTTGTAATGCCCCCGCCCATCACTTTCAAGTTTCAACCCCCTTGAAGTCCTACAGTCGCTAACCCCGCTTTTGTCGTCCGTTTTGATGAATTACATTCTTCCCTTTCGTTCCCCACGTAGCTCCTCCCCATCCCCGGGCTTCGTCGTATGTCGGCCTCGTCAATCTGCTGAACGTTCGATGAAACTCTGCCTCCTCTACGCGGTCTATCATTTTCACTGCGACCCCCCTTCTGCCCTCATGTTGACGCCGTTCCATTTGTATCAAATCCCCCCTCATTCTTTAGAGGACCCCCAGCCTTCCGTATGTTAAGTAGATTTCACGTCCCCCCTCGTCCCTTTTTTTTTTTTCCAGTCCCTCAGTTCCTGCCGAAAACTCACCCATTCATCTTGGGTCCGAATCACGGTTTCCTTCAGTACGCCAGGCAGGATCCCCTCTTTCAATTTCTGACATTGACAACACGTTTTTTCCACATTTGTTACGTTTTCCCCCTGCTTTAGGTCGAACAAGTGTATCGTCTTCAGGGCGAAGCCTTCCCCCCTTAAGGTCTAATCCCCTAAATGGTTTACCTCATTCCCTGAGTGCCCAGAGTCAGTTGAATTTTTAAGTCTGATTTTCTTTCCGAGCTTTTCATTATTCCGGAATGTCATCGGATCCCCGCAAAGATACTCCTCCCTTTTTTTTTTTTTGTGTACTTTTTTTATGAGCCGACTCACCTCCATTCCCTTGTCGATCCTAATGTTCTGGAACTTTACCGCAAGAGCATTGACAAATTACTTTCCTGGTCATTTCCTGTCCGACACCGACTTCAGCCAAGTTCCGTTTTTGACTTCCCCCGTCCCGATAGTTGCCAATGCCCGATTTCTATCTCCCTTCCCCTTAACCCCTTCGTACCCTCTCCCTCTGTTTTCCACCTCGTGTCCCCTTGGCCCTTGACGCGGTAGGACTATCCGCCTGAAATAGCTTTTT
>Ga0179593_1266290_pt1 | contig 17631 bp, 8 predicted proteins | sample CZODoug2_1_08_16_FD_185931 | JGI IMG/M metagenome (GOLD analysis project Ga0179593, IMG submission 185931) | Vadose zone soil fungal communities from Angelo Coast Range Reserve, California, USA - CZODoug2_1_08_16fungal (PacBio error correction) | ecosystem: Environmental > Terrestrial > Soil >... | reverse complement strand
AATTCACCACCTGCCAGGAATGTTTTCCCCCGGGCTGCTTGCCCAATTCGCGAGAGTTTTTCGGCCACGTCCTTTTTTCCCCCCAACTTCTCCCCCTCCCCTTTTCACGCGTAGAAGCGAAAAACCGTTCTCTTTACTGGCGTCCCCGTCCTGCTCGTCGTGTTCGGAAGCTCCGGCCCCCTTGCTCCCCCCCTTCAGACTCTATGTTCTTCACACATTCAACCCGACCCCCCGGTAAGATCACCCCACCTTCATGGTTGTATCCCATTCAATTGTTCCTTTGTTCAATATCGCAGTCTGTTTTTTTGTTTCCTTTCTCACATTTTTGAGAGTCTTAAGGTACCTCCCCAAGGAAATCCCCCCCTCCAGTGCTTCACTATTCGGTACATCCCCCAGTAAGGAGTCATTCTCGTTTGGTAATTGAAATTACTCTTGAAACTGATTCTCCCTAAACCTTTACACTTTTTTCTTTTTCTTTCTCCTGAAACAGCCCCCCCCGATGCAGCAAAGTTCTCCATTGAGATTATCCTTTTCTGCGATTCCACGATGCCCTTCGTTACCTGTCCTATACTCTCTTTTTTTCACGCTTTTTTTTCTCTTTACCCATCCCTTATTAGGAAGGAAGATAACTCATGATCTTCTTCTTTCGGGTCTTTTGGGGTCTTTCGTCTTTGTATTTTCGGGCCCCCCCTTTCCTAATACGAAGACTTTTCGGCGTCAACACAACCCTCCTTTTATTTTATTCTCCCCAGTCCTCCGTAGTTCCTCCCCCATAGCGATCCCCCGTGAAAAGGAGTTTACCTTTAAACCCTTCCTTTTTTCCTTTGCGGACTTTGCTTCTGCGCTTCCTTTTTCTCTCGTCCGTTATTAAGCAGATTTGCGCCCCCCCGTGTTTATTGCCATCTTACGTTTGAACCCCTTCCTTCCGCTTGTGTAGTAGCTTACTACATCTCTTACCCTTTCCATCTTTCCCGCTGTTTTTGCTTCTCTTCTTATTCCACCAGCCGCCTTTACATTCTCTGAGTTTTTCCTTTTTCTTTCACGCCTTTCTTTGCCTAAGCCCTGTCCCCAAAAGATGATTTCAGACTATCGAACGGCCTCTTTTTTCTGTAGATTCCCGCAATTCCCATTTTCCGTCTGCCCTACTTCCCCCCTATCTGCTCCCTCGAATCCGGTTTTTTTTGGCGTAGTTCAAAATCTCAAATTCGGTTTCCTTTTTGTCAGCCGCACCCCACTTTTGAGATGAGTCCGTCTAAATCACCCCTCCCCCTTCCACACTCGTCCAGCCCTATCCCTATCATCTTTTTAACTCGTCGGCGCCTTAAGGTGTTATTTATTGAATCACTTTCCACTCTCTTCCCTCTGATACGGTAAGAGGCTGACCTCCGTGACCCTGCATCAGTATGAATCCACTTTTGCTTCCCTCTTCTGTGTCGATAAACTCTTCCCCCCCAGTGCGTGTCTTCTTAAGAGCGGGTGCCGCTTTCTTACCAGAGGTAAATTACTGCTCGAGGCCTCCTTGCTGATTATGTTTTTTCCCTGTTCCTCAATGTCTTATTGGCATTGTGTCGGGACCAATTCCTACAATTTCTTCCATTTTGACCCCTCTTACATTAGTTAGAACCCTCTTGCTTTTCAGATGGTTACCTTCCCTTTCTCCAACGATTTGCGAGGTTAGACCACCCCGTTTTTCCTGTTCTATCCTCGTGGTTGTAGTTGTGTAGACGTAGGCGTTCTGGAGTTTACCTTCTCGTTTACCCCTCTCTGTAGGGTCTTTCTCCCTCCCGTTTTATCCCCTCGGTGGTCGATTTAGGCGCTGTCTTTAGCCTCCCTATGGCTGTTATGTTTGAAGACTCCCAAAGCTTTCGAATTACCGCTGTCCTAGGTTCCCGTCATTTCCTTCCGTAGTTAGTACTTTGGATGATACTGTTCATCCCCCGAATGCAGCCCTTCTACCACCAATCCCACCACACTCATTGCAGGGTTTAATTCCCTCTTACCATTTCCGCCTTCTCCTGTTACACTAATTCGACCCCGCCCTCCCTGCGCCTCCGCTTTTTAAGGTCCTTATATGTCTTCCCCTGTAGAAAAACTTCTATGCCCACCCTTCCGTTCTCCTGCAACTAGAGATATGGTTCCCTAAGTGACTTTTGTTTTCTCTACCCTGGACTTTGGGACATGCTCCCCCCTTTCCGTCTCCTCACGCGTTCCCAGGTTTCCCTCTCTTTTCCTTTTTGCCATATGGTCCTTGCTCGGACCTGAACACCCTCTTCCGGCTGTTTCACCTTCGGACGATATGGGGAACCATGAACGCCATCATCATTCTTTTCTCTCTCTTTTTTCCCCGCCAGCGGAAGTTACCCCCCCCAGTGATCGTTCCAATTCCCTAGCCCCCCATCTTCCGCAACCAACAAATTCACAAGGGTGATCCCCCCGTCTTACCCTTTGCTCAACCCAACCTTCTTCCCTCCCCCCCCCCCCCCTCTGTCCCCTAAGGTGGCTTTAAAGCGCCTTATAGTACGACTCGGGTTTAAGATATACCCTCGCTTTTTCTCTTATTAAATTAACTTCATGTCCCGCGGAAAGAGACCCTGTCTAGCTGTTTCCTTTTCCCCAACCAGCCAATTGAATCTTTCGCTTTGCCAACTCTATCTTCCCTCGCAGGACAAACATTCTTTAGCATTTTTCTTTTACTTGTTGGCCGTAGTCCCAGCTTAAGATCAGCTGCATTATTTTTTTGACGCTTTTATCTCCACGGGCCTTTTTTCACATTTCTCTACCTCCCCCTGGTCTTCGGGGTGCTTCACATTCAAGCTTACCTTCTAAAACCCACCCCATTAGCCCTTGATGATGAGATGGGTTTCAAAATGGTTCCATCCCAGAGGAGAAGTTCCTAGAGTCATCTTCCTGATTGCTATGAGTTCCCCCCCCGGAAGCCAGTGATTGGATCCACTGTTCCCGTGTCGCAGAAGGTAAGACGACTTTGAGTCGGACATGGTACCCTTTGAAGTCCCTTTTCTCGTATAGCTCCTGACCACAGCTTCTTTTGTTTCTGTTCTTCCTTCCGGCTGACTCCGAGATGCGCCCCCTTTTTTCCGTGCCCCCTTCGTAAGAGGCTTCCATTTGAGTTATCTTTGTCCATATGTTTTGCCCTTCTTTTTCTTTTTACGGCCCCCCAGACGCCCACCGACCTCATTTAATCCCCATTCCTAACGTGATGTCTTTCCCCATGTTTTATAAAAATTATTTATTTCTGTCTTCCTCATCTACTTTCCCGTGGATAAAATGCAGGACTCCATACAGGTTATGAATTTTTCTAATTATGCAGGTCGTTTTATTTTTGGTGATAAACATTCTATGTTGGACCCCCCCCTCTAGAAGACCCTTCGGTTTTCGCTGAATGGTGTCCCTTTTATTTCTCAATATGCCTCTCTTCCACCACAGAGCGCGAACCCTATTAGCGACAGGACTTCTCGTGCCTCTCCCCGTGATCATTTGTCCTTTTTCTCCCTTTTCTCCTAGGAAACCCTGGAAGACCAAATCAGTTTGACACAGAGGTCTTTCGTCTTCCTCCCCTAAAGGAACTATCTGCCCTCTCTTTTTCAGTACCCTGGCCTCCCTCCCCTTAATTAGTTCACCTCTCAATGCTTTGTCCGTCACACTGGTGAAGACTCCTCATAAGGAAGGACTTCCCTTTTCTCTCCGTGAGCCCGGTCATTTTTCCCTCCCTCCTAATGCCATTTTTCCTCGATGACCGGCGGGACTCCTAAAGTATTTTCGGGAACCCCTCCGGAAACTGACTCTTCCCCCACTTAGACCTCGTGACTCGCCAAATGGACCCTTCCACCAAAGCAGTAAATGAATAATCCCACTGTGTCTTGCCCTTCCAAAGTTTGCGACCCCGTCCCCCCCTCCTCTTAGCCATTCTGTTTTTTAGTACCCCCGGCCATCATGCCTTGCTCCTATGTCCTTCTGTCAGACTTCATTCCTGGTCTCTCGCTCCCCTGAGTCCCTTCGGTTTTTCTCCATCAGATGAGTATAATATCTATATGGCAGGAGGGGAATCGTGGATTGGATTTCCCCCATGAATGAGTGTGCTTTCATGTTTCTGAGCCAACGTTGTTGCCCTTTTTCTTGCTTTCAGTGCGAAAGTTTGCCTTTTTAAAGATAAAGTCATGTAACCCGTCCCTATTTTAGTTGTTTCAGATTTTCCAACCATCCAATTTTTTCTGTCCTTTCCTTGTTCTTGTTCCCCAGAGCATTTCCTTCGGTACCTGCCCACGCCTTAGGGGGTTCCCTACTTATTGAAAACTGAAGGTTCCTGAAATTCCCCCCGCTTTTATCTTCGTCTCTTTCCTTGGTCATTTTCTGTTGCTCAAACACATGGGAATTCAACCAAAATGGCAACTTTTCGTACAATTTTTTTTTTTAAGTGCCCACGCCCATGTTTTCTTGCCTTTTCCGACATTTTAGACGACCTCCTAATAAGAGGATGTTCCCTCAGGATTTATGTAGGTGAGGAGTTTTTACCCCTGGTTCCATTCTGTCCTTTTCTTACCCTTGCGCACCTGCTTTTCCATTGTTTTCTTTCTCCCTCTTGTCAGTACGGATATCTTAGACAGCCCCGCTACTACGGTCTCTTGGGGATATTACCCCCCCCTGGGTAATTCCCTCCCCGAGGATTTCCTAGTTTCCCCCCACCCATCCCCCTGCCTCATACTTTCCTGCTCTCTACCCCCCCGCTGCGGGCGGCGCACAACCCCGTAACCCTTCTCTTTCAGGAAGCCGACTGTAAATGGCCCCTCAAGGAAGAGATTCTGTTAACGGCCCCCTCCCCAAACACCTTCATGAGAACATCATCGTGTTCTCCTTTTTCAATTCGACTTTTTTCATTCTTCCCCTAGCCCTCCGAGGTAGGGATTGTTAGCTGTACTTATGCGCTTCCCCCTTTTTGATAGCTCATTTTCCCCCGCCCATGACAATACTAAGTGCTACCCGTCTAGTCAAATTTTTTCGATCTTACAGGCTATCATCCTGATTTGGTCCCCTCCCTCTTTTTTCCTCCCCCTTCTTTTTCACGCGATTCCCCCCCCCACCGTACACTTGTTTCTTTTTATAGGACCCCACCCATTAACATGTTAAGTATCCCTTTATCTTGAGTCGCTTATTGTGACCCTTCACGTCATCTTCACTCGGACGCCACCCGATCTTCAAATAAAAGGAAGTCCCCTTGGCAGATACTCGCTCTGCCATCCCGATTAGGGCTTCCGGAGGGTGGCAGGTTGGTGAGGCTCCCGCTTGTTTTTTAGCGGGAAGGGCTTCTCCTTAATATTTGGAGGTTCACCCCCTGGAGAGTTTTCTTGACAAGAGGAGTTTTTTCCTCTGTCCGTTTCTCGTCCCCCCTTCCTTCATCCCTCACATATTCCATTTAGCTTGAAACTGCGGCTCTCCCTCCTGGCTTTTTTCCTCTTCTCTCTCTTAAGATCCGGGTATGCCCAAGGAGGTGAAAAATTGCCAATACGATCCCCTTTCTTCGAGTTGGGCAGTCTTCGTAAATTCTTTTTCCCTCATCCATCTTTTTTTTTTTTCTTAGCTCTTGCCTCCCCAGGCCCCTCTCATACAGTCTCTGTTTCCGGTTGCGGAGATTTGAATAAGCCCTTTTTTGTTTTAGAAAAATGTTGATTACCTCCCTTGCGTTTTTTATCGTGACTTTCCCCTAAATTTCAGTTCTTTCTTCTTCCCTGCATTTCACGAGCTTGCTCCGCGAACCCTCTCTTCTTTTGTACGAAAACCACCCCGGTGTTTTTGAAGCTGGCCAAATATTAGTGATTCTTGAACCCACCTCCCCTTCACGTACCTCTCCCCCACATCAGACCTCCATACTTCTAATTAGTGATAGGCCTTCTTCCCCGGCTAACTCCAGGTATTTTAGCTTTCTATGATGATCCTTCAAGCTGTCTATAAAGGACTCCATTCATCCTCGCTCCGAGTAGCACACGGAAAACCCCTTTGCTTTGCATGGTATGGTATCTCCCATGAGCCCCCCTCTTTACGCTTCTCTCTGCGCGGTTTATTCGTAGTAATAGAGAAATTTTTCCCCACTGTTCTTCAAGAGGATACCTCTGCGATTGGTCCGATGTCCCCCTCTGCTTCTTTTTGTTTCCTTCAAATTATCCTCAATTGTGGACTTAAAGACTCTTCTTCAAGACTTACAGATGCTTCCTCTGTCCATTAATCTCAAAGCTTAGGGAGGAACACCCATTATGTCTCTTAAGAGGTGGTTGTAGTTGCTTTTCCACTGAAGGCACGAAAGCAGGGTCTTGTGACAGGCACCGCTCTCACGCGCCTTTTTTTCTTGTTTGACTCCGCCTTGATCCCCGGGGTTTTACCCTTTGGAATCTCCTCGACGGTAGTATCTTTCTTCCGCCTTTTTTTGCTGTCCGTACCTCTCGTAATTTAATCCTGTTTTACCCAGTCTCATTGTTGTTAATATAAACACTAAGGGCCTTGGTATTGTTCCTGCCCTTTTCCCGTTTTTACGTTTTCCCATCACACACATTGCAAGCCGGGGCGTCCCCGTAAGCTCACTTAGACTCCCTCCTTTTTCCCCAGTTAATAAGAATGACCGCCGCGTTTACGGTCGATCCCATTCTCCCGGTCGCCCGTCCACTCTCAAACAAAAAGGGCTTTCAGGGACAAGTATTTATTGATGTACCCCGTGTCCTTTTTTCCTTCCCGTGCCTTTTTTCAGCACCCACGACGCTCCTGCATATAAATCTTTGACAGGAGGAGGTTTATGGTTCCACCCATGGTTCGGTCCGTGGACCCACTATTCGTTTCTCCCTCGGACCTGCTCTGGGTTTAAACCCGACTAACTTCTCCGTGTTAGAATATGTTTTTGCCCTCCTTCCACCGAAAAGAGGATACCGTGATCAACGTGACCCACTTTCGCACTAACCAACTTTCCCCCCCTTGGCCTACCTTAAAACCTGCGCACCCCCCAACCTATTCCTGCATTCCTTACCACCCCAGAGTGGCACCTGGCCTTTGTCTTCATCTTCACTTTTTTTCATCCCGCTTCCGAATTCCCGCGCTGGATCTCCTTCTTCCCTTCTTATGAAAGCCGTCCCTCCCGTCCTCCCACCTGTGATTTCTTCTGTTCCTACTCCCAAAATCCAAAAATTTGCGCATGTTTTATCTTGCCACCGCCGATTTTTCGCCGGAAACATCTCCCGTTAGCCCCCCGTCTCGAATTTTTCTTTTTCATTATTTCCTTTCCGATTCCCCTCCACGGATGCTGGGGTTCTTTTTGTGACCTCCACCCTTTTCTCTGCCCGTTCGTAGTTATCCTTCTCTAAATCCCCCATGTTCCCTGAGGCGGGGTATGTTTTGCCCTACCCCTCGTTCGGTAGAAACACCCAAGTCTGAAGTCTTGACTATTTTCTTTCACACTTTGTTTTTTTTTCTACATTCACTAGGCAAGATTTCGTGTTTTTACCTTAGTTCTGAAGACGGGTATTCTAAATTCCTCTCCGTTTTGGACTTCACGAAGCCAATCCTAGGCGGCTCTTTGCATTATTTTTAAGTAATTTAGAGAGAGTTCCCGATTTACACTTGAATCTCCGAGTCCGCCTTCTCCCGCTCCCTGATCCCCCTTCCTCGCTGGTTTTACTTCAACAGAAGAATGGTAGAACTCAAAGAAACCCCCCTAGTCAAAACTGTGGACTCTCACAAACCGATTTTTTTTTCACCCCCCGAAGTCCCCCCCCCCCCAGCAGCTCATTACCAATTCAATAACTTTTCTTGTACTGCCCACCCAATTCCAGGGAAATCTCTCTTTTTCAGTTGTTTGTGGTTTGCTGGGGAAGGTAGATTCTGTCCCTCTTATTTAATTTCCAGACCGTTTTACTTTTATTGGACTCTTCTATTCACCCTTTTTTTTTCTGTGGGTTGCGTCAACGACTATGTTTTTCCCCCACCTAGCTAAAATTTTATAGAATGGGTGAAGGTCTGATATATAGGTTTGGGAACGAAAATCTAGGTCCCGAATCTCTTTTCTTGATGACTGGAGTTCTGCCCCTCTCTCTCATTAAATACATATAGGTTGGCAGAAACCCCTGTGCTCCCCATCCCCTCTGCCTTATCACTTTCACGTCAGAACGGGTACATTTCTCTAGGAATTCTTAACTTGTTTTCCCTCTAGCCTCCGCTATTACTTTCGTCCCCCTATCAGTTTTAGAAACCTGGTGTTTAAAATCTGCCATTCCCCCGGCTTATCCTTTTCTTTATCGGATCAATCGGCTGCTTTAGCAAAATCTCCCCATCATCTTCGGTTATCAGGATGTAAGCCCTTGTGCTTTTGGTCCACTTCTGCCTTTCCCTCTCCCCCTTCAGCCTTATCGGAACTCGCACTTTCCCTACGTGACACAAAAGTCACCGCCCCTACCTTTAAAGTTTTATGTCGGGACCAATCAGGTGGTAGGTCTAGGTCCTCGCCCATTTATTGGGGCGGTGTTTTCTCCTTCCCTTTACCTCCCCTTTTTCGTCTTCCTTGGTAATGTCGTTTCATTCAATCATTTGAGATTCTATTCCTACGGCTTTTGATCACTCTATTTCCCTCCCCCCTCGTTCCTCGTTCTTTGACTTCATGAATCTTTTGTGTTGTCCTTTGGTGAGCGAGCCCCCCTTGCAAGGACTTGCGCTCTTTACTGTCCTAACCGGAGTTGTAATTGTCCCGCTTCTTTTCTGAGCTACCCAATTCTTCCATATTCATTATTGTTTCGCTTGTGAACAGAAGGTCTTAGGCCTCCCTCCAAGTTTTATTTACCCCTTTCCCTAATGGGTAACTATAGTTTCCTCCGGTCCACTCGTCTGCTCCGTTTCCCTTAATAGTGTTTTGAAAATAACACTCCTTCCTAACCCCCATTCACTTCGGCTTTTCATCTCTCTGCCTTAGCACCCGAAATTTGGGTTTCTTTTCGTGCTTTTCTCTGAACGCCCTCCAGCATACCGAGATGTACCCCTCTTCGCCGGAGGCTTTTTTTCGGTCGTCTTCTTCTTACCTAGGAGTTTCTTCAACGGTATTTACTGTCGGAAAGGCTTTTAGGTTGGTGTTGGATGACCAGTCTTTCTCTCCCTTCTCATCCCCTGTTTTCAATACTACGTTCCGGCCTTCGTTGGGATATTGAAACTTCCGGGCCCTTTTTTCTGAAATCCGTTGAGCTTTTCCCTGGTAAACTACCTCGCCCTGTGGGTGTGCCTACGTCCTCGAGCAGCGACCAAGCTTCTCTGGAGGAGCCCCCCTAAACGAGAGTAGAGGACCGTAATTGGCACCTCCTCCCCTTCGCGTTCTTCCCCCACTACAACCAACTCTTCAGAGCACCACTCATTTTTGTCTCCAAACGCAATCTTTTAGATTCTTGAAGTTACCTCCACTAGTACCGGACTTTTTTCTGTCGCGCGCCCGGCTTTCTAATGTATAGCTAAGTTCCCCCGCCAATTCCCCCCGCCCCCCCCCCCCGTGAAACGTAGTGCAGATACTTCGCCAATGAGTCCTCTTTGCCTCCCCGTTGGTCTTTACCTCTGGTACCGCGAACCCTATTTATCAAGTCAAAAGTTGTCTCTTATTGACACCCTTTCTGCCCAGCCACCCGTTACCTGTGCGACCGCCTTCTACTTCCCCCCGTGATTCTCTTTCCGGACCGTTCCCTCCTGACTCTCTGCACGCAACTACCCTTCAGTCTTCCCGGCGATTAAACGATCCGACGCTCGAGAGGGAGTATTTTGTGCTGGCCCTTTTTTCGGTTCGGGGATGGGAAATTACTCTGCAGATGGTCATTCCCTTTTCACACCCCCTAATTGCTCGACCTTCTTTCCCGTAAGCGGGAGTCTTCTTCGCGGCGCCGATCTTGAAGGCCCCATGAAGACGAAAGAGTTCTTAGAGGACACACGCGGCCTTGCCTTACTACGACCAGATTCCTTTCAGATTCAGATTCTCATATTTGCGTTCTCAAACCTCTCTCTTCAATCTTCCCCCTTGGTTGTCCCATGCACTAAGCTCCCTGTATTCGCTTTTACGCTCCCTTCCCCCCAAAATTATTTGTAACACTACCGTTGTTGGTTGACGAGCAAATCTGAAGCCCATCCTGTCACGCTATACGGACTCTAATCGGACAGGTTGCCCCTCCATTTGATCCTCCTTTGTAGAAAACTGCCTCTGCGCCCCGACCCCTTTTTTATCCGTCGAGAGGCCCCACTTTCCCTCCAATGGAAGTTTCAGTTCTTTTACCGTTCATTGTCACGCCGCGTCGCATGCGACCTTCCGTGCTCTGCTGTTAAAAAATCTAAATCCTTTTTATTTTGGACGTCCCCAGTTCGAGTATTTCCAAGTACCCCTCTACCTTTTTAACCCTCCCAAGCGCCCCACGAACGACAAGCCGTCGAGCGGTTCATCGGCCTGTCCTGACTTCGGTTAGTTGATATCCATCTGTTACAAGAGATCCTTCTTGATGAGGTCCCGCGTCGTCCTCACTTTTCCTCCCTCATTTTCCGATGAATAAAGCTAGGAAATGGAACCTTTTTTGCTCTTGTCTCTACCACTCTAGCGTGTAAGTTTGATAGACCCCGGTTTTTCTTAGCTGGGCCCTGGTTCCAACTGAGACGTCCGATGGGCTAATTGACTCTTATGAGTTGGCGAGACCAGGTTTAGGGATCGTTATCGAGCAATGAGGGATGGCTGTTCGGTACCATTATTCTCCTCAGTTAGTTGACAGTACCATCCCCAAATATTCATGAGGCTACTAAGTGGATATAAACCAGAAGATCACGGAACATCCGTACGATTGCCCACTTCTCACCGTTCCCCGCTTTGCGAGGGTCTCCCACCATGATGTTCTTTTCCGATGTGGTTGTAGTTTTACACTGTCGAACGAGAGTTCCTTCTTCTAGCCCTTCCGTCGCTTTCCTAAGCGGCACGTGAAGTTGGTTTCGCGTTGTGGGTTTCTCGTTACCGGGTCACGGAATTAGGTTCCTTGGGGAATAGGATATAGGAATTCTTTCTCGTACTTTCTAGCTTTGTTCCTGACGATACGATACCGCGAATTTCAATCCCGGGCCCGTTTGGTGTAATATAGCCCACACTTTAGGTCATCCTTAGTCTGACGGTGCTTCCCTATTTTCTCTATACGCGCAGCGGATATCCCCCCATAGACACCACCCTACCCGATAATCGTTCGACCAGGTACGGCTACCCCGGTAGGACCCTCTCCAAACGTCCATGCCCGGGTATAACCCCGTCCTTAAGTCCCAGGAAGTCCCCGTGTACTACCGGCCTGACGGACTAGTATTCTCGATTGCGTCGGTTGGCGAGAACTTTTTCCCCTGCGCTCAGCTACCCCTATGGGACACCTAGGGATGGCCTGCAGGCAAGAGTCTATGATTGTCCGACTTTTTGACCTGGTTTTAATTAGTGATTTCTGTTCTATCGACCCCGCCGATGCCTCTCCGTTTTACTTCGCAGGGATCGAGTACAGCGCAGCGGCCCTGTAACTCTTTTTACTCTGGGGATCTGGGAAATTTTTTCCTTTTCATACTTTTTCCTTTAGGGGTAATATGAGTCAGTTGCGTTTTGGAAAACCTTGATCTGGTCGTCCTGTTCTCTCTCGTGTCACAATGACAATATCAATCATCAGATTGTAGGCCCTATTTTCCCCTATTAACCCTCAAGATACACCTTGCTCCAATTCGCCTCACCTATTCCGCCACAATTGCACACTTTGGCTCGCACACATGAGAAAAAAAAACCTTACCTAGCCCAATTTCCCTAGCACACTTGGTATTTCCATAGAAATAATAGTTTTTCGGCATCGCGTATCCTCCATTCAGCGTGGTTACCAAATTCACCTTCATTGACCGAGAGATCTTTTAAACCGTTCCCTACACCCTTGTTGATTTCTTTGTCCCATATCGACACAGTCCACATCCTGACATTCGTTAGTTTTTTTAACCCAATCTATTTCCTCGCAGTTCCCAACCTTTTTACAATTTCGCCGTACTTTTGTGAATTAGTTCCCGTTGTGAGAGTACTCTTAGCCTTAGAGTGGGGTTCAGTGGCCTTGCGTTTTCCCCTCACCTGAGGGCTATTGTTCCGTGCTTCAGCACGGTCGGAGGCAAACCGGCGCTGTTCTAGAGACCACGCACTTTAGCTCGGCTGGGTAGGGGGTGAAAATCCTTCATGAGTCGAGACCACCCCCCCCCAACTTCCTCCGTAAGGCCTGTGGGGTCCTAAACCACCTTTTCGAACGCCTTTCTACTCCTATTTCCATCCGTGATGTTAAGAGTCGGATTTGCTCTGCGGACGGACATCCACTATTGTCTTCAACTCCGAACCGGGTCTTTCCGGAGCTAAGCCCTCGAGTTAGGATATGCCCTTGTCGGGCTGTTCCGAGAGAGAGTCGACTGGCAACAAATCTCCGTTTTCATTGTCTCCGATTCCTCTCTCGTCGTGCCCCGTCCCTGACCCGTTGAGTTTCTGCCTCTTCTCATTCCCCCTTGGCTTCTGACAACTATCCGAGTGGTGTGGTGCAATCCCTGCCCCCCATTATAGAAAAAATTATGGGCCGCTCTTCGGTGGCCACAAAGATTTTCCTCACCCACCCCGAAAGCCACTTACCTAGAACATTACCAAATCAAATAAAAATTTGTCTGCAATGAAATATAAAGAATGGAATCAAGACCCCTGTTTGTTTGTCTTTCTCGATGTTGGAATCCATGGTCGGGCCCCTCCAGAAAGTCTAGCATTGTTGTTTAATTCTTTAGTCCCCGCTAGTTATGGGGGTCGGGAGTCCCCTCCAGATTTTTTTTCTTTCCCCACATATAGATCCCCAACTAATTCTGAGAATGGGTTGAAGGGTTGAACTCTCTCTAGTTGCCCCTCCCCCAGCTGAGCCTTGCACTCTGGTTAGCGTGGCCGGACATCGAGAAGATCCCCCCCTTGTACAGACTTCCAGCCTGAGAGATGACGGGTCCCCCCTGACACTTGGCCATTCTCCCCCCTCTTGTCTTTTCTGTGCGTCCGCCTCGGTTCCTCTTTTCCGAATATGTTATCCCCTTACGATGAGTTCACAGCTCTTCGTCACTTCTAAGTTATGGCGGGTGAACCCCTTTTTACTCAAAACTCGCCTTTCATTGCCAGGAGGCTGGGGGTTTCTCGGACCTGCTTCTTCTGTTTTGCCCCCCCTCCCCGGCCACTTGGCTTTCGCTTGTATAGATGGCTCCGCACCGGCCAGGAACCTCCGAAACTCACCCCTGCCCCGAGCCCCCTTCTTTCCCCCTCTCGTTTGCAGAGCCATTTTCAATCACTTCACCCAAGTAAGGCTCCAGAGACACTTTCTAAGTGTTTTCCTGTAGTACCGCGGTTTTTGCTTTCACGCTCGAACCTTTTTTCCCAATGGGTTATGTTGGAGGATTAAATTGACCTCCTCCTTCTCGTCCGGTTCCGCGGTTCAGGAAGGAATTTTTCCAGATCGGAGCCCCCGAGCGGGGATTCCCCGTTGCAACTGCATGCGTCCCCTACAGGTTGATTTTTTTAAAGCCCGGCGTTTTATTTTGAGTGCCCTATCTCCCTTTGAATGAATTTGGGTGCGCATGTTGCGCGAGGCAAACGTGTGCCAATTTGGCGGCTAGTTCTTGAAAGTGATTCGGCACTTTAGGGTGGCGGTCTTGGGTACAGGGACGAGTTTTGTGTTTTTCTTTTGATTCGTTCAACCATGTAACATTGATGATTTTGGTCCCCGTTTCCTCCGCTCCCGGTCCTCCTTCACGCACCGCCACTCTTGTGTGTTCTGTCACGCCAGGGGCCCCAATGCTTTTCCCAGACTTTCACCCCCTACCGGTGACAAAGTTCCATTGCAGTTTCTCCTTTCCTTTAATCCGTCGGGTTGCATCCCAAATCACGGGACGGAAAACCAGGTATTCTGACATACTTCTTTTTCCCGCCGGGTTTTCTCATTGTTTTTTTGTTTAGTTTCTTCTCCCTTACCCGAATAGTCAATAGTTTCCGCCCTTTCTCGTCTTTTTTTTTTCCCCTTTTTTCCGTGCGTCGTAGGGGTTTTACCGCTTCAGTTCCGCCCTATTTTCTCACCCGTTTTTCGGCTTGTTTCGGGGTTGTTTGTTCGCCTCTGCAGGATTGCTTCGCCCCGTAGAAGCCCGTTTACTAATACGGCCCCTTTTTGAATTTTTGATATTACCCCCATCCTTTCCCCCCCTGCTTTCCCTCGCGAGGTTCCCCTTAGGCCCCAAGTCCAACGCCATGAGTCATTACGCGAAGAGCAGAGAACCACACAGTCCGTCGGCCTCAAACCGGACCAACCCCCCCCCACAGCGAGTTCCTCAGTTCTTTCGTCTGCCCTCCGCCTTCCTCCTTGAGTTACCCCCGGCGTCACCCTGTTTCACCCAAATCCCCGCGCCCCCTCATGGTTTTATCCCCCCCCATCGCCATCTGTTCGATTGAAGTTTTACCTAGTGAACGCTTTTCATTTTCCATTGTCTCTAAGGCTTGCGTCGCTTTTAGCCGCCATGAGAGATATTTGCTTAACTTCCCCCGGCCCACTATTTAAGCCCATCTTGTCACCATCCTACAGAGTCAAGTTTTAGCACTGACAATCAGTGGTACCTTTGATCGCGCCTTCCCCGCTTATCAAAACGTGACCCGGATGGGTTCTCTTTGTTTCCAGCGAACACATTCCGAGCCCGAAAACTGAAATGTTCCTTCTTCATTGCTGATTTTCACTATTTCCGTTCATCAGCCTGACTTCTCTGCAACCGATTTTAATCACCTCACCCTCGGAGTGGATTTCCTTCCCCAACGCTATTTTTCATTCGATTGCCCCGTTCTGAGTTTCTTTTTTGCGCCTTATTTTACAGTTTCTTCCGGGTAAGTTTGGAAGGCCCTCCCTAATGAAGCTTGGTTCTGTTCAAAACCACCTTTTTCTTTTGGTCATCCGAAGCCCTGGATTTCTCCCCCCCCGGCTCCGATCTGTGCACGTCTTTTATCTAAACATATTGAGCTGGTCCATTTTTTTGCCTCTACATTTCGCTGCTCGACTTGCGCTTCCCTCATATGTTCCCCCCAGGGCTTTTCCCCCAATGCGGTGTGCCAAGAAAATATTCAATGTCTTCTCGTGGCCGCCGGTTTTTCAAATTTCTCTCTATCCTGACCCTTCCACCTAAGTTTCTTTGTTACTCGAGATTTGACACTGACGCTTTCCCACGTCTGAATCACCTTGATGAGGCTTGCAGGTTGAAATCTATGCCCCTCCCCTTTTTCTCTGTCACCTCTGCTGATCCTTCCGACTCTCAAAAGGCTGCTTTCGTAGATGATGATTTTCGCTCCCTGTCCTTCTTCTTAGACTGCAGACTAGGCGGTCAGACCGAAATAGTCGCTTGGCGCCTTTTCCCATCTCCCCAAGTTCTTTTTCTTTCCCGCCCCCCAATCTCAGGGCTCTAGGGCCGTTCCTCTACACGCACCCCCGATTTTTTTTTTTCTCCACAACAGAAGCCACTCCCTATCTAGCGCTACCTTTTCCGCGGCCGTGGCCGACTACGGTTTCGTTTATCTGGCATCCCGGTTTTCCCGCGCCTATTTTTTTCTGACGCCAGAGGTACTCATTTAACGCTGCCTCCCTCACCTCTGTTTCAGCTTAGCCATTTTCCACCTTTTTTTGCTATAGTCTTTTCACGATAAAACTCTAACCAGCGGGCCCTTCTGGAATGCGTCGGTCGCTGTCTAAGCTCTGTCCCTGTTAAAAAAGTGAGATCAAGATGACTCTTTTTCCCGATTTCTGCTTTACTAAATGAGGCGACACTGATGATTTTCATTTTCTTTGACCATATCACCGGGAGGCCTGACCTGACCCCTCCCTTTCTTTCCGCCATCGACAACTCTTCTTCAACTTTGTACCCAATAGCCGTTGCGAGGCGACAAAAATGTTCTTTTCTATTTCCTCTTTTTGTTGCCTTTGTGATCCGCTCTCCAGCCAGCGCGTAGGCCGTGGGCCATCTCGTTTTTATTCCAGTCCCCCTGCGGTTTTGTGTTTTTAGCCCTGAGTTCAGCGTTTTTCGGTTTTTCTGCTCGGTTTTCGCGTATCTTATTTTTCGGGTTTCGCGTGTGTCCTCGAGCTCTCTTTTAATTTCCTCCGGGCATTTTTGGAAACCCCCCAAAAGCTGGACTGCCGTTAGTAGAACTGGTTGTGTCCTTCCTTCTTATCCATGACTGCAGGCATGCCCACAGACCACGAACGTCCAGTGGGATAATTTTCATTTTACCACCCAGATGTAGACGCCTTACGCGTAAAAAGTTTCCCAGACGACGAATCGAACCCGCGCAGTCCCTGCCTAGCTCTTCTCAAGGCGTCCCCCTTTCCAGAAAAGCAACGCTAACAAGGGATGTGATAGGCCAGCACCCACATAGTACGCACAACCCCCCCCCCCCCCCCCCCAGCAGCACACCACCCCCTTCAGTGACATTTTTTTTCATTTTGCTTTTTTTTTTGAGCACCATCTTATTTTTCTTAACTTACGTCCCTCGAGTTCCCGTAGTTAAAAGAAGGTGTCCCTTAGGGGCCATATGGTCTGGGCGTGACGACACCACGCGTAGGTATTTTCAGGGCCTCTCTGGGTCACCCCATACCGAACTCATAGATTTTGCAGAGGGGTTGCCTTTAATTCCCCACGACAGTCCCGTTTACTCTTTTTTAGTCCCTTCACGTGCGCACCTGCGACACAAAAGACCCAAATTTTCTCTGCTCCCCACCTTCCCCCCCAAATTCCTCATGGAGTTCCCACTCCAGAGTAACAGCAGGGCTTTACTAGCAATTCTCTGTCGCGTTTTTCACGTTTAGGCCGTTTGTCTCCCTCTTCCTTCACCATTTTACTTGGACACGCCGGAACGATATTCACCCTGATGATTTCTTCTCACCCCTCCACCCAATGGAGATGAGTTCAGATCTTTGCCACCTCCTATTTTTCCTCGCCTTACCCATTGAGCTAGCAGTTCGCTTACTTGTGTGCCCTCTTCCCTGATCTTAAGGATCTTGTGCTCTTTGGGTTCTTTAGTCTTTAGCTCACTGGGCGAGTTTTTCTCGGTCCCCCGAACCTCCCACCTTCCCCTCCGGCGTGGGCTTTTTCAAAATCATCCTCTGCTTCGGACTTTCACACCCACCCGTGTCCTACTTTTCTGTTAGAGGTCTTCACGTTTCGTGGAGTGCCCGTGCTCTTTGAAGTCTTCGTCGGCTCGGGGATTTGTAAGCCCTCTTGTCCAATTTCGACCCGGGCTTCTTATCGCCGAACTAGAGTAGTGTATTGGCTCCCTATTTGCGGCCCGTCCCCCCCTCTTTAGATATGCGAATGTTCAATTTATACCGCACGAGGCCGCTCCGATTTCTCTATTTTTCCGATGCCTGCCTCTTATTGGTGGTACCAACTTTCAGAGGTAGCAAGTCCTTTCACCTTCTTAGCCCCAGAGTTTAGCTCCTTTTGGGCACCCATGAGTAGTTTTAAGAAAAACATTTGACGACACCGGACAGCAGACCCCAATTCATAGTTCTTTTTCTGCCCTCATTTTTGTACCCAGAT
>Ga0179593_1361405_pt1 | contig 17633 bp, 17 predicted proteins | sample CZODoug2_1_08_16_FD_185931 | JGI IMG/M metagenome (GOLD analysis project Ga0179593, IMG submission 185931) | Vadose zone soil fungal communities from Angelo Coast Range Reserve, California, USA - CZODoug2_1_08_16fungal (PacBio error correction) | ecosystem: Environmental > Terrestrial > Soil >... | reverse complement strand
TTCCTTTCACCATACACCCCCCCCCCCTTTTTTCCCCCCGACAGAAGTGAAGGTCACCCCATTCTATCGAACCACCGCCTTTTTCGTACCCCAGTGCTTCTGCTCCCTCTGGCCAGTGTCCAGCCGTTAGTCCTCCTTGATGACAGCCCCAGAGTGTGGTCCCCGGTGTTACCATCACTCCGCATTCAGCTGGTTGATGGAAAAATCTTCTCGTGAAATGACTGAGATGCAGAAGCTGCCAATCTTTACCCCTGCAAAACCCTTCCCCGACGACAGCCTTGGAGTTTTTTGATACCTCTGACGTCATTTTTTCAACTTCTGGACCCTGGATGTATCACTTACCCCTTGGCGTGTCTTTTTCGTAATACCCCCCGCGGTGGTCTAGGCGTCAATGGACACACGTGAAACCTTTCTTCCCTTACCCGTTCCTTTTCCCGCCCGGTCTTTTTAGTTGCATGGAATGTTTTTGTTTCAATTTTAGTCCCGCTCTTCAGGTCGTACCCCTTTTGGCGTTGGGATAAAATCTGGAAACTCTTTGATTTTTTGTTGAACGTCACTTACCGCATTTTTTTTCTACACCCCACATTGTCCCTGCATTTCTAGGCCTCACCCGTTTTATCCAGGTTTCCTCTGTTAATTTTTTTTTTTATCAGGCACCAGGCTAGGTCCCAGACAGAACAGGAAAAGACGTCCTGGTGTTATTTCAGACCCTCTCTGCCTTTTCGACCCTGAAGGTGTCATTTGTCGTACGACTTCGTATAGGGGTGGCCTGGTATTTTCACGGGGTTGATGGTGCCCCCTTGTCAGAATCGACGCTGCCTCTTCGCTTTCCCCCTTTGACTGCTCTCCAGGCTTCGCATCGTCTTTCTTTTTTGGCATTTCGGTGACCTGGGTCCGTTGCCAACCGGAAGGTCCCCGCCACGCTGGCTTCCCAGAGCCTGCGCTTTTTGCTTTTGTGTGGTTTTTTGTTTTTTTGACCCCTCGTGATAGCATGAGAGGCAGCGCCTATTTTTAGAGGCCGCCCCCTAGCGGACAGGCTTTATTTTTTTCGAACCCCTGGGGGTCACCCCTTTTTCCTCTTTTTTGGTGGGAACAATGGCCGGTGCTCCGAGGTCACAGAGTTGCAGGGGAAGGGGGCGCTTTTGCGTCCCACTGGGAACGCCCCCAGGGGGGAACCTTCTTCCGTTCATTTAGTTCGGTATTCCCTTTGGAAAGTAGGTTGTCTTTTGTTTTTTTTGCGTTTTCTTCCTTTCCCCTTACGAGCTATTAGTGTCAATTGAAGTAGTGTGGTTTTTCCCCCGCGCCGGGCCCTTATGCCCTTTAGGTTGAAATCCCCCAACGACATTGCTTTCACTCCCCCCCTCGCCGGCCCCTGAGTTTTGCTTTTGTTTTTCCCCTACTTTGGTCTTACTTCTTCTTGGAGCTTGGCGGCGTTTGTGCCCTATCCGTTTTTGGTTCCTGCACTCCCCTCCCTTCTGAAGATTTTTAGATTTCCCGGTCCTGAGTTTCACCCGCCTATCGGCCAGTCCCTTTTGCTTTCCTTATCCAGTTGGCCACCAAACTCCTTTGGTCCCCCCGGGATTTCCTCGTGACCCATCGAGACTACCCACCCCAGTCGTCTTCCTTTTTTTAGTTTTTTAACGGTTTTTGGGTTTTCTGCGGCACGTCGTAATTTTTTTTTCGTCACCCCCTTCCAGGTTCCATTTGTGTTTTTTTCAACCTCGGAGTCTTTTATTTTTTCGTGTTTTTCTTTGTTTTTTTGATTTCCCCCCCCACAAGCATGGGTCCCGTTTCAGGTGCCCTCCATGACCGTGCCCCCCGTCTGCTCGTCCACTTGTCACCCGCCCGCGAGCGTTCTCGACATCCAGTGGGTTGTTAGCTCGGAGGTTCGCCCAGGTGCCCGTGTCCCCCTCTTTTTTTAGTTCATTTGTTATGCAGACGTCCTTCCGATTCAATTTTTACCACTTTTCCAGCCTCGGTGACCCCCCCTACCAGGTTTTTTTTTGCATCGGAGGGCTCCCCCTCCTTTTTTTTCCAGGTTCTTACGAGGTATGTCTTTTTTTTTCACCCTATTTTATCGTCGACCATTTTCGGGATTGCATTTTTTACGTGGTCCCAATCTGGCCTCACCCGCCTTTGTGTTCGAGGAACCCGTGCCTTCAGGGCCCCCCCCTTTCTGTCTTTTGTACCCCCGCGGTTTAGGAACATAGTTCTTTTCACCATTTTGCCCCCCAACCGACCCCATCTCAAGATCCCATTCCGGCAACATCCAAAGTGAGACAGGTTTGCGTTGTTTTTGCCCCATCCCCCCCCTCTTTTAGAGCCACCCCCACTCGAAATCTGCCCGAACGCCGTTGGGTCCGCCCGTTTTTTTTTTTCGCGGCTTTCCGTTTTGATGTACGATCACGCGGCAACCCCATGAGAAGCCCCCCCTCCCATTGTCTTTTGATTGTTTCGGCTGCAGTTTTTTTTTTTTTTTGCAGTAGTGTTAAGCCTTTTTAGAGGGTTTTCTTTTTTTGCACATTTCGACTTCCTTTAAGCGAGTCTGTTACTTCCGGCGTTACTGGCCTCCCCTTTTTTCGTACCCTTAGTCCCTCAAGAGCCTGAGACTGCTCACCCGCGTTTGTAAAAGTCAGTTTACGAGGTTAGTGATTCTCACCCCTGGCAACGGTGGGGGTTTCCCCCTCGGAGTCGCCCCCATCGTTTGTTTATACGAACCTCCCTCTTACATCGCCGCCCTGGTTGTTTTTCCTTTCTTGTATCTTTTGACCATCCCCCCTCCTCCCCCGGAACTGACCGTCCAAACTTCGATTAGGGGGTTTTGGTTCGGCCCCGCGCGGCCTTGGTTTCAGCCACTTTTTTTTCCCCTGGAGTTAGATGCCCCCGGTCTCGGCCCTCCAGCCATATGCTCGCCACCCCCCTTTCCCCCCCCCCCTTACAAAGGGGGTGTGGCCGTCGAGTTTGCGTGTTTTTTGACTTCGCTTGCCTCTCGTAAACTTCGTTCTTTTCGAGAGTTAGGATCTCCTTACTTCTATTTTTCCCCCTCCCTTCATCAGTTTTTTTTTTTTTTTTGAGGAGGCGATGGAGTACGCACTGCCTCTCCCCCCGCCTCTTTTTTTTCCTCCTTATTTGTCTCACCGCGCCCCCTCTGTTTTTATTTTTGCACATGATCCTTTGCGTTGCGAGCCGGCTTTCACGCTGCTGGTGATGGACTCCCTTTGGTCCCGGGCTTGTATCCTCGCTTTTTCTCTGTGCACCCCCCCTTTCCTCTTTTAGCGTTTTTTGCTTTGGCTTTCGGGTGATGGGTTCCTCCACTCTCACCGGTCCCCGTCTTGTTGGTCCTGCTTTCTTTCCCCCTTTTCACGGCTGGGATGCCTCTGAAACCTGCTGATGTTGCCCCTCGCAGTTTTTTTACTAGGTTCCCTCTGTTTTGAATTTCCTGGTTTGAGCGGCAGGTATGAGCAGGGTGGCGGCGGTTTCGACCCGGCAGGTCCTCTTCCCTTGCCGACGTCGTAGAATTTGCCTCCAGATTTAGCACATCTTCTAGGGCACTCGACGACACCCCCTTCCTTGGGCTTTTGAGTCTTTCATTTATCGTGATCGTCCAACAGGGGGACCTCCGTCCCCCTCCGCGTTTTTTGATTTGTGTTCCTTTACGCGTTTTTTTTCCGCCGTCTTTTTTTTCCCGGTGGTTTTTTCTCTTGGTTCTTTCCTTTCTCAGGTTTCATTGGTCAAATTGAACCCTTACGTTGTGCTCGGTTGTTCTGTTTTCTGGGACCTCTCTTTTGGTCAATTTCGGTGGTACTTGGTGACCCTACAACTGACGTCCCCCCCCTTTTTTGATGTTTTTTTTTTTGTTTTTTTACTTTCTCTGCTGGTAGGAAGGGCCTTGCTATTCACACGGGTTCTTTCTTTCCCCCGTCCGTTGGGCGGTCTTTCTTTCCCCGGTGAGTCCCCCCCTCCAAACACTTTCCAGCTTTCCGTGGACTCAATCTTTTCTTGTCAACCTTTCCGGCCTTTTGGCCATCTCCTTCTTCCGTTCCCCTTTTCTGCTGGAACATTTTTGATCTCAGAATCGGTTTTTTTTCGGCCCCACCCTTCCCATACGTATTTTTACCACATGTTGCAAGTGATTCCTGTCTTTTTTTGTTTTTTTTACCGCTCTCGTGTCTCTTTTTTTTCGTGCCAAATTTCCAGCTTCAATTGGGGCTTTTTTTTTCGGGCTTTTCACACCGGTTGTTGGGGCCTTGACCTGTTTTTTTTTTCCTCCCCAAACCAACGACCCGCACTTTTGACTGGTGCACGCCTACCTTTTTTCTTTTTGATGCGCTTTTTTTTGACCGTGCGTTTTTTTTTTTACAAACGCTTCGAGTTCAAGTTCAACTGTTTTCGTATTCCTCTTTGGCACTTGAGCAATACGTTGCCACTGTTTGTTCAGACTGGATTCAGTCCTTTTTTTTTTGTACCTGAATGGAGTGCTGACGGCCTTTCACTGTTTTTCTTTGGAACTCCTTTGTTCCTAGGTTTGATGGTTTTCCCGGTCCTCACTTTCCCTCCCCGTTTTAACAGCCCGGTTTTACGTGTCCCTCCCCTGGATTGAACACGCTTTTTTTCGGTTGCCTTTTTTTAGTGATCCTCTGTTTGGCTGTTTTGCCCTGCCGAAAACCGGTACCCATTTGCCCTGTTCTCGTCCCCCTGCAACCTTGTCATGGGTACCGTTTTCTCGTGTCACTGAAACCCTTGGAAAGACAACGGTTTTCCCCCCCCACGGACCCTTTTAGACACCTCCCCCCAGTCCTCAATGGTCACTTGTTCTTTTGGTCTACCCCATTCCATTTTTTTTGTTTTAATGGGCCTTCCGCTTTCCTATCCGTCAATGTTAAAGACCCAGGCAGGTTGCAAATGGTCTTTTGCTATCTGGCAGTCCAGATACGGAATCGTCCGAACTGCTCCTCTTTTTTTGGGTAGACCCGGTACTGTTTTCCTTCTCCTCTTTTTGACTGTCTTCTTTTCAAAGGCGTGTTTTTCTTACTTTCAGGTGGGCCAAGCCACGGGTGAACGGGACTACTTGAGTTTTTTTTCGAACTTGATCTGCGTTTCACTTTGTCGGAAACTTTTTTTACGTTACGCTTTCCTTGGTCCCCCCCACTCCCGTGTGCGAGAATGATTTTTTCGATTGCCTTTGCACTCAATTTAGGGCGAGTTTTGTCTCTTCTCGCTGGCGGCCATCCCTTCCTTTGGTCTTTTTTCCGTCTTTGGCCTTCCGAGGGACAGTCGTTGAGCCAGGTCTCGTCTTTTCGAGTTTTTTTCTGCTTGTTTTGTGTGTTTTTTTGTTTAAAGGTGTGTCTGGATCTCAACGAGTTATCTATGGCGTGCCTTTCGGCATCACTTCTTCCCCTGCTAGCTTTTTCAGGCAGAGGTCGGAAATTCGTCGCGATGTGTTTACCCCCATGAGCGTATTGACCTTTTACTTTAACCCCACTTTTGATGGTTTTCCGCTGTGTATCCGGCAGCAACCGCCGCTTTTTCCAAGAGGTACAACCCTTGTACCGTGCCGTTGTGTTTTTTCCTTCGGGTCAACCTCCCTTTAGGTGGCGCTCGGCTTGCCTGTTGATGCCCCTTTTTCTTGTTGTTCCCACGGCTTTGCCTCCTTAAGCCCGTTCGGTGGCGATAGCTGGTTATGAGTTTTGGTCAGCGGAACCTGGTTTTTTAATGCTCCTTTTTGCGGCCCCCTTTTTTCAGATTGTCCGCGTAGCCATATCCTGGGGACCTTCGCGTTTTCGGATTATGTTTTTTACCTTCTGCGGAAACCCCCTTTGGATTTTTTTTGTATGTCTCTTTTCCCAAATAATCCGTTGTTGTTTTGTTTTTGAGCTGCGTCCCCCCATTAACACTTGTTTTTTTGCACCGGTTTTCAGAAAAGCCAATGATTCATCGACATTTGCCAAGTATTTTCACTACGACGTCCAATTTTTTTTTGTAGTCCTCCGATGATTGTACTTTTTCCACACCCTCTGTCATGGAAGGCAACTGGACTTTTTCCCCCCTCCCCCCCCCCTGCTTCTCCGTAACCAGACGGTGATCCTTTCCTTGCCCGTGATCCGTTTTTCAATCCCCCCCCTTCCAAGCTCTGACAGCCCATCCTGTAAACGCTGTCCCTCCCGCGGCCTTCCCCCACTTTACTTTTTTGTATTTTTTCGCACTTGGCCCGTTTAGTTATTTGTCCGGGCCACCTCTGAAAACATCCCTTGGCCCTTCCCTCCTATAGCAACTTTTTTGCCCAGTGCGACTCCTATCTTGGAATCCTTAATTTTGGCCCCGTTTGTTTATTTCGCTTGCCTTTGATGTCACTTTGTTTTTTTTTTCTACCCCATCGCTACTCCGTTTACTCTGCAGATCTTGAGACCACGACACAATTCCTTCACCGTTTTGAACCCAAACTCAGCTGTTCTTCTCTTTACTGCAGACTCACCTTGGCTCATTCCCCTCTTTGTTCTGTAACGTCTCACACATCTAGTTTTTTCATCCCCCCCAGTACCATCCGTTCATTAGGCCGTCCCCCTTTAGGACCCCGCTTCATTGTTTGCTGTTTTTTGCCCCGCTAGAATGCATTCAGTCCCTTCTGGATCAGCGTTGTTCCTTGTTTGTTTTCCCTGGACCCCGTTTTTCCGTCTGCTTTTTTAAGTCAAACGGTCAAGGACTCCTTCCGGATCCCCTGACTTTTTTTCGTCGGGTCGGCCTTCCCTGTTGCACCCGACGACCTGGCCCACGCTGCGCCCCCTCGTGGAGGCTCGCAAGGACAATGCATCGCCACGCCGAGACAGAGTAAGTCAGTTTTTCCCTCCCCGGGGTGCTTCCCCGTGGTTGTCCCCTTCCAGTCGGCCAGTGTTTGGCCTTTTCTTTGAGTTGTGTTCCCCCAATGCGAAGGGATAGTTACCGATAAAAGGGTTTTTTCTTTGTAATGTGGGAACTTAAGTTTACGCGGACGCAGAACACTCGTTGCCCCTTTCGTCGTTTCCGAAAGGGTCATACCTGGTGTGGAAGTGATGTGCTTTATGTTTTGTGGGAGGCCAACTTTTCGGCAGGATAAAGTGTCCCTCTTTCAAGGTCAAAATGGCCGATTTTTGTTTTGAGTACTTTTATTGGGCTGAAACCCCAGGTTCTTCGCCCAGAAGAAAGTGGTCCGCCAATCTCCGTCAAAGGAGTGGTTTTGGCAGAACGGTGTCTTCACCCTTATGCTGTGTAGGAGTTTGCGCCCCTGATCCCTTTAGGAAGGGCCCCCCCCTCGTTCCCCCTATTCCCGCCCCTTAAGTAGTTTCACCAGTCAAGCTCTTCGTAATCGGCTTCCTGATCCCCGTTCCCCCTTTATTTTTTTCCGGTTGTAGGGCTTGCCAGCGATAAGACCAGGCCTTTCTGTTCGCGTCGCTAGGTGGCAGTCCCTGGCTTCCCCGGTAGCAGAACAGACCGGTCCGTTGCCTTTCACCTCTTTGGCTTTGCTTTGTTTTCTTTATGGGGATCCCCCCGGCAGCGTCCCCCCTCGCCCGGTTTTTGACGCCCGGTTTTTTTTACCGCAATTGCGCGTTTGAAACTGTCAACGGCCCGCCCCTCTCTTACAGTGTTTGCCCGCCAGAAGGATTTTGTCCTGCTATTTCATGACCTTATTTTTCCCAAAAAAAGCTCTTTTTGTCAGTTGTAGGCCCGCCCTCCTTCTGCACCCCCCCCCCCAGGTTCCAGTGGTTCCCCTAGTTGGGAACTTCCGTTCCTTTTACTCTTATGCTGCTCTCCTGTTTTTTTCCCCCGTGTTTGAGGAGTGATTGGTCTTTTTTTCCCCCTTCTTCTTTCCTTTTGTGGTTTTTTTTTTTTTTTGCATTAAGTTTTCTCACGGCGACGTAAGACTTTTGTTCGAGCCCCCTCCCCTTCCGCATATCGTGCGTCCCGGCCCCAATTTACACTCCTATTAGACGTCCTTTAGTCCCCCGCCCCCCCTACCTCACCGTACTCCTTCGTCCCCCCACCATCTTTTTTCGCGCAAAGCCTTAGTTGCCCGTCCCCCTGTACCCAGTTCCTTTAAGATTCTGTTGTCCCAAATTTTGTTCCCCCCCCCACCCCTTTTTTCGCCAATCAAGGCAGCCGGCCCCTCTTTTTAGGGCCTCCGTGATGATGGCTGTCGTTTTTCCGGTTTTTTTTTTGGATCCTGAGTTCACACCCCCCCAAACTCCCTCAAGCAACCACCCCTTTATGATGGTTTTTTGTTCGGTCTGGGGCGATTGTCCTTATCGGCGGGTCCGCATACTCTTTCTGGGTGCCAACAATTTCTTCGCTCGGTTTTTCCCCCCCCCGTGAGGGCTTCCCCTGGAAGTAGCAGACTCCCCCCTTTCTCTACAAGTTCCACGTGTGACGGCCCTCCCGATGCAGATGTTGGCTGGACTTTTTCTAGTGTTCCTCCTAGCGGTATTCATCCTGGGTTCGTAATTCCACCCTCTTTTACGGCTCTTCCGCCCCTGACTTTGGGGGAAGTTTACTTTTTTGCTGGTACCCTAGTGTTTGCTATGTTTTTTCTCCCCCATCCCCCCCGTGGAGAAGTACTCTGCCGAACCACGTTATCGGTCGTTTGGCCTTTTGCCCAAGCAGGTTCCTGCTTTCAGCCCAGGAAAACCCATCTTCTCGAAACCATGTCGTTTTCCCCCCCTAGGCATCTCCACCCTCCCCCGGATTCCGGTTGTTTTCTTGTCCGATTTTGGCTTTTTTCTATTTTTCCTCTGCCGCCGAGGGTTCCTTTTTTTATTTGGCGGTCGGCGTTTTTTACTTTTCAATCCTATTACTCCTCATTCAGTTTTTTGTTTTTTTGGTTGTATATAGATGAGTGCTGACACGCGTGCTGCCCCCCCTCCGGTTACCCTTCCTTTTGCGGGCAGCGATACGTCTCAACTGCCCCTCTTCCGTTCACCCTGAACTCTTTCTTTTCGAGCGGATGTGCGTACTTTTTGCCCCGACGCTGGGTTCCGGGCGAATCCTCGGTGGCCGCACATCTTCGCGTTCCCTTCCCTCTGGCCCCTTTTAGGCGGTGTTTGATTTTTTCTTTCGTTTTTTTTTTTTGAGTCCCCACCCCCCCCTGCTTTTTTTCCGCTTGGCGGAGCCTTTTCCGTTTCTACCCCCGTGCCCTTGGTCCTTCCGCCTTTAGCCCTTTTTGATATGGGTTTTCTCTGACCCTGTGGTTCCAAATTCTGTGGTCCCCGTCCGGTTTGTCTCGGGCGCCTTTGTGGTTTTCGGGACGGCCGATCCGTTTGTTCGTGTTAAGCTTAAAGCCTGTCCTTGCCCCTATGTTTCCTCTCTCAAGTCCCTTGTTCCCTTTCATCTATGCGCCCCCCCGGCTGCTCCTTTCCTTTTCCCTACGAAACCCCATCAGGCCCCCCCTTTTTTTGTCTCGTTGCTTCGTTTCCCACTCTTTCTTTTCGTTATTCCCGGAACTCTGCCTCACTTTATTTACGGCGGGTCTCCTCTTTGCGGTAGCGTTGCGCCTTGTTCGCCCTTTCGGTTTTTGCTTCAAGGTTCGGTTCGGGTTTGCACTGACGGAAGTCGCTCTCGTGGTCTTGTGGGTGTGTGTTCCTGGTACGTGCGTGTGGACTCTTCGGTTGGCCGTGTTGCCTAACGACGTCTTTACCCGTGCGTGATTTCCTCTTTGCCGCCTTCCTGTTTTTTTTGCCGGGCTTGTTATCGACCACTTTTGCCTGCCTTCGCCGTCGAGTACCTGTGTCTTTTCCCCGCCGCACCCCCTTGAGCATTCTCCCGGGCCCTTTCTCGTGTTCGACCCCCTTTTTAAGAGTCGAGAGCCCCCTGAGTTGCCTCTTTTCCCTCTTTGTGTCTTGGAACTTGGTATTTTCTTTTCGGATGTAGCTTTTTTAGGAGTGTCAACCTTGGACCACTTGGCTTTCCGCATTGTTTCCCCTGATTTCCTTGCCCCCGCTTCTTCTTCTCATTATGTTGGGTCTTTCCAAGTCGCTCCCCTCTCTGTTTCCGTTTTTCCTGGGCGTAACCTTGAGTGAGGCACCCTTTTTTTTTTCTTCCCCCCCACACTTCACCGACCTTCCCCCCTAGGGCTGTGCACGCCGACCCTCGGTTGACGCGCCTTGCCGTGATGCGTGGCCTCCCCAACGATGCGAGTCGTTCCCGTCCGCTTGTAGTATTCTTGTCCGCGCACCCCCCCGTGTTCAACAGGCTTTTGGGCGCCTTTGACTTAGTTTGAAATTATGAGTCCCGATGAGTGAGTTTGCCCAAGCCAGGTGGGCCCTGGTCAGCCCTTGTCGCTTTCTCCTTTGTGTTCTACTTATTCGTTCTCAATACGCCAGGTCCCGTCCGTTGACAGCCCACGTCTTTTGTACACACGTCCTTCTTCCTTAGATTGACTAGATTGTATGAGACGTGAACGGTTTCAGGGCCCGTGCTCTCCCTACACGGCCTTTTTAACCCTTGACCTCGTCCCGGGAACTGGCCCCGCCTTTTTTGCCAGACCACACCCATCCGGAAACTTTTCCTCTACTCTCCATTTTTCCCCCACCCGAGTTTCTCTTTCCGTCCCCCTGGCGTTCCGTTTTGATCCGCTGTAATTCTTTTACCTGATCAATGACCCCCCCCGCTCCTGTTGCAAAATTGTCGTCTTAGCGTGGTTCCTGCTCGGGCGCGTCAGAAATTGCGTCTTTCCCTTTTCCCGATCTCTGTTGTTTCCTGGCTGCTAGCCCCCCTGAGTTTTTTTTGCCAGTGTCACGTCTTTGTTTTTTTTTGCCCCAATTCGTTGTTCGAAACGGTCCAGGCGGAGTAAGTACTTTTCAGTCTTCCCTGACCCCTTGGTTTTTACCACAGTTCTTAACTTCTGAGTGCGCTGTACTGGTTTTTACAACCGTTTTTCCCCCCCCTTATCTCGATTGCGAGGAGCGATTTTTTTCCACCTTCTCTGGCTGTTTGTTAGAGATGGGTTCTCTAACCGTTCTTTTTTATGTTCTCTTTTTGGCCGAGATGGTGGTGTCTTCTTAAGGTACAGACTCGGTATCCTTGGTCCTTTTAGTGGCGCCTCGGAATGATGGTTGGTGCGGGCCCTGGAACGGGGCGCTCGATCACTTCTTTGAGTTATTTTGTGACCTTAGATTTCATTAGGGTGCTCGGGTGCCCTTCATTTGCCCAGAGTGGACGTGCCCTCTAGCGTTTTTTTGTAACGGTTTTTTATCTTCTAGCCTTCTTGGGAAGTTTTTGGCCGGAGTCCCGGACCCGGCCATTGCCCGTGCTTTTTCGCTCCACCCTTCCAGTCGGAGTGTTTTCCGTCGGTTAGTTTTATAACGTTTAAGTTTTTCCTGGCGCTGAGGTTGTTTCCGGGTCTGACTCGGCTTTCTGGAGCCCCAGGACCCTCAATCCTTCCTTTTGGATCATTAGAGGTGTATTTTTTTTGTGGGTTTCCCGTGACATCTGTCTGGTCAGGGGCCCTCTTCTTCGGTGGACTTCCGTGAGGAGGTGAAGAACCCCACGCCTTCTAATTTTCTCCTGGACTCCCGTCGTTTCTTATTTTAGTGGGGTCCTTCCCTGTCAAATGTGTTTTTCCCTGTGTTTTTACTTCTCTTTTCCTCCTCCCTGTTGTTGTTTTTTTTTTTCTCTAACGATCCCCTCCCCCCCCCGTTGGCCGTGACTGAATTCCCTCCTTATTATTACGTCCCCCCCCCCTATTCCATTTGTGTTTTTTTTTTTTTTTTTTTTTTTTTGTTTTTTGTTGCTTTTTTTTGCGCGGTCTTCTCCTCAGTGACTTCCAGTAGCTGAAAAGTACACGCGTTGGTACCGATTTTCCAGCCCCTCCCCCCCCATCCAAAAGTATTTAGCCCCTGTACTGATCCGTCCCGCGGTTTACCCAGTTTTTCCTTTCGGACATCCGTGCACACCATCCACTCGCCTCATCTTTTTTTACCTCCGTTGACCTACTGCTTCCCGACAACTAAAGTTCACACACCCGGTTCTGTTGACAAACATTTCTTTGCGTTTCGCCCCGGGACGACTTCGCCTTCTTTTTGTTTTTGATCCCCCTCCCCCCATTTGTGACGATTAAGCACCGTTGACCACCTCGGCTTCTGATTTGTAGCCGTTTTCATTTGGGACGACGTAGTCGACTTGGATTCCCGCCGGACCCCATTTTATTCGAAAACACCCCCACAGTGATTCTAGCGCCCCTTAATTCCCCGCACAACCCCCCCCGTGACCCGCCCTTTCTATCCCGCCCGATCAAGTGTCTCCTCCGATGGTTGTAAGGCTTAGCACCATTTCTTTTCACAACATCCTACCAGCCTGGTCGCATTCGTGATTCCCCCAGATAGACCACGTTGTCTGCTATTTTGCGGTTTTCCCGTCTTGCCGAGCGCCGGCTTATATCAGGCTTTTTTCTTCGTGTTCCCCATGACCCTCTCCCCCCGCATACGAGACCCAGGGAAAGTGTCTCCATTGTTTGACGTCACATATCCCGGCCGTTCGGCCCGGTTCCAGGTTGCAACCGACTTTTCCGCACCGGCCGCACGCCCCCTTGGGCTGGTGCTTTTCCCGGTGCCTTCTATCGACTCGGGGGCCTGCCTTTCTTCGTCCGCTCTTCGGTGTCCTGCTGAGCGGCCGACCAGGTGCACCTGCCGGTTTTGGCTGGCCAGCTGGACTTGATCGCTGATGGACACCCCTCTGGGGACAAGTGGTCTTTTTGGTCCCCGGTGTGTTTACGTGGAAGCCCTCCCTCTGTTTCCTTTTGGCGCTTGCGTCTTGTTAAGGGTGGCCCGTTCTTGGTTTGCGGATTGCTCCAGGTACCCCTGTTTCCGATTCATGGGTCAAGTTGTTTTTGTGAAGAGGGAGGTCCTGAACTGTTCTGGCTGCCCTCCAAGAAGCGTTGTTCGAAACTACGGCCAATGGTGGTAAGTTTGTTGGTTTCTGTTTTTCATTCTTTTTTGTCGGATGTATCCTGGGGTCGAAGATAATTTTCGTTAAGCTAACCTTGGTTTTCCCTTTGGCCATTTCCAGTCCAAAGTGTTCAGTCCTGGTTTTAACCAACCGCTTTGCCGGCCGACGCATTTCATGAATTCCTTACCCCCCCCCCGCCGTCGGGCCCCCGTGTCTGCTTCGGGCCCCAAGCCTTTGGACCTCACCCAGCGTTTCTTTCTGGCTCGCTTTCGGTTTTTCTCAGCGTTTTTCCCTCGTGTTCATCACATCATTTCGGAGTACCCCCCAGGTGCGATGAGGTCGTTTTTGTCTCACCCTTCAGGTCAGCGTTTCGGTGGTTGACGTTGGTTCCCGTCACCGCCCTTTTTCCTAGGCGGGTACTTTGTCCCCCCCCTGCCCCGTTCTCGTGAGAAGTTTGCATTTTTTTTGATGCTTGTCCTGTCGTTCGATCAAGGCCCCCCTTGTGAGGGAACCAGCCGACCATGGTTAAGCGGTTTTTTTGTCGACGCCTCCCTCTAATCACAACAGCGCTCTTGGGTTTTGGAAAACTCGTATTACCCGCGCGATCCTTGGGACTTGGTCTACGTTAGTCAGTATGTGGTTCTTTTTTTCACGGATCTTTTGCTCTTTTTTGGGGCTGTATCCGTTAGTGACCGTCCTCCCCTCCTGCTCCCCGGTTGATTGAGCACGCACCCCTGTTGCTACAGCTCCGTAGTTCCGGCTTTCCTTTTTTCCATGCGTTTTATGCTTCGTTAGTCACAAGGGCCCCCACCCTCCCGCTTCACCCTCGCATGGCCCTTCTGTGCACCTTGCCCCTTTTTTGCGCCGCTCCGCTCTTTCCTTGCCTAACACAAAGGGTAAACCCTCCTCGATGCCCCCGCCCCGCACAGGGGCGCGAATTCTATTGTTTTTTGCTGCGTTCTCGGCCCGGGGCCCCGTGATTGAAGGTCCCTTTTTTGTTTTTCTGGTTTAACTCTACCGTTTTTCCCTGCCAAAGATTCACTTCCCACATCCCAGGTCTGTTTGGGTTTTTTCGGTCTTGAGTATTCCCCATTTGCTCTATGGGCGATTTTATTGTCTGTCTTTCTCTGGTGGTGTCATTTAATTATTAGGTTTACCTTTCAGGCGCGCTGTTCCTTTTTGCTTCAGGAGGAACCTCAACTAGTTCCCAATTCTTCTACCAACTAAGAGAATGCCGATAGGTACCAGTCAACGTTTGTGAACCATCTGTTAGACCTGTTAGGCTTGACAAAATCAAGAAGGGGTTTCGGTGTCGTGCTGTGGTAGTTAGTCGGGCCGGGTTATCCCACCTCCCCAACAGCGTCCTCAATTGACCTCCAGTGTTTGTAGTGTTTCGCTACCCCCTTTAACCTTTTTGCGCTAGTAAGGCAACTAGATGGTCTTGTGCGGGGCCCAGCCCCGTGATTGCCGTTTCTTTGTCCGCGGTCTCTCAACCCCCCGCTCTTTGCCCAGCCGTTGATAGAAAGCCCTGTATACAGTTTCCTTCCGAACTTTTTTGTTTTCTAGATGCGCCTGTGGACTTCGTTGGGATGTTGTTTCTTACCCCTATCTTTTCCTTCCTTTTTCATTTTTTTTTTATGGAGAGATTTATTTTACGCGCGCGCCCCAGAAGTTCTTGATTTTTCAGCTCACTTCTTCACCACGTCCCCCTCTACGGCTGATAGTTTTTTTGTTGGAGATCCTGCTTGGCGAGCGTGTTTCCCCTCCCCGTGCCGGTGGCTGGTTGTATAATTTCGCGGGCCCCCCGCCAAAAAAGGCCTCTCTCTTTTTTCGGGCGCGTTTTGTTATTGAACGTTTTTATTTGGGTTTCTCCCGAGCAAACACACGGCATCAGGCTTTTTCGTCTGTTGAAAACGTCCCCCCCTTTAGTATCCCCCGTGACAGGTGTCTGGGAATTCTCCCCTCACGCTTTACCGATTGTGTGTCCTCTGTCTTTTTTTTTAAGGCCTTGTCTTTTTTTTGTTCCCCGGGATTTAAGTTGCCTTTTTGTTTGGGCGGAGGGGTGAAGCTTTCCACCTTTTTTTTCATTTTCTTGTTACCGTCGCGGTAAGTTAAAATTTTCCCTCCTGATAGATAGCTTTGTCTCTTCCCTTTCCTTTTTTAAACCATAGCCTTTTTTTCCTGTGCGGTCTTTTTACTCCTTTTTCACGGTCCCCGGCAGTGATAGGGACCTCTCCGGACGGCTTGCCCGGAAGAGGTTCGTCGCTTTTTTCCAATTTTTGTCCATTCCTTTTGTTACTCGGGTTTCGGGAAGAATGTCCTCTGCTCGCGGTGGCTGTCGGGTTGAACGTGCGAGGTCTCTTTCTTGTTGCCGTTGTTGTCCTAACTCCGTCTCAAACCCCGTCGTGAAGGTCCGTTAGGACTCTCTTTGAGGAAGGGTTGCTTTTTGCTCTACACCCCCGGGTTTTTTTTACTTATTTTTTAGATTGAGAACTTTCTCCCAGACCTCTTTCGAGATTTGCCCCTAAAATTTTTAGGAACACCCTGGTTAACGCAATTTCCGAGTCTTAAGGTCCTCATTCACGGGATTGACACCCTTTTCTTTTTGTATCGACGTGTTTCTTCGTGCTCCCCTGACCCTCCGTTTCCTAAGTTTTCTGTACTCCTGCTTTCTATTTCTCCCGTTCGGCTTTTCGGTTGAACCCTTTCCTTACGCCCCCCCCGGTCCAAAAGGGTGGTACTTTTCCTTCATTTTTTTTCTTGGTTGACCCCTCTTTTTTGTATCAACCATGCCCTCCCCCTTTCGCTCCTGGTCCCCGTCCCCCCCTTTCCTGGATGTGGTTATTTCCCCGGTTACCCGCTGATTCAAACTCGGGATTCCCCCCCTTGAAGCTTTTTTTTTGAGTTCTCGCTTGGTAAGAGCCCTTTTCCCCTGTTGTCCACCCGGCGGGTCATTTCCCGGTCTCCGGACAGCTGTTGGCCCCCTGGCTTGGAGTTGAGAGGCCACGGTGAGCTTGGTGAGCCTGGCCGTGTCATGTGCAGGTTTTTTCCCGCCCTATCTTTTTTCTCCCTCCGACAGCCCCTTTTTAGGGACCCGGCGACCCGGCTGGCGTTTTTCGGCGTTCCGGTGCCATTTTTTTTGCATGCCGACGAACCCGGCACTTCCCTGCTGGTCCTCACCAGTGCATTTGTCCCCGGAATCTTGAGGGGTTTACCCCTTTCCCGCCCCGCCCCACCCCGACTTCCCCCCCCGTACGCTGCAGAGTTAACTTGGAAAAGATTTTTCCTTTGATCATAATCGTTTTCAGTTCCCTTCCGCTGCTCCGATCCGTCCATGCCCCCGTTGACCCTTTTGCATTTTCCCCTGTTCTTCGGCGGTTCTGAATGTAAGTCTTCCTGGTCTTCGACGAACCTTCGGCGCCCTTTATCTCGGTGTACTTTCTCCCTCTTGACGAGGTGAGCACGTTTGCCTTGTATGTGGTTCATACCCAGTTCCGAAAGGGGCATTTCTGTCGGGCGCTGTCCTGTTATTTTCTTGCACTTTGGTTCCTTCTGCACTTCGTTTTTTCCACTCTGTGTCACCCCAGTTTTTCAACTCTTTAATTTTCTGCCGCTTTTGCGGTTTTGGGAACCCGCCAACGTTTTTCTGGTGTGATGGCTGTCGAGCTGTTTGGAGGCGTAATTTTTTCGGCTGTCTTGGCGGGTTACTGCCGCTGGTTTCGTCCCTGGAACCGCTCTAGCGGGGCTCGGCGTTGAGCGCTTCGGGGGTTTCCTGGCCTTTGAACTGGTTTTCGATTAACCTCGTTTTTTCGTTCGTTTTCCATGTGTATTTTCCAGTTATTGTTGTATTTGTGGGCCGGGCAGTTCCGTTGGATTTTCCTAGCGCGTTGTTTCCCCCCCGGTTCTTTTTCTTCGAGGGCCCTGGAGGTGGGTTGCGCAATCCCCCTCCCGCGGACCTTCCGACCCTCACGTTCTTTTGGTTTTCTAGAGGGTTTTTTTTTTCCCTCCTTGTTCCGCTCCTGCTTTTTTTTTTTTGGTTTGCCTTTGGATTGTGCCCGCGGATTCCCTGTTGCGTGACTGGTTGCGTGTTCCTCTATTGTTTTTGATGCGTGCTCTTCCACCGCTTTTGTTTTCTGGTCCCTTTCCCTCTTCGTTTTTGAGTTGCGAGGCCTTCCCCGTGATGTTTTGCACGGAATCCTGGCGGCTTTTCGGTCCCTTGCCCTTTTGAATCGGCACTGGGTCTTTGTTTTAGCTCTCTCTTTCATACTCCTCCGTACCTCTGTTTGTTTCGTCTCTCTGCCTCAAACAATAACCAGTTTGTCCCCAGGTTCAGGCACTTTTGACGCATCCGACCCCCTACCTTTTTCTTAAAGCTCTTTGTTACAGGCGCTTCCGAGTAAGGAGGGCCGTAACTGTTTGAACAGCCCTTGTTTTCCCCTGCCATACCGTTTTTTCAATACCCTTCTCTCCACGCCCTTCCCGATGGGGCCGTGATCCCAGCGGGCCAATCCCAACTTACCCATCTCCCTTCCCCCGGCCTCGTCATTTGAATTTCCGCCACAGTCAAAAAGAGTTCTGGGGGGGTGTTCTTGTAGGTTCGCCAGTGCCGCCTTGAGCGTGCGGTGGCTGTGACATATTAAATCGTTGCCGTGCCCCTTTGCAGACACAACTTTTTAAACATGTCTCTGAGGTGGAAAATGCTTGGACCTGCCGGGTCCCCCAAC
>Ga0179593_1571500_pt1 | contig 17634 bp, 12 predicted proteins | sample CZODoug2_1_08_16_FD_185931 | JGI IMG/M metagenome (GOLD analysis project Ga0179593, IMG submission 185931) | Vadose zone soil fungal communities from Angelo Coast Range Reserve, California, USA - CZODoug2_1_08_16fungal (PacBio error correction) | ecosystem: Environmental > Terrestrial > Soil >... | reverse complement strand
ATCCCCTCGACCCCCTTTCCCCCAACCCCGGCCTCCCCGCTTGGCGGGGCGGGACCTCTTGTCTTGCCCCTTTTTCCACGTTTGCCCGCCCCGAAGACGTTTCCCAAGTCTCCCTTTTCTAAAGTACAGTCGGTTTTATTAGAGCCGTGTTCACACTTTCCTCCCTCTTCCCTGAGTTGAAGACTGACGTCGACCGTCTGTCCTTTTCGTGGCAACCCTTTTTTTTCCACTTGGAGACGCGACGCTCTGTCGTTCCTCCTTTAAAGAGGGGTGGTTTTCGGTGTCCCGCGTCAGTACTTGGCGAAGACTTAGCCCCCCTTTCGACCCCCTTTATCGATTGCAATTTCCAAGGGTCTTAAATTCCTAGTTCTGAGGTTCGAATCCTCCTTCCCGCGTTGTCGAAAACATGTGGAAGGAAACCATGATGAAAACTCTGTACCCTTCAGCCCCTCCCAGACTTCCTTTGTCATTAGATTAGCCTGGTTTACCTCCCACGGTCCCAGTTTGGGTTAGAGTTGGTAACTGAGTTACCCCAGGCATGAGGTTGCCTGCTCCGGCCCAGATCTTCTGACTTCCCCCACAGTCGTTGGGTAGTGAGATACCGCCCCTCTCTTCTCTCCCCAGTTCTCTCTCTGTGGCGTTTATGCGGACTTTAGGAGCATCGAATAGCACGAAGGCAGACGAAATCTTTTTCACCGAGAGTAGCACCCTTCCCCCCAGATTTTCAGAGAAGAAGTGCCTTGGGGCACTTTCTTTTCGAACCGTTTTCACGAACTGGTCCTCGTAAGGCTCCACTACCCCCCGAGTGTGAACTGGAAGTTCTTCCGTTTTCACTTGCTCCTCTTAGGTGGTCAGACTGGATAAGAGGAGGGTTTTCCTCGTTGATTACCTGCCCTGAAAGGATTCCCTTTAAGAGACAAACTTGAACCTCTCCGGTCTCCAACATCGTTCCGCGTTTATTTCGTAACCCGCTTTTACTTTATTTTTTCCTCTTCTGTTTCGCTGTCTTGCCGTTTTTTAGAAGGTTAAGTGAAAAATCCCGGTCGGCTACTGCACATGGCTTCTTCCGTCAGATCCCGGAGATCACCTGTCTTCCTGAGCTCTTTCGAGGAGCGGATGAGCTTTCTTTTCCTCCTGATGAGTTACCCTGTGGAAGTACTTGCCCCTCCCACTTTCTCTCGGGGCTGAGTCTAGGAGTAGACGTCCATCTTCCGTGACCTGCTCCCTCATTCTTGCAGAGATTGGGAACGTAGGTTACCCACGAAACTGGCCCTGCTCGCTGGCCTCCCCCCTCGGGTACGCCCCCCGCCTGCCGAGGCGGTCCGTGAAAGTGATTTGGGGCCCTTCCCCCCCGGCAACTTTCTTTGTGTGTCCGTACAAGACTCCTTTCTTTTTAACCCCCGTTATTATAGATAGGAAAGGCTTCACGCTCTCTCCTGGGTCGCCGCGCGGGTGACACTCTACCCGTTTCCCCTTATCTTCTCCGATGATAAGGGACCGTGTTCCCCGTTGACGTAATCGTGACTCCCCGACGTGTGCCCCCGACGATTTTCTTGTGATCTTTTCCGCCTTTCACTTTGTTTTCCGTTTTGTCCAGCTGCGCGGTGCATGCTCCACTTTCCCCGATTTTCTTTCTGCTGCGTATGCCTACTGGGTGGACGACCCCACGTTCCAACGTGCGATTCCCTCTTCTTGTTCCGTGCCCTTTGCAGAGCCCCTGTTTCCTTTTAGCCCCTGTAATTACAGGCTACCTACGTCCTCCCCACCAACTAAACTTCCCCATTGCCCTCTCATTTTTTTCAACGCGACTCCATCCCTCAACGGTCCTGAAGGTGCTTCTTTAAGCTTTTCCCCTTCGGTTTCCCTTCGCGCCATCTTAATGAAGGTTGTTCCTGGCTTCCCCCAAGGAACTTGGCCACCCTAGAGCGTTTTAGTATAGAGAAAGTCCCGTTCCCTCTCCTCCCGAGTAAACGAGCTTCGTCCCCCCTGACTTTTCCCCCCCCATTCCTGGCCTTGGGCTTTTGAGTGAGACATTTATGAAGAGCTCTTCCGTCTTTTATCCTCCCTAACCTCTCATTGCGATGGATTGTCCCCCTTTTTCTTCTTTACGTCTGTAAGAAAATCCCTTCAAAAGTACTTCAGCTTCTTTCGTCCTCCCCGAGTTCCCTAGCTCAAAGATCACTTACCCCCCTTCATCTTCCTATGGACATTTTCCCATGTCCCCACCAAGATTGTCGAGAGGCTTTCTACCTTCTTAGTAGTCGTGATGCAGAAGAACTCCTTCCCGACCATCTTGGCGCTCATGTGCTATATGTGCAGATAACCTTCCACACATATAGATCCTTTATCTTTAAATACCCCCCTTTGTTGGTGTTGATATGATTTCTTTTCGTTTTTTTTATGTGTCGCAAGCTTCCATGGACTCCGCCAGGCCCCCCCGTCGCCGCCTTCTTTTACCGCATCAGATCATTTCATCTTCAGGACCCAATTAATACCATCGCGTACCAATAGTCTCTTCCCCCGTTCAAGTTGTTTCACAGTAGTTTCCCCCATCTTATTTCGAGAAGGATCCAGCGTAAGAATTACTTTAATTATGTTCCTCGGTTCGGAGGATTATCCTCGAACCGGCTTTAGGAGCTCCCCCCCTTTGACCTCGAATTGCGAAGTCTACCCTTCCCCCGGCGACTCCCCCCCAACTCCCTTTCCCGCGGATGTTCCGGTTCATGCGCTTGATAGTGGTCAGGCGACGGATTTTTCGTTGTAGAGGGGTCACCCGCCTTTGGTCTTTCCCATCCTTGGACTCGGTTCCGCCTTTCTTAAGGACGCTGCAAGAGCGCTGCCCACCGCGACTTTGAAAGGTATCATCTGACCCGGTTGTCTTCCATTCGCGGTGCAAGCGGACTTTTTGTCAAATTGAAAAGTCGGAGACCTTTTGGTTTATATTCTGACTTTTTCCTTTTTTTTTCGTAAATTTTCGGGTTGGATTTTCCCCCCCCCCCTTTACATCAGCGGTTTTCCACGCTTTGCGGACCCTTCTCCACTCTAGTGAAGGCCGCCTGCTTCTTTTGCCCCCAAATCGTTTATTCCCCCTTTCCTTCCATGTAGCTCGATTCGCATCCACCAGACCCGTGTATCCAGCCCGAGTCTCCTTTTTTCTTCTCTCCCTCCACGTTCACGACTGATTGCCTGGGTTGGTCCTAGAAGGTAACAGCAGTCATCCTCTAGGACCGTGTGTCGTTAGCGTAAGTCCCCCCTCGTCTGTCTCGCCGTCTGCCTTAAGTTGTGGAACTGTACCTATCAGCCCGTTTTGAAGGACACTGCCCTTCTCGTAGACGTTTCCCTTTTCTCCCCAAAGGATTTCCCCCCTTCAGGAGTGGACAAGAAAGGGTTCACGGAGGCCCCTCCCACCTGCGTACCTATTTCGAGCGTTTTAACCTGGTCTACCTAGCGGTCCCCTCCGTCGGTGACTTAAAGGACCTGACGAAGACTGTCTGGTCTCGAACGTCTCTTTATAACCATCTAAGCCGTTCCGCTTTCTTTTCTCAGAACTTTCCCCCCCTGTCACTTCCGTCCCCTCAAATTTCCCTGACGCGCGCAGGTTTCTACCCGAAGATATCCCTCGCAAGAAGACGCGTGCATTTGCCCCTTTCCTGGACCCAAGGGCAACGTACAGACCAGACACTCATGATTCTTGCCAGATCTCTCGACCATTTCCCATTTGTGTCAACTAGTGGACTGACAGTCCTGGTTCTATGACCTTTTCCAGAAGGAAGGGCAGGAAGCCCCTTTTTCTCGGACCACCGAACCGAGAACAGACTAGTAGAAAAGCCGTGGAGCCCCGCTTTGTGACCCCCGAATCACCCAAAAAAAAGAGTGTGGTGGGCAATAGCGATTTCAATGAGGAGAGTGATCCCTACGATTTTCCCAGTTGGACTAAGTACGTTTGCCCCGCCGGGAAGAAAACGCACTTCCTCTCCCCCCTTTTGCTTTGTTCTCCCCTCGACTGACTTTGCTGGCGCCTTTGCGTTTTCGCCGCCGCCGCGAGCATAGCTTTTTCCCTTCCCCGCACTAGAAAGGGAACAGCTACTCTGCGCTTCTCCCCCCCCCCACGTACGCCGGGTTGCTTCTCTAGGTGCTCGTGCAGTTGCGATGTCAACTCTGCGGGGGCTGAGGTTTTACCGCTTCCGACCCCCCAAAGCATGGAACTCCTTAAGAGGTGTACGGTCACCATAACAAAGGCCGTCCACAAGAAGAATCGGGGCATGCTTCGGGTGTCTGTAATCTGTACTGAGGAGTTTGCGCAAACCCTTTAAGTTGTAGCCATTTCAAACAGTGGCAATTTGTCCAAGAAAGACAGGAAAGCCTCAGCTCCTTTCCTGTGTAGAGGACGGGGAACCGGTCTCTCATCGCTCCGCGCAGGCCCGACTTCCCCCTACGGTAAAGAGGGTATTCGGGCTGCGCGGATAGCCCTTTTTCCCCAGGCCACGGTTGTTTCCCTCCTCCCTGGTTTCTTGTATGGACAACTTGATGGGGCGATGTTCAACCGCTGGATCCTTCATCTGTTCTAATGGTTCAACTTCTTCTTGGCGGCGTTTTTCACGGTGCCCCTTTTGATGTCCCCCGCCCCCGCGATCGGCCTTTTTTTTCGACTTTTTAGCGGCGAGATCTCTCTCCTCCTCCTCCTTTTTTTTCTGAGTTTTCTCTCGACCTCGAAAAACCCTTTGCCCCCCCAACCCAGAAGGCGGTGGTCTTGGTCGAGTCCCTTGGCTGCCTTTCCAACGTGTGCCGCCCAATCATTCACTGTTTCCCCTAGAACACAGAGTTAGTTTTCCCTTTGAGAGTGTTGGAATTTTAAACGAGCGCCTTGCACCCTCGGAAGACAGGTCTGCTTGACCGTCCCCTTGTTCTCACGGGAAAAATGGAGAGTCTCCGCGTTCCGAATCAAGCGGGGATCGCCTTTATCGTGTTCCCTCCTCTCAGCTAGAGCGCCGTTTTTTTTTTCCGCTCGAAAAGCGGCTCGCGCGTCTTGACCCCCCTCTTCGTGTTTATGTGCGATTTCGTCCCAAGCGCCGGGCGCACTCGACATCAACCCGTGACCGCCAACCCCTTGCTTCCAAACTAACGGCCCTCCCCCGTTCGCAGGTTGCGGTTACTTCATCTTTTTTAAACACCTACAAAAAAGACTTGGCCATTTTTCTGACACTTGCGGTACACCGACTGTTTTCCCCCAACTCTGCCTGGAGTGAGCGGGTAATAACCGGCGTACAAGTTGGATTGCGCCTCCCCCAACTTCCTTCCGTCTGTGATATTTTCTCGTCTTATGGTCGCTCAGGCTAGCGGACAACGCGTAATCCAGCGTGAAGTAGAATCATCACACTCGGTCTGCCTCAGGGTGCGAAAGGCTTCCGACAAGGCCGAGGGTAGAGACCATCATCCTCCCTCCGAACTTCCCGAGGGTGAACTTTGCGGCCGTCACCGCGACTCCGTTTTCTCTGCGGGGCAGGTTTGGTGTGGGGAGCGGACAGCTTCAGGAAACGGCCTGGGCCGGAAAATGCCCAGTGGGGCGTTCCACGGCTTCCCACAAGCGTGAATTAGCAGACTAAACCTCGGCCCCCTATTCCGAAAGTAGTGAGCTGTATGGACCCTTTTGCGCCTGTTTCTTAAGCTAACTGTCCCGAAAAAAGTCGTTGATAATCTAGAGGGCGGTTTTGTCTCCTTCGCGTACCCTGCGAGGCAGGGCGGCACTCCGTCTTGACCTGTGGCCTTCTGCCCACCGGGAGTTCTTTTCGTTTGGTAATTTTTGCGCTGGAGATGTCCGTTCTAAGTTTCTTCAGGACTAATGCTGGAAGGGAAAAGACGAGATCCATTAGTGCAAGTTGCGGTAGCGATTCCCGCCATCGGAACGCTTCGCGGGTAACCCTTCATGATATCTGAACGTCAACTACCCCATGGCCAGTCCATTTTGGATGTGCCCCGTCTGACCTTACTTTTCACTTTCGTCTCGTCTTCCAGAGGGGCCCTAGCTTATCGCGAGTTCTGAAGAGAGTGGTGACCTCCACTTATACCTTCCCCTTTCCAGGATCTAACCGACGAGCCGACCATCGGCAGGGGTCCCTCCGGTGTTAGAGAATCTAGGTATTGGGGATGTGACGATTCTGGGGTTCATGTTTACCTGGTTGTGGAAGTCCAAGACGACCTGCTTAGGCGGAATTCATTGGAATGCTCTGCTTTTGCCAGATTGATTCGCCTTCACCCCCCCCCCTCTCTGGAGAAGATCTGGAACCCTTTTTACCAGATGACCCAGGGCCAGGCCCAGGGAACTCCGAGCGCTCCCTCCTGCGTCTTAAATGTACGCAGACGACTCCCTGTCATAAAGAATTCCCTTGAAACTCGAAGAGATTCTGCCCCCCCCGTCTTAGTCCGGATCCTTGCGGATAACTTTTCATGGCCTGGGAAGGTCTTTCTTTTTCAGTCCGTCATGCGGAGGAATGGCCCAAGGATGGCGTCCAATAGCTCGCGTAGAGATAACGACAGCATCACTCGACCCCTGGTTCGGTACCCCCCCGAGAGCCGGACGCACTGACCAAGTGTTCCCCCTCTGAGCTGACCGAGCTCACGTGTAGAATTCACGGTGAGAAGACGCCTGACTTGCGTGCGGGGATGATGCCGGCTGTACTCAAAGACCCCGTAAGGAAGAGTCGGTAGGCGCAGAGGGTCTCTTTCAGTTTTCTTTCCCCTGGTTCCCCAATGGAAGCTGTTCACTTTGAATGAGTCACAAGTAGATGTATATTGACGTCTGTTTTCCTTTCGTGTCCTTTCTGAAGAGCCTGAACAGATGCGGCGAGGCGGCTGCGGATTTCCCTGGGTTTCTACTTTGACGAGAAACTTTCCACACAGAGGCACCTCCCCCTCCTACGTTTTTGTGCGAAGGAAGCTATCGTGTTGGACCGTTCTAGCTCCCGTACAGAAACCGATGTCCCCGGCCCTCATTCGCGAAGAACGACCAGCGTAAGGGACGGATCGTTATCGCGGCCACCCTGTTCCTAGGAAAGGGACAAGCCGCCATGTCCCCATTTCCCTTTAATGGCTTATCCGCGCCGTTTTCCTCATGAGAGAACAGAAATGGCCTCTGTTAGTGTGAACCTTGATCGCTCCCACGTCGGCCGGTGAGCGAGGACACCTTTTTTCGTTCTGATGAGTCCCTCGACACTGCGAGGTGGTTCCGGCCGGCGCTCGTTCTTCCTTCTGAACCCCTTGGTCCTCGATCTTATTGCTCTCAGCTCTCGTCGGTTTCCCTCTGCACTCGACGACGCCTGCAGGCTTTTCGTCTTTCCTCCTTGCGAAACCTCCCCGGGACAGGCTGCGCGGACCCGGCAGCCTGGATTTTTACGTTTTCCTGCCGCGCCGGCGTTTTTTTTCCTTCATGGATTTGCGAGAGGTTCTCAGGGGTGTACCCCCCGACTCCAGGGTCAGCGGCTCAATGAACTCAAGAATCGGTCAATCCTCCGTGGCGGCTTTTCCTGGCCGTTTCAGGACTGCGGTCACTAGGCTGCCCGTGTCGGCACCTAGACAGAGAGCGGCCCCTCTTGCACCCTTTCCCTCCCAGACAGCACCGAGTCCCCCGTTCCAGTCGAGAACCATCCTGGTCACGATGCCGGCCTCTCCCCGCCGGGAAAGGAAGCAGTTCGAAGCCTCTCTCCCCCGTTTTCTTTCAACCCCGGCGTACCTTCCGCGGTTTACACTAATCCCTCCTCCCACACGACGTGCCGCACCTTCTTCCTCACCCGAAGCGGGGGGAAAGGTAGCGTCACCGATCTAACTTCAGGACCGCACCCCGCTAGTTCCACAGAGACCCAGGTTAAAATAAGCAGTTTTTCCATCCCCCCCCTTCCACAGAGACAGACCTGACGATGGCCCAGCTTTTAAAGACAGGACGATAGAACAAAGCCTGAATCTTCTCCCTTCCCAGAAAAGACAGAGAAAAAACAGTCACCAGTAGAAAGCCGCTGATTCTAATAGTCCCGGGACCATGCGACTTTTTCAGTTCCTCAAGCCACCTTCCGGGAATAAGACAGTGGTTTTTGGAAATTTTCTTCCCTTTTTACTGGCTTTTGAAAGACACCGGTGAACTACAAGCGAATAAAGGATGTGAATTTGAAAAGAGCTTTTTTTATTTTTTTCAATTTCTTTTTTCACAGCGGGAAGACCCGGCGTTGGAGAGTGAATATTTCCGCTTTTGACGGTCTTGAATCCGTCTCCCACAAGAAAATATAGTCTTCCAATCAGAGGGAGAAAAGTGAGGACTTCCATCGGTGAAGGCGCAGTCAACGCGGAGGGAGTAACTTAACAGTTTGCCCGCGAAACAGTGTGAAGTGCGCAGCCCGGGGCCGCCCCTCCTTATTTCTCTTCATCTTGCCTATGAGAATGAACCCGCGGGCGGGGTTTTTGGCCGGGATGGTTGCCTTGGACGTGAGCTGAAGTCTAAAGACATGAACCGGAAGCCACCCCATATCATGGTACAAGATAACCCATTTGCTAGCTCAATTGACCCTTTACGAAGTTTTGATTCATACTTCGGCTCGTTTCATTGATAAAGGGCCCCCAAAACAGCAGTCTCTTTCTCCTTGGCTTAGTTTTGCCGGTAAGCTTGCCCGAAACCTAGTAAGTATCGATGGCGGCCTGCCCCCCGGTTGATTTACCCTGAACGAAGCACCCCCCTGCCGAAAGGTTCAGTCTGAAGGCCGGTGCCCTGTCTTTGTAAGTGCCCACGGCGACACGGTCGAACTGAGGATTCCCAGGACTAATGGACACAATCCCCTAAGGAAGGGAACCCCCAGTATGTCGAGGAGGCAACCTTAGATCGCCATTATCTAGAGGAAGGATCGAAGATAACGCACTCTCCCCCTCTTTTTCCTTTAAGATTCCTAGAAGGATACCCTCTTAGAAAAGGTTAACATCCTTCGGGGGCCCCCTGACAGACGAAACTGTATGCGCGTCTTGGACCGGGGATCGGTTTTCAAACCCATCTCTGGGTCCCCCCTTGTTCTGTGTCCCCCCTTTTTACACTTCTGCGTCCGGCACGGTTTTTACCGCGACTCGACCCCCGCTGTGTTGTCGATCTGGTCGAGTGAGACCTTTTCCTCCTCCCTTTGTTTTCGTTTTTCTCGACCGCGAACCGTCCACAACCGTTCGGCGAGGTCGTTTCAGGGAACCGTTCGCCGCCAGAAAGGGGAAAAAGGTAGCACCTATCCGCTTTTTTTTCTCTTTTGAAATGCGCCCAGAGCGCCTTTTCCACGGCAGCGGTTTTGTCGCCCCCAGCTTGGGCGAAATGGTCCCATTGGCCGTCCCTTCCGTTTTCTCTCTCTTTCGCACGAAACTCCTATCTCGGCGCTCATGCCCCGCGTGGGGTGGCCCGATGTCCGGTTCAGCAATCGCCCCGCCCTTTGTGAGCGCTTGCCTTGCCTTGTTTCATGTGTCCACATGCTTTGAGAATTTGAACGCTCCGTGTCGTCCCCAGCGGGTCGTGTCCCACAACGTTCGATCACCCCACTAATCCCCCCTTTGGCAGGGGCTTTTCTTCTTTTGGAATCACAAACCCCCCGCCTTCACATTAGCGTGGTGGTCACGTCACCCCCGCGGATGTTTGACCTAGTATCCGGCAGCGCTTCCCCCCCGTTCTTCCTCCTTCCCGTCGTACACGTGGGTAGCCCGTATTGTGACCCTGTAGATGTGCGGCAAGGTGTAAGGCGTGGTAGCCCGGGCGCCGCCGAAATAGCAAGATCTTCCGTAGAAAGCGTCCTTGTCTCTTTCCTTTCTCCCTCGATGACAGCTACGACGTGTAGCGGAGGTTAGTTCAGAAAAGGAAATTTTTTTTTTTCTCTTTCCCGGCCAGCGAGAAGGTAAGATCCCTCTGTAAAGGAGTCGGAGTCACCATGGGATAAGAGTCGTTTTCCAAGCCTTCTTTTTTACGCGGGGGATGAGTGTGGACGACTCCAGGTCCCCTTCCTGCTGGCCCTTAAGAGACCAACGGTCCCCCCCTGCCCTTCCCAAGTGTTGAACATTTGCCCCCGTCGCTGGAAGGCCTCCCTTTGAGTGAGAGTCTTTGTATTGAGGTTTGCGCGGCTTTTGCCCAAAGAACGGAACTTAAGACCCCTTCCCCACAACAAGAGGCGACCTCCGAGAGACAGGAGTGCCTCTTGGACTATGATTACTGACTTCCAGTTGAGATGGAAGTTTTTTCTTTCTCGAGCCTGTTTTGAATATTCCCCCGGTCTTTTTCTCTTACAGGCGTGAGTCTGGGAGTCGCGGTTCTCTGCTATGAAATTATCGTTGTTTCAGGTTCCTCCTCAGCTATGGGCCCCGGCTGCGACCCTTGGATGGACAGCTTTCCCCCCGCTATTCCCCCCCCTCTTCGCGGCGTTTTCTTGATTCGGTTCCGACCCCCCCCCCAGGGCGCCGGGTTACTTGGCCCTTCTATTTTTTTCCCTGACGTCAGGTCGTCCCCCGCTGCCCGCCACCTCTCGATCGGAGGCAGGCGCCCTCCTCCGTTTTTCCCACTCCAGAACGGTCCGACGCCACTCATTTTTTCGAACCTTGGGGACTTCCCTCCCCCCCCTTTTTTCAAGACGTCATCGTTTAAGCCCGACGTTTCTCGACGAGGCCCTCTCCTGTCGCGAGGCACGTTTTCCTTCTTTTTTTTGGCCAGCGCTGCGGCGGTTCCCCGATTTTGTCCCTGGTGGCGCAGGGTGGCTGAGGCACCGGCTGCCTCTATTTTTTTCCCCTGATTTTTCCTTCCTTAATTTCCGAGGCGGGCTGACCTTTTTGGCAGAACGAGCTCCATTTCCTCCTTTTACGCCGCAGATACCTAGAACTCCTCCCATCCTACACGTGGACTGCACCTCTTCATTGCTGCCCCCTTCCCAGAATTTTCCCCTATTCTCGGCGGACGGGTCCGGCTCTCAGCCTGTAACGTATCCGTCTCAGATTGGAAAAGATGATCGGCGGTCTTCTCCCCCCCGTTGTTCACAAGAGAGCGGTGAGACTCCTTAGTCGGCATCACGATCGAGGTTTCCCCCCCCCTGAGTTTTCCCCCGAGCGGCATTCTTTCATGACCGGGAAGGCTGGCCGTGGGCGAGTCTCCTCACTCCCCTTTTTTAAGTGCGGTGATCCAGCCTAAAATGCCTTGCTTCCGGCTCCCCAAGGACAGGTTAAAACCTCCCAGATAAGAGGCGGTCTTCGCGAGGTCCTCAGTCCCGTCCTCTGTTTCTTTTTTTGAAATTCTTCAAACTCTTGCCCGCGGTTCAAGGAGGCCTATGTAGTCGTGATGATGTTTTTGACTCACTCAGATGTTTTTTTTCCACATTGGAGGGAGTTCTGGTTCTTTTTTTCTATAAGTGTCCCCCGACTAGTCATTCTCTCTCCTTTCCTAGATTTTTTGTTGTGAGACCTATGGAAGTTGCCTTCGTTTTTTTCCACCCGTTCTTTCCTAGAACAAATACTAATCTTTTTCACGCATCGTTCTGACGTCCTTTTTATCATTCGCGAAATAAGGAAACCCCCCGGCATTCTTCCCCCTCTCCTGAGGCCCCCCCCCCACTCCAGCGTGACATTTTCACAGGACCCCCCCTCTAAGGATTGAATAGACCACGTCCATAGTTCGTGATGTCCTAGTGGTGCCGTAAAGAAGCTTAACGGTACGAAAGCCCTCAGTGCAGGTTGGCCGATACCCCTGCTTTTACTCCTCCCCCCCCCAATGCGAGCTCCTGAAAAGGACAGATTCCCAGTCTTTCTTAGTTTCCCCCCGTCTTGGACCAAGGGCCTTATCGTGGTTGGCTTCGAGGCTATAAAAGCCCTTGTTCCCTTGACCTTGGCCCCCGACAGCCGTAAGGAAGTTTCCAGCTTCCATGTCCCCCCCCGCCAGGTCCAGTATCAGCCGACCGGCCGCGGGTGTATTTCTGGAAGATGTAGTTCCCCCCCGGATTCAACGCCTGCGCGGGCAAGGCTGGTGCTTTCCGGATTTCACGTGTATTACCTTACTTTTCCAGACTCCATGTAGCGATCGGAGTCCCTTCCCTCCGACTGTAGCGGCGACGTTGAGGGCTCGTAGTAAACGTTGTCGCAGATTTTGAGTCCACCTCGGAATGCCAGGTCGTTAATCTTTTCCATCCCTCACTCTTTCGTTTGCTTCCTAGGCAACACGTGCGTAGATCCCCGTTTTCTTCATTCCCCCGACCCCGTCGGGGTGGCACAGAGCCCCCGGTTTCCCTTTTCGTGTGGTTGCTTTTCCCGGATCTTCTGAACCTCTCTACGCTGACAGGGGGCTTCTTCGCCTTCTTCCGGCCTTGGCCCGCCGTCGTGTTGGGAAGCTTCCGATCCTCCTCCTCCCGTGATTTTCGAAACCCCCTCCTCCTTGGTTTCTTCCCGTTTTTCGTCTATCGTTCCCCGGGATCACTTATAACTGCAGCTCGTACCTCTTGGTTCCCGCCCTTTTTTTTTTTTTATTTGACCCGCATCTGGGCCTTCGTTCCGGGAAAGCTGACTCTTAGAAGCGTCGAACCCCGTCCGCTAGCCTCATCCTTTTCCCACATCCCCTTTGGCGCAGGAACCCCCACACAGGTAACTCGTTTCCTTGCTTTCCCCAGCTCTCGTGTCCTCTTGCGCGTCCCTCGAAGCGTCTTCGGCAGAGCCGCTTTTCCTTAAATTCCCAGGGTCTTTTAAGAATTCCCGCAAGCGGCCCCACTTGATTCCCTTTTCCCTCTCCTGGGAGTGAGAGGCGCAGGAAGATGTTTAACTGACGTCCCGTCGGTTTCCCGTTGGAGAGTGTTTTCCTTTTTTTGAAGGTTTGACATCAGCTGCCTTCGTTCCCACCCCCCCCTCCCCCCTCGGTTTTCGCATTGCGAAAGCCGAGGCCTCCGGAGCCCGCTTCCTTCTTCCTGGAGGGCGCTCCTTTAATTGCTTTACCGCTCTTTTCTTTCCTCCAAAGCCGGTTATCCCCCCGTGCACTTCCGTAGAGGAAGTCGCCCCTAACACCTTAGGACTGGCCCCCCCCCCTCTTGCGGCTGCGCCCTTCCGTAATAAAGATACACACGCCCTTTCCTTCCATGGTAAACTCCACTAACGGGGTCCCACCTTCACCCAACAATGATTGACCCCCGATATCCTCAGGTCTCGCTTCTTACTTCCTCGGAAAAAAAGACATCTGGGACCCGAGTGAATTAGATTTTTTCAATGAAAAGCTTTTTTTGGCTTCCACCGCCCTCTCCGTCAAACCTACTCGTTTCCTGCTGCCTGCCCTTTGTGACGAGGTAATAATGGGTTTTTTCCGGTGTTCAAACGTCTCCCCCCTATTTTCTTTCGTTGTACTTGTCGATCCTTCACAGTTCCCCCTAATTCAAAACCGTCTTCTTCCTTCTTTGTCGATTAAAAAGGAGAAATCCCATCCCTCCTTGCCGACCCCTGAGATCTATGCTGCTCTTACTCTTTACCTCTTCGTTACACTTCTCCTTTGGCGGGGGATCCCGACAGCACCTTTACAATTGTGAACCCTTGAGATAGGGGCTTTCCCCCCCGACCAGTGACTTTATTCTTTTTCACTGGGTAAAGTATTATGGTCTTCCCCTTTTTTGCAGCCGGAAGTCCCTCGAACAGACCGTCCAATCCCCGCGTTGTGGGCTCTGATTTAGATCCATCTCATAATAATAAGTTGTTGTGTTTACTCCCTTCCACTGACAAAGTACCAACCCCCAAATTTTTTTCTTTGCTATGTAGCGGTCGTCTTTTCGTGCCCTCTCCAGAAGACTTCAACAAGTAGAAAAGATCTTTTCGTACCTTTTTTTCCTCTCTGAACAGCGACACCCAGGTTTCAAGACCCTAGAAGACTTCTTAGTGAATGAAACCCCCGTTTTTTAACAATGCCCCTTTAAGAAGTCCTTCAATCCGTCGAGAACACCTCCTTTCAGTTTCTCTAGCAGGGATCCTTCGTGTAATTGTCTATCCTTCCGATTCTGTCCTCCTTGGCTCCATCGAACCCTAAGAGCGTTCCCTTCTCTTTTCTGGTATGCAAGATGAGTCCCCTTGTTCCGTTAGACAGTGTAGTACAACCATGGACCACCCCCTTTTGTACCTAGTTAAACCCCAGGAAGTGCATCCTAAGCCGTCCGGTTGGAGATTCGTTCATTTTTTTCCCCCCCCAAAGACACCCAACGTTTGGACCCTTTTCTCTTTTTTCCTGCCCTTCCCCCCCTTTTTTTTTTTGCCTCTTCTCAATGCCATATATTAGGTAGCGGTCCCCCCAAATTTTTTCCAAGTTGGTTTCGTGCGCCCCCAAATTTACGGTCTCTTTCCTGCCGGTGTCAGGAGATTATCCTTATTTTTTTCCGTTTTCCCCCCGACCCGAGGAAGCCCATCCTTTTTCCAGTAGACGATCCTCCAAACGCGCCCCGGCCAGGATTTTCTTTGTTCTGGGCGTGGACGCCCCGTTCGCGTGTTTCGACTTCACCCACGATTCAAGGTGCCTAAGAAATCCTAATGATACGAGGTGTCCTTTGCGGCGTACATGGCGGTTCTTAGCTGGAGTTGTTCTTTCCGGGAGGGGCTTTGGAGAGGCCTTCGGCCCGTCTGCCCGACTTCCCACGGGAAACTTCTGGAATCTTTAGCTTGCCGGCTTACCCCCCCTCCATTTTCCCCTTTAGGTAGTGCTCGTCTGGCTGTGCCGATCTTTCAAATCCCCCCTTCCGGCTACAAGGTCACGGCCAGCGGCTTGTGTCGCGGATGGCGCCAAAGCCTTCCGGTCCCTAGACGATTCCGTGCTTGTTTCCCCCCCTACGAGAGTAAAATGGGTCCTTTTTCGCACTTGGTGGAGAGGCCCTAATGAATGGTTTCTTCCCTCCCCGTACCATCTGCTAGGTCCTTTTATTCCCTGGACAAGTCGAATATCGGTCCCCGAGGGCCCCCCCTGGACTCTATGCAGAAATCTTTTACGCGCTAGCCTTCCCCTTGAAAGTTTCTCTAGGTGAACTCTACCTGGCCCCCGGAAGTTTTGGATTTTACCCGTATAGAGCCCCGAGGCCACGGTCCTGTAGCTCTTTCAGTATTCCACCGGCACGAGCCGATTCGTCGACCCCTTTTTCCTTAGTTACCTACGAAAAGTTCTGCGAGATCGGATTCTGCCTGGAGGCTCTCCCCAACCTTTCTTTATAGGACGGTCCCCAAGTGGTTGATCGAAGATTTCTCCTTCTCCTCTTCCTTTTTTTAGATGTTTCTTGAGGAAGCGCTTTTGCGCGGGTACAAGGCATTCCGTCTGTTTAAACATACCCTGAATGAACGAGGACGGACGAGTGACGTTTACCTTTTTTTCCTTTAGGCATTGCCGAAGCTTCCTGGCCGGCTTTCCTGAGTAAGACGCCCCTTAAAATCGACTTACCACCCCCCCAACTTTTTCATTTCACGAGCAGTTCGCCGCTTTATATTCCTTCCCCCTGCCAGGGGGCTGATGAAGCCCGTACCTTTTCAGCTGGCCCTTTTCATATCGGCCAGATTCTGCAGGGTTCTGGTTCTCCCCCCCCAATTTTGGAATTTTAAACCAGCGACAGTAGTGATATCCCCTTAAACGTTAGGCCCTGGCCGCGTCTCGCTGCGTGCAGGAAAGGGGTGCTGGCTTTTCTCTTGATCTGCCCAGTTCCAGTTTCACTTTTGATAACCCTTGCTTGCGGGTTTTTTTTCTGTTACGCCAAAATCACCTAATAAGCAAGATGGTTGTCTCTGGATTCCTCCCTTCAGCTGCGCTCTTGATCATTGGCCACATTGAAGAGTAACAAACTTTGGCCTCGCGTCTTTCCTCAGTCTCTGCTTCATTTTTTGCTTGAATGCGGTAAGTGATGCGGGAGGTCACGTGGCGGTGATTATTCCCCCCTAGTACACCGTGACCCACCCCTATTTCCCCCCGTTTTTGAGATAGATTGGCCTATCTTTTTTTACCCTGTGCGGCCCTAACAGGCCCGACACGATGTTCCGACTCGGACCGCAATAGTTATTCGCCCACTGCAAGCACAAGGAAAGGACGGTCTAAAGACCTCTAATCCAGTTCTTACCTTTCCCTGTCGTCTTACACTTTCCTGCTGCGATAGAAGGATCGGAGCTCCCCGCTTTATTTTTTAAGTCTTAAAGCCGGTACTGGCTCGTAATCTGTCACTCAATGTTCAGTTTTTGGATCCCTCCTATTCAAGTCTCGTAGACACTTTCTGCCCCAATACGCCAGCATTAAAGGTATCTGTCTCGGCTTCGTACCATTTCAGTGATCTCGTAATCACCTATAGAGCCTGGCAGTTTCATCTTCGAAGGTTTTAGGGCACAGCCTGAAAGCTTCCTTGCCCTTTCAATTTTAGACTACCCTCCCTCCTGAGAAGACCCCTTCGCCGGGGAAGCACTCCTTCTGAGTGAAAGGCCTTTTTCTTTGTGAGGGTCTGAGAGGTTCTCGTGGCGGTTTTTCTGATTCCGGTACTGACCCTCAGATTCCCCCCATTTTTCATGCCTTTAGTTTTGGTTGACTAGTAGGCAGGAAGGGAAGAAGAATGCGTCCCCCCAATATTCCCCTCTAGTGGGTCATTACCGCTCTAGATGCCCTGCGGAACAATCTTCTCCTCTCAGAACCCCTTATGCCTAGCTCCCGCAACTTCGCGCACCGATGAAAGTGGCAATCGTTTGGGAGAGAATTATCCCTTTCCCCGTACTCATGATGAGGTAACCCTCGCTTTCCAAATCCCCTCTCCCCCCCATTGGGAAACACTGGAATGCCTGAGTCGAGACGACCCTCTCCTTTCCCTTCTTCGGCCCCCCGCCCTCCCCGTGGGAAACTTTAGTTAAACGACCTGTTATGACCCCCCCTACAGGACTCGTAACACGATGGGCGGAAGCAGCGCCTTGGGCCCCGGTTGCAAATATCGGATACTTTAACTTTTTTGCAGAAGAGCATGTGACCTGTTTTTACTTTGCCCCCGTCATCTCTCCACATGAGCCCCTCTCCCCCTCCCTTTTTTTTTCAAGAGGAAAACCGTCGTAAAAGCTCGCCGTCCTTTTTCAGGGACCTAGCCGCATTTCTTTCCTCCCTCGGGCAGTCCTTTTTGATTTTTCAAGGCGGCAAGTTCCGGCAGGCAACCCGTCTCAATTTTCCCGTCTTCATCTTGACAGTCTCGTATGACCTTTCACGTTGTGTCAAAGGCAGTAGGCCTGTTTTTCCCAAGTGTTAGTGTCCCTGGTAATTTTTTCTGAACCGCTACAACAAGACCCGCGCGTGCATTTTTTTTTTCCCGCCTCGTCCTCCTTTCCGCCCCAGCACCAAGGTTCCCCTTCCGGTGCTTACGCCATCTTACCCCTGTTTTCCGGTTCCCTTGTGTGAAGGTAGGCAACGCCCGGGGTCGACCTCTTCTTATCTCGAGCTTGTTGTCTTCTATGCGACACAACTTGTCCCTTCCCCCTTACCCCTTCTTGCTGCCTTTTTTTGCCTGAAGCATAACGCCTGAAAAGGACCGTCCCCCGATCGGTACGCTACTCAACATTTCAGGCCTCAACCCCTGTCATCTTTTTCTTACAATTCTCCCTAGCGCTGGCAGTGAGACGGGCCAAAAACGCTCGGTTTTA
>Ga0179593_1294167_pt1 | contig 17634 bp, 31 predicted proteins | sample CZODoug2_1_08_16_FD_185931 | JGI IMG/M metagenome (GOLD analysis project Ga0179593, IMG submission 185931) | Vadose zone soil fungal communities from Angelo Coast Range Reserve, California, USA - CZODoug2_1_08_16fungal (PacBio error correction) | ecosystem: Environmental > Terrestrial > Soil >... | reverse complement strand
CTATGTAAACCCTCTTCCCCTTCTCAACCCACAACCTTACTCCCATGCCTTCACCTTGTTGATAAGCCCCCTGCTCAACAATAAATCCCTCCGTCTCATTCTCTTACCTTCATCCTCATCGTTTTCCCCCCACGCTTCCTCCCACTCCCCTCCTCTCGCCTCTTCATATCCATAACCCCCCAAACTTACCCTGCAACTCAACCCCTCTGAACTCATGTTCAAACTGGCCCCCCCCTGACCCCAAGTGTCAAGCGTCAGTGCCCACATTTTCCAAGAGTACCTAACACTGCCACTACTGCGACTCCTCCTGCTTCGATTCAAGAGTCCACATGGCCTTTACCTCACTTGATGAAACCTGTCACCTAAATGTAAAATCTCCCTTAATGATCCTAAGTCTGCCGCGGACCCCTTTAGACCTCCAGGAATTTCCATTGCGTTCAGACCCCTTCTTAGGAGCACTGAAACGTGACTAGAACCTCACCCCCGACCCTGTATGATTTCCTTTACGCTGTCTTTCTTCGCCCATTCTCCCCTTCAGGGGAAACTAGCACTACAGGAAGTCAGACCTGCAGGTTATTAGATGTTCCCCTTAATTAACCTGCTAATTTCCACCCAAAGTACCCTCCATATTCCAGACCCATCGCCCCCTTTTTCAATCACACACACACTGTCAAAGATGAAGAACGACACAAAACCTGCCCATAAAAACCCCCACAAACCCCAAAACAGATGTCTCCCCCTTTCATCCCTCAACCATCAGTAAGCCATTCCCCCGATTCTTCAAGCTTCTGATTCAATCTCCGTCCCCCATCCCCCTTTAAGGGCAAATCTTCTTGAGCCTGATCCCCTTTACCCCGCCTACGAACGTTCCAAGTTTTTACCTTTTTTTTTTTCTATTCCCCCTTGCCCCCACTGCCCCTCTTCCCAATATAAAGATTCCCATTCCTTTATTGATTAAGTAATCTTCTGTCCTCTCCTCCCCTAAGGTACCGCACTAGATTCACCCCAGGTCCTCATTGGCAGGACCCCCCCCCCCCCCCCCCCCCCCCCCCCCCCCCCCCCCCCCCCCCCCCCCCCTCCCCCCCCCCCCCCCCCAGCCCCTTCCCGCATTCCTTCCTTTTTTGGAATTTTCGTCCTGTGCCAATCGACCACTCCAAATCCGACCACAAATATATCCTGCCCCCTCTCGCTTGGAAGTATTTCGTATGCGTAGCACCCTCTTGTTCATATTTTATTCACGTTTTGAAAACATTTTATTTCAGAGTCCCATTGGGGGGGTTGAAGTCTGTGCGCCAATATGGTGCCTCCAATTGCTCCCTGCCAAAAAGAGGTTGCCCCCTCTTCCGCCCCCTATCCTTCCCCTTTCCCGCGGAACAATAACTCTAGATGAAACCTTCTAGGGGAACGACAATTGTCTGATTTTTGATCTTGATTGCCCCCACCCACCCGGTTATTCTTTTACCCATACACAAAGAAAATTTTTTGGACCAAATATTTGACCCTTTCCCCAGAGTTTTTTGCCTGTTTCAATCCGACGCTCTAGAAAACGTCCTCGGTCTTCCCCACCGAGCAAGGGACTGCTTCCCTTTTCCCCCCCAGAGACCAACAACTTTGATACTTTTGACCCCGATGGAACTGATAACACCCAGGAAAGTTGCAGCTTTCATCCTGGGACACACCAAAACACTGATTTCTTTGGGCGCTATGGCCCATTTTACTGTATGCCTGAACACTGTGACTTCAATAAAAAGCTGTTTGGCGACGACTCGGCCTCCCTCCCCACTCCCGCCTCTTTTTCCAGACTTTTGCCCCCAAAAATCCAGAGACAGGGGTCTCTTGACGTGACGTCCCGCTGAGGGGCCTTTTCACGCCGCAGCGAAAACTCCGTCCCTCTCACCCCTCTATTGGGCCGGGCGGTTGACCCCTTTTTCCCCCCCACCGTCCCTCCTTCCTCTTGGGAAAGAAACCGCCTTCCACCCTTGTCATCGCGTTCCCCTTTTCTTTTTTCTCCCTTTGTTACCTGAATTAATTTCAAATTCACCACCAGCCCACCCAACCCCTCTTGACCTCGTTTCTCTTGTCACCTTTTCTTATCACTCACCATGTCCTGATGGTCTGACTTGTGTTTTTCCACGCCGGGCTCCCCCCCCCCCCCACATCCTCCAGGGTGAGATTATTTCCTACGACCACTCCTTGAGTCAATGAAACTTTTTCAGCCTTGCCCGATTGAGGTGCTAACACGTCTTGGCTCCCCCTTCTATTCCCCCTCCACCCTACCTATTGTGGCCTTGGGCTTCAATCTTCGCCACCATGTGGCCAGCACTCTCTGCAATGACCAACATTTTTTGACCCATACACCCGTCATGTCCCCCTCCCGCTTCTGCTCTCCTCTCACGACGTTGCAACCACGCCATGTTTTCGTTTTTTCCCCTCCCCCATCGTCACCTAAGTCTCCGATATCCCTGGTCTGCTGTCCTGAACCCTTAAGGCCCCCGAATTCTGTGTTTTCTTCAGTCCCCCTCTTCGTTCTTCGATCTGGTGTGCTCCCTGCGACCCAAACCCATTTTACTAACCCAAAACCTCATACTATCCCCACTTTCGTCCCAGAAATGGGACCAGCTTTCCATTTTTTTCACCAATCTTTTTGATCCTTTCCCCTCCGATATTCCCAACTTTCTTTTCCTGGCCGGGCACTTGCCCCCTCAGACCCCTTTTACCCCGTCTCCAACTTATTTCTCTGTGTCATTTCCTGTAAGCGACCCCTGCGACATGGGTTTACCTTGTACTCCTTTCTTCATGTGTTAGCCCCCCCGTTCCTCCCCTTTTGTCAACACATTCTGTCTTTTTTCAAAGCGGTAGACTGGTGATTTTTCCCCTGAATTTCCAATGACGTATCCTATAGCCGCTCATTCGTTTTCCCGCCCTCTTCCCCCCCCAAGACTTCATGGTTCTACACCACACATCCCCCTTCGTCCCGTTTGTAAATAGTTTCCATCCATGCCTGGATCGACGTCCTACCGCATTTTTTTTTCTCGGACCCTTTACACGTCTTTTTGTCATGGCTTGTGACGTTAAGGGAGTATCTTACCTGCGCCTTTTTCAACACCCTTTATAACCCACAATTTTGACCCTTCTTCCCATTCTCCTGTTTTTCCTCTTGTTCTTTTTGACATCTTTTTCTTCTGGACATCCTTCCCCAACATACGTAAAGTCATGTTCAGCACCTTCACAGCCTGAGATATTTAATGGACCACTGAGTCCTACTCTCTTTCCACTGTGCTTCCTGTGCCAACCTGTTTATGCATCCCCCGATGGCTACAGGACACCCAAACACAAGGCAACGTGATTTGCTTAAACTCCCTAAGTTCCCAAGAATCCAATCTTTATCCGGTTTTCACAATATCAAGTATTCTCCAGCTCCTTTTTTCCCACGAATTTTCCACTTGCCCCACCCATGCTTACTCGCATTGAATTTGGAATTCCCTCAGTCTCCGTTCGTTCCCTTCCCCACCCCTCCCTACCTTCCCTTTCCCTATCTTCTTGTCCTCAACATTGTTTTACACCCATTAAAAGTTGAGAATGCCACCTCGCCACCCTTTGCAGCAGTACCGTCGACCCTCAGGCGTTCCCCCCCGGCTCTTTTCACCCGACCCTTAACTCCTAATCACTCAATAAGTTTTTGGATGAGACCAGCTTTCCCTGCTGGTTTTTCCCCTCCCGTTCCTTCCCCCCTCTGATTTTGGACCACAAAAGCAATTCTTGCAAACCCCCCTCGGTTGTTAGTCTTTTTCCTGCTTGTTTCTTAATATATCTCATTTTCTTTCCTTTTTTTGTTTTTTCTCATCTATTCCTACCCCTTTTCCCTATCCCAGGAAAGACTATCCCAAGTGGTCTGGTTGGCAGGTTTTCGTTGTGTGAAATTTTAACCACTCCTCCTGGTTGTCCTTGCCCCCTGTCTGTTTCCTTTCGCCCTCACGAACTCTTTTTCGCTTCTCACAACCGCCTCCCCTTCCCAGCGTATTTTTTTACGGGTGTGATGGTTCTTTTTTAGTGCAAAGCCTCCGGTTTTCTCCCAACCTTTCGGCTGTTGTTTATATTTCAGTGTTTCTGTTAAAGGGTTTAGTTTACTTGTTTTGGGTCTGCTTCCCTGGCTCTGTGTGTCCCTTCATCCCCCCCCTTTTTCTCTTTTCCCCTCTTCCCCTCTTCTTGAGTGTGCGTTCGAATTACTTTGCATTCCAAGGAACGCTTCAGTTTCAATCACTGTGAGGTTTGCAAGGCGCTCTTGTCTATTTTTGCATTGTCCACTCTGCTAAGTTTGTAAACTAGGAAGTTTTTGGACCTTTTCTTCTGTCCTTCCCCAATCCGTCTTTTTTGATGGTCTTTTTTTGCCTCCCCGTGGCCAGTGTGATAGGAAAACCCATTTCTTCCCCAGGAAGTACAGAACAGCATATTCGAGTAACTTGCCACCTCGTACCGCCTCCCCTTTTCCTTTGAAATAATGCCACCCCGGCTTGCTTCTTTGTGCGAGATGTCCGTCCTCGTTTTTCACCTTCATCCATATAGATTCTGTACTGCCTTTCTATCATTTCCTCGAAGTCGGTGAATAAAATTTTGTTCCACCCCAGAGGATGGTCCTTTCTTCTCACCATCCCTTCACCTTGATTGTCCCTTTCCTGCGTGTTCCATTCGTCCCAGCTTTGAATGAATCCCCCTATCCCCTCCTCCTGTGCTTTCTTGTTAGACCCATCTCCACGGTTCTGCTTTCCCTGCTATGATTTGTTGGATCTTCTCTCTCATTCTGGAAATTCAGTTTCTTCCTCGAACCGACCCCCACTGATGCCTATGCTTACCCCTTTCCTACTTCCTATGTCCTTGTGCCTTACCCACATGTGTGACTGAGGGGGTCCTCCTCCCTGTCTCGAGTTCTTGTTCAATTCCTCCACCTAGCCATAAGTTTCCCTGGGACAGGAGTATCATAGGTGGGTTGGCCTTTTCTTTTCTTTCCCCCTTTTTTGATTGATAGCTTAGTCTGGCTTGTTTGCTCGCCCAGTTTTTACCTCCTGTCCCCTCTATTTCCCTTTCCACATTTTTTTCTTCTTTTTTTCTTCGGTTCTTTTTTTCTTATCTCCCCAACTTTGTTAGTTTCGCTTTGAGTCCCTCTTCAAGGGGTCATCGACATCTTCGCTGCCCAGCAATGTTGCTTAGTTTTCCTCCCGATTCTTTCTGCCAGTCTCTTTCTCTTTTTCCCTTTTGTTGTTTCTGTGGTTTACCTTTGAGGTGGTTGTCCTCTTGTAAGGAGCTTCCAAAGAAGTTTGGTAACTCCTGTTGGTGTTCGGCAGTTTGGTGGATTTGGATTTTTGTGCAATTTTTTTGGAATTATTTCTTCTTCCCCCCATCCCCCCTTCCATTTTTTTTTTGCTGGTGAGAATTGTATTATGACCAATCGTGTGTGGTCAAATGGGTCCCATGGATTGTTCACCAGTTTGTTTCTTTTTCCCCGTTATGGTCCCTCCCTCTTATCTCCATCAAGTGTTGGGTTATTCACATTTTGGTTCCTCTCTTGTGACTGCCAGTTTCGGTTTCGTTGGGGTCGGTGTGTCTTTTGTTTAACTGCTTCCCGAAGGACTTTGAACCCCCCGTTTTGTTGATCACCAGACTCGTGAAGCTAGTCCCTCTTTTTTTGGCCGAGTTTGTCTGTTCCACGAGTCTTAGGGCCGTTTGGTTTTTTTCAAAGAGCAGATTTTTTGTCCGATTCGTGAATGTTTCGAATGAGGTGATTTCTGCCCATCCTCTGTTTCGTGCGTAGGTATTATTTTATGTCTGTAAAGTTGATCCATCTTTTTTTGTCCCTTGCGGTTGGATTTATGTTTTGTGGATCTTTAGCAGTCACCCCGTTGGTGCTCCTTAGGATTGCCACTTTCCGTGTCGTCCCTCGACCTCAAGGGAAGATTTGGTTTACATTTCCGTTGGGTTCTGCCCTTTCCCGTCCCTTTTCAAATTGGGGGGGTTTTATTTTGCTCCCATTTTGGTCTGAGCCCTCGGCTTTGTTCCTCGGCTCTTCTTGCTGTTCTGCCCCTCAAGGGGCCTTACTTTTTTTTCCTCTTCTTTTTCTTTGTTTTTTTTGGCCTTTTTGATTCCCGATGTTGTTTTAGATTATACAGGACGTTCGTTCCCCACCCTGTTCTGATTTTTTTGAATTGCGTTTGCTGATTCCATTTCTTTTTCGGTTTGCTCGAGATGGACCATATTGTATGGCCGAAGGGTAGCATTTTTTATATTTCTGTTGACGTTTTCCATTTCCCCCCCCCCTGGAAGTTTTGCCTGGGTGAATTATTTTTAGCTTCTGCTGTCTGTTTCCTGCATACTCTTTTATCCTATTTTTTCTTTCCCGGGTTGTCGGCACTCCTTTCGTATTTCTTTCCTTGACTCAATTTTCCCAAAGCAGTAGCTCTGTGCTACCTGATGTTTCCCCATTTTTCCCGGTTTTCTTATTTTTCTTGTCCCCTTAAGGAATTGAGGGACCCATAGTTCTTTGACTGTGACTCGTCCTGACCTTGTTTTTTATGATGTGAACTCAAGTGGGACTTCCACTCTCCCTTCAAATCTGCAAGGGTCTTCTTCTGCCCTGGATATGATGATCAGAGTGCCACCTGTGGGATTGTTGCTGCCGCGATCTCTGCTTTGTCATTGCTGAATCGGTAGTTGTTGTCTGGAAGTCTGAACTTTTCTCTTGGGTGGGTTGGTTTTCTGGATTTTTTGTCGTCGGTTTGAGTGGTCCCTGTTTGATGTTTCCAAGATTGGTGATCTTTCGGTCTTGATTGACGTATGTTTTTTATCTTCTTACATTTGGGCGTTTTTTCATTTTTTGATTTCATGCCCCATGTTTTTTTAGTTTCCTTTGTTCGCTTGTTGTATTTCCCAATCCTTCTATTCTTTCGCTGTCTCTATTTCTTTCATGCATCTTGCTGCCTCATTTTTTTTTTGGGACCTTCTATGTCCCCTTCCTTTTTAATCTGAGCTCGCAGGGCCTGGATGTTAGCCCTTTCAGTGTTGCACTTCCTCTTCCTTGCCTTTGATATTTCCCATAACTTGGTTGATTTTCCAGAAGGTTGTGTTTTTTTCTGTTTTTGATTTTTGTCTGTAGTTCTCACAATTTTCCCCCCCTTTAGGTCTAAGTGTGATTTTAGATATTAAGTTTTCAACTCTTTTGCAGAATACTCGTGTTTTTTCTGAGAGTTTCTCTTACCATTATGATATTAAACCCGGACTCCTTTTGATCCCCCCCTGCCCTCCCCCCCCCCCTTCCACACCCCCGCCCCCCCCCCCCCCTCCCCTGAACCTCCACTATGAACTTATTTTTCACCCCATATTGGCAGATTTACGTGCACAACCTGAGCTACTTCATACTTGCTCGCTCGCTAGCGACTTTGTACCGCTGCCCAGACCTAACATGAGCAATGTTTGCATATTTCCCCTTTTTTCTTCCTCCACTATATTACAGACTTCCCTCTTTGAAGTTGATATCACTTTCCCAGACAGAGCAAGTCCAATCCCGACACTTCTGCCCTAAGGAAAACTTAATGCCAATCTGCTTCACCCCCCCCCCATACTCACTTTCCCTACTTCTCTCGCCCCCTCTCACCTACCCCTGTTGCCATGCCCACGTCCTTCCCACCACCAACCCCCCCACCAACCCCAGTCTTCACTTCCTCCAAGGAGATGCTTCCCGTCCCCCTTATCCCCCACAGCCAGTCTTCCCCCCTTCAGACCACCCAAGCCCGGTCCCCACTCTTCTCTGCCAAGTTTCCCCAGCTCGTCCTTTCAATCTTTTTTTGCCTTTTACTGAAAAGTGAAACTTCAATCATGAAGATTCCCCTCCGGCCTTATTCTCTTTCCCCCTTTCCCTCTTGTCCCCGTGGGTACTCCCTCTATGTTCCTTGCACCCTTGTGTGGCCCCTTTTTTAAGAAATAGAGTTTTTTCCTCTTTTATTTGTTAATTTTTCTGTCCTTCGACCCCAACACACAACCAGTAGGAGTACCCCCTTCGCTTTACTCTTTTTTCTCTGTATGAGTACCCATCTCCTTTTCCGTTCCCCCCCATCTGCCTCTCTTCTGTGTTAAGTTCACTCATTCAGTCGACCGCCAATGTTATTCAGAACAATATTGTCCTATGATAAGCCACGTCCTCACTGGCCTCCCAGGTGTTAAACCCATTCCACTCCCTCTGACCTCCATTTCTTGTTCCCAAGCCTTTGAGGTATTCGTAACACACAACTAGGGATTTGCCCCCATGCCCCCCCGCACACGTCTCCGGGACCCAACCTCAAACTCTTCCACGGTCACGCTTTCTTTTCCATTCCACGCATCCTTGCTATCCCCCAGTCCTGGCGAACCTTGGACTTTTGATGCAAAAGTCGCCCCCCCCCCTTTGAAGTTGGTCAAAGATTTGCCTCTCAACAACCCGGCCGAGGTTCATCTATTTCACCAAACCAACCTATGCATTTTAGGCGTGTCTCCTGGCCTCTGTACATGACTGAACGCCCTGTGCTGCCGCCCCCCGCTTGTTTCTGAGAAGACGAACCCCCCCTACGCTGCCCCCTTCGCGGCCAGGAGGAGTGGGCCCTCAGCCCAAGAATTGTTTCAGATGACACATACGCGCCATCCTCGCACCCGACGCCCCGTTTGCTGTTGCGAAATCCCTTGCGTCCCAACGTCACCTTATTTTTTAACAAGCGAGATGTCCCACCCCCCCGCTACTTCCTTCAAAGCACACGAGGTTTCCACTTCGGGTTCCTGTGGTTTGTTTGCTCGTCGATGGTTTAACACTCTTAATTCTTTCCCCCTCCACCCCACACCTACCCGACCACCCAAATCCCACCCCTCTCTTCGGATTTTCATTTTCCCCTTGCATATAAGCAACACTTTCTGCTTGATTTTTCTCTACTGTTCGTTTTCCAAATTGTACAGTCGTTTACTTACTTGGACAGTTTCACTGTTCCTGTTTAATTGCTTTTAAGGATACCCAGTTTTTAGGGGGTCTTTTTTAACTCTATTTTTCCTCCCCCTTTTTTTTAAGCCCCCCTACCCGATTAACCCTCTTCCGCGACCCCACCCGTTCTTGGGTCCCTCCCGTTCGTCCCTCTACGTATCCACCCCCCTTTATGCGGTACCCCCAAGACACCCCCTTTCCACTTCATCATGATGTTCCGAGTTCTTCCCACTCTAATGTTCAGTTATGGTCTTTTATTCTCGACTACGTTGTTTTCCCTTTAGCATCCCCTTTTCTCTAACCCCCCCACCGAAGAATATACACTTCGCTCCCATCTTTCCTCCCGTTGTGCACCCTGGTTTATCCAGGTACCCCCCGAGTAAACCTGACCCTTTTTACCTGCCGGACCATCCCAAAACGAAGCACCCTTTCCTCCCTTTCCCCATTCTCCCCTGATTATCTTTTTCTTTAATTGTATCTCTTTTGTACCAGGTCTCGTCCTCGTTATCAATGGGAGCCCGTCATAGGTGGAAAAGGCTGGTTCTTTTTTTTTCCCCACTCTTGTTGTCGATTTTCTCGGGCCTACCCTGAAGTTACAAGACAGATTCCCTCTCCCCTCTACTATTTTGCCCCCTTTCTCTCTGCACCCAGACTGCTGGGTCTAACCAACATAACCTTCGTAAGTCCTCAGCGGGATTCTTCCCGGTATCCCCTCCTTTCCGGAACACAACTTGTACTGGACAAGACTTTTCCTTTTTTCATTCCGATTGGCCTTTCCCCTCCCCGTTTTCAAAAACTTTATGCCCCACCATCTTCTCCGGAAATGATGCTCCCTTTTTCATCGTCTCTTTTGCCTCTTGGTCTTGGACCGATCGAACCCCCCCACCATCCTCCCTCGCATTTTTTTGACGCCCAATTTCGCTCTCATGTTCTTTTAGGAGGGATTAACTTGCGGTCCTGTTCTACCTTGTGAATACATTTTATATGCTATCACCCCCGCATGCTCATTGGCCTCAAAAAAATGTACACATCATGAGGATTTCCTGCACCGCAGAAAGGCAAGGACCATCCCCCCTCTTTCACGGTTTCACAAAATTCACCGGTTTCCTTCAAGAGTTCCCAGCTCTCCCTTCCCCCCTTCCCGTTTCCGCACTCTTTTCCTTTCACTTCCTTGAGAGTGCAGTTAGGTATCACTCATAAGGCATTTGTTAATAAGGCTGTCTCACCCATTGGATCCTGTCCCCCCCCCCGTCAAGTTTGAGAACTGTCACCTCGGCCCTTTTGTTACCGTCCTTCGGACCCCCCTGTCCCCCGTTTCCCCCCAGTTTCGCTTCAAGAAAGACTCAATCACACGTGCCCACTACGTCTGTTAGGTAACTTCTTTTTTAGAGACCGCTCACTGTTTGGCGCCTTACTCCCCCCCTGTGGTACCCCCGTCCCCTTGGTGTTAATCCCCAAAGTCCCTCCGGCCACCCCCTTCCCCCTCCCTGTTTCGTCTTTTGATATTGCTGTTTTCAGTATATAGAGCTTTTCTCCGCCGTTGTGCGCGTCTTACTCCTCTTAAGAAACTCCCTGTTAGACTCAAGTTTCCCTGGTTTGGCCGTTTTCTCCCTTTTGGTCCTGTTCCCCCCCAAAATCTCTTGGGTACGTGACTTGGCGGTTCATGTCCCTCCCTGTGCAACTTTGTTCGATAGCACACCCCTTTCATCCCCTCGTTCTTGTCTCCCTTTTGGTTCTTGCCGTTTCTGGTCGTTTAAAAGAGCCCGTTGCAATTTTTGCGTTGGGTTCGTAATGCGGTTACTGCTGCAATTTTGTCCGATTTTTTCTCAACTGTTCATCTTTTTTTCCCCCCCATCTCCCCTGGTGTCCGGACCTGGCGTTCGTAGTAAAGTCCTGCTTTTTTTTTGTGGATTTCTTTCCCCTACCGTCGACTAAGTGTCAGGCCCCTGGTCCCCTTCTTTCCCTTTTAAGCACTTGATTTTCCATGCGTTATCTTTGCCCCTGAATGACCACCGACGGTCTCTGTTCGACTTTTAGGAAGTTTTTGCCCCCCTTGCGGAAAGCTTTCTTTTTGTCCTTTCTGAGGTCAGGGCAAATGTTTTATTTTTTTTTCCTTTTTGGATCCATGTTTATTTTCTTTGGTTCTCTCATTTTCACACTTGTATTCCACCCCAGTGTCAGTCACATTGCACTCGCCTCTCTTCTCCCGGCTGTGCACTGCATGCTAGAGTATGTGGTCAACTGCCCCGATGATTTTTTTATGATGTCCTATATAATCTCCTGACTAGTCCTCTTACCTTTTCTGTTCTATAACGTTCAGGCTCCTCTGTTGTTCCATTTGCACCAAAGCTTTTCCCCTTTAGTAAGCCTTGGCATTCCTCCCCATCCCTTCTCTTAACAGTCCGGTTTGTTCCTTGGCTGTTCCACATTTTCTTTTCCCCCCCCTTTTGTAATGCACTACCCCCCAACACCATGCCCAGAAGGTTCTTTTTTTTAGTCCCATGCCTTTTGGGGTTTTGAGGAGTTCGTTCTTATGTTTTATCTATCTTCCCTTTTTTGGATTTTGTTTTGTTGTTTTTTTTTTTTTTCCAGGGGTTTTCTGCCTTTTTTTAACCCCTCCCACAGCTTAACTCTTCTTTTTTTCCCACATGAAGATGTTTCTGGCTGATCCACTTTTCTCCCGAGTCTGACTCCCTGAAAAATTTTAGCTGTTTTTTCTCACTGAACTTACACTAGCCCTACGTTTTCTATTTGGAATAATTCGTACCCATAGGGCTTGCTGGTCTTTTGTTTCCTTTTGTCCCATTGATTGCAGAGCTTTACGTTCGCCCCGAAATTTGCCATCTTGTTTTCTTTACTTGCCCCTTTGACGAAGTGGGATTTCGGGGGTGGTCTTTTTGTCTCTCCCCTGGTGTTATTAGCACGTGTTCTCACCCCATTATCTCAGTGCTCTTAAATCTGAAGTGGATTAAACTTGAATTTCCGATGTTTGATTCCCTCTCGTCTGGGCAGCAGCTTTGATTAGTGTAATTGTTTTTTTTTTTTGTCCCGGCAGCGGTGTTTGCGCGGTTTTCATTGAGGCTCCCACTGAGGGAAGTTCCGGTTTGGGAGTACTCAATGAAGTTTTTGGGTCTAGGAATAGGTCTTCAGTTTGATTTTAATTTGTGAGCCTGCTTAAAGGTTGTGGGGCACTTACTGCGGCCCCACACAAAAGAAAGATGGGGATTGGTGCCTTCAGACCGCTTGTATCCTAGCCCCCTGGGCCACGCCCAATGGTTTTAACCACATCATGACAATGTCTGTTTTCCCCTTTAGACCCTTCAATCCCCATCCCTCCTTTGTTGCTGAAAGTATAGAACCCTGAATCGGTTCCTATTTAGTTCCTTTCCCATTCTCTTTTCTTTTGTGTTTTCTTTCTTCGGTTTCTTGAAAATGAATTGCGAGTCAGGAACAAGGACCAAATCCCCCACGTATTTTGACGCTCGTCAAGTATGTTTGTCTCTGCTTTTGGGCTTTTTGTACACAAGTCGAGTTTAGGGATTTGTTGGGTACCTCGCCTAGTGCCCTGTAGTGCTCTTAGACTCTTGGCCGTGCCCCCCCCTTTCCCCCCCTCTTGGGTTTCTGTCTCCATGATTTTGCTCCAGTGAGGTTTTTTACACTTTCGGTGAGGTTTTTCTTGCTGGCTCCTAGGCCCCGTTGTTTTCATGCCGTTGCGACACTCTTTGTTGCATCCCCCCCTTTTTGGTCAGTCCTTGGCCCATGCCGGTCTACGCATGACGATTTAGTTTTTTTCCTCTTTATTTCTTTTTTTCCTGTGTTTTAGTTCTTCTTCTTTTACCCCTCTTCCCCCCTCTTGTGTTGGTCTTCTGTACTCCCCCCCCACGGAGCCCCTTTTTTCTGTTTTTCTGCTCCCCCATTTCTTCCTTTGTTTCCTCGGCTCTTCTTTTAACTGCAAAGAATTTTTCTTTCCGCTTTGAGTTGTCACTTCGTTACTTTTTCTGTTTGTTTTCCGTCTCCGATTTTTTGTTTTTAGAGAGAGAAGAAGCCGGATTTCCCCTTCCTCCACCTGAGGTACCTATTTTGTTTTATGAGTTCCTTAGGCCCCATTGCGGCAGTTAGTTTTCTCCTTGCGGTACCCTATTCTTGTTCCCCTTTTCCGCAATTTCCCCATTATCTCTGCATTCTTCCTTCGTTCCCCATCTTCCCACCCAATTTGAGGCGTGTTCAAGTTCTGTTTGGAACTTGATAAAAATTTAGTTGCTTCTTTTGCGAGGTTTGCTTCCCTGCTTTTTCCTTCCGTTCATCTCGCTTTGTGACTTCCTCCTGGGTTTGAGGGGTGGGCTTGAAGGGATAGTGAGGTCCCTGACGAAACTTTCCAAAGTCAAGTAGCCATGCCGTAAGGATGGATGGCCATACTGTAAGGGTTTCAGGCTATGGGCTTTACGTACGGACGGATCTTGCATACTGACTTTTAATGTGAATCGTCCCTTGCTTTATTTTTCCCTTCTTTTTGTAAAACTTTCTTGCCTCTCCCCTCGGCACCTCTGCCAGGTTTTGGTTTAAAAGGTTGCCGTTTCTTTTGACCTTGCGGTTTATTTTTTTCTTTACGCTGCTATTTTAGGTGATTTTTTTTCATTGATTCCCGCCTTCTTCGCGGGGTTGAGGGAGTTTTGCTTAAAATGGGTCCTCGTGTGTGGTGTTGGTTTGTTTTGGGGCGGTTTCTCTTCATGGGTCATCTGTTCCAGTGATGTGAGATCCACCCGTTTTCGAGGTCGTTCTCTGGATGAAGTCTTGGGGTGGATGCTTCCCTTTTTTTTTTATTAGAGGGTGAATGTATTAGGATTTTCTTGCCTAGGAGTGTCTTTTATTGAGTTCGTGTATTGTACTGTCAACAGTAAGTTGAAGTTCGGCGTTCATACGTTATTGATCATCCTGTCATTATGCAAATTGTGCTCAGGGTTCATTGGTTCCGGTTTCTTGTCCAGAGGGATCCGGTCCTACTTTCCCTCTCCCTCTCATTGAGGCGAAGGTCAGGGATGTTAGCTTCTTTGTTGCCATGAGCTCACCTTTGTCCTGTCCCCATTCTTTCCTTACTTTTAACTTGTTCGTTCAGTTTTTAACTTGTTTTCCCGGTGTTCAGTGTTTGAATCCCGGGTTTATTATCAAATGGGATGTACACAACCTTGCTTTTGGATTTTTGATTTCTCTTATGAATTGGTCCAGAGCCAATCTCCTTACTTACTCTGTTGTTGTGCTCGCTCTTCCTCTGTGACCCCCTTAAGCTCTAACCCACAATTTTCGTTTTATTTCCCCCTTTCTCCCACCCATTGCCCGAAACCAACCTCCCCTGACAATTAACTTCTTTTTCCCCCCTCTTATGACTCTTGTAAGAGGCACCCCAAACCGGTCTAAACCCCTTTCCCTTCGCCTCGTCCTTCGCTCGCGCCGAGTTCTTTTTCCCATCCCCATGCACCTGCTGGCAGAAGTGACTCTGCTCATCCCATTATCCCCTCTACGACTTCTGACTGAATATTCCCCCTGCTACCGTCAACCCCATCCCTTCCTGAATTTCCTCCTGCAACCTATTAAACCACCATGGTCATCTGCATCCCCCCCCCACATCCCATCTCCGCTTATAAGAAACACACCTTTCTAACCATCAACCTTTCCCTCACCATGAATGAACCTAATCCCCACACCACCCCAACCCCCTCTCCCCCTTCATCCCTTTCACCCCCTGACGCTTGCGGACGAGATCCAAGCCATCGGCTTAGTCCTGACAAAACATCCCTTTTCAATTGGTCACAACTTCTGCTTTTTCCTGAACTTGACAGTTTTTACCTTGTTTTGCTGCAATTTTTTTCTTTGCCCCTTTTCCACCCCTGAATTTGCACAATCTTAACGATCATTCCTGTCCTCTTTCAGTCACTTCCCCTGTCCTTTCAAGGGTCGCACTTCTATTTCACTGTGCATTGTTTTTCTTTCGGCTGTCCTCTCTGCCTTTTGGTTTTCGTCGGCATTCCCCTTCTTTACCGAGGCGGCTCACTCCCCCCAATCTTCTCTGAATTTTCTACGTTTTCCTTCTCCAACCCCCCTTTTTTTTTGTTTTTTATTAACTAAATATTTTTCTCGTCCCCCCTCCCCTTTCCTCCCGCGTTTGGTGTTTCCTGCTTTTCCTTCAGCAAGGCATATCATTGTCTTCCCCTCCCTGTCCCAAAGACCCATATGTTCCATCTTATCAGCCCCTTGTGGTCCAACATTCAATCCATTCCTTCCCTTCTTTTAAGCCAGGCTGATTACTCGTTTCTTGAAAACCCACCCAACCGTCCTTTGTCCCCCCCCTACCCCCAAGAACCCCCCCAGTATTCGGACCCCTCCAAGTTTCCCTGTAAGAGTCTTTGCAGCCCAGCTCTCTCGAACCCCGATCTTTCCTCCCTAGGCACGTGGCACGCTCCTTGGCTCCCCAAGATCCCCCCCCACCAATTGAAGCTCCGTGCCCTCACCCCAACTTCCCTCCTCTCATATTGCCCAACCCACCTCATGCCTCTTCTTCGGAAGCTCCTTGCCAATGTAAGGCGTTTTTATATGTCCTTCCTCCCCCTTGTTTTGCTTCAGCTCCCACCCTCCTGCCTTTTTATCCCCATCCTCGCTCCTGCCTTGCCCACAAGACCCCGATAATAAGTGAGAATACATTTGCGGTTTGGGAACTCCCTTTCTCCTACCCCCCTTTCCCTTCTTTTCACAGCTGCTTCCAAACCACGGCCCCTTCCATACTCTTGGTTTAACCCCAAAAATTTTGTTCCCCCACCCGGGATTGCGTCCATAGTGGAGTTTTTATCGTCCGACGTTTTCATTCCACTTTCGAATTCATTCACCTTCCCCCCCAAATCCCGTCCCCCCCACTCCCCCCTGATCTGACTTCGCTATAGAGTTTCCCCAGGGAATGAGGTTTCACCTTTCTGTTCGGTGCCTTTCTTCTTTAATACAGGGTTCCCATCACCTCCATTCATTCTTTTTGTTACCCCTCCCCTTTCCCCTCCAGGGTTTCACCTTGTGTATGTAGTGTCAGATTCTTCCCCTGTCAATTTCTTGGTCTTGTTTTTTTTCCGCATATCTTCCGCCACCCCGCCAGAACTCCAAGTCCCCCCTCTGCAGGACCCCAACCTCCTGGTACCCAAGTCTTCGCTCTCTAAAGATGCCCCACTCCTGTTCACCCCCAATACACACCCCAAGTTACACCCAAATGCTGTCCTTCCTCTTTTCATGCAACACCTCCGCCAGTTTTTTCACCTGTTCTTTCTCTCAGATTTCAGCTCCCCCTGTCTTTTGTTGACTTCCCAATTTTCATCCCCCATTGCTCCCCTCACCACCCTCCCGATTCCATCCCACCTCGCATCATTTTCCTTCGACCAATGATGGTTTTTTTCCCCCTTTGATGACTTTAACGATTCCCCCCCCCCCCGTGGACAGCCCCAGCCCCCACCTTCACCTATTCTTTATCCAGGTTCCCTCTGGCCCTTATTGGGTCAGTTCCTGTTATCTTCCCATCGCTCGTTCGTCGTATTCCCATTTTGGTCCCCCCGTCACTCTTTCATTAGGACCGGAGGTCCGCTTTTTCTCTTTTTTCGCTTGCCCTCCCAACCTTGAATTTCCACGAAAAGATCGATATCCGCTATCATCTTCACCTCCCCACTGCACCAATCCTTTCATTTGCTTCCCCCCAATCAAAAGTACGTCCGTTGACTTCCACCTCTTTCTACGAATGGAAGTCCCTCCTTCTGACCCTGTGACCAGTTTTTTTTAATGGCTTTTTGGTCTGCATTTTGCTCAGAATCACCCGCAGTTTTCCCCCCCATTTCTTCCATTCTTCGCGGACTGAAGAACTCAATAGTATATTTTTTCTTCCATCTTGGTCCTATTTTCCCTCCTTTGCCAGCATCAATCCGCATGTTGTGAAGTAAGCCCATCTTTTAATTCCTTTTCCTCGAGATACTTTCTCGTTCACCTGTTCTTGAATGAAAGTGGTCTATCCTCTGTCACCCGCTGTCCCTACCTGGCTCACCACACTCCCCCCCCCACTCTCCTTCCCTTCCTGAACTCACTCAAGTCCCTCCTTCCCCACTCGTTTCCCCTCGGGTCCACAATCTTTACTTATTAACGAATCTTCAAAGATCTCCTTGCCCCCTCACGTGCATTACCCTCTTGTAAATGGCACATGCATGTGCCTGTTTCGGTTCACATTCCCTCCACTTTTAAGGACTTAATCTCGTTTTTGGTGTTTTTTTTTTGTGTGGTTTTTCATTGTTTGTATTTTGGTTTTTTTTTTTTTTTCGTAAGGAAACCTTGGCTACAGGGGAACACAGATCCAGGTAAGACGGCACCCGGGCTTACCAAATCTTGTCGTACCGTAAATTCCCAGAACCCTCATTTGCCATTTCACCCCTGTCTGCTTTTTCCCATACCATCCATTCAAGACATTTTCATCCAAAACGATGTTATCAATTTTGGTGCTATCCCAAAGCTTTTCCCTTCTTTCTCCTTTCCCTCCCCAAGGTTCCAGTCCCCCATTCGATGTTTTACCCAGTTCCACAAGGACTACTGCCCTTGGCCCTTTTTCTAGTCTTTTCTTGATACTTTAGTTTTCC
>Ga0179593_1477665_pt1 | contig 17636 bp, 18 predicted proteins | sample CZODoug2_1_08_16_FD_185931 | JGI IMG/M metagenome (GOLD analysis project Ga0179593, IMG submission 185931) | Vadose zone soil fungal communities from Angelo Coast Range Reserve, California, USA - CZODoug2_1_08_16fungal (PacBio error correction) | ecosystem: Environmental > Terrestrial > Soil >... | reverse complement strand
TTTTATGAAGTTTAGAAAATCTGCTTCTTTATCTTTACTCCTCCCCCTGCTTTTTCGCCGGCTCGTTCGGTGATGTGTTCGAACCACTTCCCTCCTTGCCCCGTGGTTATTAAGGCTTTTTTTTTTTCTCTAGCTCGAGATTCCGTTATATTCTAAGTCCTCCCCCAAAAAGAGACGTCTAGGGCCTTTTCAAAGGCCTTCCTGCGTGACCATGCTAGGCTAAATTGTCTCCTCTCCCTACCCCGCTCTCCATTCCTTCTTATGCCAAGCTACTCCCCCCCCACCACCCCCAAACAATATCACCTCCAAAACTTAAACATTGAAGTTCATGCCTTTTTTCTCCTTTTTCAGAGCCGACGTTCCCTACGGCCTCTTCCACGAACTCCCCTTCCGAATTTCCACATCTTCCGTTTTCCCCATCGGAGTCCTTAGGATGATCCGGCTTCCCGTTCCCCTTCGTTTTCCCTTCACCGTTTGCTTTTTTCTCTCTTTTTTTTCTTTGTCTTCCCTATCGACTGGCTTGCCCCCCACCGCGATTAAAAAGGTGTCTCCAGCATCCCTCTTTTTCTGATATTCTTCTCGTCCTAGGGGTCATCATTCACGATCCGATCCCCGTCCCCTTTTTTCCCCCTTCTGGGCGCGGCATTCTTCTTTCCCTGCCCAGTCGCCAGCAACTGGAGAGACATCTAACAAACTTCTGCTTTTCCCCTTTGAAACCTCAATCCTTTTTCTTCGAGAGTTTCCCCTTCGGTCTGGTCGTCTTGTTTATTTCCTTGTCCATGTTTTCTCTCGACTTGTTGCCGAACTCTCCCAGCCTGATGAGCAGTTGTTCTGCGGCGCGTCCCCCTTGAGTGGCGGCTTCGGTCAGGATTTTCGTCCTTCGAGGCGCTTTTCATAAAACCAATGCCTCCTTTCTTTTCCTTCTCTACCCTCCCTCTCCATCTTTCCTCTCAGGTCGAGAAAAAGTTTCGCGTTTTTCCCTCCCCCGCAAATTCTCTTCTTCCCTTTTTCTAGATTTTTCCTTTCTTCTCCGGGTTCCTCCAACGTGGAAATGTTTCCTTCTTGCGTCTTGTATTACTTTCAAACCCCGGTCCCCCCATTGCAGTCCCCTTGCTTGTGATCCTGTCGAATCACCTCCTTTCCCTCCCCCGACCCTTCTTCGCTTTGTCACCGACGGTTTGCACTTCTTCTTCTCTCGTTCCCTATTTTTCCGATTCTTACAACAATCTTGAAAGTAATCATTTCCGTTTCTTCCTCTTTCCCCCTGACCCTTCTTTTCCTCCCTCCTTGTTGCCTTTCGGGTCCCCTCGCCGAAGGAGTAATTCAGATGTTCTTTTTTTCCTCTCTCTTTTCCTTGCAACCTTTGGGGAACGCCGTAAGAAACTTCGTTTGCCCCCCACGTCTCCGTTCCACCGGACACTTGATCACAGCGTTCTGAAAGGACCCCGTTTTTTTACGCCAGCAGGAACTCTAGTTCAGACATGAAACTCTGCACCCCCCCGGTGGACGAGTCTTTTCCAGGGTCTTTCTCCCATGAGCCTCTCGCGCACGTTTCTTCCCCCCCCTTCTCCTGAAGTTCCCAGCTGGTTTTTGCAAGTCGAACTTCTCCGCCCCCCTTCTCCGTTGCGAATGGGGTGGATTCCTAGCTTTCTCCCGAATCAGCCCTATCTCCCTAAGCCGCCACTCCAGGTCTTGCCAGACGCGGCTAAAAGGCCTGCTCCCTGCCCCTTTCACACGTTGTTTTCCCATGTGAATAAGTCCAAGACGGAAGTCGATTTCAAGCCAAGCTCTTTCACTCCCTCCTCCGTGTGTTTCGCCTCTTTCGAATCTGTTATTTCTTCTTCTCTTTTACGAGGGCGCCTGAAACTTTCTTCAGTCGGTCGGGCTTTTTCAGCGTGTTTCCATTGACCCTGAAGTCCTTGGCCCATTTATCATCAGTCGACAGGGCTGCTTTTTCGTACCTTCTTAAGCGCTATTTGATCGCGCTAGCCTCCACTCCTACCGACGCAACGTTTTTGAAGCTGCAGGCTCCTTTTTGACCTCCGCCCCCTTCTCAGCCTTCTCGAGACTCCCCGACTTTCACTCGATATGTCGTCAGTTCCCCCCCTCTGGGGAGATTTTCCCTCTTCTTGTGCCCCGTTCCTGTTTTTTTGCAAATCCCAGCTCTGCTCCCCCTTTGCAAGAGGCTTCTCCTGCCTTTTTTCATCAGTTATAGTTTTAGTTTTTTTGTGCTTGGACCTTCAGTCCATTTAAATGTTCCTGGGTTCTCGTTCTCTTGTTCAGGTACGCCGAAGAATAGGGGCACCGCTTAGTACTCCCCCCTCTCTTTTTACTTTATCTAACTGAAAAACTCTTCGTTACACGCCCACGGGATTCGGCGCCTTGTTCGAAGCCACCAATCACCTTCCGCGATCGTTATCATCGAAACCCTATCACTCTTTTTTTCTGTCTTTTTTTCTCATTCCATGAACACCCAGCCTTCTTGCTCTTCTTATCCTAATGTTGTAGCGGCTACCCCTCTTATTTTTCCTTCCTGGCTACCGTTTTTCAGCCTTTCCAAGGACCACGACCCTCCACCGTCAAGCTTTGATCCAGAGTAGACGCTTGAGAACTTCGGTTTCCGGTTTCGCTTCCGGTTTCTTCCCCGGCTTCTGGCGTGTAGAAACCCTTTCCCAACCCCTTGCCGGCAAGTAAAGCCCACCCTCACCTACATTCCAAATTCTTCTTGAAGTAGGGGAACAGACAAGGCTGAAGTCCAACTCCCTCCCTCTTGTGCCCCTAACAAGTGCTAGTTGAACATACCGAAGCAGCTTCCTGAAGAAAGTGATTGTTTCGCCCACTCCTCCACGTCCTGCACCTGCAATCTTTTCTCCTTTTCATCGCCCAGTCCTTTTTCCCACCCCCTTTCATAAGCGCTTGGGAAGGCTAGCGGGAAGAGATCTTTTCCCACCTTGCTTCCGTTCCCTTCACCTGCCTTACCCCCCCAGCCGTAGGACTGCTCCACTCCTTCACCAAACCATTTTTCCGGATCGATCTTTAAGCCGCGCCGTGAAGCCCTTCTCCTGCTATTGTCTCGTTTTTTAAACATTCGCTTCTCTTCCTTCGCGCCGTGCTTCCGGGAACTTTGCGATATCTCCGCCGGAAAATTACCGCGGCGCCCTCGTCGCCTGTTTTTATTTATCCCAAATTTTCCCTTTGTGCCACCCCCTGACAGGGATTAACGTACCCCCCTTCCCCTCGCCGTACTGGAAATTTTAATAACTCTTACTTCCGCACCCACATCTTTTTTTCTGTTCTTTCTTTTTCGTCCAACGTGATTCCCCCTTGCCCTCAGTCACGCGTTTTCCTATGCATTACGAATCGAAAACCTAGGATTCTCCTCTTTCTTTTTTGGGTAGCACCATCGCTGTGTTTTTTACGCTGTCTCTTCTTCGTGTGCCCCCCCCCTTTGGACAAGGCTTTTCCTCCACTATTTCTCTTTACCCCTTTCCTTTCCTTGGAAGATCCTCCCTTCCTGCGGCGAGTGGAGCAAGGGTGGCGACATGGGCTAGTTTTTTTTTAGTTTCCCTTGTGATTGTCCACGATGTCCGTATAACCCCTAAAGGAAGATTTTTCCCTCGGTCTCGCGCTTTGATTTGTGCCCGTCATGTACGTCTCTCGCTTCCTTCTTCCTTTCCCTCATCTAGTGATGAGAGATTCAATTTTCTAGAAAATCCGTCCATCTTCTCCATTTGAGCTTTCCCTTTTCATGTAGCGTGTTTCCTTCCCTTTCCATCCAGTTTTCTCACCTACAACGGCTCTTGCACTTGTCCGCACCCTACGCCCACTCGCCTCTTATTTTTCTTTCACTGTTTCCGATCTGCGGTATCAGCCGATACGAGGCACGTTTACCCTGCCTTCGCAACTTCCCGTGCAGCCTTTTTTCCCCCAGTTCCCACAACAGCTCGGTCCCTCTCCTTTTCCAAAGGCCTCCGAGTAAATAGGGAGCATTCTGCTTTCCCTTTCACGGCGTTGACTGTATTTCATCGAAAATCAACAGTTTTTTCCAACCTCCTCGTCGTCTTTTTGTCTGACTCTAGAGTTTGGATTTCAATTTCTATCTTCTCTTTTAGCGCTTCCGACCCCCTGGCAGGGTTCAACCGATTCATGGGGGGCATCCCTTCTTTATTCTCCCTATGGTGCCCCCTTATTTTCTTCTGCCTCGATCTCGAATTTTTTTCCCCCCCCCCATTCTTTCTCTCCACGTCCTTCAGCTCCAGTGAATGTTATAGAAGCCCCCCTCCCCCCCGTTTTGGTTCCTCCGCTGATGCTCTCTATTGCCCCGGAAGGTCTCAACTTTGTGAAGCGTCTTGGAGCTTTGTTTCCTTGTTGTCGTGCGTTTACCCGTCATTGAATTTTTTTTATTGCTTCCGCGCTCTCCCACCCACCGGCCCTTAATCCGTTTTATACTATTTGCGTGAAAAGATGCCTTTCTTCCTTCGTATTCTTCTCATTCCCTGCTTCACTTTCGGCAGCAGATGAAGTCTTTAAGTCTTTTCTCAGCGTCTTAGTTTCTTGGCGCCATACTTCTCATCCGCGATGTCTTCTGACCCATGATGAGTGTTATTCGTGTCTCTTTCTCTCCCGTCTACCGTCGTGCGCGAATCGTGAACTTCGAAGTTTTTTTCTCCCCATTCTTCTTGCCTGTAAACTCTTCTTCCCTGGGAAGCTGTCTCCAAACAACGGGCTTAGCATGCCACTATGGTTTTTCTCGCTACACCCCCTTCTTCGTCCTTTCATTCCTTCAGGACAGACCCGAGCGTTTAGCGGTCTTATTTCTTTTTTTCTCGTCCTCCTCTTCTGTGATTTGTTTCCTCCCCCCCTGCTCGCTCGTTCATACCGTGGTATTCGGTCTGTTTTCACCTTTACTCTCTCTTTTTCCCTATGTTCCCCCCCGATGCCGTCTAGGGTACTTGGAAAAGAGCGTAATATAAGGGTTTTCACTGCTTCGGCTTTTTTTAAAAACTCGCCGTCCTCCTTCGTTGTGCTCCGAACCCAAATACTCACCTAATTAGTGATCCAACCTCCTCCTTCATTACTCCGTGTTTCTTTCCTCTTGGATTTCAGCGCCAGACGGGCCAGCTCCTCTGCGAAAAATTCCCCCCATTCCCCTTCCCTGCGCGCGTTGTATCTCCGGTGATCGCTTTCTTCTCCCCTTCACCCCCCCAGTGCAGCTTACCCTTGGATTTCTCTTCATTTCTTGACGAGCCTACTCGATTACAAAGTTGTTCCTAGCCTCCCTCCCCCGCGTCTTTCTTTCCTGGACTTCTTTCTCTTTTCCCCTTCCATTTCCCCTCTTTGACAAGCTCCTCCCCAGTTTCTTTCTTGTCTGACCCTGGTAAAGAGAAGATACTCCGCACTACTTCAACTTCCTCCCCCCCTCATGACCGTTTCTCTTGAGGCGTGTGCTTCATCCTACGTATGGCTCGTCTTCTTTCAGCCTTTTTGAGGCTGTTACTGGCCGCACTCGATGAGAAGGCTTTTCTTTCTCCCCTCTTAGTTCTTTTCTTGCAGGCTCTTCTTTTTCTCTTTCACCCTCATTCGAGCGATTGTCATTCCCCTTTCCTCTACTTTTCGCGATGTAATTTCGAAGCCCTAACCGTTTTTTTAAGTCCCCTTTCTCTTCTGTTCAAACTTTTCCCCTGCGATCAGCGCGTTTTGCCCCTTCCTGTCTTCCCCCGGGACTGGCAATGTTCTCCTGGAAGCTCCCGCTTTTTTTTCTCGGTAAGTCAACCGGGCAACCATGTCAACCCTTTCTCTCTTTTGATCTTCCGTCGTGCACTTCCTGCTCCGTTTTCCCCTTCTTTCTGCCAACAGCCTTTTGCCTTGGCGATGAAGAGGTCCGCGCTCTATCAAATCATCACTCCTTCTTCGGAGTGATGTCCCCCAACGAATTTTCCCTTTTTTGTTGCGGAGATGCTGTTGGGGTCCATCAATCCCGCAGAAGGCATTTTTCCCCCATATGTTTTTTAAGCCGTTTTGAGTACTATGGCGCTATCGCCGAAGTCAACGGCTGGGGACGCCCCCCTCTGAAATGGTTCTCTTTAGCGTCTTTTTCCGACCCCTCCCCCCCCGTCCCAGGGAATGGCCACTTGCCCTTTACCGCGACGACTCCCACGGTCCCTTTCCCAGGGACTGAACACCGTCAACGTGTTTTTGTTCTTAGCTTCCCTTTCCCCCCCCACTTCTGGCGCGAAGCAGAGAATTAGTTGGGAGTGACCGCCCTGCTACTTCCTTTCAGGATTGTTGAAAGCGACCTTTTTTCTCTCCGGTTTTGATTGCCTCTCTCATTTGTTAAAAGACAGCAAGCTTCACGACTGCTCCCGAATCCGCCCCACTCACTCGCGCGGCGCCAGACCCCGGCTGATCATCTTCAAGTTCTGACTTTTCTCACAATCCTCCCCCATTATGAATTCTTTCCCAGCCCTCGCGACCCCTTATTCCTCGAAAATCCCTTTCCCTCCAGTGAGGTCGGAATTGTCAACCAGAAGTGTCATTGCCCCCCCCTTTTCGGCGATCTGCCTGCTTTACCTCTTCAGGCTCACTCTTTCCCCCGTTACCTCCCTTCAGCGGCTTCTTTTCGAGAATTGAGTTCATGACCCCAGCGACCTATCTTGCCCTTTATCGCGTAAACTTTATGCTGCTCGTCCCTTTCTCCTGATCCAATCAGCTCCGAAACCCCCCGTCCCGACCTTTACCGTGCACGGCGCCCGGAGGTTGAATGTTCCCCGACAATCCTGGCCGAGATCGTTACTCCCTCTTGGAAAACGCCTGTAGGTGCATTGCATTTTTCGCTTTCCCACGTCCGGAGCTGCAATCCTCTTAAAACGGCAAGGACGGCGTTTCTCAACTGCAGTTTGAATTTTCGTTCCTCATTAGTTTTTCTTTTTTGGGAAAGCGCAGGGTTCTTTTCGTACGGGTTTTTTCTATGCCCCCCTATTTACGCCTGAGATTACCTCGTTTACATTAAGCCAGTCTCTTTTTTCTTAGAATTCTCTGGCCCTCTTTCTCTTATCGTTCCAAGCGTAATACAACGGTGTCTGAGCTCCTTTTCCCGTCCCCCTCCTTCTCCCGGCGGACCATCGATAGGACCGAAGACCCTCTCCTCTAACCTCTCTTGTCCTTCGCGCCCGCTTAAAACAATTCCTGGCGCCTGCCCGTACGTCGCATGTTCGCGCTTCCACTTTTAATTTTTTGATCCAGCTTCCCGCTTGCCTTTGGAAGCCCCCTTGTTCCCAATCCCGCTTTCTCCCTTTTGATCTTCTGTTTTTTATTTCTCGCTCGGTCGAGGACCACGTTCGTCCCTCTCCTCCAGTCCGCGCCTAAGACAGAATGAGGTCCAACACTTCTAAATCTTCTTTTCACGCCTCCCGTTCTGAGACCCTCCCGCGTGCGTTCCCCTCCAGGTCGCCCCCCTTCGGAAAATAACCGTTGCCGATGAGTTTCTTTTTCTCCCCCCCCCCCCCCCCCCAACAGACCAAATTATCGTTCACGCAAAGGGTCACTGTCATCGACAATGTATAACCAGGTGATCTCATTCTATTGCATGAACTTTCTACACCTTTTTTTCTTTTCTTGACCGGTCAAACGCTTCCAAGCCCATTCCGAGACAATTCCTCCCTTCAACCAAAACGTTTTAGACTTGGGAGCTCTCGTCCTCCTCTCTCCCCCTCACCCCCCTCTGCTTGCTCCCCTATGGCCCTCAAAAATTCTTGGAGCGATCGTCGCGCGTCTCCCCGAGCCGACTGTGGACCCCCCCTTTTTGTCCTCAATCCTACCTCTTTTCCCCCAGCGGCGCGTTCCTTTCTCGGGCGGGTGATCCCAATTCCTGATTTTCCCCCCTGCCAGTTTAAGTAACCCGTTTACGCTGCCTCGCCGTTCTACTCCCTCACTCTTCCGAACCACACTTCCGCAGGAGAGGGTCTTTGGTTCCCAGCTTTCGATTCTCCCCCCCCTTCGAAATCCTCTTTTATCCTTTTTGAACCTCTAATCACCGATTGTAATCGGGTTCGGGCTTTTCCTGTCCGCCTCGCTGTCGCGAAGTTCGCATGCACTTCAACTGCCCTGTCTTTATTCTTTCCTTTCTTTCTCGGTCTCTTTCAGTGAGCTCTTGGGAAGTCAAGGACCAAGTGACTTCTTCGTGGAGCGGAATGTTGGCTTTCACAATTCGAGGCCTCTTTTCCCTGTCTGGTCCCTCGGCCCGAATCAGTTTCTTACATGAGCTTTTTTCTAGCGTTCTATGTCCTTTTGAATATCTTCTCCCTTCTCCTTGTTGTTGGAGAGATCCCTCGTTCTGACCTACCGGGAAGCCACCCTCGCGCTCTTTTTTTAACGTTTCTGTTAGCCTTGATTCGGCCCTAGTCACCACCGTTTCTCTCCTCCCCCTTCCTGCTCCCTAGACGGCGGATTTTCCTTACCTCCTTTTCCTTTCTTCGGGACCCCGCTCGGGCATAGTACGGTCCGCCTTCTCCATTTATTTCTTGCGTCGTTTCCCGCGAACAAAACCCGCGGGGCAGGGACTCCTTCCCGGCTTTTCTAAGCTCTTTGTACATTCTGTCGGTCTTTTTCCCACTTTCTTGTCATGAAAACCCTTTTCTTGACCCACCCAATCCTCTCCCTCTGTTTTGGGCGGAACATAGGTATTGTCTTTCCCTTTTCTCTCGGCTCTTTTTTTGCCGAGCGCTGGTAGTTCCTCCCTTGGCATTTTTACAAGATTCATTGTACTTGGTCCCGCCCTTCTACCTCCGCTCCTCCCCTTCTTCCGTTCCGCGTGAACTCGGATCTGGTTTTCCCATTTTCGCGGCTTCTCATAATGCTCCCTCGGAATGTTATAGACCTCGATCCGTCTTTTCTTCTGTGCTTCACCGCGCCCGCTGATCATCGATAGGACCTAATGTTTTTTCCTTTCGTGGCGCCTTTTTCTCGGAATGAGTGTCCGTTGTCAGAGTCCTCGGTTCTATGAATTGTTCCGCCTATCAAAAAAAATGCTCTTCTTTATACTAGGTGCAGGCCACAGTTTGCTTCTTTCTCTCAGTGTTCCGGCTCACTCGCAGCCGCTGTCCTTCTCCGCCTTCTTCTTTTTCTTTTCTCCTCTGGTCTCTTCTTCACTCCACGCCAGCATATCTTTTATCCGACGATTCTGGACTAATGATTTGATTCTGCGGTCGCTCCCATCCGTGTCTTTGCCTGAAATCGCCTCGAAGGCTCAAGCTCTTCTTTTATCATTCCTTTTTCTTTTCCCCCCTTCTTTCGTATGATTGGACATCCCCCCCCCCCCCCCACGTGGTCTTATCCAATCCGTGTTCCTCATGTGAATCGTCTCGTCGCCTTCTTTTTCTTCCCGCCCCTCAACTCGATTTTTCGCTTTAGATTTTCTGGTTCCTTTTTCGCGCTTTCGATTCGGGGATGTGGGTTGTAACACTCGCGCCTGGCTTGGTATACGGTTTTACCGCCGATAAGTCTCTTTTTTCGTTCTTAACTCTTTTCCTTGGACCATCTTCTTCAGTTTGCCGCCCCTTCTTCGGTCTCCCGATCGACGCGAACCTTCCCTCCTCCCTCTCTTCCCTCGTCCTCGGAATCCACCACTTCCTAAAACTAATAACTTAGGACCCCACCCCCTTCTCTCTTGCCTTTAAGCGGATTTCTACTCCAGGGGGTGGTATCCTGCCAGGCGACTCTAACCCAATTTTCACTCTCCTAATCTCTTTGTTCGACGGCCGGATTGTCGGACTCCATTCCCCCTCGTTTCTGTTTTCGGATCTCTCGTCTTGCTGCTTGCTTTATTCTCTGAGCACCTTCGCGCTTCAAAGGTGTACTGAGTTCAGTTTCTCCTTTTTTAAAGTTCCTCCTTCGGCGCTTGGTTCTCAGGATCCTTTTTTTTCCCCCTTCTTCGCGCCTTCCTCTTTCCTGACCCGATGAAGTCTTCTATACGACACTTCATGCGAACACACTTCTTCCTTCAATCGACCTCGACTGTGGCGCTTATTGCTCGACGTTCCTTTTCTTGGTAGTATTCAGCAGGGTTCCCGCGTTAAAGGCTTGAGACAGTTCCGTTTCTCTCGCGCCATCAATTGTTGATTTTTTTTGGGTGAATCTTTTTTCTTTGCGTATTTACCACTTCCCGCTTCTCACCCCCCCTTCCCGATGATTTGATACTTCGACTGCCCCTCCCATTTAGGAGGGTTTTTCCCCCACTTTGTTAGTTCATCCAGCAAATTTCTCTCGATCCGCTCTTTACTGGCCCGATACGCTCGTCCCCCAGTGTCGCCTACTTTTGCATTCCCCTTGACATATGTCAGGAGCTTCCGGTCGCGTCACTTCCAGGGCCCCCCCCGCCATGCTTTAGCGTTTTGTCATTGTCCTTTCCCCCCCCCCTCCCCGCCCCGCCCCCCCCCCCCGCCCACCTCGTTGAGTCCCAAGTTTTTCATTCGATTTGCCTTGTCATTCTCAACCAATCTGAAGCCTCTTCGGCGAGTGATGCCTCCCAACTTTCTTTTTCTCTTGTTTTTTGAGATTCTTCGTTGGGGGATTTCCCTCGAAGAACTTTCCTCCACTCCCCCTCCCCGTGAAGCCAAAGATGCGTCCTCTTTCCCTCGGACGTCCCGTTGTTGGCAAACGGGGTTACGCACCCTTCAAAGATTGTTCGCCAGTTCTCCCTTTTTTTCCTTGATTGGAATGACGCGTCCAATTCTATGCAAACTTTTTTTCCCGTGTCTCCGAACTTTTTCCTTCCCGTAGATTACACTTTTTTCCATCAAATTGTCACTCCGGTTTCCCCCCGGTTGCCGAGAGTAGCTGCAAAGGTCCCCTCGTATACCTTATCTCTATTTTGGAGAACTGCTGCCGTTTTTACCTACTTCCGTCCATGAGGAGTTGCTGAGACTATAGTTTTCATCCGGATACTTTCTGAGGCATGTTTTGGCAGCTTCTTTTACAGACCGCAATGGAAAGAGCTTTGCTCCCGAAGCCTCCCCCCTTTGATGAGCTTTTTCCACTCCCTGAAAGTTCTTCCTTTAATTTACACTCGCCCGTTTGAATACTCCCCCCGACTTCGAGACGCCCCCCCGCTCTCCTCCAGTTCCAGTGATTCGAATTGAAAATCAGACTTTAGCGTGCTCGCTGGCGATTTTCCCTCAGGCCGCCACCTTCAGCGGTAAAACTAAACTTGTTTTTTGGTCGTCGGTCCGTCTTTTCTCTCTTTGGAAGTCAATGAACACTTCGACAGTTCCCACCTTTATCACGCGGAGAACAAGTTTTGCGTAGTTCCACTTTCCAGCCTTTTCCTCAGATCCCTCCCTCCCGATCTGCAGGTGAAGTCTGCTTCCTTGATTTTATTGGTTCAACTGGACGACAATTGACAGCCGTTCTGAGTTTTTACCACCTCGCCGAGTGTATGACGCGTTGCAATTTTGAGATTAGATGCAAGGCGTCCTAAAAACGGAAAATCCCGCTTTCTTTCCCGGCAAGCCTGCCCTGTCTTCTATTAGCATTTGTATTTGTTATTCTGCAGCAATCCCTTTTCTTTTCGGCGGGTGGGTACGGGATTTTCTGCATGAGCCCGCACTTCAGTGAGGATTTGAACTGCCTTCCTATTTTCCCTCTTATCTTTTCTCACCTGAACCCTTCTCTCTCTTCATGCGTTACCCTTGGATCAGAGCGCGACGGTGTTCTGACGCCACCACTGCGGCCCTATCGTACCGAAAAGATACCGCTAAAACGTTTCATTATCCCCCCCACCTCCGGCTTTTACTCGGCGATTACCCCGGTTTGACTTGTTATTTCTATCCCCTTTATAAGTCAGATTTTTTTTTTCAGTCCTTTCAGCAGCGTCCCCCGCAAAGAATCCATTTAATTCTTTAGCTTGAGTATCTCCTCCTTCCTTCGCCTTCTATTTCTCTCCCTAATTCCTTTTTTTTTTCAAAGGCGATGGCCATTCGAAAAGAAAGCGCGCAGAACAGCTGGTCTCTCTTATAAATATGCCTCAGTTTCAAGCCGCGTTCTTTCCTCGGCTCCTGGTGCTCACAGTGCGCCTTAGTGTTTTCCTCCTAGGTTCCACTTAGGCCCGCTAGGTCCCCCTGATCCCTCCCCGACTCGGCACCGTAATCAAGGAAGCGTTTCCTCCTAGTATCCCCCTTTTCTTCCTTTTCTTTTCTGCTCCGGAAGATCCGATCCTCGTAACCTTTTGGCTTTCTGACTCGGGCCACTCCCACGGACACGCCCCCTCCCAGCTTTTACCCACACTTCTCCTTTCGCGATCGCGAGTCCTTTTTAGACAGCGCTGTGATCCCGACCCAGCCATCTCGAGGATCGCTTTCTCCCTTCTTTGCTCTTTTTCTTTTTTCTCGCGCCGTTTGTGCACACCACGATTTTTTTTCTGATACGAGGAGACCTCGTGTCTTCGAGTCGGGTGCTGCCATTGCACTTCCGCGGGTGCCCCTTTGACCTTCCCCCTTTCCTTGGCCATCGCCGGCTTTCCTTGAATTTTTCCCCCCTCTTCTTTAGCAACAACAATACTCTCGGTCTTTTGTTCCATCTCACCTTTTGTTTCGCTGCCCAAGTCAAGCCGGAGTTATCTTTTTTAACTCCCCCCATTTTGCCTCGGTATGCCTTCTTCGTCCACTTCGCTGTTTTTCCCGCTGGGCGCGGAAGTCTGCTTTACTTCACTTTCACGTACAAGGTTCCCGTCGCCCCCTGCTAATTCCCGAAGATCGGAAACCTTTTGGAAGTACTAACCCCTCTTTTGAAGGGGGCGGGACAAGTAGTCTGGCCTTTTCTTGATGGACCTGTGAGGGTGAACTATGCCTTCCACGGTCTTACATTCTCGGGAGTCGCTCTTCTCTTGTTGCTTCCGCTGTAAGGATTGTCTAGAACCCTCAATCTCATCTTGTTTCCGTTTGTTTTCTTCAATAGTTCTCATCCGTACCACATGTGGAATCAAATTTGAGCCTCTCCCTCTGGCTTTCTAGACGTGCTTCCCCTCGTTCACCCCTCTTCCCATCCTTCCCGCGCTCGCATGTTAGCCCAATAGTCCACTCCTCTTCTTCTATCTTACGTTCTTTTTCCTCTTTTTTCCTAGTCTCCGTTCCTCTTTCCTTGTCCCTGCTATACCCGTACTTGCAAGTTGAAGTTCAGCTCCGCTTCTCCCCGACAGCGAAAAAACAGTCTGGCAGGCTCCCGGAACTTCACCGCTTCCATCGTGTTTCACGCATATCTTTTACATTCGTTAATGAATATGTCGCTTTTTTCTCTTTCCCCTCTCCCCTAAAATCCCCGTTCTGGTCCCACCCCCCACCCCTCTTCCGGTCGGTCTATGTGTTGTTGCTCAGAGGTATGCTTGAGTATCGGTCTTTTCCTTAGGAGCTTGGTACGTAATCCATGGCTTTTGAACCCTTTCCTTTCCCTGGGGTCCCCTCCTGCGACTCGCCACGAAGCTGGACGCTCTTCATCTCGGACCTCTGAGATCTAAGGAGTTTTTCTCCCAAAGAGAGACCTTAAAGGTCTGTTTCAATTCGATCGCCTCTTGTTGTGCCCGCGCTCGGACTCTCATCGCACGTAGTGCTCAATTTTTAAGTTTCTCTGTCTCTTCATGGGAGTTTTGGTGGCCTTGTTCGAGTTTCCTCAAGACAGTTATTCCTGTTTCTCGCCTTCTACAAAACATGGTCCTTCCCCTCCCCTTGCAGATTCACGCTGCTTGATTGCTTTTCTTCCCGCTTGATTTGTTCATCCCCTCTGATGTGACTAACTCGGCAGATCTGAAGTTATTTCCTGCGCTGTCTCACGGGCTTTATCTTTCTTTTAGATGTTTGTCTTTTTCCTTTTTATCCGCTCTTGATCTGACCGACTCATTTGTTGTTTTTCCCTCGGCTTTTTTTTTCGCGTGTCACGTGGTCCTCCTCTTCTTTCTCGACTCCGGGAAATAGAAGTCTCAGTTCACATTTGCAGGGATTCTTGCCGCCTTCTGAACGCGAAGCTCTCAATTGCCCTCTCATGCCACTACAGTGGATCTTCCCCACCTCCGGGTTCCCCCGGTGTTTGTTCATCACTGGTCCCACGAAGGCCCGACAACCGAGCGTTCTCGTAGACTACTTCTCCTTCTTTTAGCATTAGATCTTGTGTTGGAAGTCCGCCCCTTTTTTACCCTTTTCCCGTTTCTCCCTCATAAGAGAGAGTTTTCATCAGTAAGTAGCCCAAAGAGCAATTCCCTTCGGCGTAATTGGCCCCTTTCCTCTCTATTTTGCACGCCTCTGTTGCTTCGGCTCCTTGCTCATAGAACGCGTCAACCCGTACCCTTTTCTTGTCCCTTAGGTGACTTAGCCGAATCAAAAAAATCTCCCAAACCCCTACTCCCCCAACTTCTAGTCAGTACAGCCGGTGTTGATCAGACTCCCCGGCTGGCTCCAGGACTTTCCATCCTCGAGGCGAAATCCCAGACATTTTCTCGTTTCCAATCGAGTATAGCTTTTTGCTTCTTTTTGACTACACCCTTTTCGTTCATTCACCGTTTTTTTTTCTGGATCCCGATCGTAGGCTTGCTTTATATCTAGCAACTTTTCCCATTTTCAGAGAAGCAGCCCTCTCCGAGTGCAACTTTCTTCGCCCAATGCCTGCTTCCGAAAGCTACGACTTGTCTGCTTTTTCTTCATTTTAAATCTCCTTCGCGCGTCACTATCAACTTCCACTCTGATTTTCTCCGTGAACCTTCATGAACTTTTTTTTTTTTTTGATGGCTTCATCACGTAGGGCTTGTCTCTCTCGGGGCGCGCTTCTCCCCGTTGTTTTGTAAAGGACGCCTTCTGCAGCCCGTTTCCCGCTTTTGAGTGGCGGCTTGTGAGCAGGCTCCTTTGCCTTTTTCCCCATTCTCTCTCTGCATCAACCATGTCGCCGACGTCGCGATGCTCTACCGACTCCCCTCTCCAGCCTCTTGGAAGTAGTGACGACCCCTTTACAGGTTAGTTTTTCTTTTTTTTGGACCTTGACGCTCCGTCTTTCACCGGTCCGACTTGGCCAGTTCATCCTGTAAGCCGGCGATTCCGCTCACGGTTTTTCTCCATCCCCTTCCAAAATCTCCTTTTTTCGCTTTTTTGATCATGTCTTCCCTCCCACATACACCATCCTATTTCCGGTTTTTGCCTTCCCCCTCGTTTCCTTTCGTCGGCGATCAGGGGAGACCCAATTCAGACCTGACGTATCATTCGGAGGAGTTCCCCCCCCCCCCCTCCTTTTTTCTTTTGTTGTGTGAGACTCGATGTTGGGGGATTCATCATTCCGCGACTAAGTCCTTTCAAGTAATCTCGCAAATGCGCCTCTTCCATCGTCCAAACCGGCTTTTCGACCTTTCCCTATCCCCTCTTGGCTGGTCAAGTGATTCAAGGACATGTCCTCACCAAGTTCGAAAGTTTCCCAATGTTTTTTTCTTGACCGTGACGACCCGCCCCCGGGCTCCTCGGGAAGAACCTTCCCGTCGGAAACCCGTTTTTGAAGAGAGAGAGGACATTTTTTTTCCCCCCCTTCCTTCGAAGCCTCTTTTTCTTTGGAGAACCGAAAGTGGCGGAGCCTTTCCTTTGGAGGTATTTTTATCCCCCCCTCTTTTCAGTTCGGTGTTTCTTGCTGAGCTCGCTCCATACCTGCAAGCTAAAGAGCCTTCCACCAAAGTGTCTTAGCCGTGCCCGGTTCTCATGTCCAGTTCGGCCCGGAAAAACCGTGCTTTGCTGAATACTTTCACCGTCTTAATCCACTTTCCAGTCCGACCAAAATGGTTCGTCCATGACCCAGAACTGTTGCTTTTTTTCTCCCCTCGTATGTTTTCTCTTAAGGAACCCCAGTGCCTTTCAACTCGGGAATTCGGTCGCTCGCGTATCCTTCATGCCCCCAGCGCAGAACTTTTCCACCTGGCACATTTCCAAGGGAGTTCGCTGACGAAAAGAACCACTCCCCAACCGGCTGCTGATGTACTTCTTGAACTTATTTTAAAGCCCCCATCCCCCCCTCCTCCATGGCAACGGACGTCACGTTGGGGGTTAATGCGTCAACGCCCAGCCCTCCCTCTGATCATATTGGAAAAAGCGCTTTCACGTCTGGCTTTTTTGATTTATCGCACTCTAATTGATTTCGTCCTTGGCTGCAAATCCGTCTTCTGATCAACGGCAATCGTACCCCTCAGTTTTTTTCCTTTTTTATTCTTTCTAAGTTATTAGTTTCTTCGTTGTGATTTTCCCCTCAACTTTGACATGACGCGGCGGTGGTCTTTACGGTTTTTTAGCGGGCTATGGAGCCGACTTTTCCGTGCCTTTGATCTCTAGATTTTCCCCTCCGCTAGAATTATATTTTTTTCTCTTACCCTAGATGAAACTCTCTTCTGGGGTCACGCCATAGGTTAGCGCGTTCCTTTTCCTCCCACCCCCCGAATAGCCGGCGCTGCCAAGAGCGCTTTTTATGAAATTTTACCCCTACACGTCTTCTTCCGCCAGGACTGACCAACTGCCGTTTCTCTTCCGATTTTCCGCATGTTTCCAGGAGCGGTATCAGTGCCTTCCTCTTTGCGATTCAGATGAACATTCAGGCTTTTCCAGCCGTGTAATGTTGTAACGAACGCCATCTTCCCTTCATGCTTCGCTTGATTTTCACTTCGTTTCCCGTCGATTTCGCTCACGCTACTCGAGGACCACGGCGATGGCTTTTACAGAACAGAGACCGAACTACCTCCCCCCATGACCTATCACTCGGAGGATAAATTTCCTGACGTAGGGGGCCTCCACAACTACAGCTTTTCCCACAGGAGCAGAGGAACCCCCCTTTCCGCGGTCCCGATTCGGCACGCGCCGGTCACCCTCTATCCGCTTCGGCACCCCTCACCCCAGGCAGGGTCACAAGGGATATCCTCCGGCTGGTCATAGCGCGTAAAGCATAAGCAAAAATTCTGTTCTTCGGACCTGGAAACGGCAACTCCCCTCTAGACCGGATAAACTTCTCCTTTTTCCCCACGAGCCCCATTCTCCTTCGACTCAGTGAAGCCACCCCAGCCAAGAGCTAATCGATTGCGATATTCTTTTTGAGATTCTGTCGAGCGTTCTTCTTCTTTTTTTCCTCTCGAGGTACGCGTCTCGAAAGCCCCGACGTCCCCATCGGCGTTCGAGCTTGGGGATGATCCTGAACTTTTTTTCCCCCAGGCCCTGGGGATTATTACCATTCTCTTCCCCATTCTTCCACTTGAAAGTATTTTTTTTCCCTCCACACCACATACGCCTGCCGGAGGCGAGGGTTGTTTCCAGCCAAGTGATTTAGATGATGACCCAATCCCTTTTTTTTTTTCGCCCCCCTTCGAACATATGCTTTATGGGGAACTACTTTTCCCGATTGTTCCGCTGTAGGGCTTTTCCGGGACTCTCTGTTTTTTCTTAGCTTCGCTGCAAATTCAAATGGCAAGTCTCTTTTTTTTATTCTTCCCTCTGCCCCTTGCTACTTTGCCGTGAGCTGGAGAAAGACGACATCTCGAGGGGGGGCCCCGTGCTAGTGGCGTTGTAGGTGATGGACCAGTTGATGGTGAAACGCGTGAACCTTTTTCTTTTTCTCGGGAGCCCGTTTCAGGATTGTGCTTCCTT